>Ga0163144_10031637_pt1 | contig 10078 bp, 12 predicted proteins | sample OliLak19BULKMAT1_FD_123175 | JGI IMG/M metagenome (GOLD analysis project Ga0163144, IMG submission 123175) | Freshwater microbial mat bacterial communities from Lake Vanda, McMurdo Dry Valleys, Antarctica - Oligotrophic Lake LV.19.BULKMAT1 | ecosystem: Environmental > Aquatic > Freshwater >...
AGTACTCCCGTTCGACTTCGTAGCCCGCCGCACCGAGCGCAGATGCAAGAGCATCACCGATGGCCGCTCCTCGTCCATGGCCGACATGGAGTGGGCCGGTCGGGTTCGCGGACACGAATTCCACCTGTGCCTTCTTGCCGCTGCCGATCGCCAGATCCGCGTAGGTAGCTCCCGTGCTGATGACGTGCTCAACCTGCGATTGTACGAAGCCCGCAGTGAGGCGGAGGTTGACGAATCCCGGAGGTGCAACGGTGGCGGGTTCGAGGGTTGGGTCCGCCGGCATGTGCTTCGCGATCGCGCGCGCGACTTCGATCGGGGGTTTCATCGCGCTCCGGGCCATGCGCAATGGCAGCGTGCTGGCGTAGTCCCCGTTTGCCGTGTCCTTCGGACGCTCCGGCGCGGCCGACGGGATGGCCACATCGGGCAAATCGCCAACGTCAATTGCGGCGGCGACGGCCCGTTCAAGGAGGTGCTGGATGTGGGCGCGAATGGTGCGGGTATCGGGCATCAGACGGGTAAGCGTAGCCTATCTTCGCCGAACGGAAACGGTTTGTGCGTGTCCGGCAGGCTCCTAGCCCTTATCGAAGGGGAAGCCGCGGTCATACGCGAGGTCCATCACTTCGCGGGCGGCATCCTCGGCACGAGCGATGACCTCGTCCGAATACCCATAGCGTCGCTGGTGAAGCTCAAACTCTTCCTCGTCGAGCAGTTGGACCCAACCGTTGGGTTTCACGGAGACATCGAGGTCGAGGTCCACATAACGGAGGTAGCAGCCGTCGTATTCGGGCGGAGTCGTAATGTTGCAATACCAGAGCGCAAGTTCGCAGCCGGGGCGCGACAGGCGAAACACGTTGTACCAGCGATCGCGCCAGAAGTAGACGTACGAATCATACGGCGACCGAAACTCACCTCGGCTGGTAAAGATCGGCGTCTTGGCACGGTAGCGAGCAACGAGCAGATTCCCGTCATCCGAAATGGTGGTGAAGGGCTGGAGCCAGTGCGCTGTACCGTCGTACTTCGTCGCGCGCAACAGGAATCGTGTGCCCGCACATGCTACCGGCTGGTAAGGAGGCTCCATCCCCGAATCTTACAGATCGAAACCGTTAACAGGGGAGAATTACGTGAAGTTGCTGGAAATTCGTCCGAACTTCGGGAATCTCCCTCATAGGGGCCCCTCTGAGGCCAATACCCGCCCGAGCAATGCTTCGGCGCTGCCATCGAACGGAAAACTCCGCCTGCGCACCATGCGCAGCCCGATTCCCATCCCGCGATTGGCGGCGCGGCAGGCCTCTTCGCTATACCCCATCGACAAACGGCGAGCGGCGAACACAGCCTGGTCCTTCACGGAATACGAGAGGCCGCTGGCGGTCGGCACGACGACCACGTCCAGGTCCAGATCAACAAAGCTCACGCTACGGCCGCTCACTTCAGCGGGGAGGGACGCGTCGCACTTGGCGTACGTGAACGTGCCCTGGCTGTCGAAACAGAACAGCACTCCGAGTGGTTGCCCGGTCCAGAAATAACGGATCGCGAACGGCGGGACCTCGTCCCTGAGCGTCAGACTCTTACCGTGTACCGCCGCTTCGTGAAACGTGGCAACCCAGCCGTCGCCGCCATCGACGAGATCGCCGTCCCAGTCATACTTCACGGAACCGTCGTATTTAAGCTTTCGCACCGTCACCGGGTTGTGCATGGCGCCTCAGTTCGTGGAGGCATCAAGCGCTTTCGCGACCGCATCCTTGAGTTCCTGAATCTCCGGGTAGCGGCCCGTGGCTTTCTTCGAAAATAGGGTCTTGTTGTTGACGACCACTTCGAACTGGCCGCCGGAACCCGGTACCAACGTCAGCCCGCTGGTATAATCAGCGAACGTCGATAACAGCTCTTGCGCCGTCCACGCGGCGCGTGCGGTGTAGTTTCAAGGCACGCAGTACGTGATCGAAATGTCCAGTTGTTTCGTGCTCATGGTCGTTTGTTCCCCCAGGTTTCCCAATACGTAACGGTTTCGACGGGTTGGCGGAGCCCGGCGCCGAATCGGCCCTTCGGCCAGCCTAGGGGAATAAGGGCTGCCGTATCCACGGTGTCCGGAATGCCAAGGATCTCGCGCACCCGCGGCTCGTCCGTGCGGTGGATGGTCGTCAGCGCCGTGCCGAGTCCCAGCGCACGGGCGGCGAGCATGAGGTTCTGCACCGCCGGGTAGATGCTGGCACCCTCGGCGATGCCCTGGTTCACGCTCCCGGGCGCTTTGAAGGTGCATGCCATGATGATCACTGGCGCTTCGTGAAGGTGGTCGGCGAGGTACGTCGCGCTCGCCATCACGCGACGGTTGCTTTCGGCTGCTTCGGGCGCCAGTGTCGCATCCATGCGTCCATAGCCCGCGGCGACGAAGCTATGCCACGCCGGGCCGTAGACCTCCTGCAGCCCCTTCTTCTTCTCGGCGTCCGTCACGACGACGAAGCGCCAGCCCTGGCGATTGCCGCCGCTCGGCGCCCGTGTCGCCGCCCAGAGCACCTTCTTGATGAGTTCTTCGGGGATCGGGTCTGGCTTCAGGCGGCGCATCGCCCGCTGCGTACCCAGCACTTCGAAGATCTCGGTCGCTGTCTGAAGTTCGTCTGCCAAATCGTTCCTCCCGTTTGTGTTTCGAAGGATACTCCGAAGCCCGAGCCATGGAAGCGCCCATTCCGCTAGAATTCGCCGACATCACGGTAGGAGAGACGAAATGACACTTGAAGGACGCGTAGCCCTGGTGACGGGCGGCGGTCGCGGCATCGGGCGGGCGATATCTCTTGGGCTGGCTGCCGACGGCGCAACCGTCGCCGTCAACTACCGCCGCGACGATGACGCCGCGCGCGATACAGTGACCGCCATCACCGAGGCCGGCGGACGTGCCAAGCAGTACAACGCATCGGTCGACACCTGGGATGAAGACGTGGCCATGGTTGAAGCTGTGATTAAGGACTTCGGACACATCGACATCCTCATCAACAACGCGGGCATCGCTAGCCAGGGTAAGGCGGTGATCGATACGGACCCCGCCGAAATGGAGCGGGTGGTCCGTACCCACGCCTTCGGACCGCACTACCTCAGCAAGCTCGTGCTGCCTTCGATGCGCCAGCAAGCGCGCGGCGACATCATCATGATCTCCAGCGCTGCCACAATCAGTCTTTCGGGGAACGGTGCTCCCTACAACATGGGCAAGGCTGCCATGGAAGCGCTCGCCTTCACCCTTTCGAAGGAGGAGCGACCGCACGGTATCCACGTGAACATCGTGGCGCCAGGCCTTGTCGATACGGACATGGGCTTCCGTCTCGCCAGGGCGACGCGAGGCGTGAAGGACATCCACGAACTCGATGCCTCCATGCCCTTCGGCCATGTCTGCCAGCCCGAAGAAATCGCCGATGTCGTGCGTTACCTCGTGTCCGAGCGCGCGAGCTATGTGACGGGTCAACGAATCTACGTGAACGGCGGAGCTTGATTCGTGGCGCCCACGATTCCGCCCGGCACGTTGCACGAACTCCAGGAAGTCGGGAAGGATCTCTACCAGCTTGCCCTCGTTACGAGCCATGGCGGCAACCTCAGCCTCCGCAGCGAGAGCGACATGTGGATCACCGGCACCGGGACGATGCTCGGACGCCTGGCGACGCGCCACATCAGCTTTGTCCGGGCGGATGGTTCGTTCGAAGGCCCGCCTCCCTCCAGCGATACCGTCCTCCACAGCCTCACCTACGCACTCGGGGGAGCGCAGGCGATCGTGCACGCCCATCCCCGCCACGCCATCGCGATCAGCTTCGAACGCGACATCTTCGTCCCCGCGGACCTGGAAGGGAAGCTCCACTTGAAGGAAGTGCCGGTGGTACACACCGGGCCCCGGCAGGTGGAGGAGATCGCCCAGGCACTCCTGACCCATCGCATCGTGCTCCTGCGCGGACACGGCGCCTATGCGCGCGGCCAGACGCTCTGGGAGGCGCTGCACTGGGTGACGGCGCTCGAAGAGAGCGCACACATCGATTGGCTACGCTCAGCCGTTCAGCGCGGATAGAGGAGCATTTCCGTGCAGCGAAACACCGCGATTGGCCTACCGCTGGCGGCGTCCGAAACGGTGGCGTCCCAGACCTGCGTCGTTCGCCCGCCGTGCACCATCGTGCATTCGCAGAGGACAGTGCCTTCGCGCACGGTCCCCAGGAAGTTGGTCTTGATCTCGATCGTCGTGAAGCCCGTAGCTTCGGCGGGTTTGTTCGCGAGTGTGCCGTAGCCACAACTGGTGTCCGCCAGAGCGACGACGGACGCCGCGTGAAGGTAGCCGTTGGGTGCCAGTAATTCCTCGCGTACCTCCAGCTTGGACGATATCCGCCCGACGCCGACATCGGTGATCACCAGGCCAATGAGGCCGGGCAGCCGCCCGGGCGCCCGGGCGTTGAAGCCATCGACGGTGAAGGGAAACGCTGAGAGTTCTTCGGTATCAGGCATCAACGGATTTTGACGACCTCTGCTCGCATGCGCCAGTAAGCCAGCGCGGACGATCAAGTTACCGCCGGGTGACAGTTCGGTGGCAGAACGTTGCTTTGCTTTGCACCCAATCCCGAGAACATCGCCACCTTGAGCCGAAAAACAATGGTGACCGACGGGTGAAGGCTGGGTGGACACCACCCCTCACTGCCCATCACCCGTGTGGATGCGCTCGATTCGTGCCGTCCAACTACGTACACAACTTCTTTTCCAACGGGAGGCAGAAAACCATGAACCTGGCCAACGGCGTTGTGGTCATCGACGATCATCCGCGCAGGCGAGAGGTGGCGTGTTCCATCCTGGCGGCCGCGCGCGTGACCGTGTTGGGGGCCTCCGCGAGCGGGTTTGCGGCTTCGGATATCCTTCGCATCGAACGCCCCCAGTTCGTCTTTGTCGCGTTCGAGGAGCCCTACCAGCGTTCGGCCCAGACGCTGGCGTTCGTCGCGGAAGCGATGCCCGCCGCCCATGTCGTTGCCTACGCGTCTTCCGAAGCGCTGACGGTCTTCCAACAGGCGGTGCGCGCTGGCGCCAAAGCCGTCCTCCCCGCGCCTTTCCAGGAATCGGATGTCGCCCGCGTTATCGAAGCCCTGGCGCCTGGGCGATCAACCATCGACCCCGCCAGGGAAGGTGGACGGATTGTCGCGGTGGTCGGCCAAAAGGGTGGCATCGGCAAGACCACTATTTCCGTGAACCTCGCCACCGCGCTCGCTCGGGAACGGCAGGCGGCGGTCCTTATCGTGGATTTCGATACGTCCTTCGGAGACGTCGCCCTGGGTCTGAACCTCGACCCGACCACGACCACGGCCCGCATGGCGCGGACCTACCGGGACATGGACCGCGACGAATTTCGGAGCGAGATGATCCGTCACGAATCGGGAGCGTTCGTGTTGCCGGCGCCTGCGCGCATGGGCGAATGGCTCAGCGTCCGCCCCACCGACCTGCAGGACATGGTCAAGTACGCCGCCGAGATGTTCGATTACGTGCTTGTCGATACGCCCGGCGCCTACGACGACGCGGTCGCCGCCGGCATCGAAATTGCCGACCACGCGCTCATCGTCAGCAGCCTGGAATTGACGAGCGCCAAGAACACGTCCCTCCTCCTCGCTGCACTCCGCTCGGAAGGATATGCCGATGAGCGGACGTTGATCGTGGCCAATCACACGGTGTTCGATACCGGCTTTGCCCCTGTCCAGCTTGCGCACATGCTCCAGCGCGGCTCGATTTGGGAAGTGCCCTTCGACCCGCTGATGAGGCGTTCCACGCAAAATGGGACGCCGCTCGCTGCCCTCAGCCCCAACGCACCGGCCAGCGTGAGTCTGCGCGCGCTGGCGGGGCGCTTGACGGCGGAACCGGACAATATCGAGCGACGGCGTTCAATGCGCGATTCGCGCATCCGCCGGGAGGCGCCGCCACGGCGTTTTGGCTTCGGGCGCCGCAAGGCGAGTTAACGATTGGCACGCTCGGCCTGGCTCCGGTAGCGTGACGTGCGTGAATACGCTGCCCCGGCCAAACGATGCCTGATATGCGCGCCAAGCCAAACTCCACGCCCGATGATCTCGCCTTCGGGATCAACGCCTGCGCCATGGCGCTTGAGGCTGGGGCCGCGAAGTCGCTCATGCTCCTCGATGGCACGCGCAATGAGCGCGTGCTCGAACTTGCCGCCCGTGCCCGCTCGGGCGGAGTAGCGGTGCAGGCCGTCGAACTCTTTCGCCTGGACCAACTCACAGGCGGAGGCGTCCACCAGGGCGTGCTCGTGCGCCTCCGCGCGACGGAGCCGTTCGACCTCGATTCGTTGGCGAACGACAAGCAGCGCGCCTCCCTCGTCCTCCTCCTCGACAGCGTGACCGACCCTCAAAACGTGGGCGCCGTCCTGCGTTCTGCTGTTGCTGTCGGCGCGCACGCGATCGTCCTGCCCCACCGCCGGGGCGCGTTGCTCACCCCCGGTGTCCATCGCGCCAGCGCCGGGCTGAGCTTCGTCGCCCCGGTGGCCGCCCCAACGAACCTCGCCCGCGCCGTCCGCGACCTGAAGGACGCCGGCTACTGGGTGGTCGCGGCCGATGGTGGCCCGGATTCTGTTTCGGCCACCGCCTTCGATTGGCCGAAGCGCACAGCGTTGATTCTCGGGAGCGAAGGCGAGGGCATCGGCCACCTACTCCGTGAGCTGAGCGATTTCGTCGTCAGCCTGCCCATGGACCCGCGCGTCGAATCGCTCAACGTCGCGGTCGCCTGCGGTGCGATGTCTTACCTCTGGCGGCGGCAGTGGCCCGCGCTGACGAACCCCGCGTGACAGCGGGTTCGCCAACGTCGCTGTACCCTATGGGCGTGGCCGAATTCGAACTCCCCGGGCATGTGGTTTCTCGCCGCCGCGACGGGCGCCGCGAGGTCCTCCTGCACCGTTCCCTGGCCGTGATCAGCGATGACAAGGTCGAGATCAAGAGTTCGCGCGGGACCGTCATCCTTCCGCTCATCGCGCTCGCTCTGGTCATCGGCGCGGGGTATCTGATCGCGAAGACGGTCGGCTCCATGAACTTTTGGGTGATGGTCGTCCTTCTCCTGTTCTGTCTCTTGGCCGCTCCGGTGGCCGTCATGAGCCTTGTTTCGTCGATCGTCGGCGCGGATGTCGTGATCGACCGGAAGAAGGGGTCGGCCACCTGGCAACAGGGCTACCTCGGCATGGGCATTGGCACGAAAGAGCTGGTCCCCTTTGCGAAGATCGATCATCTCGAAGTGACCATCGAAGGGGACAAGGCAGACCGTTGGCGCGCGGAAAGCGACGCCATCCGCCAGTTCGCCCTGATCCTCGTGAAACGCAGCGGCAAGCGCCTTACGCTCGCCCAGGTGCCTGTGCCGGCCTACGGCCAAACCGACGGTATGGACCGAACCCTGGCCGTGGGCAACGCCGTGGCCGCCATCACGGGCAGCACTATCCGGTTGCCTGAAGGGTGGGAACTGGTGGAGGTCGATGCGGCGACCGGGAGTCCCATCTCCGCGCCGAGTGCGGACCCTGGTCCTAGAAAGCGAAGGAAGAATGCCAAGCGCTCTTGAAGTCCTGCTCGCGGCCAAGACGATCGCCGTCGTGGGCCTCGATTCCCGCACGGACCGCACGTCCTACCGAATCGCGGCGTACCTCAAAGAAGCGGGCTATACGATCATCCCGGTGCATCGCGGCCGTTTCCCCGCAAAGACCGTGCTTGGCGAAACCGCTTACGAGAACCTTCGTGACATTCCCGGCACTGTGGACCTGGTCGATGTCTTCGTGCGGAGCGGCGAAACCGACCCCGTCATCGATGACGCAATCGCAATCGGCGCGAAGGCCGTTTGGCTCCAGACTGGCATCACGAACGACGTGGGCCTCGCCCGCGCCAAAAAGGCAGGACTCGCCGTGACGCAGGATCTCTGCGCGATGATCGAACACGGTCAGCACGCGATCCACGGCTAACCCATCGGCTCCGGCTTCCGAAAAGCGTACACCGCCCAGCGTTGTTCGTCGCGGTCGCGCAGGCGAAAGCGTGCCTCCCCATCATCCGCCAGCGCGGTCACGGCGCCGAAATCAGCGTCCAACGGATTCTCTTCCAGCCACCGCCGGATGCTGGCGAAGCGGCGTTCGTGGTATTCATCCCACTCCGCTTGTGAGCTGACCCATGCACCCACGGGTTGGAGTCCCTCTTCCGAGCCGATGGCGACGTTGCCCTCGTGCGTTCGAAACGCTCCGAGGCTCGTCGCGCGCCCTCGAAAATACGCTTGCTCCGGCGGGTCGAACGAGAACCCTTCGCCCACGACGACGATTCCACCCTGCCGGACTCGCCTCGATAGTGCCGCCAACGTTCGCCGGTACCCGCCGAAAATCCAGCTCGCCCCGAGGCACAACGCAACATCGAAACTCGCGGGTTGGAACGGGAACGCGAAACCGTCCTCGCATCGCAGCGTCACAAGGTGACCCGCGCCTGCACGTGCAGCCGCGCGGCGACCCGCCTGAATCAGCGGCTCGCAGGTGTCGAGGCCGAGACACGCCGCTGCGTAGTCCCGCGCGATGCGCAGCAACAGCGCCCCGTTCCCGCAGCCAACTTCCGATACGCGCGAGTTCGCACCAAGTCCAAGCGCCGCGAAGACCGAGTTCAACGGTTCCGGGGCGACGGGCACGAGGACGTCATCATCGTGCCGCCCCGTCGCCCAGATTTCCGCGAGACGCGCTTGGCTAACCATCGCGCCAGTCTAACGCTGTCATCGCGTAGACTGCCGCAATGAAAGCGGAAATCATCGCCATCGGCACCGAGATCCTGCTCGGCGAAATCGTCGATACGAACAGCGCCTATATCGCCCAGCAGCTGCCGGAACTTGGGATCGACCTCTACTACAAGACCGTTGTGGGCGACAACATGCAGCGCATCACCGAGACCTTTAAGCGTGCCTGGGACCGCTCGGACCTGATCGTCACGACCGGGGGCCTTGGCCCAACCGAGGACGACATGACGCGCGAAGGCATTTGCGCCCTGCTTGGCGAGACCCCGACCGTGGATCCGGCCCTGGAAACCCGGTTGCGCGGATTCTTTGCCGGCCGCTCGGTGCCCATGCCTGAATCGAACATCAAGCAGGCGTGGCTCATCCCGAGCGCGCGCACCATCGATAACCCCCGTGGCACGGCGCCCGGCTGGTGGGTGGAGAAGGATGGCCGCGTTATCGTCTCCATGCCCGGTGTGCCGCCGGAGATGCATCGCATGTGGGCGAGCGAGGTCCGCCCGGAGCTTGAACGCCGCTCCGACGGCCAGGTGCTGGTCACCCGCACGATCAAGACCGTCGGCATCGGCGAAGGCAACGTCGATGAGATGGCGAAACCGCTCTACGGCACGCCCGGTATCGGCATCGGCACGTACGCCCGCCAGGACGGCGTGCATCTGCGCATTGGCGCGAAAGCCGCCACGCGTCAGGAGGCCTGGGCGCGCATCCACCCGATCGAGGCCGAAATGGACCGCATCTTCGGGACGGCCATCTGGGGCAAGGACGACGACACCCTGGAGGGCTACATCGCCGACCAGATGCACGCCCGGCGGACCACGCTGGCATCCATGGAGTCGTGCACCGGGGGCCTCCTCGCGAGCGTCCTCACCGATGTTCCGGGCGCATCGGACTACTTCCAGGGCGGTCTTTTGACGTATCAGACCCAGCAGAAGATCGATGCGGGTGTGCCAGCCGAGGTCATCGAGGAGTTCGGCGTGGTCTCGCAGGAGACGGCGAAGGCGATGGCCCAGGCTGCCCGCGCGCGGCTTGGCGCCACCTATGGCGTCGGCGTGACGGGTGTCGCTGGTCCCGACGAAGAGGACGGCGTGCGACCGGGCACGGTGCACGTCGCCGTGGCCGACGAGAACGGCGCGCACGCCCTGAGCATGACCATGAGCAGCGACCGCCAGGCCGTGAAGCGTCGCGCCGTCACGATGAGCCTCCTGCTCCTGCGCCGTGCCTTGCTCGGCCAGCTGGAGTAGCTCCACGGATCCGTTCGCCCTGAGCCTGTCGAAGGGTGAACACCACGCGACCATCGTTCGAGCTGTACCGGCCCTTCGACAAGCTCAGGGTGAGCGGA
>Ga0163144_10031638_pt1 | contig 10078 bp, 8 predicted proteins | sample OliLak19BULKMAT1_FD_123175 | JGI IMG/M metagenome (GOLD analysis project Ga0163144, IMG submission 123175) | Freshwater microbial mat bacterial communities from Lake Vanda, McMurdo Dry Valleys, Antarctica - Oligotrophic Lake LV.19.BULKMAT1 | ecosystem: Environmental > Aquatic > Freshwater > Lake...
AGCATCGTCAGGTAGACCGTGTCGCGCTCCGGCACGACCGTCAGCACCCGGCCGACCGTGCCGGTGACCTGCTTCTCGAAGTAGGCGATCGAATGGCGGATCAGCTCGGTCATGCCGAAGGTCAGGACGGCGAAGTAGGTGCCGCGCAGGTGCAGCACCGCCGCGCCCATGACCACCGCCACGCCGGCGGCGATGGCCGCGCCGAGGCCGATTGCCGCGAGCCACGGCAGCGCGCCGAGCGTGAGCGCCGAGGTGTAGGCGCCGATGCCGAAGAACGCCGAGGTGGCGAGCGACAGGTAGCGGGTGCTGCCGCAGAAGGTGCTCCAGCTCGACGCCAGCGCCGCGTACATCAGGCAGGTGAGCGCCAGCGAGACGACGAACTCGCTGGCGACGAAGGGCAGCGCCAGCGCCACGCCGGCGAGGACGACCAGGACCATCAGGTCGCGCCGCATCATCGTCGGGTGAACAGGCCGTTCGGCCGCCACAGCAGCACGGCGATGAAGATGCCGTACGAGAGCAGCGTCTTCAGCGACGGGTTGGTGAAGTGCATGCCCACGGCCTCGATCACGCCGAGCGCCAGCCCGCCGACGAGCGCGCCCGACATGCTGCCGAAGCCGCCGAGGGTGATGACGATCAGGGCCGTCACGGTGTAGGGCTCGCCCATCGCCGGCGAGATCGTGTAGGTCATCGACAGCAGGCAGCCGGCCACGCCCGAAAGGCCCAGGCCGACGCCGAACATCAGCGGATGCAGCCGCTCGGTGTCGATGCCGACGAGCCGGGCGCCGGTCGGCGACTGCATCAGCGCGCGCACGCCCTTGCCGAGCAGGGTGGTACGCAGGACGACGATCAGCGCCGCGCTGATCGCCAACGCGAGGGCCAGCAGCAGCAGCTTGTTGGCGGCGAAGCGGGCGCCGCCGATCGCGACCGGGTCGGCCAGGTAGTCGTAGCCGCGCAGCTCGCCGCCCCAGAGCAGCTGGGCGAAGTTCTGCACCAGGAACATCAGGCCGAAGCACACCATCAGGCCGCGCGCCTCGAACACGTCGAGGTCGGCCGAGGTGCGCGCGAGCCGGCGAAAGGTCAGCCGGTGGATCGCGAGGCCGAGCGCCATCAGCAGCGCGAACGAGACCGGCAGCATGACGAGCGGCGAGATGCCGAGCGAGGTCTGCGCCGCCCAGGTCAGGAAAGCGCCCAGCATCAGGAACTCGCCGTGGGCGATGTTGAGGATCCGCATCAGCCCGTACTGCAGGTTCAGGCCGAGCGCGACCAGCGCGTAGACGCCGCCGGTGATCAGGCCGGAGGCGACCAGCTCGGCCCAGGCGCCGAACGTCATCGGCGCACTAGACCCAGGGCGGCTTCGGCGCTTGCAGCGGCGCGGTGGCGATCGGCTTCGGCCACACGACCTCGAACTCGCCCTTCTGCCACTGGCTCACCGAGCCGGGCGTGCCGACGTTCTCGCTGCCGTGGAACTTGATCTTGCCGATGATCGACGCGTGCTCGGTGCCGGCGACGTAGTCGCGGATCGCCTTGCGGTCGAGGCCTGCCTTGGCCACCGCTGCGGTCAGGATCTCGAGGCCGGCCCAGCATGCGCCGCTCGCCCAGCGATCCGGCTCCTTCTGGAATTTCCTGACGTGGGCGTCGAAGTAGGCCTTCGCGCCGGGCGAGGTCTTGGTATTCCACGAGCCCATGCCGAGCACGCCCTCGGCGCCCGGTCCCATGACGTTGCGATAGAGCTGGAAGGCGGTGCCGACGCTGGCGTAGAAGAACTTCGGGTGAAAGCCGATCTCCTTGCTCTGCTTGCTGGCGAGGATGGTGTCGGGCGGGTAGGTGAGGCCGACGAACGCGTCGGGCGCCTTGTCTTTCATCGAGCGCAACACCGGCGCCAGGTCCTTGACGCCGAGCGGATAGCTCTTGTCCTCGACGATCGAGATGCCGCTGCCCTGCACCGCGACCTTCAGCGCCGCGTAGTTCTCCAGGCCGAACAGGTCGTCGACATAGACCACGGCCATCGTCTTCACGCCGTTCGCCTTGAGCAGGTCGACCAGCGCGTCCATCATCGGCTTGGGTTGCTGCAGCAGAAGGAAGAAGTACGGCAGCTTCATCTCGATCAGGCGGCGGCTGAGCGCGGTCGGCGCCAGCAGCGGGTAGCCCATGCGGTTGGCAAGCGGCGCGACCGCGAAGTTGGCATTGCTGCCCCAGGGTGCGAGGACCAGGTCGACCTTGTCGCTGCCCATCAGCTTCTCGTAGGTGCGCACGCAGGTCTCGATGTCGCTGCGGTCGTCGGAGCTGACGAGCTCGATCGGCCGGCGGGTGCCCTTCACGTTCAGGCCGCCGGCGGCGTTCTGCTGCTCGGCCCAGAGCAGGTAGTTCGGTTCCTGGCTGACTTGCGCGCCTGCGGCCCACGGGCCGGTCCGGCCGATCGCGTAGCCGATGCGCACCGGCGCGGCCTGCGCCCGGACGATCGCCGGAAAGGCCAGGGCGACTGGCACGGCGGCGAGGGCCCGGACGACGGTGCGGCGCGGGAAGCCGGGAGGCGGGGTGCGGCGAAGGGTCATCGGAGTCTCCTTGGATCGTTCGTGGACGCGCCGGACTCTCGCGGCCGGCTGCAGCCGACATTCTCGGCAGCAACCGGCCCCGGCGCTTGCCGGCGCATGCATTCGCGCTTGCCGTTTTGTGCACGCCGGGCCCGGGCTTTCCCGGAGGCGTGGGTTCTCCAGCTTGAGGCCGCCGCGGCCGTCCGATAGGCTGCATCGGCACCGGCGCCCTGCCGGACAGGAGCCGCCGTGACCCCAGGCATCGTCGCCAGCACGATGAGCACCGACCAGGTGGCGGCCGCCGAGCGCGCCGGCTACTGGGGCGACTGGATCAACCGCCTGTTCTGCGGCCTCCGGTCCGACCTGTACGGCGACAGCGATTTCGCAGGCCGCATGTCGACCCTGCGCGCCGGCGACATCGTCCTGACCCGGCTCGAGGCCAACCGCCACAGGGTGATGCGTTCGAACTCCCTGGCCCGCTCGACCGAGATCGGCTACCTGAAGATCGTCGCGCCCTACGTCGGCTGCGCCGGCGTCGGCCAGAAGGGCCGCGAGGCCTGGGTCACGCCCGACCAGTGGAGCATCTACGACACCACCGACAGCTACGCCGTCGCCAACCCGGTGGCGGTGGAGCACCTGATCGTCATGGTGCCCAAGGATCGGCTGGTGGAGCGCGGCGTCGCCCTCGAGCCGCTGATGGCGCGCCGGCTGGGCGGAAGCGGCGGCATCGCCCGGCTGGCGCTCGAGACGATGCGCTCGGCCTACCGCGAGCTGCCCGGCATGTCGGAAGCGGCGGCGCGCGGCGTCGGCGATGCGATCACGCAGCTGGTGCACCTGTCGATGCTCGACCTGGCCGGCATCGGCACGGCGATGACGCGGCGCGAAGCCTTGCGCGAGCGGATCAAGCAGCACGTCGGCGAGCACCTCGGCGACGACCGGCTCTCGGTCGACAGCGTCGCCTGGGCGCTGAACTGCAGCCGGCGTCATCTCTACAACGCGTTTGCCGAAGAGACCGACGGTGTCGCCGGCTACATCCTGCGGCGCCGCCTCGAGGCCTGCTGCCAGTGCTTCGACGACCGGGCGCACAGCCACCGCTCGATCACCGAGATCGCGCTCGGCTTCGGCTTCTCCAGCATGGCCCACTTCAGCCGCGTCTTCCGCGCGCACCTCGGCGTCGCCCCGAGCGACTACCGGCGCGCCGCCGCCGCCTGAGCCTCGGGTCGCGGCAGCACCTCGGGGCCCTCGAACCGGTAGCCTTTGCCAGCCGCGGCCCGAGTCGCGAAGGTCGCCGAGCGCTTATCCTCGCCCGCCAGCCGGTCTTGCGTGCCACGAGCGCCATCGCCGGCTCGCCGCTTGGCATCGCGCCCCCTTGGAGTACCCGTCCTTGAGCGACATCGACCCGAAACTGCTGAGTCAGCTGCGCATCGAAGGCGAGCACCGTGAAGACGAAGGAAGCGGCAGCCGGCGCGGGGTGTGGCTCGGGCTCGCTGCGGTGCTGGTTGTCGCGGTGCTCGGCGGCGCCGCCTGGTGGCTGCTCGGCAACCGTCCGCTGCCGGTGCAGACCGCCGCCGCGATCGCGCCCGGCAGCGCCGGCAGCGCCGGCGCGGTGCTCCAGGCCACCGGCTACATCACCGCCCGCCGCCAGGCGACGGTCTCGACCCAGATCACCGGCACGCTGACCCAGGTGCTGATCGAGGAAGGCGTGCGGGTCGAAAAGGGCCAGATCATCGCCCGCCTCGAAGACAGCGGCCTGCGCGCCGGCCTCGACTTGGCGCAGGCCAACGTCAGGACCGCCGAGGCGCAGGTGGCCACGGCGCAGGCGCAGCTCGGCCAGGCCGAAGCCGATTCGCGACGCCAGCAGTCGCTGGTCGCGAGCGGCATGGCGACGCAGCAGTTCGCCGAGCAGTCGCGCACCGCGGTCGCCACCGCCACCGCCCAGCTCGACGCCCGTCGCCGCGAGGCCGATGCGGCGCGCGCCCAGGTCGCGCAGGCCAAGGTCAACTTCGACTACTCGGTGGTGCGCGCGCCGTTCGCCGGCGTCGTCACGGTCAAGGCGGCGCAGGTCGGCGAGATCGTCTCGCCGCTGTCGGCCGGCGGCGGCTTCACCCGCACCGGCGTCGGCACCATCGTCGACATGGACTCGCTCGAGATCGACGTCGACGTCGGCGAGGCCTACATCAACCAGGTCCGGCCCGACATGCCCGCCGAGGCGGTGCTGAGCGCCTATCCCGACTGGAGGATCCCGGCACACGTAATTGCGATCGTGCCCGCCGCCGACCGGGGCAAGGCGACGGTGAAGGTGCGCGTCGCGCTCGAGCAGAAGGACCCGCGGATCGTGCCCGACATGGGCGTGCGCGTCGCCTTCCTCGGGCCGAAGGCGTCGCCCGCGGCGCCCGCTGTCAAGGGCGTCCTGGTGCCGCCGGCGGCGATCGTCCAGCGCGAAGGCAGGAGCGTGGTCTTCGTCGTCGAGAACGGCAAGGCGGCGCAGCGCGCCGTCGCCCCGGCGGCGCTGGACGTCGGCGCCATGAAGCTGCTGCCCGAGGGTGTGAAAGCCGGCGATCGCGTGGTAGTGTCGCCGCCGCCCGCGCTGCAGGACGGCGCGAGCGTGTCGATCGAGGAGCCGCGCTGAGATCCGGCGCAGCGACCCCGGGAACAAGGTAACGAGCCACGAGCTGGAGAACGAGAGATGGCGAAGCTGATCGAGATCCGCGACCTGTCGAAGGTGTACGAGCGCGGCAAGCAGAAGGTCGAGGTCCTGCACCACATCGATCTCGACGTCGAGCAGGGCGACTTCCTCGCCCTGATGGGCCCTTCGGGCTCGGGCAAGACGACGCTGCTCAACCTGATCGGCGGCCTCGACCTGCCTTCGGGCGGCAGCATCTCGGTCGGCGGCCAGCGGCTCGACCAGCTCGGCGGCGGGGCGCTCGCCAAGTGGCGCGCCGCCAAGGTCGGCTTCGTGTTCCAGTTCTACAACCTGATGCCGATGCTTTCGGCGCAGAAGAACGTCGAGCTGCCGCTTCTCCTCACCAAGCTCTCCTCTGGCGAACGGAAGAAGCGGGCGGCGATCGCGCTCCAGCTCGTCGGCCTTGCCGACCGGACGGCGCACAAGCCGACCGAGCTCTCGGGAGGTCAGCAGCAGCGGGTCTCGATCGCCCGGGCGATCGTCTCCGATCCCACGCTCCTGGTCTGCGACGAGCCCACCGGCGACCTCGACCGGCAATCGGCCGAGGAGGTGCTGGGGCTCCTGCGCGCGCTCAACCGCGACCACGGCAAGACGATCCTGATGGTCACCCACGATCCGAAGGCCGCCGAGTACGCGAATCACACGCTGCACCTCGACAAGGGCACGCTGGTCCAAGAAGTCAGCGCTTGAGGAGCAGGCCATGAAGTACCTGCATCTCGTCTGGGCGTCGCTGTTCCGGCGCAAGACCCGAACCCTCCTGACGCTCGTTTCCATCATCGCCGCCTTCCTGCTGTTCGGCCTGCTCGACGCCGTGCGTCTCTCGTTCGACCAGGCGGGGCAGAGCGCGAACGGCGCGAAGCGGCTGCAGACGGGCGCCCGGCTCTCGTTCATCCAGCCCTTGCCGGCCTCGCTCGAGGCGAAGATCGCGGCGGTGCCGGGCGTCAAGCGCGTGACCTACGCCAACTGGTTCGGCGGCGCCTACCAGGACCCGCACAACCAGGTGTTCAGCTTCGCCGTGCCACCCGACTATCTCGACCTGTTCCCCGAGGTCGCGGTCACGGCTGCCGAGCGCAAGGCCTTCGCCGATACGCGGATCGGCGCCCTGGTCGGCGAACAGCTGGCGCAGCGCTTCAAGTGGAAGGTGGGCGACAAGATTCCCCTGCAGTCGACGATCTTTCCCGACAAGTCCGGCAGCAAGAACTGGCCGTTCGAGGTGGTCGGCATCCTGCATGCCAGCGACAAGAAGACCGGCGGCTTCTTCGACCAGATGCTGCTGCTGAACTGGAAGTACTTCGACGAGACCACGCCCTACAACCGCGGCGCGGTCGGCTGGTATGTCACCGAGCTGGCCGACGTGAACCAGGCCGACAAGGTCGCCAAGGCGATCGACGCGCTCTCGGCCAACTCGGACCACGAGACCCGCACCCAGACCGAGCAGGCGGCGAGCGCCTCGTGGATGAAGCAGCTCGCCGACATCGGCCTGATCGTCGGCTCGATCATGGGCGCGGTGTTCTTCACGCTGCTGCTGCTCTCCGGCAACACGATGATGCAGGCGGTGCGCGAGCGTACCGGAGAGCTCGCGGTGCTGAAGACGATCGGCTTTTCCAACGTCAGCGTGCTGGCGATGGTGCTGGCCGAGTCGGTGCTGCTGCTCGTGCTCGGCGGCGTGATCGGCCTGCTGCTCGCGGCGCTGCTGATCCCGGTGGTGAGCGCCGGCAGCGGCGGCATGCTCAATCTGCCGGGCGTCGGCGTCAACAGCTGGATCCTCGGCGTCGGCCTGATGGCAACGATCGGCCTGCTGGTCGGCTCGCTGCCGGCGTGGAGTGCGATGCGCCTGAACATCGTCGACGCGCTCGCCGGCCGCTGAAAGAGAACGTCATGCGATTCCTGACGAACTTCCTCCTCCTCGTTCTCCTGATCGTCGTGCTCGCCGCGTGGGTGATGCTGCCCTGGCCGGGCGCAGTGCTGCTGGTGGTGCTGATCGCCGCATGGCTCGCGTTCACCCGGCGCGGCCGGCAGGCAGCCTCGGTCGCCAACGTGGGCATCAGCACGCTGCGCCAGCGGCTGGGCTCCTCGGCAGTGATCGTCGTCGGCATCGCCGGCGTCGTGGGCGTGCTGGTGGCCCTGCTGGCGATGGCCGAGGGCTATAGCGAGACACTGAAGAAGACCGGCGGCACCGACACCGCGATCGTCATGCGCGGCGCCTCGGCGTCGGAGGTGATGTCGGTGCTCGATCGCGAAAGCGTCGTGCAGATCGCTCAGGCGCCGGGCATCGCCCGCAACGCCAAGGGCGAGGCGATCGTCTCCGACGAAATCGTCGTCGCCGCCAACCTGCCGGTCAAGGGCGGAACCGCCGACGACGAGGGCAGCGTGCAGCTGCGCGGCGTCGGCGAGCAGGCCTGGGCGGTGCGACCGCAGGTGAAGATCGTCGAGGGCCGCAGGTTCGCGCCCGGGCTGCGCGAGCTGATCGTCGGCCGTGGCGCGGCCCGCCAGTTCGCCGGCATGACGCCGGGTACCGAGATCCGCCTCGGCACCCAGCCGTGGAAAGTGGTCGGGGTGTTCGCCTCGGGCGACTCGATGGAGTCCGAGATCTGGGCCGACGCCACTGCCGTCGCCGACACCTACCGCCGCGGCAGCAGCCGCGCCGCGGTGACGGTGCGTCTCGACGACCCGAGGTCGTTTGCCGCGTTCAAGACCGCGCTCGAGGCCAATCCGCAGCTCAAGGTCGAGGCGAGCACCACGGCCGACTACTTCGGCAAGCAATCGGAAGGCATGACCAAGGTGATCCGCGCCATGGGCATCGCGGTCGGCGCGATCATGGCGATCGGCGCGATGTTCGGCGCCCTCAACACCATGTTCGCCGCGGTCGCCGCGCGCGCCCGCGAGATCGCGACGCTGCGCGCTATCGGCTTTTCCGGCCTGCCGGTGGTGGTGGCGGTGATGCTCGAGACGATGCTGCTGGCGTTGATCGGCGGGCTGATCGGCGGTGCGCTCGCGTACCTGATCTTCAACGGCTACGGTGCGTCCACCCTGGCCGGCGGAGCGGTCGGCCAGCTCGCGTTCCAGCTGCACGTCACGCCCGAGCTGCTCTGGACCGGGCTCAAGTGGGCGCTGGCGATCGGCTTCATCGGCGGGCTGTTCCCGGCAGTGCGCGCCGCCCGCTTGCCGGTGACGACGGCCTTGCGGGAGCTCTGAGGGCGGGCCGAAGCCGACGACACACCCCAGGGCAACTCCATTGAACGTCGTTCCCACCCCGTTCGATCTCGAATTCGGCCTTGTCGCCGACATGATCCGGCTGCACGCCGAGCGCGACCCGGCGCACCCGGCGCTGGTCGACGCGCGGCAGACGCTGAGCTACGGCGAGCTCGACGCCATGCTCGACCGCATTGCCGCCGCGCTGCAGCGCGACGGCGTGCGGCCGCGCGAAGCGATCGCGGTCTGCGCCAGCGCCTCGGTCGCGTATGCCGCGGTCTTTCTCGGCGCCTTGCGCGCCGGGGTCGTGGTCGCGCCGCTCGCGCCGAGCGAAACGGCGAAGAGCCTGGCCGGCATGCTCGCCGACTCCGGGGCGAAGCTGCTGTTCGTCGACGCGGGCACGGCGCAGAGCTTCGCCGCCGTGGACGCGGCGACGGTGACGCGGGTCGCGCTCGACGGCTCACCGGCCGGCCGAGCGTTCGACGCCTGGCTCGCGCCCGCGGGCGCACAACCGATGGCGGTCTCGCCGCAAGCCGACTGGGCCTTCAACATCATCTATTCCTCGGGCACGACCGGCACGCCCAAGGGCATCGTCCAGCCGCACTCGATGCGCTGGGCGCAGGTGCGCCGCGGCGGCAGCGCCTACGGCTACGGCCCCGACGCGACGACGCTGGTGGCGACGCCGCTCTACTCGAATACCACGCTCGTCGTCTTCCTGCCGACGATGGCCTGGGGCGGCACCGCGGTGCTGATGCCGAAGTTCAACGCCGCCGAATACCTGCGCCTGGCCGAGCGGCATCGCGTCACGCATACGATGCTGGTGCCCGTGCAGTACCAGCGCCTGATGGCGCTGCCCGAGTTCGGCCGCTCCGACCTGGCGTCGTTCCGCATGAAGTTCTGCACCAGCGCGCCGTTCGCCGCCGCGCTCAAGGCCGACGTGCTGGCCCGCTGGCCGGGCGGCCTGGTCGAGTTCTACGGCATGACCGAGGGCGGCGGCAGCTGCGCGCTGCTGGCGCACCTGCATCCCGACAAGCTGCACACCGTCGGCCAGCCGATGGAAGGCCACGACATCCGCCTGATCGACGACGAAGGTCGCGAGCTGGCGCGCGGCGAGATGGGCGAGGTGGTCGGCCGTTCCGGGGCGATGATGCTCGGCTATCACGGCCAGCCGGAGAAGACGCGCGAGGCCGAGTGGACCAGCCCGGACGGCGAGCGCTTCATCCGCACCGGCGACGTCGGCCGCTTCGACGAGCAGGGCTTCCTGACGCTGCTCGACCGCAAGAAGGACATGGTCATCAGCGGCGGCTTCAACATCTACCCGAGCGATCTCGAGGCGGTGTTGCGCGAGCACGCGGCGGTCGCCGACGTCGCCGTGGTCGGCGTGCCCTCCGAGCAGTGGGGCGAGACGCCGGTCGCCTTCGTCGTCCGCCGCGCGGGCAGCGGCGAGGGCGAAGCGGGACTGCTGCAGTGGTTCAACCAGCGCATCGGCAAGACGCAACGCCTGGCGGCCCTGCAATTCGTCGACGAGCTGCCGCGCAGCGCCATCGGCAAGGTGCTCAAGCGCGAGCTGCGCGAGCTGCGCGAGCTGCATCGGGTATCGCCGGGGTCGCGCTAGCGCCGGGCGATCCGACCAACTGGGCTGCCAATCGGCCTCTTTTGCCGCGCCTCCTGC
>Ga0163144_10031639_pt1 | contig 10078 bp, 5 predicted proteins | sample OliLak19BULKMAT1_FD_123175 | JGI IMG/M metagenome (GOLD analysis project Ga0163144, IMG submission 123175) | Freshwater microbial mat bacterial communities from Lake Vanda, McMurdo Dry Valleys, Antarctica - Oligotrophic Lake LV.19.BULKMAT1 | ecosystem: Environmental > Aquatic > Freshwater > Lake...
ATCAACGATTAACGACTTGTAGCGACCAGAAAAAAGATGCCCGCGAAGCCGATGGCGCGCGTTGTAACGCTGCGTGTAAGTTCCCAAAAACCACTTCATCCCCGTAACCAGCGTCGGTTGCGGCGTCTCTAAGACCAAATGGAAATGATTCCCCATCAGGCAATAGGCGTGCACCCTCCAACCAGCACTCTGGCATGTCTCGCCAAGCGTGTTGAGAAAAATGCTGCGATCCCAGTCATCTGAAAAAATGTTCTCCCGGTGGTCACCGCGATTCATCACATGATAAATCGCACCCTCGTATTCAATTCGCAACGATCTCGGCGTATGCTAAATCGTCGGCTATTCTGCGGAATGTGTCAATATTAGGGACTGACCCTCTCCCCCTGCGGAATGAGTCAATATTAGGGACTTGACCCCTTTCCGACCCCTTTCCGCAGCGAAATCAGATTTGCGAACGGCGGCGGCGGAAGCGGAAGATCATGACTGTTGTCAGGCTTCCGGCCAGAAGCGCCCAAGTAGAGGGCTCAGGAACGACGGTCAACGTGCCGTTGGTCAGGAAATTGCTGGAATTCCAGGTAAGACCGCCACCAAGCGTCGGGAGAGTTCCCAGAGTCGCACCGGAAAAGTTTCCGCTTGTCAGGTCGAAGGTGTCATTGGCCACTCCGGTGTAGGCACCGCCGATGTTGATGGTGGCACCTGTAACGGTTGCTGTTCCTGCACCAAGGAAGCGACCATGGATCGTCGCGTTTGTGATGTCGAAGTTTAGACTGGGGCCAGAGAATGTGATTGCATTCGCCAAGGTGATCTGAAATACCCCAATGTTCACGATGTTTGTAAACGCGAGGGGGCCAGTCCAAACGGCAGTGGCTCCTGCAATAACCTGTAACGAGAATGAGTTCGTAAATGATGAGCTATTTGTGATGGCTCCGTTGATCTGAAGCGTGTCCGTGCTACTGAGAGTGGTAATGTCGGTTGCCGCAGTCAGCGTATTGTTGAATACAAACGACGCAACTGTCGTAGTGCCCGTATCAACTCCAATTTGATCTCCGGTAGGTTGCGTTCCGATTTGAACGTTGGAACTGTTGATTGGAACTCCTGGGCTCCAATTTGCTCCGGTGCTCCACAATTGATCACCACCGCCGTCCGTCCAAAGAGAAGCTTGTGATTTAGGCTGCAAAGCAAAAATTAGTATAGCGAAGGAGATTTGAAGTAAATTTGTTTTCATAGTGTTGAGTTTTGCGAGGCTGCAAAATAATTTTGAGCCGAATACTGCTACAGCGAATAGGGCATCGGAATTGCGAGGAATGAATTCGCGCCTGACACCGCTGCCTTTTTAGCGATAATAATCGCTGTTCCTGCACGTATCACGAAATTGGACTGATCTGTAGATGCATCTCCACTTTTTCGCCAGGTTCCTCCGGTAAGTCTTTGGAAGTAAACATCAAACCTACCAGTGCTGGAGTTGAAAACACTTACCCTGTCGGCGTTGAGCACGCCGTCATTCCTTGTCCAGTTCGAGAAATTGAGTTCAGACAGCCTTAAATCAATCGGATATCGTGTTGAGTTGTATCCAGCTTGGAGTCCTCCAGTTGTTTTTGTCAGTAGGGCGATTTTAGGAACCTCCCCGACTATCGGCAGTGACAGCGCGGGACGAGGGTTCAATACGCTGCCTCTTCGTCCCACAATTATTGATGACTCGGGGTAAAGTATCACGTTATTCTTGTTTGAGGCAACTCCAGATGCAGGAACCCAGTTCCCTGCGGGCAAAGCTGTTTTGAAGTAGTAGACATCTAGTTTTCCTAGGGTCTTATTATAAATGCTTATTGTGTCCGCATTCAATGGCCCTGTACCTTCAACAAGCACCAACGGAACATTTATTTTGTCTCCAAACAAAGACGCTAACGTGTCCCCTGGGAAAATTTCCACGGTATCATTTTGGGCTAGAGAGAATCCAGACGCATTCAAGTTGGTCACCTGTGAAGAGTTATCCGTCACATCGACAGCGATTGTTGAGGCGGAGTTACTCCCAGTAATGAGGATTGTTCTGCCGACCTGCGCGCCGGAAGTGACCCGAAGGAAGAACGGAGCCCCAAGCTGGGTCAACCCGCCAGGTGTAAACGGTGTTCCGCTGAATGTGATCGAGTTATTGGTGAAGGACAGGATTGGCGCTGCAAATGTCACGGAATCCGTTAAAGGAAGAGCGATGTAGGTCGCTTTGGGAGACGTAGTCGCGTCGAGGGTGATCGTCACCACCCCGACCGGGGTGGTGGTGGCGTTCTGTCCGACGGCGGAGTGAGCGAGAACCGCTGCGGAAGCAAGAAAAATAGGCAAGAGTTTTTTCATAAAGGTAAATGGAATAATCGCGTCTCTGATGAGAGTTGCCGGGAAAATGGGCGGAGGCAAGAAGTTTTTCTAAACTTCTCCCAGAAGTGCCCCATGTCAATTTTGCGGGCGGCAGTTTTTTCCACCGCGGAAAATGAGGTGGCACGGAGTTGAATATTCGATTTTATGGGACGCTCCCTTTCCGCCCTTGTTTTGGGACGGGGCATCTGTCACTAGTGTCTTTTGGTTAGCCTCGTATTTTCGGGAGCTCGCTCGGAAAAATGAAACATGCGAGAAAAACTTGGATTCGACGGGATTATTGAATGAAGAAAAAGGTTCACTCGAGCAAAACGGACAAAACCCGCGGAGATGTTAACCCTGGTCATTTTGGTTCGGTGCGCGATGAAGCGGATGCCACGCGCGCAACCCCAGAGTCCGGAATCCGCACCCCGAGCGAGAAATCCTCCGAGCTGCCGGGAACGCCGGCCAATTCCGACAAAGTTTCGGCCGACGCTCAACTCCAACGCCGGCGACGCAGAAAGAAGAGGCTTCGGGCTCGTCGCCCGTTAATGATCGGCGCTCTTGCCTCCGTTGCCTTGGCCTTGGTTGCTTTCGCCTGTGTTGCGATGATGACCGCGGACGTCGTGAGCCTGCAATCGAGCCTTGAGAAAGCGAGGGCAGAAAACGCGGCTTGGGAAAAAAAATACCAGGATGTGCTTTTCGCGGCACGCGACGTGGCGGCGGACAACGAAGTCCGCGGCCGGGTCATCATTCGGGATGTCACCCAGAAGCGAGTTCTGCTTCCGGGTATCAAAATGAGGCTTTACCGCCGCGCTGCCATTGAGGCTTATCTCAATGAACGTCACGCGAGGATCGCCGAAGCAGGAGGGAATGACCGCGCCCGAGTCACCTCCCATTTCCTCAAAGACCTGCCCACTCCGCTCGAGAGCTGCTCCACCAACTCCGACGCCCGTTTCGATTTCAAGATCCCCGAGCCCGGCGAGTATGTCATCCAGACCAGCATCCGCTCGGGTGTCAACGGAGAAACCCGACTCTGGTTCGTGGCGTTCGACTCCCGCGACCCGCTCAACACCGGCGTGGACATCACGGAATCCAATTCCGTTCAGCAGTTCAACCCCCTGTTCATGCTCATGGACGGTCGGTGAAGACTTAAAAACGTGAATTCAACCGCCAGCCCAACAGAGAGAGGCGATGCAGATCAAATCATTGCGGATTTCGGATCGGAAGCGCCTGACGGGAGCGAGATTCGCCGTGTCGTTTTTACTTCCGAATCTACCGAACGTTTTGAATTGCGTTGCGGGGAACGAGGATCAAAGTTTCGGGAAAACCTCCTTGGCCATCTCGCGGAATCCCTCGAATGCCGGATCCCGCAGCCAAGCCTCGGATTCGAAGCCGCCGGGTTTGTTCAAAGCGGTAATGAGGAAGACATTTCTCAGAATGTTATAGCGGAAATACGCCGACGTTGTTCTGAGATCATCCGCCGTAAAAAAAATTCTGGGCGTGCGCCCCGTGATTGGAATTGCGCGGTGAAGGAAAACAACACTCCCTTCGCCGATCGCAACAGGCCGCCAGTCCGGCGACTTCAAAAACCTCTCCATCCACGGTCCGGAGGTCGAGGGAATGATGGCTACGGTCATTTGAAACTCGTCGTAAAAAACCGCCAATTCGCCGCTTCTGAGTGCTAACTGGTAGGCATCCCAAACCGACCTTGCGTGGGGCGAAAAGAACCCATCCAAAAAGACCTGTTTGCGAAAGCCCCACCGCAAGAGGCAATAGCTGCCGCTTTCGATCGTGGTGAATACCCGCTCGTTCGGGAACTCCTCGAGTACCCAGTCGCACACCTTGTCATCGTAAATCGGAACTTTGCCAAAGCGGGAAACATGGAGCCCCTCTGGAATCAAACGCTCGCCATGCCCGCCCAGCATCGCTCCCCACGCAAAAACGATCCAAAGCGCCGCCACAACCCAGCCAGCCTTCGAAATTCCGGACGGCATCCGTTGAGCGAGATGTCGGCAGCAAACAATGATGACGGCACCCGAGGCGAGTGTTGCGTAGCCGGTCATCCGCACATACCCTAGTCCCAGAAAAACAGCCCCGGCCCATGCCAGAACCAGCCCAACAGGGGCATTCCGGAACGTCAGGAGGCAAACACCGGCCAACCCTACCAGCGCGAAGGCTGCTTCGATGGGCCTCATCCCGGGAAAATCAAACGGCGACCAGAAGTCGTTCGACCACGGCTCCCTCGGATCGGGCTTCCAGATCGAACGGTTTAGCCATTCTTTAACACCTCTAGACTTGAGATTGGAATCCTGTCCCGATTGAACACTTGCCGGAGCCACGTCATTTTGCGGAGCCGTTATGTTCTGCCTGACCTCTGTTGTCCCCTGCGGGAAAAAATGCCTCACAGGCCGCGTCACGAAATCGAGGGCGCCGATCCGGCCCACACTGATCAAAATCAGCAATATCGAGAACACCGCGCAAAAAACACCCAACCGTCTTACCCCGTGCGGCCAAAGGGTTCGGATGCCATCCCATTCGCCTTTCCGTCCCAACTTGCATTTTCCAAACTCCCAAGCTACCAGCAAAATTGGCGAAATTTCCCTCCAGCCGAAAAGCAGCACTGCCGTAAACCACCCGAGCACGCAACTCCCATGCAGACAGCTCCAGAGCACCAGAACAGCACTCGCGATTCCATACTCGCTCATTCGCGGCGGGCCTTCACGACGCAATCCCAGCCACAGTATCGCGGGATACAACGCCAGGGAGAACACAGAGTTTCTGACAAGTTGGAGTTGGTAAGTTCCGAGGCACACAACCACCAACAGCAAGAGGATCCACGGACCGCGCGATGTCGGCGCGAGTGCCGCGAGAAACCATAGTGCCGCGACGACACATCCCACCACAAGCACCTGAAAGCCCACTGGGCCCGCCACCGCATACAGAATGTAGAGAACGATATCTCCCAGCCAGCTCCACCGCAGATCACTTCCGAGCGCCCATGCGTCCGTCGGAGAAAAATAAAAAGCCGAAAGATCTGGGAGAGATCGATGCTCAAGCAGCCAGCGGCCGACAGCCGCGTGCCACCACACGTCAGAGACGCTGACCTGACGGAACGCCACCGGAATCACGGCCACCACGAGCAGGAGCCACCACAGCATCGCACGCCAGCGAGGCTCCGCCCGCCGCCCATTTCCGGACGCCGCTCCCTCCGGCTTTGATTGTGAACGTGATTTTTTCGCCATTCTTTCCTTTCGACTCAGCGACACCTGAACAAAATCCACCCCTCCGAGATCAAATGGCAGCCTCAGGTTTCGCAACCCTGAAAGGCGGTTTCTGACATGATTCACCGGATTGACAAGGCTCAAACAAAGGAGCGTGCGCGTGCAAGCTGGAGGGAAACCTCCAGCACGGCGACTCCCGCGCAAATGCAACGCTCGCGTCTCCCGTCGCCTAGTTATTTCAAGCGAGCGCTCCGTGTTTCTTTTCAATGGAGACAAATGCTCCTAAAAATAAGGGTTCTCCCTATTGACATGATTCTGCAAGCTTAATACTACTCCTGAGAGTTTCCCGCGAATTCAATCCTCATACCAAAATGAATGCCCCATCTCGTCGACGCCTTGTCTTCTTTCCATTTTTACTCTTGCTTCTGTTCGGCATCCAAGTCGCCTCCGCGCTTCTTCCGGTTCCCACAAGGCCGACACAATTTCCTCTCCAGCGACCGCAGGCGGCTGGCGATTTGTTTGTATCTGGTTCGCAGAATACGGCGAACGGCTTCGTGGATGCGGCAACCCTCGTCCCAGTCGGCCTCACGGGCGTTGTTCAGGTTTCCATGGGCGGCGACTATAACTCTGGCAGTCAAACGGTCGTGCTGAAAAGCGATGGAACTGTCGTGGTCTGGGGGAGCTATCGTGAGGGAGGCGGGTATAACACTCCTTGGGTGGATGCCACAACAGCGGTGCCCGCGGGTTTGAACAATATAGTTCAGGTTGCGGCGGGGCGAAGTATGGCGGCAGTGCTCAAGAGCGACGGAACGGTCGTCGCTTGGGGCGGATACTACAAACATGACTACAATTTGGGACAAGATATTTTCGTCAACGCACAGACCTCGGTGCCAGCGAGTCTTCCCGGGGTTGTTCAATTGGCTGTCTCTGACTCGATCACTTTGGCGCTTAAAAGTGATGGAACAGTTGTTGCCTGGGGCCTGGGAAGAGACGATTTCAGCTCGTTCCCTTATCAAAACGTCAGTCCACAATCGGAAATTCCTACGGGGTTGACTGATGTCGTGCAGATCGTCGCATCAGGCCAAGGTGTCCTTGCGCTTAAAAGCAACGGCACTGTCGTCGCGTGGGGTAAACTATCGTCTGGGGTGACTCTCACTGGCGAGACGGATGGATGGACCGGCATCGTTCAGGTGGCAATGGGTGCACGGGACAATATTTTCGGACTGAAGAATGACGGGACGGTTCTCATTCGGAGGGCCTCTGCCTCGTATGATACATATCCACCCACAATAACGTGGGAAGACATCTCCACAGTCGGCCTCACAGGTATAGCTCAACTCATGTCGCATGGCGTTGGCCCCGGATATACATTCCAAGCTATCAAAGCCGATGGGTTGCCCGTTCAGTGGTTTGATAATGGCTTTTTCTTTTCCCCAAATTCAGACATTGGGAAAGCCTTCCAAGTGTCGGGTTCCGAACTATCGTTTACCGCAATTGGCTTAAAAGCACCGAAAATAACCGGCTACACCTCCAATGGAACATTCTACCCGAATATATTTAACGAACCGAACTCCAGAAATATGGGCGCCCTTGCAGGCGAAGCGTTCAGCGCAACATTCTCGGGAACCAGCGGAGTCGCGCCTTACACCTACCAAGTGATTCTGACTGAATCCGGCACATCATTTCCGGCTGGGATGAGTTTGAGCACCAATGGGATTTTGTCCGGCACGCCAACAACGGCTGGCTATTACGACTTTCAAGTAAAGATCACTGATGCCAATTTGCTTTCATCCTCCGAGTGGTATTATTTCAATGTGCCACTCACCAGTGTTTCCGGCGGAGGCTATACCTTCACGAACTTCGTGGGCAGTCCATTCGGTTTCAGCGGAAGCGCCGATGGCACGGGCCGCGGAGCCAGCTTCAGCGGTCCTACGGATGTGGCCGTCGACGCTGTTGGCAACATCTACTTTTCCGAGCGTGAAAATGACAGGTTGAGGAAGGTCACCCCGACGGGTGTTGTGACGACTCTCGCATCCGGATTCTCCGGAAGTTCAGACTTAACAGGGGGGCTCTCGGTTGATCAGTCCGGAAATATCTATGTCGCCAGCAGCCAGGGAGTGAGGAAATTCACGTCCAACGGAACCGCCGCAGCGTTTTACGGGAGTGCGGCGCTCTCTGGAAGTGCCGATGGTAGCGCGTCCAGCGCCCGGTTCAACCAGCCCGGCGATATCGCGGTAGACAGTTCGGGAAACATCTACGTTGCTGATGGCGGCAACCATGCGATCCGCAAAATCACCACCGGGGGTAGCGTCACGACGATTGCCGGTGTGATGGGATCAAAAGGCAACAGCAACGGTGCCGGGGCCACTGCGCGCTTCAACAATCCGCAGGGAATTTCGGTCGATGCCGCTGGCAACATCTATGTTGCCGATACCGGGAACTGCTTGATCCGCAAGATCACTCCTGGCGGCACCGTCTCCACACTCGCGGGTGCCGTCTTCACGGGAAGCTCAGATCAACCGATTGTCACACGCGGCGGGTTCACAGGAAGCGGCGATTATTCGGCGTTAGCACCGAGCGTGGACGGGACGGGCACTGGAGCCAAGTTCTCGTTCCCGATGGGAATCACAGTAGATTCCGGGGGGAACATTTTCGTGACCGACAGTTGGACCGACAAGGTGCGCCAAATCACTCCGAGTGGGGTCGTGACGACGATCGGAGGTAACACCGAAAACTTCTTTGTCTTCGCTAGCGGAATTGCAGCTGATCCATCAGGCAAACTGTATATCGCCGATTTCTACGTCAACCGCATTGCTGTCGGCACCACCCAAACCAATGTGACACCCACGGTGACATCGCCAGCTTCGGCAGGCATCACAGCGACAACGGCGACGCTCGGAGGCAACGTCACCGGCGACGGAGGAGCGACGATTATCGCGCGCGGGGTGGTGATTGCTCCAACCGCCACGAACAACAGTCCGCAAATCGGAGGCACGGGGGTCACTAATGTGAGCGGCAACGGAACCACCGGAGTCTTCACAGTCAATGCAAGCAGCCTGGCCCCCGGCACTGCCTACACATTCGCCGCCTATGCCACCAACAGCGTGGGCACTGCTTACAGCATAACCGGCAACTTCACGACGCTGAACGGCGTGCAAGCCTTCCGGGTCGCGCAAGGGCTAGCGGCGAACGGTTCGCAGGACACGGCCACGCCTTCCGGAGACGGGGTCGCGAGCCTGCTCAAATACGCGTTCAACATGATCGGGGCGGGTGCGGGACAGGCGGGTGCGCTCACCACACCCAATGCCGCGACACTCGCGGCAAACGGTTCGGCGGGGCTGCCGTTGGTTGGGACGGATAATTCCAGAAAACTTCAACTCACCTACATCCGGCGCAAGGCAAGCACGGCCCCGGGCATCAGCTACAGAGTGGAATTTTCCGACGCGCTGGCTTCGTGGGCGGTCAATGGTTCGGCGACCGAAAGCGTCACCTCAATCGACACAACCTTCGAGCGAGTTACGGTCACCGACTCCAGTTCTGCCGTAAAACGGTTCGTGCGAGTAAGGGTCAGCACACCATGAGCGCCGAGCGTCCGGTCTTACTCTGACGAGAAAACACATTTTTGAAGGCCAAAGGCACGGGATTCTAAAGCCCGGTCTGAAGGGCCAGGCTGTTGAATTTTGGCCCTTTGGGCCAGATGCGACCCGTGGTCAAGGGGTCGTCACTTTCACCCGAAGGAACCGCTTGCCTCCTACGACAGCGGAATCTGTGACCGTCACGGTGCGGAGGCCAGTGCCGGAGTCGGATACCGTGCTGAGCGAGTTGATGGGAGCCGTGGTTGCCATCACGGCGGCCGGTGCCGCAGGGTTCGTGCCGGGCTCCCGGCTTGCGTTGGAACCTGAATCTGAACCAGCGGCATCCGCTTGAGAAGTCGATGTCGCTGGAGAGACTGGCTTCGGTTAGGGCCTTCCGCATCCCGAGAACGAAATGATTAGGGCTGCGCAAACAAGAAACCAAACGACATTGAGCCGGGGAGTCATGAGCCTGCGACTCGGCAACAAAATCATCGGAAAGTCAAAGCGCTACGCTCTCCCCCTGATCCGCTGGCAACCGGATCGGGCCTGCCTTTGGCGGGAATGTGGAACTTTATCGATTTCGAAATTCGGCTCGCGGAGTGGCTTTTTTTAAGAGAATTTGGAATTCGAAATTTGGAATGTGGAATTGAAGAGTGGCTCGGTTGGGAAAATTTCAGCAGAGCAACGCGAGAATCACTTCTGGAGGCAGCCTGAAGGGCGAACTTGCGAGTCAAATGCGGAATGGTTTTTTAAGAGAATTTGGAATTCGAAATTTGGAGTGTGGAATTTAAGAGTGGTCGCGGGGCAACGGCGCGTGTAGCCGGGGCTGAAAACTGAAAACTGAGCACTGAAAACTTCCGCTCCGCGGATGAAGCTTGCCAATGCGGCGGGCTGAGCGCGTATGGTGGGGATGTGTTTCAGGTGATTTTCAACGAGATC
>Ga0163144_10031640_pt1 | contig 10078 bp, 11 predicted proteins | sample OliLak19BULKMAT1_FD_123175 | JGI IMG/M metagenome (GOLD analysis project Ga0163144, IMG submission 123175) | Freshwater microbial mat bacterial communities from Lake Vanda, McMurdo Dry Valleys, Antarctica - Oligotrophic Lake LV.19.BULKMAT1 | ecosystem: Environmental > Aquatic > Freshwater >...
GGGCAGCAATTCACCGAGCTCGACCCGAACCAGACCTACTACATCCACTGCAAGGCCGGCGTGCGTTCGATGAAGGCGCTGATGTTTCTGCGCGAGCAGGGCTTCAAGTATCTCAAGAGCGTGAAAGGCGGCATCGGCGCGTGGTCGGATGAAATCGATCGCGACGTGCCGAAGTATTGAAGTATTGCTCAGGCGACAAAGACAAGTGGGGGCATCGTTTCGCGCGCCAGCGTCTTGGAGTGCGCCAGTCCTCTGGCGCTGTGTGCGGTGTTGGAGCGATGGACGCGCTCGAAAGCGGCGGAGGACCGCCGCACTCCAGGACGCTTCGCGAGACAGACGCCATTTACCTCCTCCGACCCTCCATTTACCTTCTCCGAACCGCCGCTTACATCGTCCGAATCGCCGCTTACGTCCTCCGAACCGGCATTAACTGTCGAATTTTTGCCACTTACAGCCTCCGAATCGCCATTTACATGAGACGAATTGAGGCTGACACCCTCCGAATTGCGGCTTGCAGCCTCCGAACCGGCATTTACACTCCACGAATCGCCACTGACAGCCTCCGAACGAACGCTGACCCGGTCCGAACGAAGGCAAAATCCAGGCAAACAGGCGTAAACAGGCGATTAACAGTCACTTACAACAAGTAACCAAACACCGGAGACCAAAAACCTCACCCTCACGCTATGAAAGACCGCATCACTAACCAACTCGACATGGTCGGCACGTGCCTGAACGTCGCTGACCGCCCTGAAAATTACGCCGTCTGGAACGCGCAGCCCCCGCTGGACTTCAGCGGCGACCTCTCGCCCGTGCGCGGCGAATATCAATCCATCCGCGCCGCCGCCGCCATCGCCTACGCCGCCACCACCGGCACCACCGACGCCAAGGCCACCGCCGAAACCACGCTCGAAAACGCCGCCTACACCTTGGCCCGCGCCTGCGTCGCCCACTTCCGCAAAACCGGCAACCAAGCGGACCTCGCCAAGGTCGATTTCAGCCGGTCACAAATCGTGGAACTGCGTCACCAGACCCTCGTCAGCACCGCCACGCTCATTCGCGACCTCGCGCAAACCGCCAGCGCCCAACCCGGTGCCGCCGGACGCGGCGTGAGCACCGCGCGCGTCACGATCCTCACCAACGCCATCACCACCTTCAGCACGCTGCTCAACGCGCCGCGCGGACAGATTGCCAATCGCGCCTCGCTCATCCGCGAACTGGAAACGCGCGTGGCCGGACTGATGAACCTGATCGCCGCCCTTGATGACCTGGTTTTGCAATTCGACACCACGCCCGCCGGACGCGCCTTCATCGCCGCGTGGAAACAGGCGCGCATGATCGTCGATGGCGGACATGGACCGGGCGAAGACGAACCGCCCGCCGGCGGAGGCACGCCGCCGGCGAATCCGTGAAAAAACGTCCGTGCAAGATGTGCAACATGTATTGACAAGCCGATGCGCTGCAAAATCACCCGCACGCTTTGTTGCCAAAGCACGACCCACCGTGATTTATTAAAATGCCATCCGCACGATCACCATATTACCATCCAACGCAGCCACGGAGCGAGAGTGGAACTTTCGAGACGACATCGATCAAAACTACTTTGGGGACATCCCCGAGAGTCAGGCAATCATTACGCTTACCCTCAATTGGAAACCTGATGCGACCGCGCAGCCAAGAATCGTTGGCCGCTACAGAATTGAATTTCCGCTTCTCGTGGCAGAGGGATTCGCACGGTTGACCCAGACAGGGGTGCTTTTAAGGTTTCAGAGAACCGGGGAGCTTATCGAAATCGCGACAGATCGTCAGAGTCGTTTGAAGTTGGTGGTCGGTTGTACACCGCGGGAATGAGCACAGCCGAACCATGCGGCGACGCAAAGAGATGAGCCACGGCGCTTGTCGAACCACGGCAATTCGCCGATAGTCCCGGCGTATGAGTCTTGCCGCTGAAAAAGTTGCCGAGGTGCTGGCCCTGCCTGCGTCCGACCGGGCGTATCTGGCCCATCAACTCATCGCCAGCCTCGATCCGCAGCAGGATGCCGACGCCGAAGCGCAATGGCACGAAGTCATCGACCGCCGGTCCAGCGAAATCGAGGAGGGCAAGGTCGCCTGCCGCCCCGTGGATGAAGTGGTGCAGGAGATTCGCGCCAAGCTCAATGCGCATCGTCAGCCATCCTGAAGCGGATCAAGAACTGTAGGCCGCCGCGCTGTGGTATGAACAACGCCAACCCGGACTCGGCTTCGATTTCCTGGATGAGTTCACGGCGACGTTGAACCGGATCGCACGGGAACCCGGACGCTGGCCCATCCTCCGGGGCGAAAACCGCAAGCTGAACTTCAATCGCTTCCCTTACGCCATCATTTACAGCGTGCGCGCCGATACGCTGTTCATCATAGCGGTGATGCATCTGCACCGACGTCCCTTTTACTGGCAGGATCGCGTTTGAACCTGATCAGGTTCGCCATTCAAAGCTCATCCTCCCGTTCCGCGTAGCAAAGACGGTGCGCCCGGTCGTAATCCGCCTCGGGCACGAACACCTTCGCGGGACGGCTCAATTCATCGGGCTCTTCGCCTTCGGGAACGGTGGGACTCTCGAACTCCTGCGTCGCGGCGATGCCGTGTTTCTCCCGCATCACCACCAGTATCTCGGCGTTCACCACCGGGTCGGTGCAGAAAAGTTTCATGCTGCCCGCCACGCTCTGTCTCTGGGCCCGTCGCCTCGTTTGGCGCTGGGACAATTCTCCTGACCGCGCAGTTTGAACTTGGAGCCGGGAAGGAGCGTGGTGACACTGCGCCTGCGGGCTTTCCGTCCCCCGTTTACCCATGCGCAAAACCAAAATCATCGCCACGCTCGGTCCCGCCACTGACTCGCCGGAGATGCTCGGCAAACTCATCGATGCCGGGTTGGGTATCGCCCGCCTCAACATGTCCCACGCGCCGCATGACTGGGTGCGCCGCGTGGTGAAGGACATTCGCACGCTCGCCAGCCAGCGCCGCAAAAACGTGGGCATCCTCATGGACACGCAGGGGCCGGCCATCCGCACCGGCGATCTGCCGGTGGCGCTGGACCTCCAGCCGGGACAGAAATTCACCCTCACCGTGCGCGGCGAGAAGAGCGAGGAACTCCACTCCGTCGATGTGAACTACGAGAACTTCGTCAACGACATCTCCGTCGGTGACGTGGTGCTGCTCGACAACGGCGAGATGCACATGAAGGTGCTCGAGAAGTTTGCCAACAAGGTCGTCTGCGAAGTGCTCACCCCCGGCAAGCTCGGCAGCCGCCGCCACATCAATCTGCCGGGCGTGAGAGTTTCGCTGCCCGGCCTCACCCTCAAGGACATCGCCGACGTGGAGGTCGGCCTCGACGTGGGCGTTGACTTCATCGCCATGTCCTTCGTGCGCGAGGCGGCGGACATCAAGCAACTGCGCAAGGTGATCGCCGGTTCGGCGCACAAGCCGCTCATCATCGCGAAGATCGAGGACCAACTGGCGGTGCGCAACTTCGATGAAATCGTGCGCGAGGCCGACGGCATCATGGTGGCGCGCGGCGATCTCGGCGTTGAATGTCCCTACGAGGAATTGCCGATCATCCAGCGGCGCATCGTGAAGACCTGCCTGCAAATCGGCCGGCCCGTCATTGTCGCCACGCACATGCTCGAAAGCATGATCGAGAATCCCATGCCGACCCGCGCCGAGATTACGGACGTGGCCAACGCCGTCTTCGAGCAGGCCGACGCCATCATGCTCAGCGGCGAAACGACGGTGGGGAAATATCCGCTGAAGTGCATCGAGGTCTTCGACAAGATCGCCCGGCGCATCGAGCGCAGCGGTGGCGCGGGGTTTCATGAGCGTCACGAGATCACCAGCCCCCGGCTCAAGCTGGTGAAGAGCGCCGTGGTGCTCGCGGACGAATTGAAGGCGGACGCGCTGATCGTCTTCACCATCCGCGGACAGATGGCGCGGCATGCCGCCTCGTTCCGTCCGCGTTACTCGCCGGTCATTGCCATCAGTGAATTTCCCGGCGTGGCCGCTTCGCTCTCCCTGAACTGGGGCGTCGAAGCCTACGTGCATCCATTCGATCACGAGCAACCGGAGAAGACCGTCGAGAGCGCGTTGCACATGCTGGTCGAGCGCGGCTGCCTGCGCTCCGGCAGCACCGCCGTGGTCGTCACCGCCATCACCGCCGGGAACCAGATCGCCGACGTCGTGGAGATGCGCGTGGTGGAGTGAAAGGAAAACTCAAACCGAATTCCGAAGTTCGGGGAGCACGCCCGCCCCGGGCGTCGCGGAACGCGCCTCGCGTTCCGCGCTTCGGACCGCGTGGGATCAACTTCCAGCCGGCACCTTGTCGTGCGCCCCACGGTTTTCCGCGAGGGCGCGGAAAACTGCGCCCGGGGCGGGCGCGCTCCCTTTCCATTTCGGAGTTCGGGCTCAAAGCTCAAGAGAAATTCCAAGGACCAAAGCTCGAATGATTGCCGCACCGATCATCGCGGGAGCGTTTGAGCTTGGGGCTCTATCATGGCAGCGGACGCAGCTTGATGTTCTTGAACCAACACGGGCTGCCGTGATCCTGCAAGCCGAGGTAGCCGCGCCGTGGATGATCCTTCCAGGCGAGGTCGAACTTGTGCGCCGAACCATCCGGCCTAACTCCAGGACGGTTGAAGAGATCGAGATCGGCGCGGGTCACTGGCTCGCCATTGAGCGCGACCTCGATGCGGCTGCCGAGACAGGCGATCTCGAGGTGATTCCATTCGCCAGCAGACCTCATCGCGTTCTTCGTCGGCTTCACCAGATCGTAAATCGCGCCGGTGTCGTGAAAGCCTGCGTCCTTCGTGTCGTCGATGGCGATTTCCAGTCCGTTGAAGCCGACGTCGCGCCCCGGTTTCGGCGTGAGCGAACTGGTGCGCACGAAGATGCCGGAGTTGCAGCCGTTGGTGATCTTGAAATCCAGCGTGAGGAGGAAGTTCGCCCACTGCTGCGTGTGAACGAGCATGTAGGCGCCGCTGCGGTGGGGGTTCAGCGCGGCTTGCTCCACCGGCGATTTGCCCGGCTGGCTGGCGCTGGTCATCCAGCCGTCGAGCGTCTTGCCATCGAAGAGGAGCAGCCAGCCTTGTTGTGTCTCGGCGGCAGTGAGCTGATTATCGGCGGCGCGAGCGAGCGGCGAAAGTAAGATCAAGGCAAGAACCAGCAACGGCATGGCCCTATCCATAAACCCGGTAGGGCGACGCTCCCGCGAAGCCGTGATCTCCGGGAAGGCATGGGCTGGGCCTCGCCCTACCGGATTCATCGGCGCGCTCATTCGTAGGTCTTCTCGAGCGAACGAATGCGGAAGTAAATCGGGGAATTGGTCAAGACGCGTTCCTTCACGGCAGCGAAGCGCTTCTTGGCCTCGATGGGCTCGGAACTGGTGATGCTCACAATGTAATCGAGCTCAATCCAACCCTTGCGCGGGTCCTGAAAGCTGGGCGACTTCGCGAAGGCGTCGAGGAACGACTTCATGGCGGCGGGCCCATTTTGGGAGGCGATGCGGTACTTTTCGGCAATCTGGTAGGGCATCCCCGGCAGATCATTGGGCACGATGTCCGCGCCGGAAGCCTTGCGCTCGCTCTTGTCTCTTTCGGTGTTGACCCGATCCCAGTAGTCGTAGCCCTTCCATACTCCGAAGATGACGCCGAGGACAATGAGGATGCTGATGAGAACTTTCATGGCTGTTCGATACGTTGCACACGAGCGCCCAGCCCGCGGAGCTTTTGGTCAATCTTTTCGTAACCGCGGTCAAGATGGTAGATGCGGTTGACCAGCGTCTTGCCGCTCGCCGCCATGCCGGCCACCACGAGCGCCGCCGAGGCGCGGAGATCGCTCGCCATCACGGGCGCACCGCTGAGGGGACGCCCGCCCTTGACGATGGCGCTCGGGCCTTCGATGGAAATGTCCGCGCCGAGACGCGCCAACTCCGCGACGTGCATGAAGCGTGATTCAAATATCCGCTCGGTGATGATGCTCAGGCCGGGAATGAGCGCCATGAGCGCCATCATCTGCGCCTGCACATCGGTCGGAAAACCGGAGTAAGGCAGCGTGGTGACATCGACCGGCTTAAGCCGGCGGCCACGGCTCACGGTCATGGTGAGACCCTTGCGCTCAATCTTCACGCCCGCCTCCTGCAACTTGTCCAGCACCGCGTGCATGTGGTCGGGACGCGCCCCATGAATTGTCACCTCGCCGTCCGTCACGGCGGCGGCGATGGCAAACGTCGCGGCCTCGATGCGGTCGGGAATGACTTCGTGTTCGACGCCGTGCAATTCCTTCACGCCGGTGATGGTGATGGTCGGGCTGCCCACGCCCACGATCTTCGCGCCCATCTTGCTGAGGAAAAACGCGAGGTCCACCACCTCCGGCTCGCACGCGGCGCTTTCGATGGTGGTGACGCCCTCGGCGAGCACCGCGGCCATCATCAGATTCGCCGTGCCGAGCACGGTCGGACCCGCACGGCCTCCGAGAAAAACATCCGCGCCAATCAACCGGCGCGCCTTGAGATTCACATAGCCGCCCTCGATCTCGACGGAAGCGCCGAGGCTCTTCATGCCCTTCAAATGAAGGTCGATGGGCCGCGTTCCGATGACGCAACCGCCGGGCAGCGACACGCTGGCCTCGCGCATCCGGCCCATCAACGGGCCGAGGATGCAGATCGAGCCGCGCATCTTGCGGATGAGTTCGTAATTGCCGACCGGCCGCACCTTCCTCGCCTGCACGGTCACGGTGTCGCCATCGACCTTCACCTGCGCGCCAAGCGACGCGAGAATTTCCGCCATGAAATGCACGTCGGTGAGATCGGGCACGCGGCGGATGACGCACTTCTCAGGTGTGAGGAGGGTGGCGGCGAGAATCGGGAGCACGGCGTTTTTCGCGCCGCTCACGGTCACGTCGCCATGCAGCGGCACGCCGCCTTTGATTAACAAACTGTCCATGTCTTTGGTGATGCGACGCGCCGAACAGGGTTAGCTCGGGCGCGAAGCGGGGCGAAGGGTTCCATCAAGTCGCGCGCCGTGCAATGATGATTCGCGGACGACCGCTGAGATCGTTTTCAATGGCTTCAAACACCCAGCCTGAGCCGCTGAATAACCGGCGCAAGTCGTCCTCCTGACCATCGCCGAACTCCAGCAGCACCGGCGCGCGCGGCAGGAGAAACGCCGGCGCTTCGGCAGCGAGACGCCGGTAGAAATCCAATCCATCCGTGCCACCGTCCAGCGCCAGACGCGGGTCGTGGTCGCGAACCTCGGGGTCCAGCGTCGCAATCTCGTCAGTCGAAATGTAGGGCGGGTTGCTGACGAGCAGATCGGCTGGCGCGGTTGCGTCCGGCAAAGCAGCAAAGCCATCGCCGTGATGAAACCGAATGCCGTCCGCGACTCCATGCCGCTGCGCATTGCGTCGCGCGACCGCAATGGCCGCCTCGGAACAGTCGATGGCATGAACCGTCGCGCCCGGCACGCCCACCGCCAATGCGATGGCCAGACATCCGCTGCCGGAGCCGAAGTCCAGGGCGATGGGAGCAGATTTCTTCAGAGAGGACAGACGCTGCACCGCCAGTTGGGACAGAATTTCCGTCTCGGGACGGGGAACCAACACATCGCCATTGACCTCCAGTTCCAGTCCGTTGAAAGAGACCGTGCCGACGAGATGCTGGAGGGGCACGCGTTCGGCGCGCCGTTGAACCAATGCTTCGAGTTGACCCAATTCTCCCTGCGGCACCTCCCGATCCAGGTCGAGGTAGAGCTTGAGGCGCGGCAGATTCAACAGATGCGCGAGCAACAATTCCACTTGGAGCCGCGGGGATTCCACGCCTTTGCTGGCGAGGAAGGCTTCATGCGACTGGATGGCGGTGCGAATCGTCACGGGCCGAACGGTAAAGTCAGAAGTCAGAAGTCAGAAGTCAGAAGTCAGAGTGCGGCACCGGCCCCTTTGACCTTTGACCTTTGACCTTTGACCTTTGAGCTCTGTCTTCTGTCCTCTGCCCTCTTCCCTCTTCCCTCTGACTTCTGTCCACTGAACACTTGCACCCCACCGCGCCCGTTCCTATTTTCGCCGTGATGAAACGCCATTTTCTGTCCCTGTTCCTGGCTGGCGCGGCCTTAGCGCCTTGCGTCGTGGGAGCGCAGGACATTACCGCCGCCGCTGAGCGCGAGCAAAACGAGGAACGTTACCGCGCCGTCAACGCCCGCCTCGACCGCATGGAGGAGACCCAGCAGTCTTACCAGAAACGCCTCAATGATCTGCGCGAGGAGAACGGCCGGCTCCGGAGCGAAATTGACAAGCTCAAGAACAAGAACGAGAGCGCGGCGACGCAGGAGGCCATCAAGAAGCTGGAGGACGCTGTTCTCGAAGTGGATAAGAAACGGCAGGCGGACAACGACAAAACCCTCAAGGCTCTGCGCGAGTTGGAGAAACTCATCCTGGAAAAACCACCGACGAGGCCGCGAGTCAGCGATCCCGGCCCGGGCGGAAACACCAAGCCTACGGTCGAGCCAGGGCGCACCGTGACGGACAAGCCGGCGGCCGAGAGGGAGAAGGGTTACGAATACGCCATCCGCGACAAGGACACCCTCTCCGGCATCGCCTTGCTGGTGCGGGGACAGGGGATCAAGGTGACGCAGAAGCAGTTGATGGATGCCAATCCCTCCGTGAACTGGAACAAGCTCAAGATCGGCCAGAAGATTTTCATTCCCGCTCCGTAGCAACGCGACATGAAGTTGCTCCGCCGTCTGCACTTGTTCCTCGGCTGTTTCTTCGCGCCGCTGCTGCTCTTCTACATCGGCACCGGTTGGTACCAAACCGTCACCCTGCGCCGGAACAAGGGAATGGGCGAGGCGGACGACTGGCCGAGCCGGCTGCGCTCGGTCCACGTCGATCAGATTTACCCGGCCGACAGCGCCAACAGCTATTCCCCCCTGCTCTTCCGCATCCTCGTGGTGGCCATGGCCGTCGCGCTTATCGTGACGGTCATCCTGGGCGTCGTCCTCGCGTTCCGTTCCATCCGCCAGCGCTGGCTGGTCTGGCTCTCCCTTGGGCTGGGCATCGTTCTGCCGATAGTGTTCCTGTTACTGGGACAACGTCGATGAACGGACTGCACTTACAAATTATTCTCACAGTGGCGGCGGTGCTCGCGTCGGCTGGACTGCTTTTGTGGTCCGCCGCCACGATTCGCTACCACGTCACGCCCACCCATTTGCAAATCACATGGCTCGGCCTGCCAGTCCGCCGGATCCGGCTCGGCGATATCAAGCGCGTCGGCACACGCCCGGTGGTGTGGGCGGAACGCTGGCCAAGCACGCTGCGCCACAACGGACGCCTCCTCGTCATCCGTCGGCGAAGCGGATGGCTGCGCAGTCTCGTCATCACGCCGAAGTATCCTTTCGAATTCCGCAATGCACTGGAGCAGGCGCGAAAAGCAATCGCCGAGACCTCCTCCATCTTCTCAACGAATCCTCCTCGGGACGGAACGGCACGCCGCGCGGCGTAATCCCGTCCCGTCACATTTTTGTCACTTTCCCGCCACGGCCGCGCCGCTATAGTCAGAGCTCTTGTCTGAACCAAAGCACATCACTGACATCGGGCCGACGCATTTCCTCAACCGCGAGTTGAGCTGGCTGGAGTTCAACCAGCGCGTCCTCGACGAGGCCTGTGACAAAAAGAATCCGCTCCTGGAACGGGTGAAATTCTTCTGCATCACCAGCTCGAACCTCGACGAGTTCTTCGAGGTGCGCGTGGCCGGCATCAAGCAGCAGATGGAAAGCGGCGTGGTCGAGGACAGCGTGGATGGCATGACCGCCACGGAAAACTTTGGCGCCATTCACAAGCGCACCCACCGCATGGTCGCGGAGCTGTACCGCTGCTGGCGCGAGCAACTGCGGCCAAGCCTCGCCAGGCACGGCATTCGCTTTCTCAGCTTCGACGACTTGTCGCAGCGGGATCTCGATTATCTCAAAAGCTTCTATCACGCGGAGGTGCGCCCGGTGCTCACGCCGCTGGCCATCGATCCAGCGCATCCCTTCCCGCAGTTGTTGAACAAGTCGTTGAACATGA
>Ga0163144_10031641_pt1 | contig 10078 bp, 7 predicted proteins | sample OliLak19BULKMAT1_FD_123175 | JGI IMG/M metagenome (GOLD analysis project Ga0163144, IMG submission 123175) | Freshwater microbial mat bacterial communities from Lake Vanda, McMurdo Dry Valleys, Antarctica - Oligotrophic Lake LV.19.BULKMAT1 | ecosystem: Environmental > Aquatic > Freshwater > Lake...
CATCATTCATCGCGACCTTAAACCCGACAATATCCTTGTCGTCCATGACCAAGTAAAAGTGCTAGACTTTGGCTTAGCCGTCACCCAAACCAACACCCAGCAGCGACACAGTATTGGTGGCACAATGAGCTATATGTCACCCGAAACCATTATGGGGGCATCTCCAAGTGTTGCCTCTGACCTGTATGCTTTTGGTGTAACAGCCTATCAATTGCTCACGAATCAGCTTCCCTTTGCTACAGATGATGTAACGGCACTCATTCAAAACATCTTGCACAAAGTCCCTGATGTCTCTGTGGTGGATGCACCTGATGATATTCGCTATGCCATAGAACGCCTGCTAGCAAAAGACCCCTTAGAGCGTTTTCTGGATGCAGAGAGCGTGCTGACCCTCTTTACAGAAGCCTTAGACGCGCCCGAAGCCATCGAAAACATGCTCATCCGCGAAAGCTATTTGCAGGCGGCGCGTTTTGTGGGGCGTACCAAAGAAACCGAAACCCTCATCAACGGGCTAAAGCAAGCCCAAGAAGGCAACGGGAGCTTATGGCTGTTGGGGGGCGAAAGTGGCGTAGGAAAATCTCGCCTAACAGAGGAAATTCGCACGTGGTCACTGGTAAACGGTGTCGTTGTGCTACGTGGGCAAGCCATCGCCGAAGGTGGCGCAAGCTATTTGCTATGGCGCAGTGTGCTAAGGATGTTGTGCTTGCGTGTAGAACTTACGTCCCAAGAAGCCAGCGTCATTAAAACCCTTGTCCCTGATATTGGTACTCTTATTGAACAAAATGTAGCTGATGCGCCCACCCTAGACCCCGATGCCGAGCAAACGCGCTTGTTTAACACGATAGAGGCAGTCTTTCGTAAGCACCAAAGCCCCACGCTTATCATCATGGAAGATTTGCATTGGGCGCAAGAAAGCCTTGCTCTATTAGGGCGGTTCTCTAAGGGATTGGGCAAGCTCCCCATCATGATTGTGGGGACATACCGCGACGACGAAGCCAAAGACTTGCCAAAAGAGCTACCCAACGCCCAATCATTGCGTCTGCAACGCCTTAACGAAAGCGAAATTGAGGAATTAAGCACGTCTATTTTAGGCGGAGATATTGGCAAACGGCAATCTATCATTCAGCTCCTACGCGACCAAACAGAGGGCAACGCCTTCTTCATTGTCGAAATTGTGCGTACCCTCGCCGAGCAATTTGGGCATCTTTCGCAAATTGGGCAAATGACGCTCCCGCCTTCCGTACTGGCGGGGGGCATTGGCGCAATTGTACAAAGGCGTTTGAAAAATGTCCCCGAACAAGCCTATGCGTTGCTAGAACTGATGGCGGTAGCAGGGCGTAACATTGACCAACGCCTACTCCATCATCTAATGCCGAGCGTAGAAGTAGAAGATTGGCTTTTGGCGTGTAGTAGCGTGCTAGATGTGCAAGAAAATGAGTGGCGGTTTGCCCATGATAAGCTGCGTGAAGCCCTCATTAGCCAGCTCGATAAAGATGTTTACACGCGCCATCATCAGCGCGTTGCCGAAGCCCTAGAAGGCTTATACCCCAACGACGAAGCCTATCACGCAAAGTTGGCATATCATTGGCGCGAAGCCAAAAACGACCCCAAAGAAAGCCATTACAGCGCGTTGGTGGGTAAAACAGCCCTTGCTGCGGGCAATTATCAAGAAGCAGTACGCGCCCTTAACCGCGCTTTTGTAATAGGCGAAGATATTCATGCCCCACACCAAACCCAATCAGGCTTGATGAAGCAATTGGGCGATGCGTATTTAGGGCTAGGAAAACTAGGCGATAGCTATAATCACTTTAGTAATGCCATTGCCTATTGGGGACACATGCGCCCTCAAAACAATCGCTCCCTTTACACACAAATTGCCCTTGAAGTCATTAAGCAAGCACGTCATCGTTTATCGTCCGCACGCACTTCTACAGAAGAAACGCTTTATTGGCGCGATGCGGCACTGGCTTGCTCACAACTTTCACTCATTAACTACTTTGGCAATCAAAAACAGTACGCCTTTTACTATAGCCTGCTGGGCATGAATCTTGCCCACAAGGCAGGCACAGAACACCGTGACACGCTCGCAAGTTTGCAGTCCGTATTTACGGTGTTTGCCTCTGTAATTCCATTGCAAAATACCGCCAATGCTTATGCACGCCTGACCTTAAAAAATTTACCGCCTGCGGATAATGTGGTTGCCCGAAGCTGGGTACTCATGATGCTAGGCATTTACTACACAAATTCGGCACAATGGGATATTGCAATCTCTAGCCTACAAGAATGTTTAGGGCTTGCGGAATCTGCCGAAAATGTGCGCCGTATTCAAGAGGCTATTTTGTCATTGGCGGCTGCTTACTTCTTCAAAGGGGATTGGAAGAACTCTTATCAACTGGCAGAACGTTTGCTTCAAAGTGGCTTAACCTACGACAATATTCAGTGCCAAGCCTGGGGTTTAGATGACCTTGGGCGCGTACTATATCATCGTGGAGAACACGCCCAAGCCTTAGAGAACTTTGAGAAAAGTAACGCCCTCTACCAACAAATTCAGGATAAAACGGGCTTAATTTGGGTAAATGGTGCGTTGGCACAGGTACATACCCGCATGGGCAAATTAGAGCTGGCTCGCCCGTATGCCGAACGAACACGCGAATGGATAATGAACACTTCACCGGGCGCATACGGCTTGCTTGAAGGGTATCGGGGTATCGCGGACTTTTATCTAACGCAATACGAAAAAGAGCGCACACCCCAAAATTTACAAGATGCCAATACCGCTGTCAGGCTGATGCACCGCTTTGGGCGCATTTTTAGTACAGGCAAATCGTACCGTTATATCTATGAAAGCTGGCTAGAATCGCTTCTTGGCAATGCCACAAAAGCCATTCAACTAGGCAAACAAGCCATCCAAGAAGCCCAAAAGCATCAGCTACGATATGAAGAAGGCTTAGCGGGCTATCATGTGGTGCGTTTCTTGCCCCAAGACCATCCCCAACGCGAAGCCTTTGCCACTCCTGCCCTCAGCATCCTTATAGAAATTGGCGCAGAAGAGGCGAATTATCTTAAACAACTCATGGGGCAGCAAAATCCCTAGAGGGTTTGGTCTATATATACCTTTCAAAATGACCTTCGTTTATAATGAAAAGGTCGCTCCTCATATGCCCAAATATGCCCGCCATTCCATTCAAAGGACACCCATGCAATCATCTATCCCACAAGTTAGCCCCAAAGCCTCGTATGAAGCACAGCAAGCCCGGATTGATGAGGCTGTTTTGCGTGTGCTCAAAAGCGGTTGGTATCTTCAGGGCGCAGAAGTAAAAGCATTTGAAGCAGAATTTGCCCATTGGAATAGCCTTTACGACGCTGTGGGCGTAGGCAATGGCACAGACGCGCTCGAAGTCGCTATGCGTGCGCTGGACATTGGCAATGGGCATGAAGTCATTGCCCCTACACACACCGCCACCGCCACCGTAGCAGCCATTGAATTGGTCGGGGCAACCCCTGTTTTAGTAGATATTGAACGTCACACCTACACCCTTAGCCCAGAAGCCGTCCAACGCGCCATCACCCCGCACACACGCGCCATCATTGCGGTGCATTTGTACGGGCAACCTGCGGATATAACCGCGCTCCGAACCATTGCTACAGCAAACGGCATTAAACTCATTGAAGACGTGGCACAAGCCACAGGCGCACGCTACCATGATAAGCGTGTGGGGAGCATGGGCGATATTGCCGCGTATAGCTTTTACCCCACCAAGAACCTTTCTGCGTTGGGTGACGGAGGCGCGGTAGGCTGTGTTTCAGAAGAACAATCGCGCCGTGTGCGTGCCATTGCACAATACGGTTGGCGTGAGCGCTATATCAGCGATGAACAAGGCATGAACACGCGCCTAGACGAAATTCAGGCGGCGATTTTGCGGTGCAAACTGGCGGTTTTAGACAGCGATAACCAACGCCGTAACGACATTGCCCAACGCTACACCAAAGCCCTCAAGGACAAAGTGATTGTGCCAAGTGTGCGCGAAAACTGCACGCATGTGTATCATCTTTATGTGGTGCGTCACCCGCGCCGTGATGAACTTCGTCAATACCTTAATGAGCAAGGCGTTGGCACAGGGATTCACTATCCACGCCCTGTTCACCTTCAGCCCGCCTATCAAGGGCGTTTGGGCGATGTGGGCAGTTTCCCTATTACCGAGCAATTCGTAAATGAGATTGTCTCGCTCCCTCTCTTTCCCGAACTTACCGATGAGCAAGTTGACCGTGTGATTGAAGCGGTATTATTGTTTAAGGACTAGCCTCTTATGACGTCTCATTTTCAAGATAAACACGCCCTCATTACAGGGGGCATGGGCTTCATCGGGAGCAATCTCGCGTTGGCGTTGGTGGCATTGGGCGCAAAAGTGACCGTTGTGGATAACATGATGCCCGAATACGGGGGCAACCTTTTTAACATTGCGCCCATCAAAGACCAAATTACCATCAACTTTGCCGACATCAGAGACCAGCATGTTATGAATTATCTGGTTAAAGACCAAGATTTTGTGTTTCATCTCGCAGGTCAAGTTGACCACATCCTTAGTTTAAGTGACCCTTTCCCCGATATTGACATCAACATCAAGGGAACAGCCGTCCTAATGGAAGCCCTTAAACAACATAACCCCAGCGCGCGCCTCATTTATACTGGCACACGCGGTCAGTATGGCGAAGCCATTAGCCTACCCGTGAACGAAGATGCGCCCACACGCCCCAAAGGGATTTACGAAATATCTAACCTTACTGCCGAAAAAATCATAGCGGTGTATCATCACGTTCACGGCATCCGTTCTGTTCTCTTGCGCCTAACGAACGTATACGGTGAACGCGCCCAAATGAAGCATCCGCGCTATGGGGTGGTGAATTGGTTTGTGCGCCTTGCCGTAGACGATGACACCATTAAAGTATTTGGCGATGGCAAAATTAAGCGCGATTTTCTTTACATTGAAGATTGCATTGAAGCCATTTTGGCATGTGCCACTACAGAAGCTGCCTATGGTGAAATTTTGAACGTGGGCATCGACACCCCAACCGATTTTATTGAATTAGTAACCGAACTCATTGGCGTGGCAGGCAGTGGGCGATGGGAATTTGCCCCTTTTAGCGCAGAACGCAAAGCCCAAGAACCCGGCGATTTTTATTCTGACATTAGTAAAATTAAGCGTCTAGTGGGATGGTCACCCAAAACAAGCCTACGCGACGGCTTGGCAAAAACCGTTGACTATTATCGCCAACACAAAGCACACTATTGGTAAGCCCATGATAACGCCCCTTTTGCCTCATTTGCCCGCCCTACATGACACCCTAGCACAGCATCTTTCTTGGCTATCACACGATTTTATAACGCACAACGCCACGTTTTTACAGGCAAGCCGTCAACAACACGCCACCCTGCTAACCCGTGAGATAGCCGTTGAGGACGATTTGCGCGTGCTACACGAGGGGGATGAGGGCGAAATTGCCCTATTTGCTGAAGTTTTAAGGTGGGATAGCGCGTTCTTTGGCTATCCTATCGCACGTTTACACGGCGCGTTCTTTACACAATCGCCTATTTCACCCCATGATGGCAACCTAGAGCCTGCACTCAAAGCCTTTGTGGCGTATGCCCGTCAGCAAGGCGTGCGCTACCTGATAGCAAGCGTATTCCCTGAAGATTTAGCTCTCATCCGTGCTATGAGTGCCAGTGGTTTTACGCTTATAGAAACACGCGCCACCTATCATCGCTCATTGATAGATTACGCTTATCCCGAGCGTTTTGCGGTACGTCCCGCCACCCCCCACGATGTAGACCTGTTGGCGAAAACGGCGGTTAGCATGGTAAACCCGTATGACCGCTTTCACGCCGACCCCTTTATCTCTGAACAAGAGGTTGCCCGCCTAATGACCGAGTGGGTCACCAATTCTGTCCTCAATGGCTTTGCCGACATCACGCTTGTGCCAGACGTGCACTCGCCAAAAGCCTTGTCTACGGTAAAATACCATCGTGACCAATGGCAAGCATGGGGTGTTGCGCTTTCACAATTGGTATTAGGGGCAGTATCCCCCGAGTTTAAGGGGTGGTATAGCAAACTTACCAGTGAAATCTGCTATCATTTGCAAGGTATTGGCGCAGAACACATTTTTATAGTGACACAAAACACCAACCGCGCCGCGATTCACTCATGGGAAAAGCTAGGGTTTCGTTATGGGCGTGGTGAACACATTTTTAGAATTATCCTATAGGAGCAAACCGCGTGCCACTGATTTCTATTGTTGTTCCTGTGTACCACAATGCGCCTAGCCTTCCCGACTTGCTAAGGGAATTTCAAGAGCTTGCCGCGCGCAATCCTAACGACACTTTCGAGTTTATCTTTGTGGACGATGGCTCACAGGATGAATCTTATGCCGTTTTACAAAGCCTTGCCCTAGCCGAAAGTCGCATTAAGACCGTTAAGTTATCGCGCAATTTTGGCTCTAATCCCGCCCTGATGGCAGGTCTAAGCGTTTCCAGTGGCGAAGCAGTCGCGGTTATCTCCGCAGACCTGCAAGACCCACCCGCCCTCATCCACGATATGATAGCCCTTTGGCACAAGGGACATAAAGTGATATTGGCGGCGCGTGAAGGGCGCGATGACCCGGCACTAACGGCGTTTGTCGCGAATATGTTTTACGCGCTGTTTCGGCGATATGCCATTAACACCATGCCCAAAGAAGGCTTTGATTTCTTTCTAATAGACCGCCAAGTCTGTGACCTTGTGAACAACATTGAAGAAGCCAACCCCTACTTGATGGGCTTGATTTTATGGCTGGGCTTTGCGCCCCAAGTGGTCTATTATCAACGCCGTGAGCGCGAAAAACGCTATGGTGTGTCCATGTGGACGCTGGCAAAAAAGCTGAAATATTTTGTCGATTCATTTGTGGCGTTCTCTTATTTTCCTGTGCGAGTTGCTTCCTTGATGGGCTTTATCCTAAGTTTCTTGGGCATCATTTACGCAATGGTCATCGTCTTTCTTGCGCTCTTTTTAGGCAGAGAAATTGAGGGATGGTCGTCCTTGATGGTGGTACTCTTAGTGGTGAGTGGCGCACAAATGGTAATGATAGGTATTTTAGGCGAGTATTTATGGCGCAACCTAGACGAAACGCGCAAACGCCCACGCTTTATCATAGAAAAGCAAACAGGCTTTACAGAAAATCACTCATCCGAACACCCAGTGAAACGCGATAACTAAGCCATGCGTTTATCAAAAGCAAGTTTAGGGGCATTACTGATTCTTTTAGGGGTGTGGGCAAGCCCAATCTATCCGCAAACTACTCCACTTTTAGATGCCTTACCCGACTGTGCCTTTTCGGAACAAATTATAGGGGCAAGCGTGGGGGCTGTCCTCATTAACTTGCAAACAGGGGCGGGGTGCATAGAGAACCTTGATGTGCCGTTTCAGGTTGCCAGCGTTCCCAAAATTTTTGTAGCAGGCGCAACCTATGAAAAAGTGGCGCGTGGGCTTGCCAGCCTAAGCACCCCCATTACGTTTGATGAAAATTACTATATGGCGGGGCGCACCGACTGTCTAAATGCCTCACGATTGGGCGAAAGCCTCCCCGTCAATGAGCTACTGCGGTTGATGATTGCGTGCAGTGACAACGCCGCCACAGGAATGCTGATGGACTTCATTGGCTGGCAATACATCAATGAGTATGCTTTACGGATGGTAGGCAGTGGCATTGGCGATATTTTGCCGTATGCCGAAGTAGACAAGCGAAAATTAGTAACATTAGATGCCCAATGGGCAAGCGTGCCTAGAGCAATGACATCACGTTACTATCGCTCTGGCAGAACAGAGGGCTTAGAGGCATTCTTTGACCTCGTTCCCAGCCGTCTCGCTCGTCCTGGCTTTATATCTAGCAACGCCAATTACTTTGCAACCGCCACTACCAACACGCTAACGCCACGCGCCCTCTTTACCTATTTTATGGGGCTACAAAACGCCATGCAAAACGCGCCTTTTAGCGAAACGTCTATCGTGGGCAATTTTCTCTTTGGCTTGCTCTTAGACACACAGCGGTTACAGTCGGTGCAGTCTATTGATGGCACAGTGGTTATTGGCGGAAAGAACGGTTTCGATAGGGGTGTTGTGGCAGAAGTGAGCGTCCTGTTTAATTCGCCTCAAACGCGCTTGCCCACTGGTTTTGTGTTCTTGTTTACACAACAAAGTAACTTAACCGCACCCAATACACAGCCCCCCAATTATAACAGTGGCATCCTGAACGACTTTTTAGACAGCCTTGCGCCTGTGGTGAATACTACACTTTTTGCGGGCAAAAGCCCCCCCCTGCTAGAGCCTTCGTTTAGCCTTTCGTCTATACTCATTCATAACCAAAGCACCATCACCACTTGTTGGCAACCCTACCGCACCAACAGCTTTATAGAGGCAGATGTTGCCGTTTTAAGCCGTTGCTTTAGGGGGTACGCGCACCAAGAACGCTTTAGCCTTAACGAGCAAGCCAGCATTGGAATGACTCTAACGGGGTTAGGGAATGGTGATGCGTGGACGACTTTTGTATTTACAGACCCTAACAGGCGCGCTTACAGCTATCAGGTGCGCTCACGCTTTGTAAATGATGACGGTATTTTCTGGTTTCATCCGTTAGATGTGCGAGGAGACTGGCAACTGGATATTTACGTTAATCAACGGCTTGCCAGCAGGCACATTTTGCGAGTTAATTAAATGTCATTAAAAGCAAAAACGCCCAGAAGCAGGGGTTAAAACTTGTCAAATTGTGTAAAAAAGGGGTTATCTTTTATCATGCGCCACAAAACAACCCTATAATGTGAGTTATAAGGTGAGCCAAGTGAGGGCGCAACAATGGTAACCCAATTGATAAATGATACCGTTCAAGACTTCATTGCATATCAACATTTCGTCAATGAGCAATATCGTCGTGCCTTTCCAAATTCGGCGGGGTATCGCCGTTATGTCAATCCCGCCTCACCACAATTACTCCCTGATGGCACGCCCCAAGAATACGCCCTCATCAAGAAGAACGCGCAGGGTGACATCATTGCTGGAATGCGGCTTTGGGTGGGGCTTGTCACCCAAACTACCCCGCGCTAGAGAACCAAACCAGCCGTATCTTCCAAGTACCAGAAGTTAGCCTAGGGCGATATTTAGAAAGGTTCACGGCGGTTAAACGCCCCTATGTGCTAGAAGTTGGACGCTTGGCATTTCATCATCAGCTCGCTATTTCAGAAAGTTTTAGGCTGATGCGAGACCTAATGACCCTGCTCATAGACACCGCACAAGCCCTAGAAGCCGATTTCCTCGTTGGGTTTGCGCGTCCAATCGTCATTAACACGCTAGAACGTTTGGGCATCGCGCTTCATAAATTACAAGATATACGCATGAATCGCTGTGATAGAACCCTCTTAGCCGAGTTAGTTTCTTGCTATGAGATAAAATTTCCAGAGTTGCAAGAACGCCTCATCGCACCACTCACACAGGAACATATTGATGCCATGACCCTACAGGAACTACAAATGCTCGTTGATGGAATTGAGGATGGCGAAAGCGTTTATGTGGTAGATGTTGTAAACCCTTACACTTAAAAAAATACCCCTCATTTGCTAAGGGGTATACGGTCTTTTTAGTAGCGTGGGTCGTACATCAACTGCTGAACGTATGCCAACCAATCGTGAGGTACATGATAAGTGTGCAAATTTTGTGAGACTGCCACTTTAGCCACAGCAACGGCAATGTGTGACGAAATCTCACGAATGCGCGTCAGGTGCGGGAAAATACGCCCCTGTGCAAAGTCATCAGGCGTAGCAAGTTCTGCCAGTGTTTGCCCCGCAACAAAGAACATCTCATCAGTCACACGCTTTGCGCCACTCGCCACCACACCCAACCCCACACCGGGGAAGATATAAGAATTGTTCGCTTGCCCTGTAGTGTATTCCTTGCCATTAAGCGTTATGGGGGCAAAAGGGCTACCACTGGCAAAAATAGCGTTGCCATGTGTAAGCGTGTACGCCGTTTCGGCGGTACACTCGGCTTTACTAGTGGGG
>Ga0163144_10031642_pt1 | contig 10078 bp, 3 predicted proteins | sample OliLak19BULKMAT1_FD_123175 | JGI IMG/M metagenome (GOLD analysis project Ga0163144, IMG submission 123175) | Freshwater microbial mat bacterial communities from Lake Vanda, McMurdo Dry Valleys, Antarctica - Oligotrophic Lake LV.19.BULKMAT1 | ecosystem: Environmental > Aquatic > Freshwater > Lake...
AAGCGTTGACAGGCCGGGAGGCCTATCCCACAGACAGTTTTGAGGCTTTCTGCTCTCAAACTCGCGTTTCTAGCCGGAACTCGATCGGAGATTCCCATGCGCTCTGCGTGGCTTTTATCGTTCGTCATTGCAATCTTCTCCGTGCAAGTCAATGCCGCGGACGATGAATACCGCACGGTCGAGACGGCTATTCGGGCCAATCCGAAGCTGGCCGTTATTTCCACAACCCCGATTCCCGGTCATCTCGGTGTACTCTTCAAAGGCGATGCCAAAGGCCCGGCCGTCATCGAAGAGGTCGAAGCAAATTCGGCCGCCGATCAGGCGGGGATGAAGCCGGGCGACACTTGCACGTCCATCGACGGCAAGAAAACCGCGAACGCGGATGAATTTCGTGCTGCCCTACGCTTGAAGGGGGCAGGAGAACGCGTTAGACTTTCCTTGCTTCGCAATAACAAGTCGCTCGACATAACGACCGTTCTTCCGCTTGCGAGCAAGCCGCTTGCACCTGTCCGCACTCAGCCGGCGTTGCTCGGAGTCGAAGTCACAGCCACGAAGGACGCTGAGGGGGTCCTAATCGAACAGGTCGTCCCCGGTACCACGGCCGACAAATCGAAATTGAAAATTGGCGAGACTATCCTGAAGGTGGACGATGTTGCCGTGAACGGCCCCGATAAGCTGCGCGAGGTTCTCCTGTCGAAGAAACCTGACGAAACCGTGAATCTCACGCTCGTTGTTGCGGAGAAGAAAGTCGAGATGAAGGTGAAACTAGCAGAGCCGGCGCAGCCTACGGCCACGCCTGGTACTGGTCGGCCCGGCGGAGGTTTTGGCCGGTCTCGCTACTGGAACAAGCCGGTTTTTCGCATCGCGATCATCGGTGTCGAATATCCGGATGCCAAGCACGATCCGAAAATCATGGCCAAGGATTGGGCGGACGCGATGTTCAGCACCGGCACCTTCAAGAAGTACTCGACCGGTGCCGACGCGTTCGGCAGCATGAACGATTACTACATCGAACAATCGCACGGCCAGCTCAAAATTGAAGGCAAGTCGTTCGAGCATGTGGAAGTCAGCAAAAAGAAAATGGAGTACAACTCGGGCCCGCGAACCTTGCTGACAGAGGCGATGGACCTACTTTTGAAACGCGATGGCAAGGACACTCTCAAGGATTTCGATGGCGTGTTTTTTATCTACGCCGGGCGAACAGGCACGGTTCCTCGGGGTAGTCTGTATTGGCCGCACAAGGCGAACTTCAACCACGCTGGCCGCGATTGGCCATACTTCATCTGTCCCGAACTGGGCGGCGGTCGCGGCGGCCAATCGTCGATGATGAACATCAGCGTCTTCTGCCACGAGTTCGGCCACATCCTTGGCCTGCCCGATTTGTACGCTCGCCCGGAAAATCCCGGCATGGAAGGAGCCGGTATCTGGAGTGCCATGGCGAACCAAGCCGGCAACGGCCGACCGCAGCACTTCGACGCCTGGAGCAAGGAGAAGCTCGGCTGGATCAAACCGGTGCCGATCGATCCGACTGTGAAGCAAAAGCTGATGTTGTCACCGATCAACGATTCGCCGAAGGAGTGCTTCAAGATCCTCGCTCAAGCGGACGGCTCGGAACACTTCTTGCTCGAAAACCGTTTGCTCAAGGGATTTGACAAGAGCCTGCCGGCCGATGGGTTGTTGATTTGGCGCGTGATCGGCAACCGCCCCATCCTGGAAGAATCGCACGGCGTCAGCGGCCCGCAAGGCCCGCGGCTGTTCTCAGGATTGGTCCCGTTCCCGAGCGACGCGAACCGAGCGTTCACGCCGTTCACGATTCCATCGAGTCGATCGCAATTGCCCAGCGGCTTACCTGTGTTCATCACGAACATTCAGAAACGGCCCGATGGGAAGATTACGTTTCATGTGGGTTACGAGTACCAGTGAATAGTAGTCGGCACTTGCCGAGAGCGAATTTTTTTCCTGTAGGGTGGGTGAAGGCTTTGCGGAACCCACCGGACACCGCGTGAAACATGGTGGGTTCCGCAAAGCCTTCACCCACCCTACCAGGCTTGAAGAGGTGACAACGTGACTCGCACACTCCTCTGCGTTCTCGGCCTTTGTCTGTCGATTTCGTCGGCACTGGCGTTTCCGATCTTGCCCGTGCCCGCCAAGAAGACGCCCGAATTCCTCGGCGTCGATCAGGCGGCCACGGCGAAAACACGGGTCGCACCGGCAGGCACGGCGGGCACGACGAGTTTTCTCGGCCTTTCTGTCCAGACCAACGCGAAGGGGCAACTCGTCGTCGAGGCCATCGGGCTGAAATCCCCGGCGGAAGCAGCCGGGGTGAAGTTGCAAGATGTCGTGACCCATGTCGGTGGAAATCCGGTTCTGTCGCCGATCATTTTTCGCGAATGGGTCCAGTCGTTCGCTCCAGGCGACGCGGTAAAGATCGCCCTGATTCGCGATGGCAAGCCCATGGAAATCACGGCCACGCTCGAACCGGCGAGTCGGCCACGAAAACCCAGCAGTGCTTATCTGGGTGTCACACTCGGCGAGGTCAAGGAAGGGGAAGGGGCAAAAGTGGAATTGGTGGCTTCCGAATCCCCAGCCGCGACTGCGGGTCTGAAGGTCGGCGACATGGTCCTTAAGCTCAACGGCGAAGAACTCAAACGCTCTGGGATGTTGGCCGATCTCATCCAGGAACGCCTACCGGGCGATGCGATCGCGTTCCTCGTGAAACGCGAGGGCAAAGAAATCCCTGTGATAACTGCCAAGATCGCGGCACAGCGGCCAGTGCAAAAAGGCAGCGGCCGCGGGCCGATCGATGCTTCTCTAATCCTTTGGAAGAACCCGACGCTTCGTGTCGCTATCGTTGGCATCGACTTCACGGACATTAAACACAACGAAAAGAACACTTCTGACGAACTGGAGAAATTGTTCGTCACGCGTTCGGCAATCGACTCAAAAAGCCCGCCGAGCTTGAACGACTATTTCCACGAAGTCTCGTCGGGTGCTTTCCAGTTCAAGAAAGAAGGCAAGAACCTGAACTGGGTCGAAGTGACAAAGAAGCGGGCTGACTACAGCCAGGGTACCGGCGTGAGCAACAAGACCGCTGTACTGGTCGAAGCACTCGACAAGCTCGTGGCCCGCGATGGTAAAACCGTTCTCGATAATCTGAACGCGATTCTCTTCGTGTATGCGGGCGAAGCCTTGCGAACGAACGCTGGGGCCGTGTATTTCCCACATGCGGGCGTGCTGTCGCATCAGCAGAAGCGTTACCCTTACCTCTTTGTTCCCGAGGGGGGAGCCAAACTCTCGAGCATCAGTGTCTTTGCCAAAGAATCTTGCAAATTGCTCGGCCTGCCGGATTTGGCGGCCCGCTCGGAAAATGTTGGTTCGGAAGGCCTCGGCAACTGGTGTGTTCTCTCGGATGTCAGATCGGCCTCGAAGCCTCAACATTTGTCGGCATGGGGCAAGGAACGAATCGGCTGGTTGACGCCGACGATCATCGATCCAACCGTAAGGCAAAAACTTGTGCTCGCGCCGATCAAGGAATCGAAAAGGGAGTGTTTCAAGGTACTCGTTCGACCCGACGGCAGCGAGTATCTTCTCTTGGAGAACCGAAGCAAATCGGGATTCGACAGCGACCTGCATGGCGAGGGCCTGCTAATCTGGCGAGTGATGAATGGCAGACCAACATTGATCGAATCGCACGGGGTTGAAGGCCCGAAAGGACCGACCGAGCATCTGACTTCAGTTGCCTATCCGAGTTCGGCAAATACGAGTTTGACGCCTTACACATTCCCTTCGAGTCGCTCGCCTCAGGGAGGCGGATTGCCAGTCCACATTACAAACATCAAACGGCTAACCGATGGCAAGGTGACGTTTCAAATTGGGTATGAGTACGAATAGTTCGCTCGCAAGAATGGTGTTGTAGGCGGCTTGCCTGCAACAGAGTCAAGCAGGCGGGCCGCCTGCTCTACGATGGAGCAACCAGCATGATTCCCCGATGTTTTCGCATTTTTTTCAGCTTCACTGCCCTGGCATTCGCCATCGCACTGCTGGCGATCCCGTCAGGTCCGGATGCCTTCGCTCAACGCAAAGGCGGCCAGAAGGAAGGCAAGGCGAAAGAGATTGCGCCGCCGAATTTCACCATGCCCGATTCGTGGGCCAAAGCGTTCACCTGGCGATCTGTCGGTCCCGCGAATATGGGTGGCCGAATTACGGCAATCTCCGTTTTCGAGCCTGATCCCAGCATTTATTGGGTTGCCACCGCATCCGGAGGACTGCTCAAAACCACGAACAACGGCGTCAGTTTCGAACACCAGTTCGACAAGGAAGCGACGGTCTCCATAGGCGACGTCTGTGTCGCCCCGTCGAACAAGGACATCGTGTGGGTGGGCACCGGCGAAAACAATCCGCGCAATTCCGTCTCGTTCGGGGACGGCGTCTACAAGTCCACGGACGGCGGGCAAAAGTGGAAGCACATGGGTCTGAAGAAGTCGTACCAGACTGGCAAAATCATCATTCACCCGACCAACCCCGACATCGTCTACGTCGGTGCTCTTGGCCGACTCTACGGCACGAACGAGGAACGCGGGCTCTTCAAGACAATCGACGGCGGCAACACTTGGGAGAAGACTTTTTACATCGACGACAAGACCGGCGTGATCGACATGCGCATGAACCCAAAAAACCCCGACGAACTGTATGTGGCGATGTGGGAACGACGACGCGACGAGTTCGATTCCTGGCCCGGTGGCGGGTTGCCCGATGGCTACGATGCCTATGATCCCGTCAAGAAATGGGGGTCGGGTGCGGGCATCTACAAGTCAACGGATGCCGGGAAGACTTTCAAGAAACTAACCAAAGGGCTACCGACGAACGCTATGGGCCGCATCGGACTCGACATTTACGCGAAGGATCCCAATACGATTTTCGCCGTGGTCGATTGCGAGAAGATCGGCATGGGCACTCCACCCAAGAAGGCGGCTGTGGTGAGCAACGCCTATATGGGACTGACGGGCGAAGATGCCGAAGGTGCTGAGGGAGCGAAGATCACTCGCGTGACTCCGGGAGGTCCGGCGGACGGTGCCGGCCTGAAGATGGACGACGTCGTCACCAAGATGGGCGACAAGGCGATCAAGACTTACGAAGAGATGCTTGCCGTGGCCGGTGCGGCCAAGCCGACTGACAAAGTGAAACTTGCGGTCAAACGCGGTGAGAAAGTCGAAGAAATCGAGCTGACTTTTGGAGAGCGGCCAGCGCAAAAAGGAGGAGGTGGAGCAGGTTTCGGCGGGCCGGGCGGTGCAACCGCGACCCGGCCCTACTCGGCGTTCTACGGCGGACAGGCCGCGAATATTACGAACCAGCAAGGTGCCAACAGCCATGAATATGGCGGTCTCTTCAAATCGACTGATGCCGGCGAATCGTGGACACGGATCAATAGCGCGAATCCCCGGCCCATGTACTTCAGCCAAATTCGCGTCGATCCAACAGACGACAAGTATCTCTATGTCCTCGGCGTCAAGCTCCTCCGCTCCGTCGATGGCGGCAAGAATTTTCAGCAACGGACGGGCATCCACGACGACCAACATGCCCTGTGGATCGACCCCAAAGATGGCCGGCACCAGATCCTCGGTACGGATGGCGGCTTCTACGCAACCTACGATAGGGGCCAGTTGTGGGACCATCACAACTTCAAAGCACTCGGCCAGTTCTATCATGTCGCGGTTTGCAGCAAGAAGCCGTACTGGGTCTATGGTGGATTGCAAGATAACGGCTGCTGGGGCCAGCCGAGCATGAGCCTGAAAGGTGCAGGCCCGCTCAACGAGGATGTCATCTCGCTGAACGGCGGCGATGGCTATGTGTGCCGGGTTGATCCCAACGATTCCGACCAGGTTTATGCCGAAAGCCAGAACGGCGGTATGGTTCGCTACAACCTGCGAACCGGCGAGAGAGTTTCAATCAAGCCGACGGCGGGTCAAGGTGCAGAGCGCTATCGGTTTAATTGGAACACGCCATACATCCTGTCGAACGCAAACTCGCACATTCTCTACTCGGCCGGAAACTATGTGTTCAAATCGGTGAATAAGGGGGACGATCCGAAAATCATCTCGCCGGAAATCGCTCGCACGAAGCACGGCACGGCCACGGCACTCGCCGAATCGCCCCGAAACCCCGACGTTTTGTGGGTCGGCACCGACGATGGTTTTCTTTGGATTACCAAGAACGGCGGCAAGGACTGGATCAACATCACCGAAAAAATCGGCCTCAAGAAGCCGACCTGGATCGCTACGATTGAAGCTTCGCGTTTCGCCGAAGGACGCGCTTACGTTGCTTTCGATGCACACCGCATGGACGATGATTCGCCGCACCTTTACATGACGGACGACTTTGGCCAAACCTGGAAAGCGATCACCGGCAACTTACCAGTCGGCTCAACTCGCTGTTTGCGCGAGGACATCAAGAATCCGAATCTGCTCTATTGCGGAACGGAGTTCGCCTTGTTCGCCTCGCTCGATCGCGGAGCATCATGGACGAAGCTGAATAACAATCTGCCAACGGTAGCCGTCCACGAAGTCGCGATTCATCCGACGGCAGGCGAAATCGTGGTGGCCACGCACGGTCGCAGTCTATGGATCGCGGATATTACTGCACTCCGGCAGATGGCCTCGGAGAAATTGAAAGAGGAAGCCTCGCTATTCAAGCCGAACACCGTGATTCGCTGGCAAGACTTGCCGACTCGGGGGCGTTCGGGACGTCGATTCGTGGGCGAAAATCCACGGCCCGGTGCGCATGTGTTCTACTCCTTGCCGAAGAAGGCCGATAGCGTGATGCTCGAATTCCAGGACATCGACGGCAAGAAGGTCGGCGAACTCACCGGACCGAAGGATCCTGGATTGCACAGACTGACGTGGAGCACGGCCATGCGCGCAGAAAATCCGATGGGTGGAGGTGGGGGTCGACAAGGCAGTGGCGGAGGTTTTGGGGGAAGGCAGGTTCCACCCGGTTCCTATCGCGTCGTGTTGAACGTCGATGGCAAAACCCAAAGCCAAAGCTTTGTGATCGAAGGCGATCCCGTTCCGGCGCGAAGTTTGTCGGGTGAAGAGGACGAAGGCGGCGACGACGAAATAGATCGATAATTCCCCGGCGAGCGGAGCGGCGTAAGCCGCCCGATAGTGACTGAATCGGGCGGCTTACGCCGCTCCGCTCGCCATATGCTGAATAATGCAATGAACAAACTGCTTCCAAATGTTGTGTGCCTCATCGGCACGTCGCTTGCCTTTGCTCAAGGCACTCCGGCCGACTATGAACGCTCGGCCGGTCTCAGCGCATTGACTCGCGGCAAGGTGTTTCGCGATTCGGTCGAGCCGCTCTGGTATGGTTCGCGATTCTGGTACAAGCTCGATTTGCCTGGCGGAACCCGCGAGTTTATCGTGGTGGACTCGAAGACCGGCAAACGGGAAGCGGCATTCGACCACGCCAAGCTGGCGCACGCACTCGCGAAATCGGCGAAGAAGGACGCGTTGCCCACCAAGCTTCCGTTCGAGTTCATCGAGGTCGATGACGGGAAGATTCGCTTCGTCGCCTTCGACAAGGGTTGGGCGTTCGACACGAAAACGGGCGAATTGGCGGAAGGCCCCAAGCCGCCCGAGTCGCGACAGCCCGCCCCTGGCCCACGCAAGGGAGGAAATGTCGAGCGTCCACGTCCACCCAAAGGCGACAATCCTTGGACGGTGACGGTCAAGGACAACAACCTGTTCGCCCGCAAAGGCAAGGAAGACGAATGCCAACACACCAAGGATGGCAAGGCCGACGATTCGTACTCGACCCGCGATCTCTACTTTTCACCAGATTTCAGCAAGCTCGTTGCCATGCGAACCAAGAAGGGGGACGATCGCAAAGTCAACATCGTGGAATCCTCGCCACGCGAGCAATTGCAACCAAAACTCATCACCCTGAACTACGCCAAGCCAGGCGACAAGCTGAATGTCAGCAAGCCGCACCTGCTCGACCTGAACGAGAAGAAGGAGATCGCGGTCAGTGACGATTTGTTTCCCAATCCGTGGAGTATTTCTCGGCTTCGCTGGAACGACGACGGTAAGGCGTTCACCTTCCTCTACAACCAGCGAGGGCATCAGGCACTGAAGTTACTGGAGATCGAAGCGAGTTCCGGCAAAGTCCGGGCGATCATCAATGAAGAATCGAAGACCTTCATCGACTACGCCCACAAGCAATATCTGCACGCCGTGCCCGACAAGGACGAACTCATCTGGATGTCCGAGCGCGATGGCTGGAACCATCTGTATCTGTTCGACTCAAAAACCGGCAGCGTGAAAAACCAGATCACAAAGGGCGAGTGGATCGTTCGTGCCATCGATCGCGTGGACGACGACAAGCGGCAAATCTGGTTTCAAGCGAGCGGCATCTATCCGGAACAAGACCCCTACTACGTCCACTTTTGCCGAATCAACTTCGATGGCACCGGGCTCGTGAAGCTCACACAAGGGGACGGCATGCACACGATTCGCTACTCGCCGGATCGAAGTTGCTTCGTCGATACTTTTTCTCGAATCGACATGCCGAACGTGACGGAGCTTCGAAACAGCGACAACGGCAAGCTCATCTGTGAAATTGAGAAGGGGGACATGTCGGCACTCGCGAAAGCCGGCTGGCAAGTTCCCGAGCGATTCGTCGCCAAGGGACGCGATGGCAAGACGGACATCTTTGGCGTCATCTATCGTCCCACGAATTTCGATGCCTCGAAGAAATATCCTGTAATTGAACAGATTTACGCCGGTCCGCAAGGCTCGTTCGTCCCCAAGAATTTCCGGACCTTTCACTATCCGCAAGAGATGGCCGAGCTTGGCTTCATTACTGTGCAAATTGACGGCATGGGAACCTCGAATCGCTCGAAGGCCTTTCACGATGTCTGTTGCAAGAACCTTGCCGATGCTGGCTTTCCCGATCGCATCTTGTGGATGAAAGCGGCCGCCAAGAAGTACCCCTATATCGATCTCACGCGTGTCGGCCTCTATGGCGGATCGGCCGGCGGGCAGAACGCACTGGGTGCCCTGCTCTTTCATGGCGACTTCTACAAGGCGGCCGCTGCTGATTGCGGCTGCCACGATAACCGCATGGACAAAATCTGGTGGAACGAACTCTGGATGGGTTACCCCATCGGGCCCCATTATTCGGCGCAATCGAATGTGACCAACGCTCACAAGCTGACGGGCAAGCTGCTTCTTACGGTTGGCGAGGTGGATTCGAATGTCGATCCGGCTTCAACGATGCAGGTAGTGAATGCCCTCATCAAGGCCAACAAGGTCTTCGAATTCGTCGTGTTTCCCAGTGCCAACCACGGAGCCGGCGGCGGAGCTTACGGTGCCCGCAAGCGCAAAGACTTCTTCGTCAAATCCCTGATCGGCGTCGAAGCACCCGATCGCAATTCGCCGAGTTCACCACCACCGAAGGCAAAAGAGCCCAAGAAGGACACGCCCAAGGAAGCAGAACCAAAGAAGGAGGAGCCCAAGAAGGAAGAGCCGAAGAAAGCGATCGAAAAGGCGAAAGACGTTCCTTCGGTTCCCGATCTTGCGACCCTGGCCGCGAAGCCGGCCAGTGAACTGCGAGCAATCTCCAGGCTATTCGAAGCGGATCGGGGGGCACTACGACGGAAGTATACATTGCCGACTTATCCGGCTGATTATGCTCGTCTGAAAAAGTTCTATCTCGATTGGCAGCTCGGCTTGCGGCACCTCGATGACTCGAAACGCTCTTCCGAAACAAGGGAAGAACTCGTAGGGATGCTGAAGAAAATCGATGCCGAGTCGAATGAACTGGACGACGCCTATCGCCGACGAACGGAGTTCGCCCCACTAATTGCCTTCACGCAAGTCATTGCCGACCTCGAAGAATCCCGGCGAGACTTGGCCCCCTTCGAGCCCATTCAATTAGCGGCTCGGCTGAGCGACTTGCAAATTCAGATCGATCGAACCCGAGAGAAGACGGCCAAGGAACTTGAGAAAGGGAATATTGCGGCCGGCGTTTTTGTCACGAAGGCCCGTGCCGAATGTGCAATCGAAGCGATCACGGCGAG
>Ga0163144_10031644_pt1 | contig 10077 bp, 15 predicted proteins | sample OliLak19BULKMAT1_FD_123175 | JGI IMG/M metagenome (GOLD analysis project Ga0163144, IMG submission 123175) | Freshwater microbial mat bacterial communities from Lake Vanda, McMurdo Dry Valleys, Antarctica - Oligotrophic Lake LV.19.BULKMAT1 | ecosystem: Environmental > Aquatic > Freshwater >...
AACATTGATTCAATCAAGGTTGAAAGATGGAAGTACAAACAAAAGAAATTATGATATTGGTTGCTTGGTAAAACAAGTAATCAACATTGCAAAAGAAAAGAAGAAAGGGATTGTTTTTGAGGACTTGAACTTCAAGAAAGATTTCACAGGATTCAGAAAGTTAAACAGAATTAAGTCAAACTTTGTGTGGCGAAAATTCATTGAGTTACTTGAAAAAAAGTGTGTTCAACATGGAATTGCTTACAAAAAAGTAAATCCAGCTTACACAAGTTTGATTGGTAAAACAAAGTACAAAGATATGTTTGGAATCACAACTCATGAATCAGCAGCGTATGTAATCGCTCGACGTGGTTTGGGTTTCCAAGAAAAGTTAAGTGTGTATAGTTGCGAAGCAAAACGAGTGAAAAAGAAAGTTATGGGAACTCTTGCAGAAAAGTACCAAAACAAAAAAGTTCACTCATGGGTTTTGTGGAGCAACATTAAAACCGTCCTTACAGGACTGCGTAAGAAAACGTATGATCTACAAGAATTATATGGTTATTTCCGTGATGACAGTGAGAGTCTGTCAGGTGAAGCCTTCCTATCAGAACTGATCGTAGGGAGCAATAATTTTAACATTGTTTTGGCAGATGAAAGACTGCCTTGCAAGGTGTAACTTTTTACAACTTTGTTAAATCAGGGGTATAAACATAGTCGGGTTACGGCACTGTTGCAACAAAGGCCGTGCCTTCGATTCGTACCTCCGCCAGTTTTGAGTGGTTGGTTGATAGATAGTATATTCAGGATGTAGCTCAGCTTGGTAGAGCGTCTGGTTTGGGACCAGAAAGTCGCAGGTTCAACTCCTGTCATCCTGACCTTTTTGCTAGGACGGTAGTACGACGATGCGTCGAGCGTACATCGGGCCGACCAAAAACGCCGAGACGATTGAAATGGTAGTTGAGGCACAGAACCTATCTGCGGAAGCCATAGGAACTGTGAAGAGATGACGCCACAGAGACGTTAAAGTGTAGCACGTAAGTCTTAAAAAGACGACAGATGTCAGAGTCATGGTGCAAAAGCAGCACACCCGATTGGAATTTGGGAGAAACTGGAGCATTACCAGTTGACAACAAAACTGACAAAAGTCTGAAGATTGAGACCAGTGCAGTCTGTTTCATAAACAGAAACCTTAACTCGGTCGGTGACAGACCAACTAAACGTCACAGCACGTAGCTCAATGGTAGAGCGATTCCCAACAAAGGAATATGTGTCGGTTCGAATCCGATCATGCACGCCCCGCTGGTGGCAAAAAAAGTCAGCAAACTTGGTCAGGCTCAGAAAAAATTATCTGGGCTTGGCCTTTTTTTATTGACTGTGTAAAATGCTTATATGAAATACGTCGCACTAACCGGCAGTCCGTCCACAGGGTACGAAATTTGGGGTCCATTCCCAACTATTGATGCAGCAGCCAAGTGGGCAGAAGATCGTTCGCCATTCATTGGCTATGTCACTGTTATGGAAATGAAACTCCCAGAAGCACATCCTGTAAGACCAGCATCATGAAACTTGTGATCATTTTCGTTTTGGGGTTCTCAGCACACATTATCAGAGACATTCTTAGAATAGCCTTCCATGATCATTGGAGGGCTTTTTTCGTTTACAAGATCTGGCCTCGCTGCGAACATTGTGGTACAATTCGTGGGTTGTGTCTGGAAGATTCCAGAACTTGTTACCCAACAAACCACGATCCTTTTGATGGCAAAAGCCATCCAGATGATCCAAACCGGTCACAACTTCTGTGTCGTCGTTGTGCCGAGTATCATCATGAGTATTGGGACGACATGTGGAAGGATTATTACAGCGGGAGGCTGTGATGCGTGAAATGTGCGGAGAGTGTCCCTTTAATCCAGATTCTCCAACTTTCAAATATCGAGATAGTTGGGTGAAAGACAAGTATGAGTTTTACTACGGTGATGCTCATGCTTCTGGGTCTGCTCAACAGTCCAGACTCGTCAATTCTGGCCAAGACGCCCATTCACATGGCGTTGATGACACATAGTTATCCCTGTTACCTACTGATGGATGCTGGTTCGATCCCAGCCGTAGCCACTATGAACACATCATCTTTATACACCGACATGGCGTTACTGCACTCTTCGTGGGAAGTAGTGATGTATGAGGTCGGCCCTTGCAATCATTGCTACGAATCTCCAAGCGAGAGACTATATTATCTCACTTCGTCTGAAGTCTCAGACGAGGAGCTTGAGAAACGAGGATGGAGAAGGCCGAAATCATGACATTTGAAGAGTATTACAAGCACTACCTGAGCCTGCATCAGAACAAAACCTGTCGCCGCCTGCACGTTCTAGGACAAGTGATGACGCTTTTGTTTTTAGGGTTTATCATCGGTGCTGGTGGATGGTATTGGCTATTGCTACCAGTGCTGCCATTTGTGGTGTACCCATTTGCTTGGACAGGACATTTTTTGTTTGAGCATAACAAGCCAGCAGCATTCACAAACCCTTTGTGGGCAAAGATATGCGACTGGAGGATGCTCTGGGATATGATTCGTGGAAAAATTCAGTTTTAGAAAGTGCTGGCGTATTTGGTGCAAGACAATGGGAAGCCGGATAAGTGATGACGACTTTGAGTCTGATGTCTCTGCTGTGATTCGTACATTTTTCTGGCTGATCAATGTAATAACTTGTGGATTCATCATCGCAAATTGCATTCGTCACTGGTAGATAAATTCACGGTGATCTTCAGCTTACGCTGGGCATTCGAGTTCTTGTCGGCTCGACATTGATGTAACGACGGCTTGAAGTAAGACTGTGAAATCAGTAGGATGGGTAATCATCGAGGGCTGCTGCAAATTCCAGCGGCCCCCAATGCGGACGTAACTCAGTGGTAGAGTTCCTGCTTCCCAAGCAGGTTGTCGTGGGTTCGATCCCCATCGTCCGCTCTATGAAGGAAGACATACTAGATTTGCTGCCATTAGGATTGATGGTGGTTGTACAAATTTTGCATTTGTACGTTTCGTTCTTGTTGATCAAAATGATGTTGGAAGGGAGTCCATGGAGAATTTTTGGGGGATTGTAAGTCGCTGGGAGCCTGTAGGCCAGTTCTTTTTCTTCTTGATTGTTCTTGGTGGAATTGCTACACTGACCAAACAACTTGCATACTATCTTGTAGTAGCGATGCGAGGATGGCCACCAGAACACATTCATACAGATGAGGAATAAAATGGCTAAAGGAAATAACGCCCAAGGCAAAGACAAGAAGAAGAAGAAGACAAAAGGTGTTTCGGCTCCTAAGAATCCGAAGAAGTAAATAACACTGTGTACGGACACGATGCTGGTGCTCGTCCCGGTCGTTTCCGACACAGTATGCGGCCATGATGCAGGACGACCGGGTTCGATTCCCGGTGGCCGCTCTTAACTCGGTTTTGTATAAAATGTAGCCAAAACTGAGCTACGATTACTATATAAGTTCATGGAAGAACTTATATTACAAAATTTGGTTGACGAAGGATTGAGTCAAAGAGAGATCGGAGACAGACTTGGAAAGAGCCAAGCATCAGTCCGACACTGGCTCAAAAAGCATGGACTCAAGACAAAGACCATACTAAGAACATCGTTTTTGTGTGTGTTTTGTGGTGAGTCAGAAAAAGAGTTGATGGCGTTAAGACACGAAAGACCATGCCATACCATCTGCAAGTCATGCGACAACAAACGGGCAGTAGACCGATCTCGTGAGAACAAGCTGAAGGCGATAGATTATAAAGGTGGGTGCTGTAAGCAGTGTGGATATAACAAAAATCCAGCAGCTTTATCGTTCCATCATGTTGATCCAGCAGACAAAGATCCAAATTTCGCCAAGATGAAGTTCTGGAGCTTTGACAAAATAAAAGAGGAGTTGGATAAGTGTGTTTTGGTCTGTATGAACTGTCATGCAGAGATACACAATCCTATAACAAGCGGGTGTAGCTCAATGGTAGAGCCACTGCCTTCCAAGCAGAAGACGAGAGTTCGATTCTCTTCACCCGCTCTATGACACAACGATTTACTGAGGAAGTGAACATTCACTTTCCGAGATACGAATTAGCCAAAGCGATCATGAAGTTGATTGGTCGCACAACAAGGAAGTTGCAATGCCTCATCGTTACCTGTGTAGCGTTCTTGAAGAAATGAGAAACTGACAAGTCCAGAAATTTCTCTTACCTGCTGGGCCTCATCGAAGAAGCTCAAGTTCTTGGAGAGCGGATGGAGTCCGCACTCGGAGAAAAGGGCGACCTCGAATCTTGGCACAAGAAAGCCAAGGCCGAGAAGGTTGAGTATCAGAGACTTCTGAAAGAAACCAACAAGCTCCGCAAAAAGAAGGGTGAGCCTGAAAAAGAGGCTTCACGGTACTAAATGAACTGGAAGTTTCATATCGAAAACTTGCAGAAAGGTGAGTCTGTAAGTTTTCGTCCCAAAGGCAACTCGATGCAGCCGAAGATCCAAAGCGGCAATCTGGTTACTGTCTCTCCTGATGTCTCCGAAGTTGTTGAAGGAGACATTGTGCTCTGTAAGGTCAAGGGCAACCATTACGTTCATCTTGTCAAAGCCACAAAAACAGAAGGGGACAAGAAACTGTTCTTGATTGGAAACAACAAAGGCGGTACAAATGGGTGGATAACGGAGAATGGAATCTTCGGCAGAGTTACGGAGGTTTCTTCTTGAGGTCTCAACTAAGGAGCGGCAAGGATGCCCGGAAAAACACTCGTCATTGTCGATATGCAACCAGTCTTCAAGGCGTCGAAAGACCCCAACACAATCATCGCCGTGACACATGAGATCTTCATGGCGAAACAAAACAATCACGCCATCATCATTGTTGAATACGCCAGATCAGGTAGAACCCATACTGGCTTTGATGATCTGCTGAAGGGGTATCCGCACAAGGCAAGGATCAGGAAGCGTGATGATGATGGCAGCAAGGAAATTGTTAGAGCCTTGTGTCGCCGCAACTTCCCGATGCAAACTCTGCGTGTGTGTGGAGTGAATACAGATTGTTGTGTCTATGAAACAGTTACTGGGTTGATTAAAAAACTCAGCAAGACACAAGTCGAAGTCGTCAAGAACGCCTGCAACAGCGTCACTAAAAACTTCGATTGGCGGACTTATTACAGGCATCCGAATTTGAGGTTGGTATGAGCGAACCGAATGCGATCAAACAAGTCATTGTCATGCGAAATGACTTGAACATGCGAAAAGGAAAGATGATCGCCCAAGGTGCTCACGCCTCATTATCTTTCCTGACGAGAAGGTTAGAGAACTCTGATAAGGTCAAGCTCTCTAAGCCAGAACAAGAATGGCTTGATTCCAGTTTCGCCAAAGTTTGTGTCCGTGTTGACAGTGAAGAAGAACTATTGGTAATATTCCAACAAGCGAAGGAAGCCATGTTGGAAGTTCACTTGATCACAGACAGTGGAAAAACAGAATTCCACGGAGAACCGACCAAGACATGTTTGGCTATTGGGCCAGACTACTCTCACAAAATCGACCAAATCACTGGCAACTTGAAGTTGCTCTAATCAAGGAAGAAGATCATGGGCAACCACGATAACTGGATTCACTCTGGGGATACATTTCAAGCAAGCAAAGAATTCGTCAAGAAGTCCGAGCTTGATCCGGGGTACTACACATTCAGACAGAACTATGGCGTATCTACGGCCACGACCATTCCAATGAAGGCTGATCGCCACTGTCAATTCAACAATGGTCCGGCAATGCGGATCATGGATGAGATCAGGAGCTTCTGGGGAGGCAATTCGGCCTACAAGGCTCTTGGCGTATCTCATAAACGCTCAATCTTGTTGTATGGGCCTCCGGGGTGTGGCAAGTCTGGTATCCTCACAACAGTCATCAAGCATTTGACTGACATGAAGGCGTGTCTGTCAGGATGGACAACATCAGTCACTTCACTTCTGTATTGAAGGTGTTGCGACAGATTCAACCAACCACGCCTATTGTGGCGATCATCGAAGACATCGACGATCAAATCAGCAGAGACGAAGTTCACTTCCTAGAACTCTTCGATGGAGCATCAACCATCGGCGAGAACATCCTGTTTGTTTCGACCACAAACAAACTGGAAGATATTCCAGAGAGAATTCGCTGTCGTCCCAGCCGGATCGACACGTTGATCGAGATTGGATATCCAGTCGAGAAGCAACGATCAGAGTACATCGACTTTTTGCTCGAAAATGTTTCTGTGCCATCCAAGATCAAGAAGGATCTGGTTAAGCACAGTGAAAACTTCTCTTTGGCGGACATCAAAGAGCTTGTGATTTCGACCTACGTCTACAAAAAGAATGTTGCAGATGCAGCGAAACTGATCTCTGGAGCCAAGGATGCCGTTGATCCTAAAGAAGAAGAGTACGTCGAAGACGCTTACGATGACGGCGAAGACGATGAGTAATGGGCCGGTTTCTGGGAACCTCGGTGACGAAAGCCAATGGCACCATCGGGACGAGAAGGGTTCGATTCCCTTCCGGTCCACTTTCCTTGACATGGCTGACTGAGTAAGTTAAGATGACTGAATCAGTTGGCGGAGGTCAGGAAGACCGTTCTCGAAATTGGATGCGGGCCATCACTGTGCAGCGAGGGGCCTCAAACCCCTCGCTGCTTTTGTTTATGGAGATATCATGCGTGATGATTTGGCGAAGTTGCTGATGCTGGGATTGTTTGCAGGGTCTGCTAGTTCAAACAAACCACGTCGAACTTGGAAACAGAAATTCAGCAATCTGCTTGGGCTGGCGATGCTGTCTTTCTTCGTCATTCTAGTCATGACGATGGGAGCGTTGAGATGGGCCGCACTTGGCAGCACACGAGACCATCTTGATATTTTGGCTCAAAAGGTAGCACATCTGGACAGGCCCGCTCTCATGAATTGGGCCTCTGGCAATGAGAAGGATCACTGGGACAACACGTTTGTTTTGGAGAGAAACTCCGAAGATGTGCAGTTTCGATCCAAAGGGCCTGATGGAGTTTTGGACACAAAAGACGACATCCTTGGCAAAGTTTGTATCAAACAGCGTCCCAAGTATGATCTGACTCCAGTCATCTCCGCTGATCAAGTCAAACCAGAGAAGTCTTTGTTGTCGAAAGCCTACGACAAATACAAAAGTTGGAAGGGTAATCATGAAACTGAATGAAATAGGCGTTGGGATCTTTGTTGTGCTTATCCTGTCGTTGCTCTTCTGGTTCGCTATTAAGCAAGATGGTTGGGATAAGGATTCGATCAACAAGTGGGCCACCGAGAACTCATGTGAAGTTGTAAGTATCGAAAGAACTGTATTCGATCATGGGCCGTTTTGGTTTGTGGATGAAGATGATCGAATTTACAAGGTGAATGTTAAAGATCGACTAGAACATCCTCGTGTAACTTACTTCAGATTCAAGGTCTGGGGATTTGACCAAGAATGGAGCAACTAAGCCCGGCTTTCGCCGGGCTTTTTTATTTGAGACACTCTCTTAAACAAAAGAAAGGAGTGTCTCATGTTGACATTCAGACAAGTTACAGGAATTGTTTTGGCGGCTTTAACAGCTTCTTCATCTTCTTTGGCGATTGCTGGGATATGGGGATGGATTGAGGGAGATACAGTCTGGCAGATGTTGCTGACATTTTTCGTTGTTGGATTGGCAACGATTGGTCTCAGTTATGTTACAGACACGTTTTTCGACAAGAAGTAACAATGAAGACCAGAAAAATAGATGAAATTTACGGAGCATTCATGGTTGAGTGCGACCGTCACTTTGATGAACGTGGTTGGTTTCAAGAGTTGTACTCGACGGCCAGAGAATATCCTCATCTCATCGGACGTGAGCGACAAATCAACATGTCTTGCTCCAAGACTGGCGTGGTGCGTGGAATGCACTGTTCCCCGTTCGCTAAGTTGTGTACCTGTATCCGAGGGCGTGTCTACGATGTTATGGTGGATATGCGGCCAGAATCACCAACGCACATGAATTGGTTTGGTGTTTGGCTTGAAGACAACAGGCAACAGATTTTTGTTCCGGCCAATTGTGCTCATGGATTTTTCTCTGCCGAAGATGATTCTTGGTTTTTGTATCTTCAAGATGGAACATATAACCCAAACGTCGAGAAGAACGTGAATTGGAGAGATCCCAAGATTGGGATTGTTTGGCCACCATCTCAGGAATATATCATTTCTGACAAAGACAAGCACACGGAGATGTTATGATTATTGGAGTTGGAAGTGATCACAAAGGATTCAAGCTTAAAGAAGAGGCATTGAATTATCTGACGATCTGGGGCTTTGATGTTAAAGATTTCGGCACAACTGGAGAAACTCCTTGTGACTATCCGAAATACGCATATTTGGTTTCTAAAGCTGTAGCTTCCGGGAAGATTGCTCGTGGCATCCTGATTTCTGATACAGGCATGGGGATGGCGATTGTGGCCAACAAGGTCAAGGGAGCCAGAGCCGTCTATTGCACAGATTGGAAGGATGCTAGACTGTCACGTGAGTTGTACTCGTCGAACATTCTGTGCATTGGAGAAGACGCCGATATCTCTTTGATTATGGAGGTTTGGCTGGCTACAGAGTTCGATGCGGAACAAGAACGGCAAGTTTCTCTCATTGCTCAAATTGAAGGGTCGGAATGATCTTCAAGTATTATGGAGTTGACTGGACGATTTTTGTGTTGGTGGCGTAAGCAGTAACAAAAAACTTGTAAAATTTTAGAAATAATTACAATTTTTTAGTGCTACCACCACTATATTATTATGTGATAACCATTAAGCTAAATCTAATCGAACCAATTGATATACAAAAATATCAAAAACAATTTACGTCTATTCGTAATTATTCATTCAATCGATTTATCGAAGGTCAAACACAAAACCAAATAGAACAACTGGTAAAAACCAAACTCAATAACATCGAACTGATGGACGTTAGCTTGCAAAAAGAAGCAGTCAATGAAGCTAAAACATTCATCAAAGATAACCAGAAAACAGTTATATTTGGAAGCAAAAAGAACTGGATCAAATATAACAAAAAAGAAATCACAAAAGAAGAATACCAAAACAATAAACTGTCAAACATAATCGTAAGAGGCGAAACTGGAAGAGGCAACCGTAAGTTTCAACTAGATGCAACTAACAACCAAGTAATTTTCAAACCAAATAAAAACACAAAAATTGTTTGCAAATATGACAAAACCAAACGTGATGCAATTCTTACTAAACTGCAAAAACTTTGTGAACTTGGAGTGACTTACTTTACTGTAAGACTTGATTCAAATTATGTTTCAATAATTTTCGATGAAACAATTCTCAAAGAATTTGAATACAAACCAATCAGAAAAAGAATTTGTGCAATTGATATGAACCCAAATTATATCGCAGTTGTGGTTCGTGAAGGTAAAAGTATTATCCATAAAGAAATTATTGGTTTATACAACCTTAATCGATGTGGAAATACAAACAAAAAGAAACATGAAGATCATGAAATTGCAAAGAGATTAACCGAGACAGCAAAGCATTATCGTTGTGAATATTTTGCATATGAACAATTGAATATTACAAGTAGCGACAAAGGCAAAGGCAAGCAATTCAATAAGTTTTGCAATAATGATTGGCGAAGAAACAGATTGATTCAAAGTATCACCAAATGGTGTAATATCATTGGAATCAAAACTCAAGAAGTTGTGCCTGAATATAGTTCTTTCATCGGACAAATAAGAAATGAAGATGAATATGATTCGATTGCAGCAGCAATTGAGTTGTCACGCAGAGCTTGGTTGTTTGTAAGTTATTACAAACACAAAGACGTACAAGAAGTAAGGGGAAGCATTGTAGGTGTTATGCGTAAATTGCCTGAATGTTTAGCGGATCGTTGGAAGAAGAAGCTAGACATTAAGAAGTTTACCACATACAAATCCCTTTACCTTGAAATAAAGAAGTCGAAATACAGCTATCGACATCTTTTCGATCCAAAATCGTTTTCTTCAAGTTTAAAATCTAAAAAATCTTTGGTAAACATCCATTGTTTACCTTTACAAGATTTTCTATGTTTTAAATAGCTGG
>Ga0163144_10031646_pt1 | contig 10077 bp, 2 predicted proteins | sample OliLak19BULKMAT1_FD_123175 | JGI IMG/M metagenome (GOLD analysis project Ga0163144, IMG submission 123175) | Freshwater microbial mat bacterial communities from Lake Vanda, McMurdo Dry Valleys, Antarctica - Oligotrophic Lake LV.19.BULKMAT1 | ecosystem: Environmental > Aquatic > Freshwater > Lake...
TCGGACACCTCTCGTCGGCCGGCCCGCGGACGGGCCGCCCTCGTCGGTGTCGCCAAAGCAATCACTCGGACGGCGCTCGAGCTCCGACCTACCGGCGGACCTGATCTCCCGATCGAACTATCTCGGCGGCTGCGCGCTCGCTCGACTTCGGCGCTCTGGCGATCTCGGCACTCGCTTGCACGGAGGTGCCCGATCGCCCGAGCACCCGTATGGTCCCAAATCTCGATCGTCGTCAATCTCGGTGATTCATGAGCGTTTCTGAGTTGCGGTCGGCAGCGAGAGCCTCACGCCGCTTTGCGCGAGTAGCTGTTGAGCAGGCCGCCGATGCGGGACGACTTCACGATCGGTCCCGCGCGGGGCTTGGTGGACAGCGCCGTAAGAATGGGTTTGTTGCCGATGCCTTGATGCGGGCGCTCGAGGTTGTAGTGGTCGACATAGTGGCGGAGGACGCGGCGAAGATGGCCCTCGCTGAAGATCACGATTTGATCGAGGCACTCGCGCCGGACAGATCGAACGAACCGCTCCGCGAAGGCGTTCAAGTTGGGGCTCGACGGCGGAAGGCGAAGGCTTCGATGCCGCCACTCTTCAGGAGCGCTCGAAATTTGTGGGTGTAGAGCGGATCTTGGTCGATGATGAGCTTGTTCTTGTCTCGCAGGAACCCATGCTCAGGGTCGGTGAGGTCTCGCGCGAGCTGTTCCATCCAGGCACTGTCGGGCACTGCGCGGATCCCGGCGACGTGCACCTCTCGCGATTCCAGCTTCAAGCTGAAGAAGACCAGGTAGCGGACGAGGCCTCGCGGTGTGAGCGCTTCGACCGTGACGAAGTCCGCGGCGGCGAGGTGGGCCATCTGGGCTCGGATGAGCTCCGCCCAAGTGCGAGTACGCTCTCGGCCCGAGACCGGCTCGAGGGCGTTGCGTTGAAGCACGCGCTCGACGGTGGACTTGGCGACGCTCCAGCCGAGCTTCTTCATCTCGCCCACGATGCGCCGGTAGCCCCAGTTTCGGTTGTCCTTGGCCAGTCGCACGATGGCGCGCTCGATCTGGGCGTCGATGGGCGGCCGGCCGACCGGCTTTCGTGCGGGGACGGTGGTGTACTTTTCGGCGACGAGACGACGGTACCAGCGCAGCAAAGTATCGGGCCCAACGAGGGTGGAGAGCTCTTCGAGCCTCTTCCGAGGAATGCCGTGGGCCGCGATGGCGAGCGCTCGTCGGTCGCGATCCTCGAGGACGAATCGCCCCACAATCTTCTCCTGAAGGATTCGAATTTGCTCGAGCAAGAGCGCCACTTCGGCGACGTCCGTCCGATCGAAGAGCGCCGCGAAGACGGAGATGAGGGACGTGAGGCTTCGCGTCACCAGGGCAACGGCCACGTGCTCGTGCTCCGAGCGGGGTCAATGGCGATGTCGGCCATCGCGAATTGTGATCCGACGAGACGCGAGTCGGTGCTTGTTTTCTCGGCGAGTGACCTCGTGCCGCGGAGGCATTTGAGCTAGCGTTCCTGGGTGGGTCGGAGCGCCAATTCGTGAGCCCACACCTGCGGAACGAAGGGGCCGCTGCGCGGCCGCCCCGCTGTCGCAGGGCGGGCAACGCGACGATCACTTCCGCGGGCGGTTGGACCACGGTCTCGAGCGGACCGAGCGCGCACTGCGTGTTTCCCGCACCGCTCCCGACCAACGCCACCGGCATGTCTCTCGATCGTGCGATCAACGAGCTCCAGCGACGAGCCAGCTCGGACTGCACACGGTGCTGCTCCTCGTCGCGGATGGCCAGGGAGGCACGGCGACGCAGAGCTTCAGCGTTGCGGTCCAAGGCGATCTCGCGTGCGGCCTCGGGAATGACGGCCCGCGCTGCAACGCGCTCGCCTTCGCGCACACCATTCGCTCCGACTCCGTGCCGCTCGGCGCGGTCTCGGTGAGCGAGCTCCCCCCCACCGGCGTTTCGCGCATGTTTTTGACCGATGCGGAGTCGGGCCTCGGCCTCTTGGGAGGGCAAGGCCCGGGCACGTATCGCTGGATCTTCGGCGCTCCGGGTTTTGTGCCCGTGACCACATCGGCGAGCCTCACCGTGGAGAACGTCGCGTGGATCGGGATCCCGCGGCTCGCGCCGCTGACGGATCTCGAAGCGTCGCTCACCTCCGCGGGCGGCTATTCCAACGACGTCGACGGCCGCGTCTCGCTCACCTTCGCAGCGGGCAGCGTCTCCGCGTCTTCGACGCTCCATGCCGCGATCCTCGACGGGCAATCGTTGCCCGCCTACCCGCCGCGCGGATGGAGCCCCGCGCGCGCGATCTATTACGTCGTCGACGGCGCCACCGTCACGACCGGTCCCAACGCGCACTTCGTTTTGCCGGCGCCGCTGCCGACAGGCGCGACGATCATCGTCGCGCGCTTCGACGAAGACCAAGGCGTGTGGATGTCGATGGGCGCGGTGACGTCGACCAACGCCACCAGCGCGCATCCGGACATTCACGCCACGCTCGGCGGCGAAGGTGGCTACGCGATATTCGTCGGCGACGTGGGTGCGCATGCCCCGCCCGTGCCCGAGACCGACGCGGAGGTCGAGGCCTCGACGATCACCCAGACCGCTTCGATCGCGGCCGCAGGGCGAGTCGTGCCCGAGGTCCAGACACTCACGGTCGACTCGACCGCGGAGGACATCACCGGCGAAGCACGCGTTTGGATCACGTCGGGCGTCCCGAGCGGCGCGCTCTATCCCGCGCGCCTCTTCGAACAATACGTCTTCCAGGACGGCCGCACGGCCGACGTGCCCGCCATCCCCTTGAGCGTGGCCTTCTTTGCCTATCCTGCTGCGCCGGACGCGCCCTCGAGCGCCCTGAGCGCCCTCTTCCCGGTGCGCCCGCGCCACCTCATGGATCCGCTCGATCTGCCCGACGTGCATCAGCGCATCGAGCTGCGCACAGCGGTTGATTTCGAAGGCTCGCCCCTCGACGAGGCCGGCGGCGTCGTCTCCGCCGGCGATCTCGTCCTCACCATCCCGGCGGGCGCGCTCGATGATCCCGGCATCATCCACCTCGAGCCGATGGATGTCGCCAACTTCACGCTCGAAGGCGCCACCGCGATCCGAGCGCTCGAGATCGAGTGGTCCATCTCCGGCCTCACCACCAACGCACGCCTCGGCTTCGACGTCGGCGAAGTCGCCCCCAACGCCAACTATGTCCTCGCTCGCCGTGAGCTGAGCGACCTCCGCCTCGTCTGGCAACCCGTCGAACGCTTCAGCTCCAACAGCACCGGAGATCTGTCCACGCTCGAGTCCGGCAGCGGCGGCCTCCCCGGCATCACCCGCGCGGGCACCTACGTGCTCTTCCGCGTCTCGGGCGCGCAAGGCGTGATCGAAGGCGTCGCGAAGGACTCGAACGCCGTCCCCCTCTCGGGCGTCGTGCTCGCCGCGGCCGGCCTCCCCTGGGGCGCCATCACGGGCGCAGACGGCGCGTACGCCCTTTTGGGCCGCGTCGGCACCGTCCGCGTCTCGGCCGAGCTCCCGGCCTCGACGGACACCGGCCTCGCGACAGGGACGCTCACGAGCGCGTCGATCACGCTGACGCTCGATGTCGTGGTGGGTCCCCAGGCGCCCTTCGTCGTGGCGACCTCGCCGATCGATGGCGCGGTCAATACTGCGGTCGTCTCTGCGATCGACATCGAGCTCTCCGAGCCGATTGCGCCCAGCACGATCGGCGCCGCCGTGCTCACCAGCACCAGCGGGACAGTCCCGACGCAGCGCGCGCTGCGTCCCGGCAACCGCCGCTTGAGCCTGCTCCCGATCAACCCGCTCGAGTTCAACCGCACTTATACGATTACGCTCACCGGCATCACGGACCCGGGTGGCCTCCCGCTCGCGAGCCCGACGAGCTTCACCTTCACGACGGCGCCGGCGACGCCCCGCGTGGGTCGCAGCGCGTTGCTCACGAGCTATGCGCCTGGGGCACAGCACACGCCGTGCAAGCCGTACGACCCTGAAGACGAAGCGGCGGACTTTGATCCGACCGGCGTTTCGGTGGGTGTTCCCGGTTTCGATCCAGCGGACGCGCGCATCACCTGCGTCGTGGGCAGCGCGGGCGTGGCCGAAGGCGATCAGCCGGTCGTTCTTGTGAACGAACAGTCGGGCGTCACGGTCACGGTCACCGCGCGTCCCAACGGCAGCTTCAAGGGCTTCATCCGCGGCGCAGTGGATGACCTTCTGTCCGCCGTCTTCATCAATGGCAACGGGACACGCACCACGATCCCGCTGCAGATGCAGAAGTTCGATGACGGCAGGGTGGCGCTGTACTCGAGCGGCGGTGTGATCACCGCGCCGAGCCCGTTTGAAGGCGGCGAGCCGTTCGAGCTCACGCTCGAAGCCGGAGCGATCGCGCGTCGAGGTGTCTTTACCTTCACGCCCGCCACGCCTGAAGACACGCTCGGCGCGATCGGCATCGAGCCGGCAGAGGGCACGCTGATCGTCGGCGCGTCGGTCAGCTATGAAGGAGATCCGCTTCGCTCTTCGGCCGACGTTCGGTTCCCGATGACCGAGTCGCAGCTGCAACTCCCCAGCGGCCTCACACCGGAGACCGCGGGCTTCGTGCTCACGGGCAGCCGGACCGTCAGGATCGACGGTCAAGACGTCATCGCCTACGAGACGCTGGATCGGATGCGCTATGAAAACGGCGCGCTCGCAACGCACAGCTTTCCGATGATTGGCCTGATGCTCGCCGCGGGCGAACTGTCGAGGAGCGTCGCCGTGCTCGTGCTCAACGCGCGACCGCGCCCCGTCGTCGGCCACGTCGTGGCCTGCGTCGATCCGGTCGGTGTTCCGGTGAACGGTGTCTGTCACACCGCGTCTGATAGCCTCACGGTGCTCAGCGGCGGCACGGTCATCCAAGCCACAGACGGCCGGACTACGCCCGCGCGCAGGTTGTCAGGCGCGGTGGTCTTCGCGCAGAGCACGAACGGAAGCGGCGCAACGCAGCTCCAAGCCGGCGGCCTCGTCGGGATCACCGACCGGACCGGCTACTTCGCTCTGGCGACGCTGGTGTCCTCGAACGTTTCGCAGCAGTTCGTGGCTGCTCACCCCGACTATTCCGAGCATCCCGCTCGAACACTCGCGGGCAGCTCTGCCGGAGAAGACGTCGCCGAAGGCCTCGATTTCGTGGTGATGCCGGGTGCCGCGCGCGCGCCTTCGCTCTTCGTGAGCCACGCGCCACGCTCGCCTCTTCCGTGGACGGGCCCAGGGCCCGCCGATGACACGCACCGCGCGACCGTCCGAGTTCAAGCTGTCGGCTTCAACGAGCTCCCGAGCTATCCGACGCTGCACGTGAGCTCCGCGCGCGCCTTGTCGACCAATGCTCCAGTCGCAGTCGATGATCCGGTCGCGGTGGCAGGCAGCGACGGTGGGGCGGGCCTCGTCCGTTGGCGGTCGTACTACGTCACCTGCCCGGAGGCGGCGCGCGTCGAGCTCGAGGCTGGATCCACGGGTGACGGCCTCACCGGGAACGCGGTCCACGTCGTCTTCTTTGGACAGACGAGCGGCGCGCCGATCGAAAGTCCGAGCGTCGATCCCAACGACACGACGCCTCCGCGTGTGCTCCGCACCTCGCCGAGCAACGGAGCGCGCGGGGTCTCGACGACCGCGCCGCTGGTGATCACGTTCAGCAAACCCATCGATCCGAGGATCGTGGACTTCCCGAACGAGATCTCGATCGCACCGTCGACGGGAATCTCTCCGTCGCTGGCGCTCGACGCCAGCAATACCGAGCTGACCGTCTTTTTCCCGGGCCTCGCGCTCGGCATCGACTACGTCGTCACGATCGGCCCTCGGATTCAGGACTACGCGCAGCAGCCACTAGAGGACACGACGATCTCGTTCTCGACGGCGGCAAATGCCCCGGTCGAAATCCACCCCGCGGGCAGCCACCTCGCGGGCGCGGCGGTGTACGCCGGTTACTCGTACGTCGTCGACCGAGCCCTCCCGACGGGCGGACTGCCAGGCGCTGTGCGCATCTACGACATCTCGAACCCGTCGGTGGCGCCGGTCCAGGTCGCGGTCGTTGCGTTCACGGGCGGCTACCCGCGAAGCCTGCGCGTGATTCCGAGCTACAGCTATGTTCACCCGGCGCCCTGCGGCCTCGGTGAGGTCCTGCGGGCCGACGGGCTGTGCGCGGTGCTCGATCGCGCGCTGCTCGCAGTGGCAGGCGGCATGACTGTCGCGGGCGAAGCGTCCGAGACCGGCAGCGGCGCGCCCGGCAACATGGGACCGTATCTCGCGATCGTCGACATCAGCGAGCCTGCGCGGTGCGCGGAGCCTGGCGTCAACTGCGTCATCGCGCAGCGCACGGTGACCCTCAGCTCGGAGTCATCGATCGCGCGTCTCGAATGGTCAGCCCCGATCTTGAGTTACTTGGAGTTGGTGGGCGACCAGACCAACGTCAGCCTCGTGAACCTGCAAGCGTTCCTCTATGCGGCGTCGCTCTCGCCGCTGGAAGTCTCGCAGCTCCCCACGACCTTCGTTCCGGGCCTCGATCCCGGCGGGGACGGGGAGTACGTGAGCCCCAACGATCAGATCCCGATGCCCTCGAGCCTCCCGCCTTTCCCCGGATTCGTGCGGTCCATGTCGATCTCGGGCACGACGCAGGACGTGCGCGACGTCTCGGTAGACGGCCGCGGTCTCATCGTCGGCGTTGCGCTCGGCGAAGGCTCGCTGCTCGACGATCAGAATCAAGTCATCGGCACCGTAACGTCGTCGTATCGGACGCTGTCGAGCGGTGACAGCTATGGGTCGGCGCTCCCGCGGGCGCTCGCGAGCCTTTCGTTTCCCGCGCCGGGGAGCGCGTGGCGTTCCGTCGACGCGGTTCATGTGTTGCGCCAGACTTATCTCCCAGTTCAGGAGACGTCGACGGACGCGCTCGACACGAGCACCCCGCGCGACCTCGCCGTCGTTGCGGTCTCCACGCCGTTGTCGGCGCCGGCGCCGGGTTACGAGATCCGAACCGTTCTCGTGGACATCACGGATCCGCTCACTCCGACGATCGTGGGCGAGCCGGACGGCATCCTGCTGCCCGGCGAGCACCTGACTCAGATCCGACAGATCGAGATCGACCCCACCGACCCCAACCGGCTGGTGCTGTTCGCCACCGAGGGCAACGTCGTGCTGGCGATCGATCAGCTCGGTCGGGTGCAACCGGCGGCTAGCCCGAGCACGCACCCGGCGGTGGTGAGCGTGGGAGACGTGGTCGGGGGCCGCGGTGACGTGGGCTTGAGTGACTATGGGGTGACGGTCGAGGCCGCGGGAAACACGTTGCGGACGACCTTCAGCGGCCCGCGCTTCGAGGTGATATCGCTGGCGGGCGACCCGCAGCTCTTCAACCCGGTCGCGCTCGCCGCGGCGAACGCACCGCAAGCGACGATCCTGAATGCGCTGATGCGGAAGAGGTCGGTGACAGATCTGAAGATCGCGTCACTCGCGCCTTCGGCGACGGTGCCCGCGGCATCGCCGACGAATCACTATTACATCGCGATGCACGCCCCTGGGAGCGCGGGGCGGACCGTTCCGCTCTTGCTCGAGGGCATCGACGAAGCGGGCTCGCCGCTGTCCGACTTGGGTCGAGGCTTCGCGCCCGTCCGCGCCGTCAGCCTAGACACGCTCACCGCACAAGGCCTCACGCGCCGCACCGGCGCCGCCGGGCTTGCGCCGCTGGTCGCGTACCAACTCTCCAACGACCCTGCGAACCCGTATTACAATCTCTACGTCACTGAGGCTTTTGCGATGGTGCACCAGACCATGGCGGCCACGGAGATCGATGATCTACGCACTGCGAGCCCGCCGCGGCACTTGTTCCACTCGAGCGCGGGCATACGCGTCTCGGTGGCTCCGGACGTCGGTACGGGTCTGCTCGCGCCGTTCGCGTCGATAGTCGACGACGGACGCGTGGTCCCGGGACGCATGATGACGGCGAGCAGCTACGACGCGCGTCGCATCGTCGGCCCCAACCCTGCGCCGATCGCGGTCCCCGTCGCGGTCGCGCCCGGCACGCTCGGCATGGTGCTCGCGCACAATCGCGAGATCGCGTTTTCGACGGTCGATCTCACGGTGCCGACGGTGGGTTTGCCGCTGGCATTCGAGCGGAGCTACCGCGGACAGGATGAGTTCGAGAGCACGCTCGGGGTGGGTTGGGACTTCAGCTACAACCAGCGGATCGTCACTGTCTCCGAGAACAACCTCGTCACGAATAGTGAGATCATGCTGGTTCGACGTGCGCCCGCGCTCTCCGACACGGCAGCAGAAGCACACGACGTCCTGCTGCACGCGGGCGACGGTCGCGTCCTTCTTTTCAAGGCGATCACGACGACGGGTCGACCGAGCATCTACGCGACCGATGCGCTCCTCGCCACTCTCGCGCCCGCGAACGCGAACGCGCAGCATCTCTGGTATCAGCCTCCGCCGGGCGTCTTCGATGCGCTCGTGCGCTTTGGCGAGCGCGGGACCTTCCTGCGCGTCACCCCCGACGGCACGCGCTACCGGTACGATCCGAGCGGGCGTCTCGCGACGATCGAGGATCGATTCGGCAACCGCCAGTTGCTGACGTACACGACCGACGGGAGGCTGCGAAAGATCGCCGACGTCTCCCTGCCGACGCCAGGCTACGATCGTTCACTGACGATCGGCTACTACGGCGAACGCACGGATCCAGGCTGGGACTCGACCATCGACGCCGCAATGATCGCCAACGCTGCCCACTCTCGCGGGAAGATCGCACGCGTCCGGGCCGACAGCCTGCGAGAGGTCGTGTTTCGCTACGGGACCGACAACGAGCTCGAGGACGTCGATGGCGTCATCATTCGGAGCATGCCGCCAGGTGGCGTTTCGGGTCCACAGACTCGAACCTATGGGTGGACCAACGGACGACTGTCGTCGGTCCGAGGATTCGACGGCTCCGGGCCTGATCACTTCGGCGGTCGATACTTTGGAGCCACGATCACAACGGCGGGCGAAGTCTCGGCCGTCGATGGCGTGCAAGGCGATGTCACGATCGCGCAAGCCAACCCGAACCTGGCCTCGACGGTCGCATCGCGTCCCACGACGGTCACGACCGTCGACGGAACGATCACGGAATTCAGGTTCGGTGCGCAGGCGCTGCCCGAGCTCACGACAATTTCCGGAGGAACAGCGGCGTCCGAGGCCACAGCGACTCACTACGACCAAGGACTCCGCGTCGAGTTGGTGGTGCTACCGCGCGGCAACACCATCCGCTACACGTACCACGACCAGGGCCCGAACCAATCGCCGAACCTCCGCTCGTGGAACAACCTGTCGACCGAGACGCGCTCGGCGGGTCGTGCTGTCGGTTCAGGCAGTGACCTCGCGCGCTCGATCCCGACCTATGATCCTTCGTTCAATTTTCCTGTGGGTACGGTGACCGAAATCGACGGCCGCACGTTGACCCTGAGCGCTTCAGGCGACGGCAAGTATCTGGGTCAGATCTCGCGCGCTGGGCTCGCATCAACGACCTTCGTGCGAGACGCGCACGGTCGACTCGCGTCGACGACGGCCGAGGATGGCACCACCAGCGGCACGACGTACTCAACAGTCACAGGCCTCCCAGACACCATCACCGAAGGCGCGCGCGTCACGACGTTGAGCTACTCGGGATGCACGTTGGGCGAGCTGCTCGCGAAGCCTTGCCGGGCAACCCCACCGAGCGGCGAGCCCGTCGATATGACCTACGTCGAGACCGGAGCGATCACGGGCATTCAGCGCGGCGCGCACGGTCGATCGTTCGCCTACGATCTCAACGGGCGCGTCGCGCGCGAGGAGACACAGTCGGGCCCGAGCGCAGTGATTCGTGCGACGGTACACGAGTATTCGCAGCTCGGGCTTGAGCTCACGACGACCGAAGCGCGCGTCGACGTGGGCAACGCGTTCGTGAGCACCAAGTGGACGAACGCAGCCGACCCCATGGGTCGTCTCGCATCCTCGACGTCTCCGATCGGAATCCAGACCGCGCTCGGCTACGTGCGCGGTCGCATCGCGTCGGTCACCGGTGCCGGTCGCGCACTGACGTTCACGCACGACATCAACGGCAACGTCA
>Ga0163144_10031647_pt1 | contig 10077 bp, 9 predicted proteins | sample OliLak19BULKMAT1_FD_123175 | JGI IMG/M metagenome (GOLD analysis project Ga0163144, IMG submission 123175) | Freshwater microbial mat bacterial communities from Lake Vanda, McMurdo Dry Valleys, Antarctica - Oligotrophic Lake LV.19.BULKMAT1 | ecosystem: Environmental > Aquatic > Freshwater > Lake...
CCCGTAAATCCGCGCTCCAACTTTCCCTCCAAGTGAAAAAAATTGGCATGGGAACAAGTAGGAACAAACTCATTTTCTGAAGCTAGAAAACGGATCTACGAGTAGACATAAGGCTTTTGAAAAAATTCAATCTTCCCACTCTGCCGGTGGTTTGAACGGATCGCCTAGTCTCGAAATACTAATAGAATCATCCCGGAAAAATTGAACTTGAAAGAGACAGACTTTAGTTTCGGTCGCCGATTTTAAAAGTGAATCACTCAAAATCGGGGTGCAAATTCCCTGATTTTTTCTCGCTGAAGGAGTGATTAGAATTTCTGCGCCACTCTCTCTAGCCGCCTCCCCTAGCGTCTGACAAAAATGATAATCATTTGAAATTAGCTCTTTATGAAATTCATTCGGGAGTTTTCGTAAATCAATCGCGCGAATGGAATGGATATCCAGACGGCACATAAATCTCTCGATGGTGATCAGCTGAGTATGTGGATTGTTTTTAAAATCCTGCAAAATCTCTCTCTTTCGGTCGTGGTAGGTGACTTCCAAAATGCTCGTCTCTTCTTCTTGTGCGTAATAACATGCCCTTCCAAAGCGAAACTCCGTTGTTCCAAAACGTCGAATACCATCAAGGACAATTCCTGGAAAAATTTCAGGAGCTTGATATTCCCAGGGCCGAATACGCATAAGCTCGGACTCCGCTCCATAATTCCCATGGGCAAGGAGCTCATTGAGTAGTGGAAGTTCCTTGTCGCTCACTCCTAGATTCTCATATAAATTTTTGGATTCTATTCTTGTTCGGTACGATCTGTAGATCGTGCCTTTGAATTCCGAAAACGCCGGCAGATCTGGAAACTCTTCCCCTTTAATTTTCATCCCCTCACCTCACTCGAATTTGATCGAGAATGCGGCGAACCTCAAAGATTCGAGTGAAAGGTCCAAGACCTGGACCGCGAAGAATATAATCAATGGGAGATTTTCCATCTAAGAATGAATGAGGAGACTTCATCCAAGACTGGATGATTTCCTCGTTATGCGGATAAAGGAGCATAAGATTCTTATGGATGGACATTAATTGAATAATTCTGAGCGCAGTCTCCTCGGTATGAGGAACTTTCTTCTCTTCTTCAAAACTTTTAAGGGTCTTCCGACTCTCGGAGCTTAAACCAAGAAGCCCAGCGGCCTCCGACTGTTTAAGCCCGTAAAATGTTATAAAATTCCAAAAAACTTTGGAAAGTAAGCGCCATACTTTCTCGTCAAGGCGCAGCGAGCCCGAAGATCGCAAACCTGCAAACGCTTCGTCAGAGGAAAATTCCTTTGATATGGCTCGACTCATATCCTCACATTACCATATTTGGGCTAAAACCACAATATTTGAAGGTTAGATGTAACTACCTGTTATTTCTATGTATTTTATGGGCTTAAAACCACATTAGATTTAGGCAAACGCCAAAGTAGTAGTAGAAAGTTTCGGATATTTTTTTCCTGTCAAGTTAGAAACAAACGCGTTTGCCGCAAAATTAAAACCGGCATCAGGTGGGGTCGAAGGTATTCATACTGGTACATTCGGGAGTTGGCTTTGCCCGCGCTGATCACTAAATGCGACTTTAGCTACGAAGAGAGCGGCAAAAATAATTGCGAAAAATCGAAAAAACTTTTTCACGAGTCCACTCCCCTTCTTTAATTCTACAGGAGATTTAGGGAAATATGAAATTGCCGGACGATTTTTATCTTTTCCTTAGATCAAAATGAGTACTCATTTCATTGTTCAATGTATGACTGATTCTGAGTTTGCAAAAGGTCCTCTTTAAACGTCACCGGAAATTCAGCTTTAAGAAGATACTGAGTAACAGCAATCTCTTTAAATTGTTTCAATTGCTGAGCTGGTGGCACATCGAATCCAGATTTAACAAATTGCTGTTTTCTCTCCCGTTCGATTTGGTCCTTTAGAGGCTTTCCACCATCCGCGAGCCAACTTTCAAAATCCATTCGAGCCCTTCGAAGTTCAAGCTTACGCTTTTCATCGTTGATCTTCTCAAGCGCTTCAAGCTTCTCTTTTTCCCTTTTCAATGCATCTTCTTCAAATCTAACTGCGCGGGACTTATAGCCAGCACCAACATTTACGCCAGTTTGAAACGCCTTAAAAAGAAACGCATTTGGATCTCGAATAGCATTAGACGTCCCCATTTTTTCTTTAATAGCGAACTCTACACGGTCTACAAAGTCCTGGAGACTTTCTACCGTTGGATACTTCCCAATAATTTCGATCAACCTCGACCGATCAAAGTTTGGAAAAGCCTCTAAATCAATTCCGCTCAAATCAATCTGAGCATGCTTTGTAGTAGTAGTTTTATTATTTAAATTACTACTACTACTAAAGGTGTTCATTTGAGTATTCACATGAGTACTCATGTGGGGATTTTCAAATTCCGAATTTGCTGATCTTTGCGACCAATCCGACCGTTGCATTTGAAAAGCTTCCGCTAGACTACAAACTTCTTTCACTTTCAACAAATCGAGGTGATAAAAATTTCCTTGAAAACCATTATGCCAACCTCTTCGAGTATTTTGAATGACTTTTAGGTTCTTAAGTTCGCTCAAATAGCGGCGTACAGACGCAACAGGGATTTGTAATCCCTTCGAAATTTGAGAATGATATATCAGTTTTGTTTCATTATCTTTTGCCAAACAGTTTCGAAGAAATTGCAATACGAGCACATGTTTTCGATTTAAAACCGGACGCTTTTCTCCATCCAATGCAACTATTCGTGTCTCGCGATCGACGAAGTGAGGAATCTCTGCTGTCTGCTCAGTTTGAGTACTCACGTAAGTACTCATTTCAGTTTTTTGAGTATTCAGATGAGTATTCACTTTCGGTGTCGGCTCACTATGAGTACTCACTTCCGATTGAACTGGAGTGGATTTAGCTTTGGGAGCAGGAACCCCTTCTTTCTTAACTGAAGAATGAACAACAGTTTCCTTTATGTTTTTTTCAACCTTTTGTTTTTCTGTGGATGAAGGGGCCTCTTCAATTTTACTCGAGCCCTGATTGTCTAAGTAGGGGCGATAGTCCTTTTCCCTTTTGAATGGCTTTTTCTTCTTTAGCTGATCCAGGGTTTCTAAAACATTAGGCATGAGCCGCTACTCCTTCCGATGAAGAGTTTTTCTGAGGGGCCACGACAGTTGGAACAACGTGCTCTGATTCCGTGGGATGTTTCTTAGAAGCCTCGCTCAATTCAGCGATCCCCATTACCTCACGTGTGAACATATCGTAATCTTCACGGGCTGGAGATTTCTTAGCCTCAAAAATATTCTTATTTTCAGAAATTGCATTCTTAAGATCAGCGTTATTGCGAATAAAATAACCGTACATTTCTTTCGGATATTTGTGTTTCACCTGAGTGAGATAATCCATCGAGGTTTTTTCGCGTGCATCGTATTTAGTGAAGAGAATTTTTACCTGAAATTTTGCTGATCTCCACTTCTCTCGAATCATAGTTGTTTCTTTTATTGTCTCTTCCAATCCATCGATTGCAAAACGGTCTGGATTAACAGGGATCACGACAATATCTGATGCTAAAGCAATTGAAGTGTTCAAATGTGAAAGCGCTGGTGCACAATCAATAATTATTAAGTCGTAGTTGTTTCTAACCTTGTCGAGATAGTCAGAGAGAAATCTTTCCTGATTCAAATTTCGGCTTTGAGAAATATGTTTATCCAAAACGGAGTTCGCCATATGACTCGGCAGCAAATGTAACGTTGGCGTGATCTCCAAGATTGCATCTTCGAACTTGGATTTATCGTCGACCACATCCATGAGGACCGGAAGATCAGAATCCTTAACATTAAATCCTAGCGACAAAGATCCTTGCATATCTAAATCGACACATAGGACTTTAGCGCCAAACATATTGGCTCTCACGGCTAGGTGAAGTGCTGTTACGGTTTTCCCAACACCGCCCTTACAGGCGTGAACGGAAATAACTTGCTGCTTATATTTGAAGCCTCGACTTTCAAATAGCCGTCTGACGTCAGATGATGGAACTTGACGCCCCTGACCCTTCCGTTTGGAGAATACATCATTCTTCTTTAATAAATGGTGGGCTCCTTGAACGGTTATGTTCAGAATATCCGCAAGCTCTTGTGGTGTAAGACTGTACTCTTCTTTTATAGCCATGTTAAATTACCTCAGACTCCCCTCTTTAAGAAAAAGTTCAAAACTCCTATAAATATTAAAGCACCGCGTGCGTGGAAATACTACAACAATTTCAAATATTTAGTTGACACGGTGCGCCGCTAAACTGCCCTTTGACGAGCGTTTAAAAACCGATTTTGGGATTTCCGTAATTTATAGATTCTGAGCCTGATCCCCTCGTGAAAATGAGTACTCACTATATATATAGATGAGTACTCAAAATGAGCGCTCATCTATATGTCGCTCAACACTGAGTACTCAGAGTGGGTACTCAGTGAATGAATACTCACAATGAACGTTCAGAATGAGTATTCATTGTGAACGTTCATTTGAACGGTTTACTCAAAGATATTTTCTGCTGCATGAGTACCCACTCTGAGTACTCACTGATTTCGGCATTTGTATGTGACAAAAAGGCCGTTTTATTTTGAAGAAGGAAAGTTCAAAGACATATCTTTCGGATTAAAGAAATTTTTAAATTGAGTGCTCAAAGTGAGCGTTCTGAATGAGTGGTCATAGTGAGTACTCATCCGATCTATTTGTTTAACACTGCCATCACGGTGAGTGTGCATAGTGAGTACTCATAAATCCAAATTGCTCTACAGAATGAGTACTCACGTTTAAATTTTATGAGCAGTCATAGTGAGTACTCATAAAAATTTAAAAATATCGAAATCCTCTAGGATCGATTTTTCGTCGTGAGGTGAGGACTATACCCGATCTGAAATCAACGCATTGCCTAGGGCATTTTACAGCGTTGGTGAACATTCGGCTTAAAAGTTCCACGTGAAACACTGCGTTAGCACCGCGCACTACTAATCTTCGCCTTCAAGTGCTTTTCCGAATGTTTTTTCAAGAAATTCGCTCATGGTGGCCGGACCATGTTTCTCGACATATCGCTTATATTTCAGCTTCAGTCGATCTTCATAGGAAATGGTCGCGTCTTGAATTCGCTTGATGTCAGTTGGTGTCAGTAAAGAGATGCCCGCTGAGACTAAGTCATCTGCAGAGACAGCGCGTCCAACTCGTTGCGAGTTTAATTCATCGAGGATTTTTTTAATCGAGGCTTTTGTCTCCTTTCTTACGGAAAGGTGATCAGTATTTTTTTCAACTTTTAAGTCAGTGGGGGATTCAGTTCGGTTCATATGTTCTCCAATTTACGTTAGGGGTTTATTACAATTCAAATCCTGACGGATCTCTTCCGTGATCACGCTCTGATCGGTTGGGGGCTTGCCATTCAATTTTTTTACTCGGATGCGACCTGCGTAGTGTTTCAAAGAGATCGAGTTCAACCCGCGACCGCTTGTGATTTTTGGAAGGGATAAATTCTATGGTCTCAACATGCGGGTTACTCGAAAGAAAGATTTCGAGTGGGTGAGAATGTGGCTCCATGAGAACGAGCGAGGAATGGGAGGCATCCTTGGAACCAAAGGGATCGAAGCCTTTATTTTTAAGCGCCGTGAACGGGTCCATAAAGAGTCGAACTTTTGAACTCTTTCCCTGCTGAGAAAGAAAGGGGGAGTGAAGCTCTCCCTGTTTTTTTGAAATCCATCTTCCATGAGCGTTGGTCTCAAATTCTAAAGCGCCTCGATCGTCCTTTTGTGAGAACAGTCGGATGATCCCTTTTGAATTTACCTGTGCAAGGTTGTGAGAGAGTAGGTTGTCTGCATGCTTCTCAGGAACTCCGTGATAGCGAAGTAGGTTGCCTAATCGTCTTGAAGCTTTGGACGAATCCATCGATTCAGCTTTTGGGATATAGAACGACGTAAACGATCTCTTTACCTCGCCAAGTTTTTTCTCTGCCAAGTTGAGAGTAGGATTTTTGTTAATGAGGGAGACTGCCTGAGCGAACGTTACGCCTTTGTGAGCGGCAACGAGATCGATCAGAGATCCTTTGGTGCGATTCTTTGTATTGGACCATTCGAATTCGGAGATGTGGACGTAAGGTCTGTCCTTCATTTTCCAAAGCGACTCGGAGTGCTTTTCCAATTCGATTTTATTTTTTTTGCAGTATTCGAATATGGAAGTTCGTCTCGCTCGATTCAGCTCTTCGAGAGGGAAGAATGTGGATTGAAGTTCTCGCTGAGACGGATGAGTGTACCTATCCGATCGAACAAACTCCTTTTGAAACGACTTGAGATCACGATATCCAAATTTAAAATGTCCTTCTGTGCTCTGCTCCAAGTTCTTTCCAGTTTGAAGAGTGCTTGAAGGGTTTGCTTTAAGAGAGTCGACTTCGCGGCGAAGCTGAGCTCTTAGCTTCGGATGTTTTGCAAATGTCTCTTTGTTTGAGGCGAATGCTTCATCGAGTCCCGTCTTGTCGTAAAGCTTTCCGAGTTTCGATCCGCGCTTTCCCTTTGTCTGTCCCGGATAAAAGTAAGTGACGTTTTTATTCTGAACGACCGTATTAATATTGAACTCACCGAGTATCGCGACATATTGATCGTAGTTCACGCTGTAAGCTCGCGCGAAGTCTGCTTTTTGCATCGTATCGAGCAAGTACGAGGTCCCGTTGAATCTATTAATTTTCTGAGCAACATCTGGAAGTCTTGCTTGTCTATTTTTTGCGTCGCCATTGATTACACTTAGTCCGTTATCGCGAGCGATCTTGTCGTTGAGAGTTCGAAGTTGATAAAGATGGAACTTTTTATTTTCTACTTTCTTGCCGGTCTCCGTATTCCACGGATTGACGACGATATGATTATGAGTCTTGCCCGTGTCGGTATGTGTAGCGATGACATAGGCGTGTCCTGGGAAATGGCCTTCGACAAGTTTTTCACCCATCTTATGAAATGCTTCAGGTGTGAGTTGTTTGCTTTCCTTAGCATCCCAGGATTGTATGAGGTGAATCGCTTCGACTTTTCCGTGGCCATTGTGGCTCTTACGAATAGATTCGAATTCTCGTGCAGCTGTTTCCACCCTGCAGTCTTTCGAGCTCACTACATTCTCAGGCGAATTGTCCTTCATCACGTAGGCCAAAGTGTTTTTGGCATGTTGAATAAATGTAATCTTAACGATTGCCATAAGGTTTAGAAATTCTTTCGAAATGCTCCATGACTGCGTCGTAGATCTTTTCAACAACTGGATAGAACCCTTCGCGAATTCCGGCGTTGATCTGACGAGCTATCTGATTGACGTTGTTGCCTATGCGTTTGAGTTCCGTGAGATGGGCGAGAGCATCTTCGTATGGATAAAAAGGTTGGATTGGAGGTTTCCCGAAGTAATCTTCCTTCATCCGTTCGGGAATGGATTGTTTGTAGAGTGCGCAGTCTTTTTGAAGTTGTTCGTATTGTTTTTGAGTGAAGCGAATGTGTGATTGGTGTGGAGTTTTAGTTGTTGGGTCTGTCATTTGAGAGTTCCTTTGTGTTTTTGTCGTGGGATTTGTGGATTTAGTTTTTTGTAGTGTTTGTGTGTTTTGTATTTTTTTTGTTTTTGTGGAGTTTTGTTGCTGGTTTTTTGTGCCTTGCAAGCATGGGGTTTGGTACCAACCCCTTAAAAAAACTTGGTGGCTGATGCCCCCAATCCCCCAGGAGGCGACTCGGACAAGCCGAGTCGCCTCAGAGGAAAATGCACTCCAAAGAGTGCAGTCGTGTTGGGATTTGCGATGTTGAAGGGAGGGGAGGGATCGCATCACAAATTTCATCAAAGCATTCCTCCGACTTTAATACCGGTAGCTGCAACATTCTTCGCGTCACCGATAAACTCAGGCGCCTGCTCCGTTTGAGAATCAGCGAGGAGTGGTCGAAGGAACATGACGAGTCCTCCCGTCATAACGACGCCGATCAAAAGTTGAATCCAAGAGAAGACAGCGAAGAGGTAGTTCATTCGATGTGTGATTAGCGTCGAGCTATAAAGTGAGATTCCATCGGAGAGTTCGCCGAATGCTTGGAGTACATCTGCGGAGAGCGAAATGTTCACCATGATGTGATAAAAAAGTGTCCAGACGGGTGCCCAAAGTAAGACCGATAGGTAGATGAGGAACCAATAGACGAGCACTCGCCAGAACCCTGCGACGATGAAGAAGACGAGCCATGGGAAAATGAAAATGAGCACCATCTTAATCGCACCGGCGATATGGGGAGCGCGGGCGAGATTATCGCTAAACTCTTGAGCTCGATTCGCAGCAAGAACAGCTCCATGTCCGTCGGTTGAGCCGAGCGAGAAAATCGTAGTCAATGTATCCCAACTAAAAATTCTGCTTAGGTATTGATAGACGCGAGCGGATCCAGAAGGAGCCATCGCTCCCTTTTGCATTCCGAGTGCGTTCTCTCGTGTCTCATAGAAGTGATTCGCCAAATAACTAGATGCCGTCATGTTTTCGTATCGAGCTACGTCGAGAGGACCTCCGATAAGTTCGTGAGGCATGATCGCAGTAAGCGATTCGCCCTTTGTGCGGCTGTATTTGATAAGTCGAAATCTCACATCTTCTTTTATTTCTAGGCAGGTGGTCGGGGGTCCAACCGGAACAGCGACGGTGTATTCTCGAAGCTTGTCGTCGAATGACAGAGAGGTTCCAAAGAATCGATCGATCCGATCTCCTTTGAGGCTCGCAGCAACCGATGGAAGAACTCGATCAAGACATTCAGAAACGTAAAAATCGATGCGAGATTTTAAGTCTTCGTCATCGATCGTTGATGTGCCCGCCACCATGATTGCTTTGAAGAAGAAATTGGGAGCCTCAAGCTGTGAATTCGTCGTTCTAAAAAGATTATCGACGATATGAGAAAGCAGAGCGCTGATCTCTTCGGCCGTGCGACTTAAAAGATCAAAGGCAAAGCTTACTTTATACTGCGGCTTGATTTCTGAGACTTGGTGTTTGATGTAGGAGTTGTCGTGCCAAGAGGTTCCATCGAATTTTTTCACGCCTGTTTGGCTATCGACTTTGAGAACGCTGATGCCGATGAAAAGGCACGCAATAATCTTAAAGTATCGTGAGAGGGGAATTGATTTTCGTTGAATCCACGCTCCGGGAATATAGCGCGAGAAGAACTGGACGGTGGTAATGAAAAAGATTGTTCCGAAGATAATGGTCAACGCCGCTAAGAAAATCTTTTGCGACGTTAGTATCTCGATGAACTTTGAGTGAAGCGCGAGACCAAGGTACTCATACATCGCTTCATAAGCCGTATTAGAAAACATCGGCGAAACTCCTTTCTATTGGCAGATCACTCCATCCGCGCAGTCAAAGAGGGAGTTCTTGTCGCGATTTATAGTGTGAATGCCGGCATCATTTCTGAATGCTTCTTCCATCATGGAACTTCGAGCACGCATGCCTTCATCATTGATCTGAGAAAGCACTCGATTGAGGGGTTCGTTCTTTTCCTTACGCAAATCGAAACTCATTTCGATTTGTTCCTTCAGAGCCTTTCGTTTCTGTTCGAGTTCATCCTTACGATTAGGAGGAAGATTCGGATTCTGAGTAAGGGTTGTAATCATATCGAGAGAGCGATTCATATCGCGGGTATAGATAGTGAGCGCGATTGCATCGGAGAGTTTTCGACAAGCAATTTGCCTTCTTGCAATGGGCAGCGCGGAGAGTGCTTCGAGAGTTTGGCGATCTACGAGAGCATTTTCAGAATTGGGATCCAATTCTTTCAATTGCTTTGCAGAAATAATCTTATCGAGACTCTCTGTTCCGCCACTGTTATCAATTTTTTGCATATAGGACTTGCAAAGCCGGTCGTAGGATTCGTTCTCAAGACCCATAAGGTAATTACGAGGAGCAAGGGCCATCCTTCGTGGTCCGTATTCAACGGAGACGGCACCGCGGGAAATCACAGTGTCTCCGACCATTGCTTTTAGAAGATTGAGAGTGCCCTTTGCATCGCTGCCATCAAGCTTGGCCCACTGAGCAGAGGATTGAATGAGTCGATTCGAATTCGACTGCCCGC
>Ga0163144_10031648_pt1 | contig 10077 bp, 5 predicted proteins | sample OliLak19BULKMAT1_FD_123175 | JGI IMG/M metagenome (GOLD analysis project Ga0163144, IMG submission 123175) | Freshwater microbial mat bacterial communities from Lake Vanda, McMurdo Dry Valleys, Antarctica - Oligotrophic Lake LV.19.BULKMAT1 | ecosystem: Environmental > Aquatic > Freshwater > Lake...
CCCGACGATCCGGCAATTCGGGAAGAGCTGGCGCTCTACTATTCGTCCGTGCGTCGGGCGGACGACTGCCTCGCCGCCATTCTCCGGGCGCTGCAGGAGTCGGGCGAAGACGAGCGCACGGTCGTCATCTTTCTCTCCGATCACGGCATGCCGCTACCCTTCGCGAAGACGCAGCTCTATTTCCACAGCACCCGCACACCGTGGATGGTCCGCTGGCCCGGCGTGACGCAGGCCGGCGCGGTCGACAACACGCACATAGTTTCCGGCGTAGACCTGCTGCCGACGCTGCTCGACATGGTCGATCTACCGCACCCGCAAGGCATGGACGGCCGCAGCTTCGCGCCGCTGCTGCGCGGACAAACGCAGATGGACCGCGATTACATGGTCGCCGAGTACAACGAGAATTCCGGCGGTCACCGCCACCCGATGCGCACGATCGTCACCAAGGACTTCGCCTACATTTTCAACCCGTGGTCAAACGGCGAGCGGGTCATGGCCACCGCCACCAAAGGCACGATCGCTTATCGCCGGATGCAGGCGCTGGCCAAGACCGACCCCAAGATGGCGCAACGTCTGGACCTGTTTGACCACCGCGTGCCGGAAGAGCTGTATCGGTATTCCACGGACGCGGACGCGTTGGAGAACCTGATTGCCCGACCGGCGTATCGGGCGCAACGCGAGCAGCTCACGCAAACCTTGGAAAAGTGGATGGTGGCAACCCGCGATCCGATGTTGCAGGTCTTCCGTGATCGTCAGAACCCCAAGACCCGCGAAGCGTACATGAAAGAGGTCGAAGCTGAAGCCGCCGTGCGCAACGGCACGGGCGCGCGTCAGAAAAAAGCTGGCGGCAAAAAGGGCGCCAAGAAGTAAGCTCAGAGCGCACCGACGTGCTTGGGGCACTCTACGCTGTTTGAACTGGATCTGAATGTAGATAATCTCTTCAACCGCCGCGCTCCCATCGACGGTTCGAACGGCGGCGTAGCGAATCGTTTTATATTAAACTCTTCCTTTTCCGATGCGGCCGAGGGCGGCCGCGGTCCCATCGATCCACCACCATCGATCCACTACCATCGATCCACCGCACTCAATCTCAGGTTTCTTCTTTCTCCTTTCGCCCGTTCCGTTTCTTCTTTACCCGCCCGTTCCCTGGGACCGCGGCCGCCCCCGGCCGCATTCCGACACATCATAACGAATCGTTTTCATTCTGCTTTTTCCGATGCGGCCGAGGGCGGCCGCGGTCCCATCGATCCACTACCATCGATCCACTACCATCGATCCACCGCACCCAATCGATCGCAGGTTTCTTCTTTCTCCTTTCGTCAGTCGTTTCTTCTTTCAACTTTCGCCCGCCCGTTTCTTCTTTGCCCGTCCTGTCGTTTCTTCTTTGCCCGTCCGTCTTAGTTCATTGCCCCCAAGCCCGAACCTCGTTTGCTGAGGCGTCTCCCCCGCTCTCGCATGCCGCCTGCCCACGCTCTCACTCGTTTCGTCTTGGTGGTCGCTCTGCTTTCAACGCTACTCTGCTCGCGATTATCCGCGGCTGAGTTTCGCGCCGGCCGGGCCAAGGTCGTCATCACGCCACCCATCGGCAGCGTGATGGGCAACTCGTATGGCAATAGTGTTTCCATCGGCGTCGTATCCGATCTCCACGCGAAGGCCGTCGTCTTCGAACTCGACGGCGTCAAAGCCGCACTCGTCGCGTGCGACCTGATCAGCCTGCATCCGCCGATCGTGCGTCGCACGCGTGAACTGATCGCCAGCACCACCGGCGTTTCGCCGGACCGGGTAATTCTGGCGGCGACGCATTGCCACGCCGGTCCGCAAACGCATCCGCTTTTCTACGGTCTCGCGGGACCCGAAGCGCAGAAACTGAGCGAAGCCTACGTCGCCGATCTGCCGCGGCTGATCGCCGAAAGCGTTCGTCTCGCGGAGTCCGATCTTCAGCCGGCGCGCATCTTCGCCGGACGCGGTCACGAAGACACGATCAGTTTCAATCGCCGCGCCCTGCTTCGGGATGGCACCGTGAAAATGAACCCAGGCCGCCAGAATCCGACGATCGTCCGCGCCACGGGCCCGATTGATCCCGAGGTCGGCGTCATCTATATTGAATCGAACACGGGCGCCCCGCTGACCACGATTGTCAATTTCGCGCTGCACGTCGCGATCGTCGGCGGCAATCGCATTTCCGCGGATTACCCGCACACACTCGCTCAGGTCCTGGCGCGGGTGAAAGGCGAGTCGATGCTGACCGTTTTCATCAACGGCATGTCGGGAAACATCAACCATCTCGACTGGTCGCGTCCCCAACCGCTGAGTGGCGAAGCGGAGGCGGCGCGCGTCGGCAGCATCCTCGCCGCTGCCGTGCTGAAAACGTATTCCCGCCTCGAACCGATCAGCCCCACGAGCATGCGCGCAGTGTCCCGACCCGTGGCCGTTCCCACCGGCGCGGCACCGTCGTCGGCCGAACTGAAGGAAGCACTCGGCGTGATAAGCCGCCACGGCAAGGGAGCGACGTTTCTTCAAGTGATTCGCGCGTGGCGCACAATCGATCTGGCCGAGTACAGTCCGAACGGAACGTGGGCCGGCGAAGTGCAGGCGATCACGTTCGGCCGCGAGCTGGCACTCGTGGGCTATCCCGGCGACTCGTTCGTGGAGATGGGACTGGCGATTAAACAGAACTCACCGTTTGCATTCACCTGGGTCGCGGAACAATCGGGCAACGGCTCGATCAGCTATATTCCTAACGAGAAGGCTTTCCCGGAAGGCAGCTATGAAGTCGAAAGCGCGCGCATCGCGCCGGGCGGCGGCGAAGTGCTGGCGACCGCCGCGAGCCGACTCCTGACCGAACTATTCCCGCGGCCATGACGTTCGACCAGCAGCCCAAGGCGGATTCTGGCCGGCACAGACTAGGGGCTGACGGGTAACTTACCCGCTCGTGGTGGAGCGTGTTGTCCCCAACGTGCCTGGCTTTTCGGCATCGCTGCGCAGCCACGCGTGCACTCTCTGAACGAGCGGCTTTGGGCCAAGCCGCTCCACTTTATATAAGAACGTGTTCCGACAATTCACCGCGGTGGCGGTATTGTCTTGATTACTTGCACTATACTCGCCTGTATTTAATCGAGGCTTTCCCGCAGTGGTGGGTCGGAACCATGACGTGGTATGTCGAAAAATAAACCTGAACCCCCGTCGGCGTCCTTCTTCCGCTCCGCGATCCACCTGCCGTTGTTTTTCGGCGGGATCGGGGTGCTGTTTTTAACGATCGGCGTCTGGCTGCTGGTGAGCAACTCGCCGGAACGCGAACTCGCGCGCGGCTCCGCCCTCCAACTCACCACGGCGGATACTGTACGATGGCGCACGGTGGGTGAGACGGTTCTCTTCGAAGGAAATATCTCCGCGGACAACCGCGCCGGCTTTCGAGACTTCATCGCGTATCAGCGCGACCGATATGCTGGCAAGGACAACGACGGCCCATCCAAGGGAGTCGAACGATGGGTCCAGATGGAGCGGGTGACGCCTCCGCTTTCGATCGATTCCGCCGAAGGAAAGGTGTCGATCGTGAATTCCCGTTACTCCCTGCGCAACCCTCCCAGGCAATGGCGCAGCTCGGTCACCGAACGCCTGCTCTTCGGGCCTGACTCCGAACGCGCCAGCGGTTTCGTCGCGGGCGATCTGGTGGTGGTGGAAGGCACGGTCACCGAGGCGGCGCCCGCCAGCGACGGGAAACGCCCGCGTGCGTTGGAGGCAGTCGTGCTATTCGGCGGAAACCACGCGGCCTACCTGACCGATCTGAAGAGCGGCATCGTTGCGGCCAAGATCATAGGAGTGGTATTTGTAGGCGTCGGGTCCTTGCTGGGCTTCATTGCCTGGTTTCTCCGCGTGCGCCTAAGCAAGCGGGGCCGCGTTCTTTCGCCGGGACGCCTGGCGGGGATCTAACCTGACTCTGCGCGACGGACAGCTCACGAATAGACAGGAATGTCTGTTTCACGCATTATACGGATCCGCGGCCATCCGTGAAGTGATCCAGGCATTCCTGCCTGTCTCTGGAATTGGCCAGCGGCTTTCGGCCAAGCAGCTCCAACTGAACCCGGTCAGCTATGACTTCAGGCGGGACACACCCTTGCGCGGGTTGTCATTCGGCGGCGGCGTGACGTGGCGCCAGGGACCGATTCAGCAGTTCCCGACTTACATCCATCGTTTCGTCCAGCAGGTCGACGATCCCGTTCGGCTCGATCTTTTCGCGGCGTACAAAACCAAACTCATCGGACGCGACACGAGCTTCCGCCTCAACTGGCAGAATGCCACCAACGCCGACTATCGCGATCGTCGCGGTTACTTTGTCATTACGTCAACGCTCCAATTCTCCACTGACATCCGCTTCTAACCGGAAGCCGCTCACGTTCATGCCGGATCGACCTGGTCGTCCGGCAGTGGACTCAGCCGGACTCAGGCAATTGAACTCATATTTAAATCTCAACCGAAGCCATTGAAAGGTGGAGCGAGTTTTCCCCTCCCCGCTTCCGAATGTTCGCTGTCGCGTTAGCGGCTTGGGGACAGAGCCGCTCCACCTCAATCGCATGAGTCCGGCTCAGCTCGCAGCCAGCCGGTTGCAGGCACCAGCGCAGCGCCCCATCGTCGCCGTATCCGGATAACGGCGACACGGAGCATGGGGTCGAGGTCTTCGATCGCCAGGTCTAATACCAACGTCCCGTGATATTTGGACCGTCATTGCGAGAAGCGAAGCGACGAAGCAATCGAGCTGGATCGCCCCGGCGCGCTTCGTGCACCTCGTGATGACAATCGTCTACATTATACGGGCGATTGCTATAAAAAGGGGAATGGTGGCCCCTGCTAGCCCAGGAGGCACTTTTCTCCCCACACGCTGCAACGCGGGTTGACGATCACCGCCGGCAGTCCTTCCTGAACGACATCGATGAAACGCTTCTTCAAATCAGCCCAGATCGAGGAACTCGATGATCTGAGCGACGTCGCCGAAGAGCGCATGGATCGGCTCCGCGATACGGTGAAGGCGAACATCATTCCGCCGCTCCTCCGCGATCTGCGCACGTTCACGCCCGCCGATCTCAAGGCCGACATGAAGGCCGCTCTGCTCATCGCCGCGATCACGATTCCGCAGGCGGTCGCGTTTTCGCTCCTGATCGGAATTCCTGCGCCCGCCGTGATCGGCAGCGCAATCGTTGGCGCAGTCCTCTGCTCCCTTTACTGTTCATCCCGACATCTGGTGTTCGGCCCCACGAACACCATCAGTATCATTCTCGCCGGAGCGCTGCTGTCCCTCGCCGCCGAACCACTCGCGCCTCTGCAGAAAGTGCTCGTGATCGGTTTCCTGATGGGCGTGCTGCAATTGGTCGCAGGGTTCGCGGATCTGGGCAAAATCACGCAATTCATTTCCCGATCCGTCATCGTCGGCTACTCCACCGCTGTCGGTATCTTGATCGCCACGGGACAACTCGGAAATCTTTTCGGCATCGCGCGCGGCAACGAAGTTAACTTGCCCGGCACGTTGAAGCATTTGGCCACCAGCTTCATCACCTTCCAGTTTCATCCCGAAACGGCCATCGTCGGCCTCGGCGGTCTGCTGATCCTGATCTGGCTGCGCCGGTGGCGGCCCATCTGGCCCGAAGGCCTCGTGATGCTCACACTGGCGGGACTCGCGAGCTGGCTGCTGGGGCTCCAAGGCGACGGCGTGCGGGTGGTCGGCGATCTTGGCGATATTGCAGGCGCCGTGCCTTTGTTCACCGGATTTCCGTTGAACGCCGATGGCTTGGCCCTGCTACCAAAGGTCATGAGCGTCGCCCTCGCTGCCGCAATCCTTGGCATGCTGGAAGCCGTCACCATCGCGAAAAGTTTAGCCACAAAAACCGGTGAGCGCATCAACCCCAATCAGGAACTCATCGGCATGGGTCTCGGTAATCTGGTCGGCGCCGGCTTTGGCGCGATGCCCGGCTCCGCTTCTTTTCTGCGCAGCGCCGCGGGCCTGCAGGCCGGCGGTCGCACGCAATGGGCCGTGATTATCGGCAGCGTGATCGTCTTGCTCCTGGTGCTTTTATTGTCGCCCCTGCTCGCGTACATTCCCATCGCCGCGATTGCCGCTTACCTGATCCTCATCGCCATCCGGCTCTTCCAACCGGAACAGATTTTCACGGTCCGGCGCGCCACCCGAGGTGACGCCCTCGTGTTCTGGCTCACGCTGAGCGCCGCGCTTTTTCTTCAACTCGACACGGCGATCTACACCGGCATCGGCCTTTCGCTCGTGCTATTTTTGCAGAAGGCCAGTGCGCCCACGTTGCTCGAACACGCCTTCGACACCGGCGGGCAGCTCTCGCAGATCACCGCGCCGGCCCGCCGCAATCACGCGCAGGTCTCCATCATCCATGTCGAAGGCGATTTGTTTTTTGGCGCCGCGGACTTGTTTCAGGACGGCGTCCGACGGCTGGCCGAGGATGCGAACATCAAGGTGTTCATCCTGCGTCTGAAAAACGCGCGTCATCTCGACGCCACCACGGTCATGGCGCTGATGCAGCTACTCGACTACTTGCGCTCCGAAAATCGGCACCTACTCGTCTCGGGCGTGCACGGTGAAGTCGCCGCGGTGATGAAGCGCAGCGGCCTGGCCGATAAAATCGGCGTCGATAACCTTTTTCCCGCCGAGGAAAACGCGACCCTCGCCACCAAGAAGGCACTGCAGCGCGCGCAAACGCTCATCGGCGTCAAACCCGAGCTGCGCATTTTCTTCCCCGAGAAGGCCACCGGGTTATCCCTGCCAGCGAAATCGTGAAACGCAGGTGGGGCTTCGAACATTGAGACGCAGAAAGGGCCGCCCGCAGGCGGCCCCGGATGCGCGAGCAATTTGCCTCGGCTTACTTTCTTCCGGCCTTTTCGAGCTTCTTGAGGAAGTCCTCGTTGGCGATCGAAGCGATGTCAAAGGCCCAGACGGCGTCGCCCAAGCCGTTCGGTACCGCCGCGAGGTTGGTGCTGTCGGGATGCTGCACGGCAACGACAAACTGCGTCGGCACCTTTGGGTTGAAGATCATGCCCGTTGCTTCCGAACCGTCGGCCTGAATGCTCATGAAGTGATCGAGCGATTCCGCGACACCATCGTTATCGACATCGCGCACAAACCAGATGTCGCCACCGATGTTCGAGTTGTTGGGGGCATCCTCAATGACGTAGATGTTGCCCAATGCGTCCTGCGCGAGATTGTCCGGCGAGTTCAACACGCCGGTAGTTGGGGCGTGCCCGACATTCTTCGGCGTACTGCCACTGGCGACAACGCCCACCCGGGCTTTGGTGTCATTGAGAATTTCAACCGAGTAGATTGCGTTTTCCGAAGTCATCGCAATGTATAGGACCTCTTTGTTGGTCTTCGAGTTGACGATTTCCATGTCTTCCGGGCGGCCGTAAGGCGTACCGCCGGCGTCGTCGGCGGCCCCGCGTCCACCGCAGGTGGCTGCAATTGTGCTCGGCGTGTTGGTTGGGCCATTCTTGAAGGGATCGCGGATGCCGGTCAGCAGACCGCCGTTCGCATTCGTCAAGGGAACCCACGTCGCGAGGCCGGTCCGCGGCTGAGCGGCGTTGACGCCCGCATTGTAATCGAGGACCGCGTCGCCTTTGAAGGCGTCGACCGAGAGGACGAAGGTTTGACCCTGCGTGTAGTCGCCCTTCGTTTTCATCACGAACTTGTAGATCGAACCCGAGCTCCACTCATCGATATAATAAATCACCCGGTCGTCCTTAATGCTGAAATTGATGCCTTCATGAGCGACATTCGCGATGCTGTTGAGTTCGCGAATCTGAATGTCAGCCGGTGCGGCGAAGGGGTTGAGCACCTCTATCACGCGGCCTTCCCCGGACCACTCCTCGGCGAGGAACAGCGTGCCGTTGGGCGTGAAACGGCAGGGATCAAACGCGCCGTAGTCATTGGACCAGTTGCCCAGCGCGCCTTTCTGATCGCCGCGGAAAAGCACCTCCGTCGTCCGCGTCACAATATTGTGGCGCGAAACGCCGGCCCCAAAAGGCGTTTCGTGCGGCAGGAAGAGAAAGGTTCCGGTGTCGTCATAGGCGATCATGTCGATCATCGAGCTCGAAGTGCCGGCGGGCACGCGGACGATGGACTGTTTCGGACTGAGAATCTGATCTTCGACCTCCCGCATGCTGAGCAGATTCCACTGGCTGATACCCGCCGGGGTAACCCACGGCGCGAAGAGCTCGGGCATGGCGTTGGGCGCGACCACGGGGGCCGATTGCGTCAACGGTTTGAACCACACATCGGTTCCAGCGGATACCAAGTGAGGGGCGACCAGGATGGCCGCCAGGCGGAGGCAGCTCGTTAGGTTTATTGTGATCATTCTGATTTTGGTTTGTGCACGTGAGCCGGCGCGTTGCACGGAGTGGAGGAACGGTTACTCGTCAGCTCTCTGGCTCAGGGAGAACTGCTAAATGATTTAGGCGCTCGCCCAATTACGCGCATCCGTGGCGTGGTATGGGGTGTCGCCAACAACGTTATCTATTCCAGGTACGTCCCAATTCCCGCCCGCGGAACCGGCGATCGCGGCCAGTCAAGGAGGATGTTCCATCGGAACGTCCGCGACGCGGGCAGCGTGGGCGTCTTCTCATTGTCGATCAGCTCGTACACATTCTGCGGTGGGACGACCGTCGCATCGCGACCGAAAATATAACCCTGATCCTCCACGATCGTGCGGTACGCCTTGTTGAGCAGCAGCGCCCGTCCGGGTGATGGGGTGATGAGTTCGTACACGTCCGCCGCGTTCGCGACGTTTTGCTGGCTCACCGTTCCGTCGGCGTTGAACCAGCGCGCAGACATCTCCGCGTTGTGGCGAAATTCGCTGCCTCCGCCAATGCGCTCGAGGTAGGTGACAATCTCGCCGCGCGTTTCACCGCGGTTCGGGGCGTCGGGCATTCCCTTCAGATCGATATATCGCCAGCCGGCGGCTCCGTCGACCTTGCGGGGAAAACTGAAGGTCTTGTCGATCGTGGAGCCGATCGAGTTGTGACAGCCCATGCAGAACAGGTTCTCTTCGTAGGTGCTGGCGCGCAGCCGGCCCGAGGCGTCTTCGATGAAGCCCTGAATTGCCCACCCCGTGCCGTTGTCGAGGCCATTGTCATTGAGATTATGATACCCAGGCAAGTTGCCGGCTTCCTTCTCATACGCCTCCATCTGGTAATGACGGGCGTAGACCGGCTTACTGTAAGCCCGCCACTTACGCATGTATCGCACCTCCTTCATCCGGGTCGAAGGCTCGATCTTGCCGCGCGGCGAAACGCCCACGTACCTCACCGTGTGCAGAAACTCCGTGTGCTCGGGATACAGATGATTCTCGCGGAACGCCTCGCCCGCGGCGCCGACATAGGAGTCCACCCGGGTGAGGTGGCGTATCACGCCCAGCCTTCCATCCGCGTCCAGATCCACGCCCACGGCGCGTTCGTCGATCGGAAGGCAGCCAATCTCCGCCCTCCCCTTGATGCCTGCTTCGAGGATGGCCAGATTCGCCTTGTAGATGTCGCGCGAATAGTTTCCGCGGCGGTCCGTGCGATAGGCCGCCGGGAGTCGGAGCATGACATCATCCGTCGAGCCGTTGGTCGGCCAGAAGGTGCTGGGGAACGGCTTGTAGTTGAACGCGACCCAGTGACTGCCGTCACTGGCGAAACCTTCGTCATCGAACGCCCCCGGTCCCTCCTGCAGATTCTGAAGGTCGGGTATCCAGCCGTTGAAGCCGGTTTCCCGCAGTCGCGGCGCCAGCTCCGAGTAATTGTCCTGCGCGATGTACGCCATGATCTCCTCATCGGTGATGCGATCGACGCGGGCCGTTCGGTCTTCGAAAAGGTTGCGCCAGTGATTGGTGAGTCCCAGTTCGCTGAAGCTGTACGACACTTGGAGGTCCGCGTCGTTCATCGTGTTCTCGCGACCGGGAATCGCGTCCTGGTGGCAAACGTAGCACGAGTTGTAACGCCCCTCGGTGCGGGTATAGCACTGCGGCGGCACAATCGCTTCACGATTGTAGACCGTGGACACCGGGTGAAAAGAAGGCGTAGCGGGCCGGG
>Ga0163144_10031650_pt1 | contig 10076 bp, 8 predicted proteins | sample OliLak19BULKMAT1_FD_123175 | JGI IMG/M metagenome (GOLD analysis project Ga0163144, IMG submission 123175) | Freshwater microbial mat bacterial communities from Lake Vanda, McMurdo Dry Valleys, Antarctica - Oligotrophic Lake LV.19.BULKMAT1 | ecosystem: Environmental > Aquatic > Freshwater > Lake...
GCCCTGCGCGCCAGCCTCGAAGCGCGTGTGCCCTTTGGCGATCGCGCGATCGATCAGCTGGTAATAACAGAGCTCGAAGTGCAGCGCGTCGTGCTGCTCGAGGCAGCCCCAATAGCGACCATAGAGGTGCTTTCCCTTCTCGAAGTTGATCGTCCCCGCGACGAGCTTGCCCGCTTCGTACGCGAGCACCGCGACCACGCGCTCTGCCGCGCGACTCTTGCGCAGCTCGTCGAAGAACGGTTCTGCGAGGTACGCCTCCGAGCCCTTGCGCGCGCAGGTGTCGCGATAGAATTCGTCGAGCGCGATCCACTCGTCCGCAGAGAGCTCTGGCCCAAGCACCGTGCGCACCTCGAGGCCGCTCTCGGCGACCTTGCGTCGCTCTTTGCGCACTTGCTTGCGCACCTCGGCGCGGAACCGCGCGAGATATTCCTCGAACGTGCGATCGCCCGCCGCATGCCAATGAAACTGATAGGTGAGGCGCTGCATCAGCGTCTCGTGCGGCGCGAGCAGCGCGCAGTCTTCCTGCGGCATGAACAGCAGATGAGCGCCCGACGCGTTCGCCTCTTCGGCCGCGGCCTGCACGCCCGCGAGCAGCGCGTCGACGAGCGGCTGCGGATCGCGATTCGCTGCGCGCAACAAGCGCCGTCCCGTCGCCGGCGTGAACGGCGTCATCGAGACGAGCTTCGGGTAATACGGAATGCGCGCGCGCTGCGCTGCGCCCGCCCACGCGAAGTCGAAGATGTACTCGCCATACGAGTGACTCTTCACGTAGAGCGGCAGCGCCGCGACGAGCTCCGTACCCTCCCACGCAGTCACGTGCAGCGGCTCCCAGCCCGTGCCGCGGCCGACCGATCCGCTCGTCTCGAGCGTGCGCAAAAACGCGTGCTCGACGAACGGATCATCGTCGCCAGTCAGCGCGTCCCAAGCCTCGGGATCGATCTTCGCGAGATTGCCATGGAGCTCGACGCGCACGCCGCCGGACGATGGGGCCGCACACGCTGCGCCGCAAGGGACGCGAGCGCGCTCAGGTGCCGCAGCCGGTGCCGCCGCTCGACTCCACACAGAGGCAGCCGCCGCAGCCGCCGCGCGAGCGCCATGCGCCGTCGCAGCACTGATAGCTCGCCGAGCACGCGCCGCTCGCGTAGGTGCCGCCGAAGCTGTGCGTGCAGCTCGCGCCGCCCGGCGCAGGCGCGGGAGTCGGCGCAGGCGTGGGTGCTGGCGCAGGCATCGGCGCACGAGCGGGCGCAGGTGCACCACAGCTCGCGCCGCTCGCGAAGCCGGTCGCAGGCGACCGGCGCAGACGCGATTCCGTCGCCGGACCGTACGCGCCATCGACGGCGATCCGGTCCTCTGGGTGATTGCGGTTCCACAGGCGCTGAAACGCCTGCACGGAGAGCGAGCGGATGTCGATCGCGCCCGCGCCGACGTAGTCGAAGTGCACGGGATCGCCGCGGCCGAGCCAGCGGAAGCCTTCCGCCTCGAGCGAGCGCCGCCAGCCGGCGTTGTCCTCGATGTCGACCGCCAAGCCGCCGTTGTGATTGCTGCGACCAGGCGCCGCCGCGACGCGCACTCCACAGCGCGCGCCCGCCCAGCGATAGAGCAGGTACTGCTGCGCCAGCGTGCGCAGCCCGGAGTTCATCGACAGCGGCGTGCTGCGACGGCGCGACGCCCGCACCAGCGCAGCAGCGGCTGGTGCCTGCAGGCTCGGCGACGCGGCCGCGCCACGGCGAATGTTGGACGCACCCGTGAGCGTTCCCATCGTGCCGGGACGCAGACACTCGAGCTCGCTGACGAGCTGGTCGCTGAGCCCGGCGACGATCGTCGTCGAGCACGACGCGCTCACGGCCTCGGACACCGTCATCGCGCGCACCAACGCGTAGGCGGAGTCGAGCGGCACCTCCTGAGGCCCAGTGTCCCCGTCGGTGGTGACCGTAGGCTCCTCCGGCGGCACGTAGTCGTCGTGCTCTTCGGTCACATCGAGGTCGATGCCGCCACCGTCGTCGAACGCGATGTACGGCGCGCGATCGCGGAGTTCGTGGTCATCACTGCCGGCCGAGCAGCCGACGACGAGACCCGTGAGCGAGAGAACGACTGGGAACGCGAGACCTCGGTTGCGCATGGCGGTTCACGCCCAAGCGCAAGCGATGTGCCGCATACATCCCACGCACATCGCGCACAAAGCGCACATCGCGCGCATCGCCGCTCGCCGCGCTTGGTGGAGACGGCCGCGAGGCGCGACGACCAAGCTCAGAGCGGCGTGATGATCACGCTACCGCTGCCGCGCGTCGTGCGGACGGTGATCGTCGCCGTCGCGCTGATGCTGTACGAGCCGCCGCCGCCTGCGCGGTCCGGCGCGGAGAAGGCCAGCTGCGCGGCACCTCCCGAATAGCCGCCACCGCCGCCGCCGTAGTCGTTGCCGCCTCCACCACCGCCACCGAAGCCGCCGCCGTTCGCCGTGCCGCAGCTCTCGCTCGATGCGCGAGCGCCACCCGCGCCGCCGCTCGTATAGGCGCTGCCGCCGAGGCCCTCGCCGCTGAAGCCGCTGCTCGTCAAGCCGCCGCCGCCTCCGCCCTCTGAGCTCTGACCCGCACCACCGCCTCCGCCGACCCCGCCGGCGTTGGCACCCGAGCTGGCGCCCGAAGTCGTCGTGCTCGCGTCCGCGCCGTTGCCCGCGGACGAGCTGTAGGCGCTCGCGCCGCCGCCACCGCCAGCGACCACCAGCGCTGTACCGCTGCCGTTGACGACGAAGGTCCCGCCGCCGCCGCTCGCGCCGCAGCCATCACTGCCAAACGTCACGATTCCCGGCTGCTGCCCGACGAGCACGTCGAGCGCGTCGCCCGGCGAGACCGCTACCGTCGCCTCGACGCGCGCGCCGTAGCCGCCGGTGTAGCCGCTCATCGCGTCACCACCGGTGCCGCCCTCCGCGACGATGCGCAGAGTCGTCACGCCCGCCGGCACGAAGTACGTCGCAGCGCTGCCCGTGAACAGGAATGTCCCCGGCACCGTGGGTCCACCGAGGTCGCGGCCGAGGTCGCGACCGAGGTCCACGCCGAAGTCGACGCCGAGATCGCGACCCGCGTCGAAGCCGGCGTCGAAGCCGGCGTCGAAGCCCGGCCCAGCGTCGAAGCCCGGCCCAGCGTCGAAGCCCGGCCCAGCGTCGAACCCCGGCCCCGCGTCGAAGCCCGGCCCCGCATCGAAGCCCGGCCCCGCATCGAAGCCTGCCGCGTCGAAGTCGGCGCCAAGATCGCGCCCGCCAGGGCCGCGGCTCCGACCGCGTGGCCCGCAGGCCGCGACGAGCAGGCACATTGCCGAGCAGACGAAGAGAAAGCTGAACGTGCGGGAGAGCTTGGGCATAGGCCGAAGAGCATCGAACGAGCCGGCAGCGAATGCAATACGGCAGCGAGCTCGCTGGATGCGTGCCATTGGCGAATGTGTCGCTCAGAGTCCGATGCCCGCGAGGGCCAGTCGCGCGCGCATCCCGAGCGTCGTCGTATAGCCGACCTCGACGTGCCGAATGTTGCCTTCGCCGTCGAGATAGAACGTCGTCGGATACGCAGTGACGCCGTACGCCGCGGCGAGCGCGCGCGCCGGATCGTTGATCACCGGCGCGCCGATCTCGTGCGTACGTACATAGCGCGCGACCTCGCCCCGCGTGCCCGAGGCGCTCGCGATGGTGATCACCCGGCCACCGCGCGCGAGCGACTCGACGTTGCCCTGCTCCGCCGAGCAGACGCCGCACCATGTCGCCCAGAAGTGCACCGCGACGGGCCCGCCGCGAAACGACGCCAGATCGATCGCGTCACCGCTGAGCGTTTGTGCGCGAATGTTCGGCGCGACGCCGCTCGCCGTGTCGCGCGTCTGCCAAGCGCGCACCACCAGCACGATCGCGATCACCGCCGCCCAGCCCGCAGCGCTCTTGAGCCGCGCGCGCGCCTTGTCGGACAGCTTCGTCATGGCCGCTTCGTCATGGCGCCATGATGGCCCGCGCGGCGACCTCAGCAAGCGCCGCGGCCGCCTCCCGCGTGATCTGCGCCATGCCGGCGAGGATAGAGCGGCGGAGGGACGCGCAGTGCCGGCCTCTAGCCCGCGGCAGCCGATTCGCTGCCTTCCGCTGCCACATCCCTGCCATTCGCCTGCGCCATGGCGTCCTCACGACGCAGCGTACGGCCGAGACGCCAGGTGCCCCACACGGCGCCGAGCAGCGACACGAATCCCGCGCTCGTCGCCGCGATACCCCACTCGAGGCTGCCCTGCGGCTCGGAGATCCAGCCACGCTGAGCGGCGGTATGTAGGAGAATCGGCGTGAGTGGCGCGAGGAGCAAACGCCGGCGCCGATGGAGAGCGACACCCACGCACGCGAGCACGAGCGCCGCATCGAGCCACAGCCAGTGGAGCGGCGGCGCACCGCCCTGCCAGCGCACCGTCCACACGGCGAGATAGGCCGACACGACCGCACCGATCAGGAGCCGCGCCGTCGCTCGCGGATCGACCTCCCACGCGAACGAAGGCGCCTCCGCGTGCAGCGCGTGGTCGCTCCGATACGGGGGCTCCGCGCGCGCGACCGTGGACACCGCATTGCGCATAAGCTGGTCGCGCGTCGCGTGCAGCGCGAGCGTGACGCAAGCCATCAGCGCAGCGATGAAGAAGCACCACGGCGCGACGACAGCGACGATCACCAACGTCGTGCCGACGACGCCCCACACCTCACGCTCGCGCCGCATCCATCGTGTAGCGAGGAATGGCACCGCGAGCGCAATCGGCATCACGTCGAAGTTCCACGACACCGCCCAATACCCAGAATGACTGAGCGCCAGCGCCGCCCCCATCGCCCATGCGGCGCGCACGCAGCGTCGACCACGCACATCCCACGGGACTGCGCTCGTCACTTCGCGCTTCGTCCACACCGCCGCCGAGCCGATGCCAAAGAGCCAGAGTGCGACCGCTGCGGAGCGCGCCGCAGGGGCCGCATGACTCAGCAGATGGGGCAACACCGCGAGACCGAGCGCCGCACCCATCGGCACGAGCAGCGCCGAGCGCGACAGCCGCAGCTGCAACGCCCACCCAAGCGCGCGCAGCTTGAGCGCAAACAGCAACACCCACGTTGCGGCCGCCAGCTTGCCGACGACCTCCAGATATACCGCCAGCTCGACGTTCATCGTCAGGTCACCCTGATAGAGCACCGCCAGGAGCCCAAGCATCGCCGCCGGCCTGCGGTGCCCGATGCGCACGAGGAACGCCGCGGCGCCGATCAGCGCTAACGCATACAGCTCCGCGAGCATCGGCACCGCGAGCATCGACCAGACCGAGTCATTTTGCGCGAGCGCACGCGCGATCAGCGTCAGTCCGAACAGGACCAGCGCCGCGCTACATAGATAGACGGGGTTGTACTCCACCAGCCAGCGGTGGAGCAGCGCACGAGTGAACGATGGTGGAGCGGCCGTCTCGTTGGACATGCGCCCGCCTCTGCAATGCCGGTGCCGCCGATGAATGTCCGCGAAACCAGGTGAATTCGCACGGCGGCGAGAAGCGCTGTTGTCAGAGCGTCAGTCGTGCGTGGCAGTGGGCTGCCAAGGTGTCCAGCTGCGAGGTGGATACTCGTGGCGAGGTCGTGCCGCCGCTGAACGTCAGCGCGCGCGTTCCCCTTGCGGCCCACGCGAGCACCGCTCTATGGTGCGCGCGTGATCAATCCCGAAGAGCAAGTTCGCGTCGCCGGCGTCACCCGCATCGAGGAGCCGGATGTCATCGAAGCGTTCCGCCACCTGCCCTCCCCGCCTAGCTGGAGGCTCGTCGCGGGCTTTGGCGCGGCGGCGGCGGCCGCGGCAGCACTCTTGGTCGGCTTGCTCGTGCGCGACGGGTTCTCGCTCCGCGGCCTCTCCGCGCACAGCGGCCTGTTCGCGATCGCGCTGACGTTGGCGTTCTTGACAGTGGGAGTCAGTCGCGCGAAGAGGCGCATTGCCAAGCGCTCCTGGGCGGCCATGGCAGAATGGCAACGGCAGGTCCGCTTCGAGCTGACCGACACCGGATTTCGCGTGCGCACGGAGCGCTCATCAAACGAGTTCGATTGGGAGCTCCACGAAGCCTGGCTCGAGTCGCCGACTGCGTTCTACGTCGCGCAGCCGGGACAGCGATACATCATCGTGCCGAAGCGCGCGTTCGAGAACGAGAGCGAGGTCGCGCAGGTCCGCGAACTGCTGCGCGCCAAGGTACACGTCCCGCCAGCGGCGATGAAGCGGGCCAACGCGATACGACGCGCGCCGGTACTCTGGGTGGTGCTGATCCTGTTGTGCGTGGTGCTCTACCAGGTCGTGACCCGACCCTGAGTGCATTGGCCGTGCGCATGAACGTGGTCAATCTGATCGGCCCGCTGATTGCATCCACGCCCGTGATGCACCACCACCCGGCACGCTTTGGCACACCGTTGATCCGATCTCTCCTGGTCTGCGCGACAGCCGCCGGCGTGGTGTTGCTGTCGACGACTCCCACCGCGCGCGCGACCAGAGACGCGGGTCCGCCACCACCCGACCTGGGGTATTGCCCCGCCGATACCATGCAGGTTTCGCCGAACGGCGACGTGCCGGCGAACTTCGGCGGAGTCGTCCTCGTGATGCGCGCCAGCGGTGCACCGACCTCTGCCGAGCTCCGCGTCGAGCGGCGCGAGGACGTCGGCGGTCCGCTTGCGCTCATGTTCAGCATCGTCCCCATCGACGCGACGCAGGTGCGCGTTCAGATCACCGACCCGCTCGCGGCCGGCGCGAGCATTCGCGTCTCCGTCCAGCCCTGCGCGGACATCAGCGATGTGGAGCGGTGGGACCACACCTTTCTCGAGATCACACCGACCGCGCCAGAGCCGACAAACCTCGGGAGGATCGTCGGGCCCGGGCACTCCGACGTGCACTTCGATGGAACCACTTGGTACCAGATCGCTTACTACTTCCCGAGCGACGAGGCGCGGCCGTGGCAATCCGCGTACTGGGCGTCGCTCGAGATCGACGGCGTCGTCCAGGCGGAGCAGTACTCGCTCGCAGTCGAAGCGTTCCTGCCGCCGAACAACCCCGTCGCATGCCCTGGCTCGCCGCCCGACGGTCTCACGCCCGGTGCGCACACGTTCCGCCTCGCGGGTGGCCCGTGGGGTGAGCCCGCGCGCGCATACACGGATCCATTCACGGTCACGATCGACTGCCCGCCACCACCGCCGCCCGAGTCGCGCGGCTGCATCGACTTCGGCCTGTATCCGGACGGCGGACCGGCTGGCGGCTACTGCCCTGTCGACGCCGGACCGCCGCCGCCGTTCGATCCGCTGTGCTTCGATGGCGGAGGTTGCATGGACGGCGGCGCCCCGATCGACGCAAACGTGCCCGCGCCGCCAGACAGCGGCTGTGCCGTGGTGGCCGGCGCGTCCGGAGGACCCATCGGCGTCGGCGCGTTCTTCCTCATTCTGCTGACGAGTTTTACGGTACGACGACGCCTATCGCGCCGCGCGTGAGCGCTCGATCGGAGGTTCTTGTGTTCTTGTCGCGGAGTTCCCCAACGCGCGCCGCGACGTAGCTGACGGTAAAATCCTGAAATCTTGATGCACCCGCGCGCCGCGTGGATCGCCTAAACTCGTGATTGGCACGCGCGGCATACGGGTCATTGCAGCGGAACGCAGGTTGTATAGAGCACTCAGCTCGTCGGCAGCATCGCCACGAGCGAATGCGCGATCATCAGGAAGGCGAAGAGCAGCGCGACGCGGCGGTCGCCGGGCGCTGGCTCGCGAGCCATCAACGCGCGTACGGCGAGGGCGCCGCCGACGACCGCCGGCATCCACTGATGCGTCAGAGTGCCGAGCGCGATGCCGAGCCCCGCGAGCCCGAGACGCTCGTTGCGGGTCAGCGGCCGCATGCCGCGCGCGCCATCGAGCTGCCAGACCGGCACCAGATTGAAGAGGTTGATGAGCCCACCAATCGATGCGACGGCGTAGGCTACTGGCGAGCCGAACGCGAGCCCGACGCCCGCCGCGACGAGCGCCGCGACGAGCCCCCAGAGCGGCCCCGCGAGCCCGACACGCGCTTCTTCGTGGGGGTCGATCGGTCCGACGCCGAGGCGCACGAACGCACCGAAGCCGGGCACGAACATCGGCGGCGACGCTGGAATCCCATAACGGCGAAGCGACGCAACGTGCCCCATCTCGTGCACGTAGATGCTCGCGACGATGCCGAGCGCGAGCGGCACGCCGCGCCCCGTCGTGAAGGACGCATAGGCGAACATCGACAGCAGCGTTGGGAGCTTGGTGAGACCGAGGAGCAGAAGCTTGCCATTTGCGAAGAGCAGACCGAGCAGCGACTTCGCTTTGAGCAGCGCGAGACCGAGCGCGCTCGCGCCCGCGGCGATACCCGTGAGCTTCCGACGCGGCGCCTTCGCGCCTGGCGTCGCAGCCGCCACCGGCGCGTGTCCGTCAATCTCCGCGCGCACCGCGGCGAGCCGTCTCTCGAGGGCCTGTCGCTGTGCTGCGCCGTCGGGCAACAACGTGAGCGCCTCACGCCAGTGGCCAAGCGCCGTCGAGAGTTCGCCCGCCGCGCGCGCCGCATCGGCCTGGCCGGCGAGCTCCTCGAGCCGCGCACGGTGCACGAGCGCGCCACAGCCGGGACAAGCGAGCCGACCCGGAGCGAGCTCGCTGCCACAGCGTGCGCAGCTCGCGAACGACGCAGATGCGGACGCCACCCGACCTCAGGTGCTCGTTGGTGGTGAGACGTCGTTCTCGAGCTCCGCGGGCGCAGGGCTCGCGCTGAAGTCTCCGTCACTCGTGCTCGCGTCGATCGGCGGCACGGCCGCGAGCACGAACGGGCCCGCGATCGCGACATCGACTGACCGAGCTTGCTTCCACGCCTCCCACAGCCCGAAGCAGACGATCAGAAACCCGATCGGCGCGTCGGTGATGAGCAGGAACGGCGAGGCGAGCATCAGGCCGGCGAAGATCACCAGCGCGAGCAAGAAGCCGAGCAGCGACGGCGGCTCGGTCGCGGCCGGCGCAGTCGACGCCTCCACCGAGACGCCATCTTCCTGGGTGACGCTCGGGTCGAGCGCGCGCCGATCACCGTTCGGCGTCACGGCTACGCCATCGCTCGACGTCGCGTCGAGGCGGGCGTCGACGCGGGAGTCGAGGTCGGAGTCGTCGGGCTCGGCGCTCTGCGGCGTCGCGCTGAGCGCGCTCCACAAGGCAGGCGCGTAGCCCATCGTGGAGGCGACATAGGTGAGCACCACCGCGAGCAGTTGGTAGCGCAGCCCGCCGAAGCCGCGCGATGCGTTGCGCACCACGCGCCCGACCAGATAGGCAATGCCGATCGTGATCAGCGCGAGCTGAAAGTCGGTGACGGCGACGAAGACCGCATACGCGATCCCGCAGCCGATCGCCGTGCCCCCGCCGAGCAGCAGCGCGCGTGGAAAAGAAGCGCTGTTCCTATCCGCCGCGAGGCGCTGGCTCAACGAATCATGGCAGTCCGCGCACACCGCCTTGCCTTGCCATTCCCAGTAGCGCTATATCAACGCGTTGCCGCAGTCAGTGCAGGACTACGATACAGCACCGGCCGTGGTGTCGAAGCTCAACTCGTCCGCGTCGCTCATGCTCGCTCCTCACGTGGAGGGTCCAGCCGCCGAAGATACAGCAGCGCGGCCGTGTTTCGCAGAGAAAAATCGCCCGCGGCGGACGGCGTTTCGCCCGACTTCAGGCGGCGCGAGACGCTCAACGGGCTGGCGGTCGCTACGTTGGCGCTCGCGACGACCGCATCGAGCGCTGGTGCTCAGCGCGAGCGTGGTGAGCGATGCTTGCTCAAGGTGAGCCCACCTCCGGGACGCTTGCGCTTAATCGTTGTGATGTACGCCCCTCGCGTGTCGTCCAGACGGCGCCTTGCGCGATGCTGCTCGCCATGTCGGAGGACTTCTGGGCGTACGTACGTTTGCAGAAGCGGCTCTACGACACGCGCGACTCGAGCTCGTTCGATACGCGCGCTTGACAAACACCGCAGTTTTTCCCAACGATCTGCATCGTGCGTCGAGGCTACGTCCGATCGCTTGGAAAGTCAGCTCCGGTGGCGGCTGCC
>Ga0163144_10031654_pt1 | contig 10076 bp, 7 predicted proteins | sample OliLak19BULKMAT1_FD_123175 | JGI IMG/M metagenome (GOLD analysis project Ga0163144, IMG submission 123175) | Freshwater microbial mat bacterial communities from Lake Vanda, McMurdo Dry Valleys, Antarctica - Oligotrophic Lake LV.19.BULKMAT1 | ecosystem: Environmental > Aquatic > Freshwater > Lake...
CGACCAGTCGGTACCGATGACTACACTCCCTGAAGCACTCGTCACCGATCGCGGCGCCGCCCGCTGGACGCGCGGGCATCCGTGGATCTTCCGCTCCGATGTGAGCGACGCCCCGACCACACCCGGCCTCGTCGCCGTCCTCGACAAGCGCGGCCGTGCGCTCGGCACGGCGCTGCACAGCCCGCTCTCCGAGCTGCGGCTGCGCTTCCTCGCCAAGCCCGGCATCGTCATCGACGCCGACTGGTGGGAGGCGCGCCTGCGCGACTCGCTCGCTCGGCGCGCACGCGTCGATGCCGATGCATATCGCGTGGTGCATGGTGAAGGCGATGGCTTGCCGTCGCTCGTCGTCGATCGCTATGCCGACGTCGTCGTGGCGCAGCTCCTCTCCGCGGGGCTCGAGACGCAGCGGCCGATGATCCTCGATGCACTCCAGCGCGTGCTGGAGCCGCGCGGCATCCTGTTGCGGCATGATGCCGGGGTGCGCCGACGCGAGGGCCTCAGCGAGGGCGTGGAGCTCGTACACGGCGATGTGCCGCAACGCGTCGCCGTACGCGAAGGCGCCGTGCGCTGGTACGCCGCGCCGTGGGATGGCCAGAAAACCGGCGCCTTCCTCGATCAGCGCCCCAATCGCGAAATCCTGGGCCGTGCAATGAGCGAGGGCGCGCGCGCGCTCGACTGCTTTGCGTATCACGGGTCGTTTGCGCTGCATCTCGCCGCCCGCGCGCGCGAAGTCGTGGCCGTGGACATCAGTGCCGATGCACTGGTGCGAGGTGCCGAGAATGCGGCGCTCAACGGCTTCACCAACCTCGTCTGGACCGAGGGCGATGCCTTCGAGGTGCTGCGGAGCATGGAGCGCGCGGGCGAACGCTTCGATGCCATCGCCCTCGATCCGCCGGCCTTCGCCAAGAATCGCGGCGCCATCGCCGGCGCGCTGCGCGGCTATCACGAAGTGAACCTGCGTGCCATGCGGCTGCTGGCACCGGATGGACTGCTGCTCACCGCCTCCTGCTCGTTCCACGTGGGGCGCAGCCAGTTTCTCGAGATGCTCCAGCACGCCGCGGCCGACAGTGGCAGAACACTGGTGCTGGAGCGTGTGCTGGGGCAGGGCGAGGACCACCCGGAACTCGTCACTGTACCGGAAACCGGCTACCTCAAGGGTGCACTACTCCGCGCGCGGTGAGACGACGGTGTCGTGGCGGTAGACGACGCGTTGACACGCCTCGCGCACCCTCCAAGATTGCGGGCATGAACGCCCCCGCCGCTCCCACCCTGCGCTCCGCCGTCGCATGCTGACGGATGCGCAGGTTCGTGCGGCACCGACTCGCCGGCGGCAGCTCCCCTCCCTCGAATCGCAGTATCACGCCTTCGTCGCGCAGCGCATCGATGGCTACAAGGAATCGCTGCGGCGCGACGATCTCCTGGCGCTCGGCGGCGACGCGCTCGCCGAGATGGACGCCGAGCAGGGACAGTTCCTCCTCACCGAGATGGTGCTCGCCGAGTGGGTCGATCGGCTCATCTCCAAGCGGCTCCGCCTCCCGACGTTCCGGCGCTGGAAGGAGCAGATCCACAAGCTCCGCGATGCGCAGCGCCAGCCCACGCACTGGGGCGTGGACCCTGCGGCACCAATCGCGGCGCTGCTTCCGCGCCTCGAGCCCAATGATCAGGTGCTGGTGGTAGGACCGGGCGTCGAGTCGTGTGCCTATCTCTGCGCCGCGTGGGATTGCGCCGTGACGTTCGTCGATGACGACCTCGGCAGCGTCGAGCGCGTCGAGTCACGCGTGGCGAGCGAAGCACTTGGTGCCGCCTTCGATGCGTACGTCCTCTCGTCTGCGAGCTGGCTCGCGACGTACCTCGAGCGGCCGTGGGCGTTGGTGATCGTGGATCTGGGCGCGCTCGTCGCCGCCGATGCGGCGCAGCGCCTCTACTTCCTCGAGCGTCTGGTCACCTGCACCACCGGGACTGGCATCCACGTGCTCGTACCGGGCGGCGGCCTCGCTCCCGATGCGGTGCGGAGCTGCTACTCGGGATGGGTGGGCGATCCGACGGTCGCGCGGCGTGCCTCTGCGGGACGTGCGGCAGGCGAAGCATTGGCCCGCGCCGCAGCGGCAGACCACGCCGTCCCCGACGCTGCGAGCGACGTGGCCTGAGCGCAGGCAGCTCCCGGAATAACGAACGGCGCCCCGCGAGGGGCGCCGTTGTCGTCTCGGCTGAGGGCACCGAGCAAAAGCGAAAATGCATGGGGCCGGCAGCGTGCCGGCCCCGTTGCATCCTCGTGCTGAAGGCTTACGCCGTCACCGGCGCGGCTGCCTTCTTCGCAGCCTTCTTGACGGACTTCTTCGCCGCCTTCTTGGCGCCCTTCTTGGCAGCCTTCTTGACCGTCTTCTTCGCGGTCTTCTTGGCAGCCTTCTTGACCGTCTTCTTGGCGGCCTTCTTCGCCGTCTTCTTCACGGCCTTCTTCGCGCCCTTCTTGGCAGCCTTCTTCACGGTCTTCTTGGCGCTCTTCTTGGCGCCCTTCTTCGCGGCCTTCTTCGCGGTCTTCTTCACGGCCATACAACCTCCCAGGGATTTGAAACATTCATCGACATCACCGGTGATGTCGCGTGTCGCGACGAGGACCTTTCGTGGTAGTCCTCCATGCGACCATGAACAAGATCAAGAATTTTTTTGACACGCGCAATACCCCCGGCCCAACGAATCTTCAATCGGGGTCGGCAGTTAGCCCGTTTTCCACGGCCTTTTTGTTTGGTTCGCGGCCGATGATTCCGTCATCCAGGCATCGGATTTTGCTCGTGGTATGTGCCGATGCACCGCAACAGCATCGCGTCAGCATCCGCGCATTTTCACTCGGGCGGCGGCTATATTCGTGCACTGTTTCTTCTCTCGACGAGGTTTGTTTGCGCGCGCTGGTAAAGACTCACGCTGGCCCCGGCATGGAGTTGTGCGACGTGCCGATTCCCGAGATCGGCCCGGGCGACGTCCTGATCCGCGTTTCTGCCGCCGGAGTGTGCGGAACCGACCTCCACATCTGGGAATGGGATGCGTGGGCGGCCGGCCGACTGAAGCCGCCGACCATCATCGGACACGAATTTGCCGGCACAATTGCGAAGCTCGGCGATGTCGTTGCGGCAGCCGGCGTCTTCGCGATCGGCGACGAAGTCACGGCTGAGGGCCACATCGTCTGCGGCGACTGTCTCCCCTGCCGCACCGGTGATGCGCATCTCTGCATCCGCACCAAGATCATCGGCGTCGACCGCGACGGCTGCTTCGCCGACTACATCGCCATGCCGGCGTCCAACGTCATGCGGCTCGACGGGATTCCCCTCGAGACCGGCGCCATCATGGATCCGCTCGGCAATGCGGTGCACACCGCGCTCGAAGGCGGCGACATCGCAGGGGCGGCGGTGCTGGTGCTTGGCTGCGGCCCCATCGGCTGCTGGGCAGCGGGCGTGGCGAAGGCTGCTGGCGCTGCCGTCGTGATCGCGAGCGACTACAATGCCCGCCGCCGCGAACTCGCGACGACGATGGGTGCCGATCTGGTGCTTGATCCGGCGGTGGACGACGTCGTCAGCATCGTGCGCGAGCGCACCAAGGGCCTCGGCGCCGACCTCGTCTGCGAGATGAGCGGTCATCCGAACGGGCACGCCACCGCCTTCGCTGCCGCACGGCCGGGTGGACGGCTGAACCTGCTGGGCACGCCAAGCCGGACGACGGAAGTCGACTTTGCGCGGGACGTCATCTTCAAGGGACTCACGCTCTACGGCGTGACGGGCCGTCGGATGTACCGCACCTGGCATCAGATGCGCCGACTGGTGCGCAGCGGTCAGCTCGATCCCCGCCCCGTCATAACGCACCGCTTCCCGCTCGAGCAGATGGCGGAGGCGATCGCCGTCATCAAGAACGGCGAAGCGGGCAAGGTCATCCTCGAGATCGGCAGCTGAACCCCATGACGAAGAACGCGCTCGACCATCGCCTCGCCGCCGATCTGGCCCAGTTCAAAGCCGACGGCATCTACAAGACGCTCAACTACCTCGACTCGCCGCAGGGCCCGCGCGCCGTGATGGAAGGCCACGGCGACGTGATCATCCTCTCGTCGAACAACTACCTCGGCCTCGCCAACCATCCCACGGTGGTGCAGGCCGGGCATGCCGCCCTCGACCGCTTCGGCGCGGGCACGGCGTCGGTCCGCTTCATCTGCGGCACCTTCACCATCCATCGCGAGTTGGAGACGGCCATCGCGCGCCTGGCCGGCACCGAGGCGTCCCTCAGCTTCATGAGCGCCTGGAATGCCAACGAAGCCGTGCCGGCCACGCTGTTGGGTGAGCAGGATTTGGTCCTGAGCGATCAGCTCAACCATGCGTCGATCATCGACGGCGTGCGGCTCGCCAAGGCGATCACCAAGTGCCAGACCGGCGTCTACAAGCACTGCGACCTCGACGATCTGCGCGCCAAGCTCGCGGCGGCGTCGGATCGTCGGACCAAGCTCGTCATCACCGACGGCGTCTTCTCGATGGAAGGCTCGATCGTCGATCTGCCGGGGACGCTGCAGGTCTGTCGCGACTACGGCGCCATACTGATGATCGACGATAGCCATGCCACCGGCGTGCTCGGGGCCACGGGGCGCGGCACGGCGGAGCACTTCGGGATGGTGGGCGAGGTGGACATCATCACCTCCACGCTCGGCAAGGCGCTGGGCGGCGCGGCCGGCGGCTTCACGGCCGCGAGTGCGGAAGTGTGCGACTATCTGACGCAACGTGCGCGGCCGCAACTCTTCAGCAATGCTCTGCCGCCGACAGTCGCCGCCAGCTCGCTCGCCAGCATTCAGGTGCTCGAGGCCGAGCCGCAGCGCGTCGCGCAGCTCCGCGACAACGCGCGCTACTTCCGCGAGGGCCTCATCGAGCTCGGCTTCAAGCCGCTCCATGGCGAGACGCCGATCATCCCGGTGATCCTCGGCGAGACATCGGCCGCGATTCGCGCCAGTGAACTGCTCCTGCAGGCCGGCGTCTTCGTCACCGGCTTCGGCTTCCCCGTGGTGCCGCAGGGCGAGGCGCGCGTGCGCTGCCAGATCTCGGCGGCGCATACCCGCGAGCACCTCGACTTCGCGCTCGATGCGTTCAAGACGGTGGGCCGGACACTCCACCTTATCTGAATCGGCGCACTCCTTGCATTTCGGCCTGCTGACCACGGGAGTTGCCCCTGGTCCGCGTGGGCTGGCTGGACGGTTCGGCACACGCTAAACTGTTGATTCGCAACAGCTAACGATCATTGAACGCGAATCGGCCCGCCGGGCCGAGGGAGTGCCGCAGACGGCACGTGCCCCCGCGTTCCTCACGACCTCCGCTTCGGAGGTCTGGCGTTCCAGAAGGAGTTCCGATGCGCCTCGTGCCGCGTTCCCTGTCCACTCTCGCGCTTGTGTTCGGCGCCGTCTCGTCGCCTCTCGCGGCGCAGGCAAGCCCGCCGAGCGAGAACTACCGCTTCTCGATCGGCGCACAGGGCGGTGTCACCGTCTTCAGCACGCCGGGGCAGACGCGGGGCGGCATTCCGATGGCGGGCGGCAACCTGCTCATCAAGGCCAAGCGCACCGGCCTGATGATCACGGTGCAGGAAGGGTTCGGCAGCGGCGAACAGTCGTCGTTCGTGAGCCCGTCGCTCGGCACTTCCGAGACCGTCGTCTTCAACGACATGCGCACCTTCGCCTTCCATCTCATGGCGTTCCCGGTGCGCTCTGCGGCACAGCCGTACTTCGGCATCGGTGCGGGCCTCGTCAACGTCATCAGCCCGACGTCGAACAACACGTTGCTCACGCTGCAGGATGCCCAGACCGTGGCACTTGAAGCCGACGACATCAGCACCACCGGCTTCCTGAGCGCCGTCGGCGGCGTGAACTTCAACGTCGGCCGTCTCAGCGCCTTTGGTCAGTACATGTACACGTCCCCCGCGAGCCGCGGCAAGCTGCTCCGCGGCCCGACGCACACCCTCGCGGCCGGCCTGCGCTTCAACCTCGGCAGCTCCCGCGGGTCACTGCAGGGCGGCGGCTACTAAACCGCACCACCGCAGGGCAGCAACGACACGGGGCCGGATGCGCATTGCGCATCCGGCCCCGTGCAGTTGTGGCGCAGGCCGCGTCCTACTTCTTCGCGGCCTTCGTCGTCTTGGCGCTCCGGGCCGGCGCCTTCGCCGCCTTCTTGGCCGGCTTGGCTTCCTTCGCGGCAGGCTTCGCGGCCGGTGCCTTGGCCGCCTTCTTCGCGGCCTTCTTCACCGGTGCGACCGTCTTGCTCGGCGCGGCGGCCTTCACCGGTGCCTTGGCGGGTGCCTTCGCCTTGGGAGCAGGCTTGGCTCCACGACGCGGCGCCGGCGCGGCCGCCACTTCTTCGAGCACCATCGCCAACTGCGGCGCAGCCTCCACGGGTACGGCTACGACCGGCGTCGGCTCGTCGTGATCGACCGCACCGACGAGCAGCAGATCGCTCGGCCGCTTCATCGGACCAGCACCACGGCGGAAGCGCAGCCCCGCCGTGATCACCGGCGCGGCCGGCGTCACCGGCGTCCCGTCGGCCTTCTTCTCCACCACGTTCGACGTCGGCACCGCGCCGCGGAGCTTCTGCTCCTCGAAGCGGTACGGCATCACTTCGTACTCGTCGTCGCCGAGCTTCCGGACGTCGGCGACTTCGGCATCGTTGGCCTGGCGCAGGAAGCGCACGAAGCGGCTCGAGTCGAGGAAGTCGTCATCGCGGCCATGCAGCGCGGCCATGCGATTGCGGACCTGCTCATGCGGGACGGGCGGCTTCAGCTCGCCGAGGGCGGTGCGCAGCAGTTCGAATCCCTTGGCAAGCGTCAGCCCGCCTTCGCGGCGTACCGGCATGACGCTCTCGCGGCGGCCGGTCGGCGCTGCCACAGGTGCTTCGGCCTCCTCCGCACCATCCGTCTCCGTCTCCGTCTCGACGACCGCCGTACCCGCGCGCTCGCCACGCTCCGGCCCACGGCCACGACGGCCGCGACGACGGCGGCGTCCGGCGCGCTCTTCCTTCTCTTCGTCCTCGCCGCGCGCCGGACGCTCGACGGCCGCTGCAGATGCGGCGTCCTTTGTGGCGTCCTTTGCAGTGTCCTTGCGGGGCGCCGGGGCCGCTGCAACTGCACCGTCGATCGGCGCGATCTCGTACTGCCCGGTCTCGAGCTTCGTGACCTTGAGCAGTCCCTTGGCCGCCGCATCGGTGACGAACTTGCTGAAGCGGTTGAAGCCTGCGTTGCGCTCGTCGAACGCCGGATCGATCTGCTGCATCACCTGCTTCAGGCGATCGGCGCGCATCACGTCCTTGTTGCGGGCCATCTGCGCGACGGCCTCCGTCACCAGTTCCCACGGATCGCGCGGCTCGGCGTTCGCGTCGGATTCCTTGGTGAGCCCGGCCAGCTCGGAGTAGCTGAAGTACTCGTCGCAGTTCTGGATCAGCAGGTCGGAGGCCGACTCGCGGATGCCGACGCCGATCACGTACTTGCCGTACTCCTTCAGCTTCACCACCAGCGACGAGAAGTCGCTGTCGCCGCTCAGGAGGATGAACGTCCCGATCTCGGGCCGCGTGAAGACCAGCTCCATCGCATCGATCGCGAGGCGGATGTCGGTGGCGTTCTTCTTGGTGGTGGAGCCGACGGCGGGGGCGAAGATCAGGTCGATGCTGCGCTCCGAGAGCGCCACGACGTACTGCGGATAGCGGCGCCAATCGGCGTAGGCGCGCTGAACGGCGACCTTCCCCTTGATGATGTCGCTGCCGAGGAGCGACTTGAGCTCCTTGGTGAGATCGGAGCGGATGCCAAGGGTGACGTTGTCGAAGTCGATGAGCAACGCCGCATTGGGCGAGTGCAAGGAAGGGTCAGCCGCCCGGGAGGGCGCCAGATGCTGATGTACCACGGGTATCGCTTTCCGGGGCCGGCGTCCGGCACGGCGGCCGTCCGCATCCCATCTCCGGCAGAGTCCACGGAGGAGATCGACGTCGCCGCGCGGGATGCTGCCCACGCTGTATCGGCCATTCGAACCGGGCCCGCCAAAGCAGTCCGCGATTCCTGCCGATCACCACATCAGTGCAGTGGCCGGCCGAGGCGCCGCGCAGCGGCGATGCGCGCGCTGGCGCCTCGAGGCATCTGGCCCTCCCGAAGGCCGACGAGGTCCGGGAGGTGCGCAATGCCAAGCCATAAGCATACAGGGCGCCTGCCGGATCGGCTAGCGCCCTGTACGATTTTCAGACAACCACCCGTTCGGTCAGCCGAGCATGAAGCCGGCATCGGCGCCGGGCAGATCGAGGAGGAAGTAGAACCGCGTCCCCTGATTCGGCGCCGTCTCCACCTCGAGCGTCGAGTGCATCGCCTCCACGAACTTCCGGCAGATGGAGAGGCCCAGGCCAGCGCCGCTGAAGGCATACTGATGCCGCGCATCTGGCCGGCGGCGGAACGGCTCGAAGAGCGTCGCCATCGCGGCCGGCGGAATGCCGCGGCCGGTGTCCTGCACGCTGAACTCGACACGGCGCTCGTCGAGAGCGGTGGCCCGGACCGTGACCGTACCCTGATTGGTGAACTTCAGCGCGTTGGTGGTGAGGTTCAGCAGCACGCGCGTCAGCGCCACCGGCTGCCCGACCCGCAGATCGTGCTCGGGGCCGTGCAGCTCCAGCAGGAGCCCCTTCTCTTCGGCCATCGGCAGCACGATGCCCTGGATATGATCGAGGACTTCGCGCACCGAGAACGGTGCCGGTTCCAGATCGAGCAGCCGCTCGCTGCCGCGCACCAGTTCGAGCACGTCGCTCGCAACCGAATTGAGGCCGAACGCCGCCGAGTACACCAGGCCGAGCTGCCGCTCCTGCACCGGTGTGATCGGGCCGCTGCGCCCGCGCAGCAGCGTCTCGGCGAGGAAGAGAATCGCGGTGAGCGGCGAGCGCAGGTCGTGCGCCACTTCCACGATCAGTTCGGCGCCGTCGGGGCCGCTCAGCCGCTCCGCGAGGCCCGCTTCCCCGCCCTCGGGCTCCACCACCTCCGCTACGACTTCAAACGCCTCGAGACTCGCAAAGATCGCGGCGGGCTGCGGCGGCGGATCGAGCGCCGCGATGCGCCGCACGAAGGCGCGGCGCAGCAGCGCCAGCATCTGCCGCGCGAGCGGTGTGCGCGCCAGCGTCTCTGCCTCACCGCGATTGCCGTCGGCGCAGGCACGCACCGCAGCGGCGAGCAGCGTCATCTTGCGCGAGGCGTTGTCGACGCTCGCCTCCTTGCTCGCCGTGCGGTCCCACACCGAGAGGACGTCGAGCACTGCGGCACGCAGATGATCGGTGAGGAGCTGCGAGGTCTCTGCGTCGGCGAAGCCGAGCGTGGCGGTCATCGCTCAGTCCTCGGCGTCGTCGGCACGTTGGAGGGCGTGCTTCTCCATCAGCCGGTAGAGCGTGGTCCGGTCGATGCCCGCCAGGCGCGCCGCCTTCGACATGTTGCCGCCGGCCTTCGCGACGACCTTCATCAGGTAGTCCTTCTCGAACTGCGCGATGATCATGTCCTTGGCCACATGGAACGGCTTGTCGGCGACATTGAACGACATCGACGGTGGCGTCACCGAGGCGGCCGACTCGCCGTTCCAATCGCCGGCCTCGTCGTAGATCGGGATGTGCTCGGGAAGCAGCGTCTGATCGGCTTCCGCGAGCACCGCCACGTGTTCGATGACGTTCTGCAGCTCGCGCACATTGCCGCGCCAAGGCCGCGTCCGCAGGAAGTGGATCGCGTCGTCGGCGAAGCGGGGGGCCTTCTCGCCCGGCTTGTGCCGTCCCCAATACACGGTCAGGAAGTGGCTGGCCAGGAGCGGAATGTCTTCCTGCCGCTCGCGCAGCGGCGGCAGCTTGATCGGCACCACGCGCAGACGGTAGAAGAGGTCGGAGCGCAGAATGCCCTGATCGACGGCACCCTGCGGGTCGCGGTTGGTGGCCGAAATGAATCGGACGTCCACCACCGCATCGGTGCTCTCCGAGCCCACCCGCCGCACCACGCCGTCCTGGATGACGCGCAGGAGCTTGGCCTGCAGCGGCAGCGCCATCTCGGTCAGCTCGTCAAGGAAGAGC
>Ga0163144_10031658_pt1 | contig 10075 bp, 8 predicted proteins | sample OliLak19BULKMAT1_FD_123175 | JGI IMG/M metagenome (GOLD analysis project Ga0163144, IMG submission 123175) | Freshwater microbial mat bacterial communities from Lake Vanda, McMurdo Dry Valleys, Antarctica - Oligotrophic Lake LV.19.BULKMAT1 | ecosystem: Environmental > Aquatic > Freshwater > Lake...
AACAGATGAAAACAATATTAAAACTGGAAGAGCTGGCCATGTTCCTTGCATGTGTGTATACACTTTACATATTTGATGCAGCTTGGTGGATGTATCCGGTTTTACTACTAGGGCCCGACATCAGTATACTTGGGTATTTAGCAGGTAATAAAGTGGGTGCATGGAGTTATAACTTATTTCATCACAAAGGAATTGCAGCGATACTACTCATTACAGGAGTGTATGCAAATATGGATGAATTGTTTTTTGCAGGCGTTATTTTATTCGGCCATGCATCAATGGATCGTGTAGCAGGCTATGGTTTGAAATATGAAAACGGGTTTAAGTTTACGCATTTAGGTGAAATAGGAAAGAAATAAGTATTATGATTTTTCATGATACACACAACAAGCCGGTGAGCCACCCCAAAAACAAGCGGGTGACTCACCGCAGGAAACATCAAAAAGGATAAGAAGAAATGAGCGCAGCGAAAAAGAAAGAAAATATTTTTGAGAATGAAAGTGGCGTGCAGGGACAGTACAAAAACTGGTTCCTTGATTATGCATCTTATGTAATTCTTGAACGTGCAGTGCCAGCTATTGAAGATGGTTTGAAACCTGTGCAGCGTCGTATTCTGCATGCCATGAAAGAAATGGATGATGGTCGTTTCAACAAAGTGGCGAACATCATTGGTCAGGCCATGCAGTATCATCCGCATGGCGATGCAAGTATTGGTGATGCATTGGTGAATATTGGTCAGAAAGAATTGATGGTTGATACACAAGGTAATTGGGGCGATGTGCGTACAGGTGATGACGCAGCGGCTGCACGTTATATTGAAGCAAGACTCTCAAAATTTGCATTGGAAGTTGCCTTCAACAATAAAACAACAGAATGGCAACTGAGTTACGACGGACGTAAAAACGAACCAGTGGTATTGCCCATGAAATTTCCGTTATTGCTGGCACAGGGCGCAGATGGTATTGCCGTTGGGTTGTCAACAAAAATTTTGCCACACAACTTTTGCGAACTCATAGAAGCTTCCATTAAACATTTAAGAGGTAAACGTTTTGAACTGCTGCCTGATTTTCAAACAGGCGGCATGATTGATACTAACAATTACAACGATGGTAAACGTGGAGGGAAAGTAAGGGTTCGTGCACATATTGAAGAGCTCGACAAAAAAACCTTGCTGATCAAAGATGTACCGTACAGTGTTACCACTACGCAATTAATGGACAGCATTGTAAAAGCAAATGATCAGGGAAAGATCAAGATCAAGAAAGTAACAGACAATACTGCGGCTGAAGTAGAAGTGCAGATTGATCTGGCACCTGGTATTTCACCAGACATTACTATTGATGCTTTGTATGCATTCACCGATTGTGAAATTTCCATTTCGCCCAATGCCTGTGTTATTGTAAATAATAAACCGCAGTTCCTTGCAGTAACTGATCTGCTGAAATATTCTGCTGATCAAACAAAAGACTTGTTGAAGAAAGAACTGGAGATCAGTTTAGGTGAGTTGCAGGAGAAATGGCATTACACATCATTGGAAAGAATATTCTTTGAAGAAAAGATCTACAAAGAACTGGAGAAGAAACATGAAACATGGGAGAAAGTAATTGCTGCTATTGATACGGCTTTTGTTCCGTTCAAGAAACAACTTCGCAGAGATATTACAAAAGAAGATATTGTTAAGTTAACGGAAAAACCTGTGCGCCGCATTTACCGTTTGGATATTGATGAACTGAATGAACAGATCAAAGGACTGGAAACAGATATTAAACAGGTGAAACATGACTTAGCAAACCTGGTTGATTTTGCTGTTGCTTATTACGAAAACCTGTTGAAAAAATATGGCAAAGGTCGTGAACGTAAAACAGAGATCAAACCATTTGAAACCATCCAGGTAAAACAGGTGGCCATTGCCAATACAAAATTGTACATGAACCGTGAAGATGGTTTTATTGGTACATCGTTGAAGAAAGATGAGTTAGTTTGTGAGTGCTCCGACTTTGATGATATCATTGTATTTACCAAACGGGGATTGATGAAAGTGGTAAAGGTGGGAGATAAGGCATATATCGGCAAAGACATTATACATGCGGCTGTGTTTCAGAAGAATGATGAACGCACAACATATAATATGATTTATGCTGATGGCAAAGCCGGTGTGAGTTATGCCAAGCGTTTCAATGTAACTGGTGTTACAAGGGATAAGGAATACGATCTTACCAAAGGTGATGAAAAAAGTAAAGTGCATTATTTTACCTTCAATCTCAATGGAGAAGCTGAAGTGGTAAAAGTGATGTTAACGCCGGGCTGTTCTGCACGTATCAAAGAATTTGATTTTTATTTTGAAGAACTTGATATCAAAGGCCGCAGCAGCATGGGCAACCAGGTAACAAAGTATCCCATCAGGAGTGTGAAGTTTAAAGAGAAAGGAAAATCAACATTGAGCGGTAAGAAAATGTGGTTCGATGATAAGTTTGGCCGTTTAACCACTGAAGAGAAAGGACAATACCTTGGCAAGTTTGAACCGGATGATAAAGTGCTGGTGATTTACAGGGATGGCAATTATGAAATTACCGACCAGGAACTCACACAGAAGTTTGATCCGGAGACTGTGTTGCTGATTGAATTATTTAAGCCAGAGAAAGTTATTACTGCTGTTTACCTGGATAATGACAAACTACAATACAATGTGAAGCGTTTCAAAATTGAAACCACCACACTTCGCAATAAATTTTTCTTTATTAAAGAAGGTGAGAAGAATTACTTAGAAGCAGTAACAACAGACGAAGAACCTGTTCTTGCCATGCAAAGCGGAAGAGGAGCACAGGTGCGTAAAGCTAAAATAAAACTGGCAAAGGTTGCTGAGTTGATGGGCTGGAAAGCTGTGGGAGCAAAGCTTACAGACTTTAATAAGAGTATTGAAATGGAATGGGTAAAGGAAGAACCAGGAGCACAACCGGAGTTGTTTGGATGATGAATGATTTAAAAGAATGAATGAATAAAAACAAAGAGTGATTGCACAAGAAGGAATCACTCTTTGTTTTGGTTGCACAATGGTTTGTTAACGCAATCCATTAACAAAAGATTAGTGAGCACTTTAAATCTTTGGCTCACTTTTCTAATAGTAAATGCTAACAGGCTATAAAACCCTGCAACCATTTATATGAACAAAATATACTCATCCTTTCTTGTGTTGTTTCTTGCAATTTCATTTAGTTCAATAGCACAAATAAAACCGATCATTAAAGTTGGTGCTGTGCAATCAACATGGAAAGGCGAAGCCAAAGAATCACTTGATCAGTTAATAGATGTAACTAATGGTTACGTTACTTCCAGAAACAGAACCGGTTTTTATGCAGGTGCCGGTATAGATCTTCCATTAGGAAATTTTATTTCCGTTGAACCTTCCCTTATCTACACACAAAGAGGATATGGACTGAAGGGAAATCTTACCATTGCTGATCTCAAGATTGCAGCATTGAATGCAAGAGCAACCTCACAAATGCATTATATTGATTTACCCGTTCTGCTGAAAATTAAGCCTGTAGCTGGTTTGCAGATCTTTGCAGGTCCGCAGGTTTCTTATTTAGTCCATAATAACCTGAGAGCAGATGTTTCAGTTCTTGGCTTTTCACTATTAAACAAGGACCTGGATATTACCGAACAATTCAATCGCTGGGATATGGGTATTACGGGTGGTGTTGGTTTTGAGTTTGAGAACGGCATCGGAATTACGGCGTCTTATGAGCGGGGTTTTCAACGCCTGGACAAAAATCAAAACTTTAAAGTATTCAATGAAGGATATAAAGCAGGATTGACTTATAAGTTCTAAAAAAAAATAAATTTTAACTGTGGAAGCTCCAGCCGATGTATGCATTACCTGCAGCATCGGCTATTTCATTATTCCTCGCTTTCTACAATATCGCCATAATCAATAAATAATTCTTCACCTGCTTTGATGTCACGAAGCGTTTCAAAATCTTCACCATCGTTAATGGACATGATATTTGAAGGCTCAGCATGATTAAGAAAATTCACAATGTCCATTACTTTAAATCCGTAATTTGGAACGTAGTAATAATCTTCATCAAACAAACAATAAGTTTCAACAAGCTCTTTACTGTATGCAGGCAGGGCGTCAATTTCACTTCGTTCAATCTTGATCCACTCACCAATGTTTTTCGAAAACAAGCCACGTTGACCTTTTGGTATATCCCTTAATGCAAATACGCCATTACCATGAATGGGAGAGGGTTTCATCATGACCCATGTATCGTGTTTCAATTCGTGGAGCAGTTGTTCTTTGGTCATAATATTGAGAAACCTCCGGGGTTTTGGCGGTTGATTAAAATGACTGAGCCTTTATTCTAAACCATGGAGGTTTTCAAATAAAATTCCAGAGGTTTAGCTGGATTGATATTTATTTAAGATATTGTTTCATATCACGCTCGGCATCACGGTTCTTAATGGTTTCCCGTTTATCGTGGAGTTTCTTTCCTTTGCCTAAACCAATTTCCATTTTAGCCAGATTCTTTTCTGTAAAGAAAATACGCAAGGGAATAACGGTGTAGCCTTTTTCCTTGATCTTGTTTTCCCACTTCTTGATTTCTTTTCTATTAAGCAATAATTTGCGATCATGAACTGCCATGTGATTATTGGTTGTGCCGAACTTATATTCAGCTATGTGCAAGCCTTTGATCCAAAGTTCATGTTGATCAAAAAAACAATAGGAATCGCTGAAGCTCACTTTTCCTTCACGGATCGATTTTACTTCCGTTCCGGCCAATACCATCCCTGCTACCAACTTATCTTCAAAGTAGTATTCATGAAAGGCAGAACGGTTTTTTGATTCCATTTGTATAAAATAAAAAGCAATCAATACAAGCTGATCAACTTCTATTGATTGCAAATATATAATTGAAACATCAGTTCTTAAATAAGCCGAACAATACGCCTAGCTTTTGTTTTAAATCTTTTCTGTCGATGATGAGGTCGAGAAATCCATGATCCAGTAAAAATTCACTTCGCTGAAAACCTTCGGGCAAATCTTTCTTAATGGTTTCTTTAATTACACGGGGTCCGGCAAAACCAATCAGGGCGCCGGGTTCACCAATATTCAAATCGCCCAACATGCCAAACGATGCGGTTACACCTCCAAAAGTAGGATCCGTTAATAAGGTGATATAGGGTAGTTTAGCATCACTCAATTGTGAAAGCTTGCCGGATATTTTTGCCAGTTGCATTAATGAAAATGCACTCTCCATCATGCGTGCTCCGCCACTTTTGCAAATCATGAGCATAGGCATTTTGTTTTCAATGCAATAATCAACGGCACGTGAAATTTTTTCTCCCATCACACTACCCAATGATCCGCCAATAAAATCAAAATCCATACAACAAATCACAGCATCATACTCTTCAACTTTGCCAACCGCTATACGAATAGAATCATGCAAATCTGTTTTTTTCCAGATATCCTCCAACCGTTTTTGGTAAGGTTTCAGATCTGTAAAGCCGAGATAATCTTTTGACCGGATGTTGTCAAACAGTTCAGTGTATTCATCGCCATCAAATAAAAGATCATAATATTCCGAACTGCCAATGCGGTGATGATAATTGCACTTGGGGCAAACATATTTGTTATCGCTGAGTTCCTGTGAAGTGCAGGTGTATTTGCATTCAGGGCACTTCGTCCACAACCCTTCTTTGATTTCTTTTTTTTCTGAAGTTGTAGTAAGGATCCCTTTCTGCACCCGTTTAAACCATGATGAACGCTGCGCATCATCAATTGGAAGTTCATCACCTGTGAGGTTTTTCTCAATATCCTCTTCTTTTTTTGCCATCGTTATCTGTTTTGAAGCCAATTAAAAGTAGAAACAATTATGCATTTCTGTTTAAGCAGTTGAGATCATCAAAAGCAACTTCTAAACGTTTGCTGAAAGATTCCTCAGCTTTACGCAACCATATCCTGGGATCATATTGTTTTTTATTGGGGCTGTCAGGACCTTCAGGATTTCCCAATTGTCCCTGCAGATAAGCTTCATTCTTTTTATAATTGTTGAGAATACCTTCCCAGAACGCCCATTGCAAATCGGTATCAATATTCATTTTAATGGCACCATAGCCGATTGCTTCACGAATTTGGTGCTGCGGAGAACCGCTGCCACCATGGAATACAAAGAACACCGGCTTGGGTTCTGTTTTTAATTCTTTTTCAATATAAACCTGGCTGTTATGCAAAATGATTGGTGTTAACTGTACGTTGCCAGATTTATATACACCATGTACATTCCCAAATGCAGCAGCTACCATAAATAATTTTCCAACCTTGCTTAATTCAGTAAATGAATAAGCAACATGTTCTGGTTGGGTGTATAATTTATCATTTTCAACATCGCTGTTGTCAACGCCATCTTCTTCTCCACCTGTAACACCTAATTCAATTTCAATAGCCATGCCTAATGGCGCCATGCGTTTATAAAATTCAACTGAAGTATGAATGTTTTCTTCTAAAGGCTCTTCACTGAGATCAAGCATGTGCGAGCTGAAAAGTGGTTGCCCTTTTTCTTTTTTGAACTCAACACCTGCATCAATTAAACCACTGATCCAGGGTAACCATTTTTTTGAAGCATGATCGGTATGTAATACAACCGGTACATTATAATATTTTGCTACATTATGAATATGCAATGCACCTGAAATAGCACCACTGATATTGCCCTGCAACTTGTCGTTGGGCATTCCTTTGCCGGCAATAAATTGGGCACCTCCATTTGAGAATTGAATAATTACGGGAGAATTTACTTTAGCGGCTGTTTCCAAAACAGCATTTATGGTATTGGTACCAATTGCGTTTACTGCTGGAAGCGCAAACTGATTGTCTTTAGCATCGTTCAATAATGCTTCCAGTTCTTCGCCAAAAAGTACGCCGGGTTTGTATTTACTCATTGTTGTATATTAAAAATTACAGATAAGGGTTCGAGTTCCCTTTTTTAAGGCCGCTAAGATAGTTAAATACTTATTAGGTGCTTTAAGCCGTGAATTTTTATCGGTTGATAATAACACTCATTAGTAAAAGCTAAGTACCAGCAACCCGGGTTCCAATTCTTTTATTTGCCGGGCTTTAGCAGCTACCTTACCGCTGAGAAACCCTTCTTTTTCCTGCTGCGATTCATAGTAAAAAAAGTAATGGCGGATTTGATGCCGATCTAAATCAGCAATTAACTCATCACTTGAAAAAGTGGGCTTTATCACGGTATAGTAGGAATTGTTGCTGAGATAAGCAATCAGTATACATTCACCTTGTTTTTTGTTTGCCGTAAAGGATCCTTGAATAGATTGATTTTTTACTGTTTCTGCTGTTTTATAAATATCCCGGTTAACAAACAGATTGTCCTTTAAACCATTCACTGGTTCCAATAAAAAGCTGCCGAAAAAAATAAGCCATACAATTACTTTCTGCCAGTTATACATTTTTACGTTAGATAAGAGCTTTGACAAGAGCAGGCTGCCTGCAAGGAGGAGTAAAAAGGTTAACGCCCAAATAAATCTTGTTTCCACATGAAATACCAGGTACCCAACAGATAAAGAAAAAACCGAAATCAACAGAAAAAGCCAAAACTGACTTTTTTCTTTTATATAGTAAATGAAAGAGCCGAACAAAATACCAGAGTTTAAAAATGAAAGATCATGAATACATTTCAACCAATGCTGTATATTAAATAAAATGATTCTTATTTGATGTAGAACCAAGGTTGATATTTGAGCGTTTTTGAAATTGAGCTTTTCAATTTTCCAGGGATCTTCCCAAATAGCAGGCGAGCCTTTATAAGGTGGTGCAATTAAGAGGGGGCCTGATAAATCTCTAAACTTTATATCCCAGTTACCAAAGTTGTTTTTTCCATGTGCAATCATCCACTCGCCATATTTCCAGTGAAGTAAATAGATCCAGGGGAATGAAATAATAAAGAAAACAATAAGTCCGGCTATGATATAATAGAACTTTTTAGTCCCGTTTGGATTAAAGCATAAATGAAGCAGAATAAAGTATAAAATAAAAAAAGGAAAAGCATATGATTTTGCAAAAAAAGCAAGTGCCCCAATTAAGCCTGCAATCATATTCAGGTAAACACTGGAATAAAAACCTTTCCGCATTACAAGGTTAAAAAGAAGCAGCAATAAAAATACCAGCAACAAATCTGCTGCCAGTTCATAAAAAGTAAAGTGCAGGAGTATAACAATAGAAGTAAACAGGATAGAAGCCTTCAGAGGCTCACTCAATTCAATTTTATGTAAGAGAAGATGCAACGCATACAATGAACCCATTGCAATCAATCCATTTGAATATTTAAACGCATCTTCAGGAAGCAAGCCCATTTTGATGAAGGGCAAAATGATCCATGAATGCAATGGCGGCCAATATCCATTAATGGCCAATTGATAATTCCCAGCGATATATTGTTTTGCAGCTCCTATATATCCAATGGCATCTACATCAAAAACATATCTGTAAAAGGGCAAACAGAAAATAAACAAAAGAATATAAACGCCCATTGAAATAAAGAGCCTGTTATCAATAATTCTATTCATCATTTAAAAATAAGCTTTCTCTCAGTTTTCTGAAATAGTTTGCTGAATGCAGTAACCTGCTTCCATACCAACTGAACATTTCGCCATTAACAATTTTTAGTTGGGGTAAGGGTTGTACGTTATTTTGAGACCACCACGTACTTATCTCCATCAAATGCTTTTCTTTAAAGGGAAAGGGCTCTGAAGAGAACAGAATCACATCAGCACCCGCTGCTGCTAACTCTTCAATAGAAATTTTGGGATAGCGGTTTCTATTGACAAATACATTTTCAAAACCAGCTAATCTCAGCATGTCATTGATAAACGTATCAGCACCAATTGTCATGTAAGGATTTCTCCAGATCAGGTACGCAGCTTTAATGACTGGATTTACTGTTGCTTGTAAAGTTAAAAATTCATTTTTTATTGACTCAATCAGCAAACTTGCTTTTGAGCTGGTATTTGTGAACATCCCAATTTGATCTATCATATAATAAGAATCAGCCAACCTGCTGATATCACTACAATAAACCGGGCAAAACTGTTCAATTGCATCAACCTGTTCTTTTACATTTTCTTCTTTATTGGCAATCACCAGGTCGGGTAAAAGCGATTGGATCAAAGGGAGGTTCAATTGCTTGGTTCCACCAATTCTTTGTTTTGATTTGAACCAATGACCGGGGTGAATGCAAAATTTTGTAATGCCAATTACCTGCTCATCAAGTCCAAGATCAAACAGCAATTCAGTTTGAGAAGGTACTAAACTAATAATCCGGCGGGGTGGGGATATCATAAAACAAATTTGCCTGTTTTTTCAAACAGGCAAATTAAAAAATTCAGCGGTTCCTTGGTATTGACGGTTTTTCTTTAATACAAATTATTAACTCTAAGGATTTTGGAACCGAGATGATCTTTTTTCAATATATCTCTCTTTTGGATTGATAAAAAGAAAAAAGACCTGGATTTTCAGAGGATAAACAACTTGGATTTCGTTAGTTTTCTTAGGATCCAGATCTTTCTTTAAGCCTTTTTTGGTCTCTTGGTTTCCGTTACAGAAGATTCTGATTCGGTTGGCTTTGTTTTCGGTTTTTCTTCAGGATGTTAGGATAGGTTCTTCAATTGGTTAGGACATTTGGATTTTTGTTGGTTCTTCTTTGGTTTTTCTTTCGGACTTGGATTTGGTTCTTCACTTGTTAGGACATTTGGATTTCAACTTTGGTTCTTCGTTAGGCATTGGTTCGGTTCTTTCATTCAGTTAGCACTTTGGATTTTAAGACGGTTTTTAGTTCTCTTTTAGGTTATTGGATTAAAACTATTTTAAAAAAAAGGAAGCTGACTGCTATTGGATTTCTTTTTTTGGTTTTTTAATGGAATTGGATAGCTCAACTAAGTGTTTTTCGTATTTCAGCGTTGATATTGTTTCAATCAAACTTCCTATACAAAAGTATGTTGAGCAGCAACACCCAACAAGAGCGTTAATTCTCTATTTTGAATGATCGGTAATTACCCC
>Ga0163144_10031659_pt1 | contig 10075 bp, 8 predicted proteins | sample OliLak19BULKMAT1_FD_123175 | JGI IMG/M metagenome (GOLD analysis project Ga0163144, IMG submission 123175) | Freshwater microbial mat bacterial communities from Lake Vanda, McMurdo Dry Valleys, Antarctica - Oligotrophic Lake LV.19.BULKMAT1 | ecosystem: Environmental > Aquatic > Freshwater > Lake...
ATGCTCGCGGACCCGGCGGCGGGACGACCACTCGCGATCGTGTTTCGCGACGACCAGTGCTTTCCGACCCGCGGCATGCATGCCAGCCCGTGGCGTGCCGATCGATCGTTGAGTGCCGGCGGCACGCTCATCGAGCACGGGGTTCACGACTTGGATCTGCTCACGTGGATGTTCGGCCCGATCGTCCGCCTGCGCGCATGGGAGCGCAATCTCGCCGGACACCCGGGGATCGAGGACTACGTCGCGGTCGAGGCCGAGTTTGCCGACGGCCTGCGCGCCCAATTGGTGAACCTGTGGCACGACATGTTGCAGCGCCCGTCGAATCGTCGCCTCGAGATCTTTTGCGAGCGGGCCTTCATCTCCAGTGACCACGACATGCACGGCCCGATCACCCGGCAGAGCGGCGACGGCGAAGCGGAGATCGTCAGCGCTGACGCGGTACTGCAGCGCTTCATCGACGCGCGCGGCGCGGCCGAGCATCCGCAGAGAGATTGGTTCCCGGTTTCGTACTTCGTGCAGGACCTCGCTTTCGTCGAAGCGCTACTCGCCGACCGCGACCCCGAGCCCGGCATCGGCGTCGGCCTCGAGGCACAGCGCCTGGCGGAAGCGGTCTACACCTCGGCCCGGGAGAACCGCGAGATCGAACTAGACGCGTTCGAACCGAATCGCTGAGGCGAGGGGGCCTGTACGGAAGGAGCCTCCGGGGGCCTTACGGGTGTCCCCGCGGGTGCGCGTTGTGTCCCCACGTTCCCAGGGCGATGCCCTGGGCTGGCGTAGGCCGCGCCGTTGGCGCTGGTTGGTTCCCGATTCAGGCGCCCCAAAGGGGCAACTCATGCAAGCCCAGGGCATCGCCCTGGGTTAACGTGTCAACCAAGGGGTGCAGCCCTGAAGGGGCGACCTACAAACTGCAATTCGTCGGCGGGATCCGGCGCACAGCCGAGGCAGCGCCTTCCGTTGCGACCCTCACGACATGGGTGTCTTGATTCGTCCGAACAGGGTCGGCTAGGCGGGTCCAGGGAGAAGCAATCGTGCGGAAGGGCTGGCGAGCAGGTGTTCGATGAACTGGAGCGCTGGTTCGAGGTCGCTGGGAGGACGGAAGACTCGGCGACGGGTCACGAGTCGTACGAACTCTCCGATGCAGAACACCGGCAGAGCCCACGGACGGTTTCCCTCGGCGAGATCACGCAGGCGCCGGAGGGCCGATTTGTGCAGCGCCATTTCGCCACGGTGTGCGTAGACGAGGATGTTCGTGTCGACAGCGATCATGCACGCTCGTCGAGCAGGTCGTAGAGCGCGTTGCGATCCGCGGGCTCGACGGCGGGCAGTTGTGATCCGTGGACGACGGGGGGCGCGAAGTGAAAGCGCGCGGCAGTAGCCGGGCGTGCCGCGAACCTGGCCCGGAGAGCGTCTTCGATGACAGCACGCAGCGTAATTCCCCGCGCGACCGCCTGGCGCCGGGCGCGTTCGAGCAGACGGTCGTCGATGAGGACAGCGCACGGGGAGCTCGGTTCTCGATCGTTTCCGCTGCGCCGCTCTGCCCACGCCGACGAGGACGTTGCGGCCGGGGGCCTGATAGGGACAGTCCCGTTGAGGGGTGTCCCCGATTGGCCGATCGCTCTCGCGCCGCTACGGCGAGCTTTTACAAGAGATGGATGTCCGGGTTCGTGCCCATTGTGCCTGCAAAGCTCGTCGTCGAACCGCGCTGTCAGCGGAATGATTTCGGCACGGATTCGGGCGCTCGGTGATGGTGTCCATGGAGGCCTCCATGCCAGGGGCGGATGCGAATCGTCAGCGCGAAAATGCGAGTTCAATGAAGTCAACCGGTTGTGCGTCGGCGATCGCCGCAGCGACTTCCGCAGCAGAATCTCGGATCACAGGCCAACTCGTCGTCGGCAGTACGACGACCGCCAGCGTTCTTCCCTGCAGGTTCTGCTGGTAGGCGAGGTTCTGGTCCGTCGTCACCAACACATCGAACCTCGACTCCGCCGCAGCCAGAAGCGCACCATTCGTCATCTCCGACCAGCCCATCTCGTAGGCGGTCACGACCATGTGCCCGCCGAGGGCGCGACGAAGCGGAACGGGCGTGCCCTGGTCGAACAGCACCCTCACGACGTCACGTCTCCGACCAACTTCCCCTCAAGCAAGGGCCAAGCTGCGCTCGGCGTGCTCGAGCACGGCCTCGATCTGTTCGCGCGTCACGCCGGGGAACCACTCGAGAAACTCGTCGACGCGCGCCCCACCCTCCAGATTTTCGAAAAGGGCTCGCACGGGCACGCGGGTGCCGCGAAACAGCCATGCGCCCCCAACCTTCCCGGGGATGCGTTCGACCGCAGAGCACTCGTTCCAATCGAACATGACGAAACCATACGTCCATGCCTGACCACCGGCAAGCATCGATCGCGCTTTCCGACCGCTCTGACCACTCGCTGCGGAAGACGCGGCCAGTCATCAAGGTGAGGCACCGCGACCTGTACCTGCCGTCCGCTTGCTCGCCGGGCGCGGGGCTCCTACAACCGCGCCATGACAACCACGGTCGTGACCATCGCGCGCACCCTGGGCGCCGGCGGCGAGCTGATCGGCCGCGCCGTCGCAGACCGCCTCGGCTTCCGCTACGTCGACGAGGAGATCATTTCCGCCGCCGCCCAGAAGGAAAACGTCGACCCGGCCGTGATCGCCGACGTCGAACGGCGCAAGCCGCTCCTGGCCCGGCTGATCGAATCGTTCGGCTCCGGCCCCGCGCTCGAAGCCACCGCCCTAGGCGGCATGATGGCGGACCCGGGTCTCTACTTCCCCCAGGGCTTCGGCGGCGTCGACCGCCTGCCCGTCAACCTGCCCGACTACTACCGTGACCTGATCCGCCAGGCGATCGTCGAGACCGCGCATGCCGGCAGCGTGGTCATTCACGCCCACGCCGCCGGCATGACCCTCGCCGGCAACCCCGGCTTGTTGCGCATTCTCGTGACCGCGCCGCCCGAAATCCGCATCCGCCGTCTGGTCGAAAGTTCCAGCCTATCGGCCAAAGAAGCCGAGAAGACGATCCACGACTCCGACCGCGACCGACGCGACTACTTCAAGCGCTTCCACCGCCTCAGTGACGAACTCCCCACCGACTACGACTTGGTCGTCAACACCGCTGTCCTGTCCCCGGAGTCCGCCGCGCGTACGATCGTCGCCGCCGCCGGCGCGGACGTCTGATTCGGCGCGGCGCGGACCGCTGATTCGGCACAGATGGATACCTGGGAACCGCTGCTCGACCTGCTCGCGTCCAGCCCGCGCGAGAACGGCACCCCCGCACTCGGCGAGACTGCCGACGCGTTGCTGCTGCTCCTCGATCGCATCGGCCTGCAGACGGAGTTGTTCAGCTACCTCGCCCATCCACATCGCCTGCGCCTCGCCGGCGTCGTCGCGCTGATTGGCGGGCTCACGTATGGCATTGCCCTGTGGCGCAAACGCAGTGCCGTCGCGTTGTTCGTCGCGATCGCCACGCCGGCCGTAATGCTGCTCGAACTCGACGCCTACGTGCCCGTCTTCGGCTGGATCGGCGCGGTCGAGCAACAACACGTCGAGGCCACGGTCGCGCCGGAGTCGTTCGATCAGCACCTCATCCTCGCCGCCCATTATGACAGCAAGACCGACCTGCTCGACCACGTCGTTCGCGCACCGATCGAGCTACTCGGCCTACCGCTGACGCTCCTCATGATCGGCGCAGCGATCGTCGGCCTGCGCCGCGGCGCGCGAGCTTCGCTCGGACGCTTCCAGCGCGGCACGGCGATCGCGGCCGCCCTGTATGGGACCTTGTCCTTCGCCGCACTCACCGGCGGCGAGTTCCTCTCGGAGCGCAGTCCCGGCGCCCTCGACAACGGCGCCGCCACCGCCGTGCTCGTCGCACTCGGCGAACGGCTCGTTGCTGCACCGCCGGCCCGCACCAAGGTCTCCCTGCTGTTCCTTTCGGGCGAAGAGATCGGCGTTCAGGGCTCGTGGGCCTACGCGCGCGAACGCTTCGCGACGCCGCCGCAAGTCCCGACAGCCGTCGTCAACCTCGAATTCCTCGGCGCCTCGGGTGACTTCGCGGTCTTCAAGGGCGAAACCTTCGCGACCGGATCGTATCCGCCGGCGCCGCAACTCGTCGCCGCGTTCGACGCCGTGCACCGCGAGCAAGTGGGCAAGCCGCTGTGGACGACCTGGTACCCGGCCGCTACCGACGCGCGTTCGTTCCTCGCGCACGGCGTCCCGGCGATGACATTGCTCAACGCGCTGCCCGGCCACGCATTGCCGCGCGGCATGCACTCGCCGGCGGACAATCGCGATCGCATCGCTCCCGGCGCGCTCGACGCCGCACTCGATCTCATCGACGCAACCGTGCGCCGCATCGACGCGCGCGGTCTCTGAGAGCGCCGTCACGGTGGGCAACCCCATCGTCGTTTGCGGCGCCGGCGCCGCCGGACTCGTCGCCGCGATCTTCGCCGCGCGCTGCGGGCGGCGTGTCGTGCTCGTCGAACGCACCGCCGACGGCGGCCGCAAGATCCTCATCTCCGGCGGCGGCCGCTGCAACGTGCTCCCCGCTGAACTCGACGAACGCCGCTTCGTCACGGATTCCTCATCTAACGCGTTGCGCCGCATCCTCCGCTCCTGGCCGCTCGCCGAACAGCGCAACTTTTTCGAACGCGATTTGCGGATTCCACTCAAGGTCGAGGCCGAAAGCGGCAAGCTGTTCCCCGTCTCCGACCGCGCCCGCGACATTCGCGATGCGCTCGTCACGCACGCGCGCGCTGCCGGCGTCGAGATGCGCTTCTCCACCTGCCTCGAAGACGCCGAGCCTACCTCCTCAGGCGAGTGGCGATTGCGCTGCAGCGGCGGCGATTCAATCGACGCCACCGCGCTGATCGTCGCAACCGGCGGCCTGTCGGTTCCCAACACCGGCAGTGATGGCAGTGGCCTGCAACTCGCCGAGCGCCTCGGGCACGTCCTCCATCCGCCGTATCCCGCACTGACACCGCTCACCCAGGAGCCACCCGAATTCGCCGACCTCGCCGGCATCTCGCGTGAGGTCACGCTCAGCGCGATGACCGCGCAGGGCAAGGTCGCCGCGCGCGGCGGCTTCCTGTTCACCCACCGCGGCTTCAGCGGACCAGCGGTGCTCGACATTTCGCACGTCGCGGTCCGCGCGCTGCAAGCCGGACGTCGACAGGAGATCTTGGTGCAGTGGACCGATTTCGACGAGGCCGCCTGGGATCTCGCGCTGCGCGAGCCGCGCGGCACGGTCGGCACGGTCGTCCGCCGCCACCTCGCCGACCGCCTGGCCGAGGCGCTCATCGCCGCGACGGGATTGGCTCCGGAGCAGCGCCTGGCCGAGTTGCCGCGGCAGCAGCGCCGCCTCCTGGTCGACGTCCTGACGCGCTGGTCGCTGCCGTGGACGGGGCACGAGGGCTACAAGAAGGCGGAAGTCACCGGTGGCGGCGTCGCGCTGGGAGAAGTCGACCCGCGCACGCTCGCGAGCCGACGCTGCCAGGGGCTGTACCTTTGCGGCGAAGTCCTCGACGCCTTCGGCCCGATCGGCGGCTACAACTTCGCCTGGGCGTGGGCGACGGGACGCGCCGCGGGGCTCGGGGCGGCGCATGCCGCGGTTCGCGAGTGAGCGCGGGGCCGACTCGGTGTTACGGCTGACTTACGTCTTTCGCGCCGCGCAGCCAGATCTCGAAACCGTCGTGAAGGTCACCGTCGTCGTTGGTATCGTCCTGAACTATAGGTAGCGCCGACCTGTGGATTGGGTTCCCATTCCGCGCCGTGGTCGCCGATTCCGACGAAGCGTGCCATCAACCCGGCCAACGCCCCGGTTGCCGTCGCCGCACCGGAGCGCGGCGACCACTGCCGTCGCGGTCAAGTGGATCGCCATCCAAAAGGTTCCCGAGTGTCCGGGAACTTTGATCGCGAGATGTAGCGCCGCGAAAGCGGGGAGCGGGAATCCACGATTGGTGCAGGATTCTGGGCCCCCGCGTTCGCGGGCGCGACGGAAGTTTGCAAAGTTCAACCGGCAGCGGTCGGCTCGGGATCGATGGTCGGCGTCGCTTCCGGTTCGGGCGTCGCCGTCGGCTCGGTGTCGGAAGTTGGCGTCGCTGCCGCTTCGACCGTGGATGTCGGCGTCCCTGCGGGCGCCAAAGTCGCAGTCGGCTCGCCGTCCTCGGTGGGCGTCGCCTCCGGAGTTCCGGCCGCAGTCGGCTCGGGCTCTACCGTCGCCGTCGGTTCGGTCGCCGGCGTCGGGGTCGCCGTTGCTTCGGGATCCACGGTAGCGGTCGGCTCGGGATCGATGGTCGGCGTCGCTTGCGGCTCCGGCGTTGCCGTGGGTTCCTCGATCGGCGTTGCGGTCGCGGCTTCCGTAGCGGTCGCCTCCGGTTCCGGCGTCGGTGTTGGCTCCTCGGTTGGAGTCGCGCTCGGCTCTTCGGTCGCGGTTGCAGTCGGTTCGGGCTCCGGCGTCGCCGTGGGATCGGGTCCGCCCTCGCAGCCCACCAGCGCCGCCGTCAGCGCGCGGATGATCTCGTCGACGAAAACCTTCCCGTCGCCGTCGTCGTCCATCGCGAAGCATGTCGTCAGGGCCACTTCGCCAAGGGCGATGCGCACGCCGACGACGAGTTCCTCGACCGTGACCTCGCCGTTGCCGTCACAGTCACCGGGGCACGATGGCTCCGGCGTCGCGGTGGGCTCGACGGTGGGGGAGGGGTCGATGTCCGGCGTCGCGCTCGGCTCCACCAACTCGGTTGCCGTCGGCTCCGGAACTTCCGTCGCCGTTGGCTCGGGTGCCGCCGTAGCCGTCGGCTCGATAGCGGCGGTCGCGGTCGGTTCGGGGGCCTCGGTTGCCGTCGGCTCGGGGGCTTCCGTCGCGGTTGGATCGACGTCGACGGTTGCCGTCGGTTCCGGCTCGACGGTCGGCGTCGGCTCCACGTCGGGCGTCGCGGTCGCTTCGGGATCCACGGTCTCCGTGGCCTCGGGCGTCGCCGTGAACTCGGTGTCCGGGGTCGCCGTCTCGGTCGGGTTCGCGGCCGGCGTCTCCCCGACGAGCGATGTCGGGGTCGACTCCGGCTCGGCGGTCGCGGTTGGTTCCGTATCCGGCGTGGGCGTCTCGCTGAACTCCGGCGTAGCCGTCGCGGTCGCGGTCGATGTCGGCGCGGGCTGTGTCTCCTCCACTGCCAGGATAACGGTAGAAATCTCCGAATCCTCGTAGTCTTGCGAAGCAGCGATGATCCGGAACGTTAGGTTCAAGGTGAAGTTCGTTGCATCGCCTTCGGGGACATTGAACTCCCACTCCACGGCCGGATCGAGTTCCGGACTTGTGCCAAGCTCGGCGACATCCTCTTCGGCGAGAGGGGTATCGTTGATCTGCAATCCAGCGCCGACGTCGGCGCTGAGCAATTGGAGACGAACGATCGTGCCGTCGACGAGGGGATACGGCCCCCCTGCGGGGACGCTATCGGCGGCGACGGCACGGAACCCGGGAATACTCGCGACGAACCGGCAGTTCCCCTCGCTGCAACCCTGCAATGTGGTGCGTACCTGGTCTTGCTCGAAGTCCCAGTCCACGAGCGCGAGTTGCCCCCCGTCCACCTGGCTCGAACCGATCGTGATGTACTCCTGCCCAACGACGACGGACGGAACGATCACAGCTAAAAGAATTAGACCACAACCGCTGGTGGCAACCATGCGATGCAATATTCCTGCCTCAGTTTGTTCGCGCATTCCTATCCTCCACAGCAAGTTTGCGAATGGTACTTCTACCGCATTTTGCCGTGGCGTCCCAGCCTACTATTGAATTTCTCAATCCGTCGCCCTCGCGAAGCTTGTCCACGCTCCCCGCTTCCCGCTTGCGCGGGGACGAGTTTCGCGGGGACAAGCTTCGCGGAAATGACGAGATTCGAGTCGCAGCACCGCGAGCCCCACCACCCGCTCCGGCCCGTACATCTCGACGAAGCGCCCTACCTGACAGAACACGAGCGCGTCGTCGCCGGCGGAATCAGACTCCAACTCCTGGGCCCCCGCGTCCACGAGGGCGACGGGAGCATGGTCAGTTTCGGCGAGCCTCGACAGTCGACGCGAGCGTGGCGTGCACCGGCCGCCTACCCCGAGCGCTGGGCTGGATCCGGACCCCCGCCCCGTCGTTCTCGCGCATGCGGGAACCCAACCCCGCCGCCTCCCGCACCGACCACGCAGCCACTGCCAACCGATGCGCCTCCCCAGCCGAGTGAACCCTACTCGGCGGTCGCTGGGGACAGAAGGACAGCAGGGTCCAGACACCTGTTCGTCCCCGCGTGCTCGTCCCCTTGGGGCAAGTTCGCTATTCACCAGTGCCGATCTTAGGGGCGTCCGGGATATGCAGAAAGAAGGTCGAGCCGATGCCCGGCCGGCTATCGAGTTCGATGCGTCCGCCTAACAGGTCGACCAGACGGCGGACGATGTACAGGCCGAGGCCGGCACCGCCGAATTCGCGGGCGAGCGAACCGTCGACCTGACGAAACGCCTCGAACACCAGCCCATGCGCCTCGGCGGGGATACCCACCCCCGTGTCGCGCACCCAGATCTCTACGCCGCTCGCGGCGTGGCGCGCGTGGATCGCGATCTCCCCTTCGCGGGTGAACTTGATCGCGTTGTGCAGCAGGTTCTTGACGACGACCTTGAGCTTGCCGGCATCGGTGCGCAGCCGCAGTCCCTGCGCCATTTCCCAGCGGACGGGCACCGGCGATTTCGCCTGCAATTCGCGGGTTTCAGCATTGAGCGCAGCGAGCATTGCGGCGACGTCGACGTCGGCCAAGTCGAGGTCGATCCTGCCCGAATCGAGGCGCGACAAATCGAGCGTGTCGTTGACGAGATCGAGGAGAATGACGGCCTGGTTCTGGATCCTCCCGACGGTATCGGCCTGCTCACCCGAGAGTTCGCCGAACGCACCGTCGAGGAGCAAATCGTTGTAGCCGAGGATCACATTGAGCGGCGTGCGCAGTTCGTGCGACATCGTCGCGACGAACTCCGACTTGATCCGGTTGGCGCTCCCGAGTTGATCGAGCAGACGTGCGTTCTCGATCGCCAGGGCGCCGATCCGCGCCATCCCCTCGGCGGTACGCTGGCGCCGCGTATCCCACTCGGGATCGTGCGTGTACCAGGATGCGACATGGAAACCGAACATCGTCCCGTGGCTCTCGAGGGCGAGGATCACGATCTGCCGCACGCCCACCTCGAGCAGAGGCTCCGCGAACGAGCGACCGACGAGTTGCTCGCGACTAAGCACCGTGACGGGGTAACCGGGGCCGCGCACGAACAAAGGGTCGAGCAGTTCGAGCGGGAAGCGGACGAGCCGCGTCCAGTTCCAGTCCAGGGATTCGTTGCCCGCTGCGGCTCCGAACGTGACGACGCCTTCATCGGGTTCGACCAGCCACGTCGAACTCCGATCACTGCCGAAGAGCGCGCAAGTTTGTTCGCAGAGCCGCTTCATCACCTCGTCGCGGCGAGAGACCTCCATCAACTCACGGCTGAGGTTCGCCAGCGCATGCGACACGGCGGCCTCGTCGCGCTCCACCTCTACGATCCGCTGCTCGGCGTCGCGGCGAGAACGCTCGGCATGGAGGCGCGCGCCGCGCTCGCGCTCCTTCATGCCGTTCATCCAGACCGTGAGCGCCAGCACGATCAGAGTCATGGCGATCTCGGGGCCGCCGATCGCACCGTCGATGCCGCTCAGCGCCTGCACCGTTACGAACAGCGTCAGCACCGACAACGCAACCGTAGCGATCTGAAAGCGCTGCCCCCACTCGAACAAGAGCACTGTCCCGGAGCATACCGCGAGCAAGGCGACCGGCACGACGGATGGCACGTTGCGCGCGAACGAGCCTGTAGAGATCGCGACGCACGACAGTACCACGATCGCCAAGCCCAGAAAGTCGAGTCCACGGCGCGACTTCATGCGGGGCAGCAGCCCGAGGATACCGGCGGGAAGGAGGATCAATGCTCCGTGGACCGCGTGGATCGCAGGATTGACCACGACATCGAGCGCGAAGTCGCTGACCACTGCCGCGACCGTTGCGCCCATGATGAAGATCAG
>Ga0163144_10031661_pt1 | contig 10074 bp, 7 predicted proteins | sample OliLak19BULKMAT1_FD_123175 | JGI IMG/M metagenome (GOLD analysis project Ga0163144, IMG submission 123175) | Freshwater microbial mat bacterial communities from Lake Vanda, McMurdo Dry Valleys, Antarctica - Oligotrophic Lake LV.19.BULKMAT1 | ecosystem: Environmental > Aquatic > Freshwater > Lake...
AGGGTCAAACTCGGAGTATAACTCCTCGCAAACGGGGTAAGGGTCAAACTCGGAGTATAACTCCTCGCAAACGGAGTATGGGTCAAACTCGGAGTATAACTCCTCGCAAACGGGGTACCGAATACATTATTACAGGTTCTATATTTTGAGACTAAATCCTAAACAGTAATTAGTTCATAAGGATCAGTAATAGTTTTATACCCAAATCGCTTTAACAAAGCAGCGGGGTTAGTTTTATCAATATTTTCTTTTTCAAGAATTTCCTTAATAGCGGGTTGTTTCAAGCCCGGAATTCGAACTTGGAAAAATGGCCAAAGATTTGGGCTGTGATATTTTTTATCCAGCTGTGGAAAGCCAATTATCCGATTATAAATTTCTTTGTTATTCTTAAAGTCTTCGGAATATTCAAAAAACCATTCTCCTTTCTTAGAATACAAAGTCCCAACCTGGATATCATCTACTTTCAAGATAAATTTTGAAGTTTCGCCTTCAGGTAGATTGAAGTCCACTTCAAGTTCATCTTCGTTTTTATTCAACCATTTAAAAAATTTTCGTAACATATTAGATACCTCTTACTTTTTCAAATCTGTGTTTTAAAATTAGTTCTATTAGTTCGGATCTGGCAGGAAGAAAGAGAGAATAGAACTCAAGATTGAACATCTCATGTACTTTGTTCTCATTTGCCACACTTGCTAAATTATTAACGATTTCTGAATATTTAATGTTACATTTTTTAATGAACTCTATTAGTTTAAAATGATTGGCCTTTTTATTGTTTTCAATGCTAATTCATGGGCAGGATTCATTAATATATTTCATAACTTGCTTACTACCTTGTTTATGTGTATTAAGTAAATTTGTAATGTTATCATCACTTTGGTTCCAAAAAAGCCCTCTTGCTGAATCATAAAGGGGTGCAAAGGTAGGGGGTTTTGGAATCTTTTTCTTGTTATCAATTATACCTCAATTGTAGAAGTGACGATCGTTATTGCCAGCTATGGCATCAAATGTTATCATCTTTATCAACTCACAAAGTAAATTTTCACTGTTTCCTGGGAAAACCGATTGAATGGACTTAACAATATATTCGAAAGTAAACAAATCTCTTGAGTTCAATTTGTCATCAGCAATTTGTTTAGCCATGTCCATATCCCCCAGGTGTTCACCACATATTTCAGCTGCATGTATCAGCTTTTCACTTTTATTAAGAAAGTATTTACTTAAGAATCGGATCTGCCCGTTTGCTTTAACCAATTTTATTTCATTCATTTTTATACGCAAACCCTGCCCGATCCGGTTAATCATGTATTCAATTACAGATTCAATAGGATACCACTTTTCGGCAGTTTTAGCAATATAGGGTGCCCATGAATTTGAATGAACTCTTCGAATGTTACTATCTCGTGAATATTGATAGACTTTAATAAATTGTTTTGGTGCATCGCCATCTAAATCATAATTTTTTATGATATAATTTTTTTCCTTTAATATCGGAATATGGTGTTCATTTAAGATTATCCCTGAGCAATTTAGGGAATTTTCGATTCTTAATTTTCCTTTACGAACTGACATTCAAACTGTTTTATTAATTCTAAACACAATTATTAAAGATCACCCCACTTCCACATTCCTATTTATACCCTCCAATAACCCAATTATCCTCACTGACATCTCCTCATCAAACACCCCCGCAATCCCACTCGTGTTAATATCCGTAAACGGAGAATCAAACAACATCTTTGGCTCGATCCTCCCTTTTACCGTAAGGAAATCGATTATAGTATCCATAAAACGGATTTGCTGAGAGTTCAAAGTCTGGTTATTGAGGATTTCGGCAAAGGCTTGTTTGGCTGCATTGACCTCAAGGCCTAAAATACTCCGTATAAATTTACCGAGTGGCTGTATCCCATGGACTTTGATGAATTCTTCCTTTGAACCCAGGCTGCCTTGTTCAAATAATATTTGCTCCAGGGCATTAATCTCACCCATAGTTATTGGCAGATTGTTGCGGATTTTGTGGATAGTCAGGTGATGGCTATGCTCCTTTAGAAATCGCTCTACCTTTTTCCGGTAAGTATTTAAATTATTGTATTTTAATACCAAAGGATGCTCTTTCATTCCGGTACTTATCTCGTCCTTAAAATCAGTATAAACAGTCTTGGTTTGTTCAAAATCCAGGAATTTAATCAGCTCTCTAAGATCAATGCGTATACGCTCAATAGCCAACACAGTAGCTCCTTCCCAGTACGTTGAACTTTGTATCGAATGAATCAGATCCATTTTTTGTGCTACAGATGGGATAGATGCTTTTTTACTCAATTTTCCTGCCGTATCGATTACTTTTTGAATGAGGGTGACTTGTTTTCGCTCGTTATTTAAAACACTCAATTCAAGATCCAACATCAAAGCATCAAATCGTTTTGCCATTTCATCCTGATCGGATTCGGTCATTAGTGGAGCTATATGATCAAAAAGTTCCTTGATGTCCAGATCAGTGAGCGCATTCCAACTATTGGGATCCCGGTATTTTTCGGCCACAGCCCAATCTTGACGAACTATGAAACTATCCACGTTTAATGCCTGGGTTTGCTGGATGAGTTGATCAATAATAGATTGCCCGGACTCTTTTAATTCCGTCTCAGTTTGTTGCAATAAAACAAAGGCTAATCTAAGTCGCAATTCAAACAATCGCTGACTCAGAGACTTGGATGAACTGACATCAAATCCTTTAGAGTTGGCGCTGAAAAACTCAAAGTTTTCGCAAAAATCAAAAATGACAAATTCCTTTTGTCTTGATCCAGACCAAATAATTCTTTGCATAATCGAGTCTCTCTTCCGATCATTTGCCAGAATTTGGTGCTGCTTCGCACCGGTTTAAAAAACAAAAGATTGCATACTTCGGGCACATCAATCCCCGTATCCAGCATATCCACCGATACCGCAATCTGAGGCATCGCATTTTTTAATTTAAACTTATTCAGGATATCGTATTTGTATTCTTCCTGGTAATCTATTACCCGCATGAAATCTCCTTTATATTCCGGGTATTGTTTATTAAACCGCTCTTCAATGAATTTGGCATGTTGATGGGAGCGGGCAAACAAGATAGTCTTGGCAAGTTTATCTCCTCCTTCTACTTTGATCCCGTTATTCATTAGATGCCCAATCACTTTGTCCACTGTGTCGATATTGAACAACCATCTATTTAAGGCGCCGGCATCGATCTCGTCCGGGAAGGCACCTGTGACTGGGTCAGTAAATTGTTCTTCGTACTTGAGTTTTTCTTGTTCACTCAGGTCGGCATATTTGATTCCTTTGCGCTGGAATTTTATAGGCACTGAAATAGCCTTGGGTGGTACCAGAAAGGCATCATTGACAGCTTGCTCTAGTTCATAGGCAAAAGTTGGATTATTCGGTTCTAGACAGCTACTCCAAAGTCCGAAACCGATAAAGATACTTACGGACTATTTGATCTTAAAATCAGAAAGGTTTGGCATCAACCCCAATTTAAATCTCCGTAAATTTGCTTAAATTTTTAAGTTGGAAATATTCCAGGGTCGGAGTTCAACTCCTCGAAGGGACTTTTGAGGGGCAAATCCGGAAATAAACCCCTTCGCCAAAATGGTTAGCGTAATTTGAGTTTTTATTTACTCCAGCATCGACATGAAAAATTATTTTACAAATCATCGGTCATCCACTACCGATTCCCGACCGGCTTTAAGTTCAGCCAATGGGTTGTTTTCACTTGGCCTTATCATCGCTGTACTATTTGTTTTGCGTGCTCAAATGAAGTTGCAGCCAAAGCCGGATGTCAGACAATTATTATTCTCCTATATCCTTTCCCGGCCGGATCAAATAACGGTTACCTCCATGACTTTTCCCACTTCGGGTGACAAATTGCGCTATGCTGAGGTCACTAACCCCGGTATAACCAATATTCTTACTCCCCCTGGTGGAGGCCAGGCTTGGGACATAAGTCATCTTAAGGCAGGCAAAACGTTCGAAACGGTTTATCGTGCGGCATCCGAAGGGATGAATTTTGCCAGTTTTAATGGAGCCAATTTGGTCAGCTCAGATTCCACGGGAGAATCTTATTATAAAACTTCTGCTTCCACCTTTGAATTCTTAGGACAGACGGGTGGCGCATTAGCCTCCTTAGGCGTCAAGGCAATTTATAAATATACACCGCCTATTATTGAACGGCGTTCTCCGGTTAATTTTTTTGATATCAAACAACAATCAAGCAACGTCAATTCCCTGAGTTTTGCCATCAAAGATTTGCCAGCCAGCCTGGTGGCGAATATTCCAGGTGTAAATGCAGTAGACTCGATTCGAATGCGTATCAATTATCAGCTCCTGGAAGTGTTTGACGCCTGGGGCACTCTCACCATACCGGGCCCTTTACCCCAATCACAATACCCGGTATTGAGAGGAAAATATACTTCGTATACTTCAACGGCGATTGACGTACATACTTTTTTTGGCTGGATTGATATTTCTCAGCTGGGATCAGGGGGTGGTGGTTTGTTCGCCTTGCCCGGCACAGACACCCTGGTCAAATATCGCTTTTTCAATAACAAGGAGAAAGAAGAAATTGCGGTAGTAGAGGTAAATAATAATCAAAGCGCTGTAGTTTCTGTACGCTACAAAAATAACAGTACGACCACCCCCTTCTTAAATAAAAGTACCCAGGACGCAGCCATCATCAAGGCGTTCCCCAATCCTGCCACGGAATGGGTGCAGTTTGATTGTTCACCACTGCCCTCAGGGGTCTATCGTCTTAAAATTTTCAATATCGCCGGTATTGAAATCATGAATAACGCCTATACTTTAAAGGATGCTAAATCCATCCGGTTGAACCTGGGCAATTTCAAAGCAGGCACTTATATATATCGTTTAGAGGATGAGAATAAAACCTATGTTGGTATCAGGCGTTTAGTGGTGGTGAAATGACGTTTACTTCAAAGATACGCCTGAATTCCAGGGATATTAGAACGTGAAAATTAAATTTATTTTTTCTTTTAACCATAGAGCTTGCCGCACAGTAAAAGAGATGCTACTATGCATGTGTTACATTCGTTCAACTTATCCTGAGCATAGGCTGGAAAATCCTAAAAAATTAAGCATGTCGCCAATCACATTTTTTCTTTATACGCCTGTTCAAAACGTTCCACAAAAGCATTCTTGTAATAGAGGTTTTGGCGTCCATACTTTGTCATGGCAAGGAATACATTTTTTTTATCATATCGTTCAGTTACTTTATCGACCAGTTGATTTACCGGCTCATCTGATTTGTCTGTTGTAAAAGAATAGAAATGCTCAATATGCCTTTCGCCTCGATCTAAAATGGCCAGTAATAATTTTTCGCTGTCGGCATCAAACATTTGATCAAAATAGTTCAGAATAGTAGGGTAGCTTGCAAATTGTGAAACCAGTGAAATCATTTGCTTGAAGTTTTGCTCATGGTTTAAAATCTGAAAACAAAAATTAATTTCATTTTGTGAGCCATAAACTCTTTTAGCTTTATTAAAGTATTTATTCCTGAATTCTTTCTTTTCTTTTTCATCTTCAATACTTCCTAGTATAGTCAGGTAGTCTTCGAAATTGAAGGTGATCGGAAGCAGAATATTTGATATTTCAAGTACACCGGTTGGATCATCTTGTTCCCTTAGTATTTTTTGCAACAATTGCAGATAGGGTACATTGTATTCGTTTCGGTAATTTCGATTGATACATTCTTCACAAAGATTTTTAGCACGGGCCAATTGATTTATTTGTATCAATTGATTGATCAGGTCTATATTGTATTCGTTGTACGCATATTGGGTAATAAATAAAAGATGGTAAGTTTTGAAACAATTGTATTTCAGGGTAAGTGTATAAAAAGCCTTGGAGACTTCGAAATACCAGCCCGGTCGGGATTTTTCATGATAATGGAAATTTAAAAGTTTTGAAAATTTGTCCAATAACAACTGAATGTGGTGGGTTCCGGATAATTCAAAAAGGACAAGGACTGCATTTAAATAATGTTTGTTATACGAATAGTTATCTATTGCGATTCGGTTGAATAAGGTATCGACTAATTTGTCCCAACTTTCTTCGTCTTTCAAAGGGTGAATGGTTTCACTTACCGAGTGCAGCAGGGAATCAATATATTTTTCAAATCGATTGGTATTGATATTTAATTCACCTTGGTAAAACAAAGCCTGACTTACCATGGTATGTATTAATTCAAAAGTTGCCGGTTGGTCTATAGTCTGAAAACAATATTCCAGGACAGGTGTATGTATATTTTCCCAAAGCGTTATTATTTTTATTAATTGAGATTGATCGATCTTCTTTTTATTTCCAGCTATGGACTTTACAGCTTGTTTATATGATTTTATCAACTCCTCTGAAGTGTAAATGTCTTTTTTTAAGAAATGAACCCGAAACGACAATTGAATGTCTTCATTCTTTAGAAGCAGTTCTGTTACCCAATTTTTTAAAGCAGGTACATCGATTTCCTCCAAAAGTTGGCTTACTTCTGTTTGTTTTTTCTTTAATTTTTTAGGCAATAGAATGGTAGTCTTCGCAGGAGATAGGATCCTGGATGCGACGGCTGCAATGTGCTTGCAGGGGTCCGGTTTGCCGCAATCGCATTTGGTATAGTTTATTAATTCATCTTTATTTATACTGATTTCAACATCATAACTATCATCACCATCATCCACAAAAGCAATGTATTTTCCAGTAGACTCCTCTTCTAACTCCCTCACTTTTAATTTTTTAAGCCCAGTGAGGACATTGTGATTCAGTCCCTTAATGTAATCGGAAATAGAAATATCTTTCATTCGGCCTATCCAAGGTAATTTGTTTCCATTGAATTCCAAAATGCGAAAAATGGGTATGAAGAATGATTTACCCAAATTTTACGGTAGGCCTCCATGTCTGACGATGTGATGCATATAGGCATAATGAGGACGGACCCTTCAGGCATTTTTTGAAAAAAAAAGGCGATAGAGCGGGGTTGGATGATTGTTATAATTCAAGCTAATTCTTCAGATATTCCAACTTGTCTTAAATTTGCAAGTCCATTACTAACCCGTAAAATTGGAGATTAATTTGAGGGTTTATAGTTCGCACGCGGATAATTTTAATATTGGGTATACGATTAACTCTGGGTGTGGTTTGCACGGAGACACGGAGAATCACAGAGAACAATTTGTTTTAGGATTGGGAGGTGGTTTGGGCAGCATTGTCTCGAAGCGGAGACACGGAGGAAGATTTAGAAATATTGAATGGAGATAATATTTACAAATAAACCTTACTTTAAAGTCATGATGCTACCCAGCTATTCGTCAAAAAAAATTACGACCATTTTTCTTTTATTGATTCTTATTCCCGCTGCCCTCCCAGGCCAGTCCAGGCCAACGGTCAACACTGCGATTGATAGAAAATCAGCAGAACCTGAAAACCTAAACGTATTTCAAGACTGGAACCGTTGGAACAATCCGGGTAGTATGCGGACTAAATATTTACATGACCTGGCAGGTAAATTTTATGAAGAAAGGAATGGTGAAATAGCCAAACTAGTCACTGCCAATGACTGGAAACAACGACAGGTAAAAATGAAAATAAAACTCCGGCATGCCATCGGCCCATTCCCTGGAAAGACTCCACTGAATCCAAGGGTCACCGGAGTGGTTTCTAAACCAGGTTACCGGATAGAGAAAATAGCTTTTGAATCCTGGCAGGGATTTTATGTAACCGGTTGTCTTTTTATTCCGGATAAGATCAATGGGAAAGCCCCGGCCGTGCTGAATCTCATCGGCCACGAACAGGATTCATACCATGCTCCTTTAGACCAGGTCATCATACTTAACCTCGTCAATAAAGGGATGATCGTTTTTACCATTGATCCATTGGGGCAGGGTGAACACGTTCAATACTTTGATCCGAAAATCAATTTTTCTTCCATTGGATATAGTGTTGTGGAACACAGTTATTTTGGGAATATTTGTTTTTTAAACGGTTCTTCCTCTGCTAAATATTTTGTCTGGGATGGTATCAGGGCTATCGATTACCTGGTTTCAAGGCCTGAAGTCGATACGCAAAGGATAGGAGTTACAGGGTTCTCCGGCGGAGGGACCGTGACGGCCTACCTGGCTGCCATGGATCCCCGGGTTAAAGTAGCAATACCCTGCAGTTGGTCAATCTACAACCAAAGATTGATGGAAATGAAAGGCACCCAGGATGCCGAAACCCTGTTTATCGGCGGGCTTAAACAAGGTATTTCCTTTGAAGACTTGATTGAAGTCAGAGCTCCTAAACCCACTTTAATGACCTTTACTTCACGCGATGAATACCTGAGTATGCAGGGCGCTTTGGATGCTTATCGTGAAGCCAAAAAAGTGTATTCCTCATTGGGTCAGCCAGAAAACCTCCAACTGGTAATTGATGATTCCAAACACTGGTTGACACCAAAAATCAGGCTGGCGATTTATAGCTTTTTTATGAAACATTTCAGTATTCAGGGCGATCCTGCCGAAGTGGAGGTCGATATCCTGCCCTCAAAGGACTTAATGGTTACCCCTTCTGGTCAGATTTTTAGTTCTCTCGGAGGCGATATGGTGTTTGATGTCAATAAAAAAGAAAGCATCAGGCTTCTGGAAAAACTTGATAGCTCCAGAAAGAATTTAACCAGCCATTTAAAGCAGGTCCTGCGATCGGCGAAAGGCGTTTCAGGATTTATTGATCCATGTTGTCCCAAGGCCGAAGCTATCATCAATGGCCGGTACCAACGAGAAGGTTACACCGTTTCAAAATATGCCTTGAAGGGAGAAGGAGATTATGCAATTCCTTTCCTATTGTTTGTTCCGAATGAGCCGTCAGAAAGACATCCGGCGATCCTTTACCTCCACCCTCATGGAAAAATAACTGAAGCAAAACCCGGGGGTGAAATTGAACAGTTGGTTAGAAAGGGATATATCATTGCAGCCATGGATCCATTGGGAGTTGGCGAAACCGCTAATCTAGCCTCGAGGGGTATGTCGGATTCTTACACCGGGGTTCTGATAGGAAGAAGCCTGGTTGGTATTCAGGCGGGGGATATCATTAGGGTGGTGAATTATCTCCGGCGTCGTTCGGACATAGATTCTTCAAATCTTGGAGCAATTGCCAAAGATGAAATGGGTATACCGCTTCTTCATGCGGCTGCTTTCACAACTTCCATTAAAACGGTAATCCTCGAAAAGAGTCTGATCTCTTATCGGTCAGTGGTGATGAACAGGATATATAAAATTGGATTGACCGCGAGAAAAGACGGAGGCACTCATCATCCCTACGAGATTGATTTTTCCTGGGGTATTGCCGGGGTATTAAAAGCTTATGATCTTCCGGATTTGATGGGGAGCATCGCACCGCGTAGAATGGTTTTGCTGGATTTAAAAAACCAATTATTAGAGCCTGCATCAACGGAGCTGATGGATCAGGAGCTGGAGTTTACACGGTCAGTATATAAATTCAAAAAATTGTCCGAAAATCTAAAAGTAAACACAAACGATAGCCTGCTATCATCGGTAGATTGGGCTTTTAAATAAATCTTCCTCTGCATTTTTTCTTAATTTGAACACAGACCATTTTTTAACTAGATTTTAAAATTTGTCAAAATGTAGTGTATGTGGCTGAGACTCTGACGGCCATATATTATCCAAAGTGATCATTAACGAATACGGTATTTCATCTTTGATTTGCATTAACAACGATCGGCAGTATCTGCAATTATTTTTGCCTCCCAATTACAGCATAGCGTGGATGAATAGTTGTTTTGTTTCGATAAACCCTGGCTGCCCCCCACAGACAGGGTTTTTTTATAAGTGCTAAGATCCAGAGCTTTAGCTTACGGGATTTTTCTGTAGCATTTGACATGGATGTAAATCCAACGCAGTAAACTGCATTGCACGAGGTCTGTGCTAAGGAATTTATTCCGTAGTTATTTCTGGGATGTAAATCCAACGCAGTAAACTGCATTGCACGAGGTCTGTGCTAAGGAAGTTATTCCGTAGTTACTTCTGGGATGTAAATCCAACGCAG
>Ga0163144_10031664_pt1 | contig 10074 bp, 8 predicted proteins | sample OliLak19BULKMAT1_FD_123175 | JGI IMG/M metagenome (GOLD analysis project Ga0163144, IMG submission 123175) | Freshwater microbial mat bacterial communities from Lake Vanda, McMurdo Dry Valleys, Antarctica - Oligotrophic Lake LV.19.BULKMAT1 | ecosystem: Environmental > Aquatic > Freshwater > Lake...
ATCTTCTTCATTACCCCAGTCTATGGCCTTCCTGGGGAGCTTGTCCATCTTCTTCGGGGCTGCCGTAGCCCCCTTTATCAAGTACTTCGCGCGGCTTTGCGCCGTCTGCTGGCCCAATAACACCGCGCTCCTCGAGCAAATCCATGAGCCGCGCCGCGCGCGAGTAGCCCACGCGGAGTTTGCGCTGGATATACGAGGTCGATCCTTTGCCAGCCTCGATCACCGCAAGGCGCGCGGCTTCATAAAGCTCTGTGTCATCGCCATCATCTTCCTCAAGACTACCGTTAAAACTTCCGGTGGGGCCAGAGCCCGAGCCCGACATGCCTGGGGCAGGGGCGCCCATATCAATAGGGATTTCAACATCGTTATTGTCGGCGATATAATCAACAACTTTCTTCACTTCTGTTTCGCCGATAAATGCACTCTGGAGGCGCACCGGTTTGCCCATGTCTCCTGCGAGGTAAAGCATGTCGCCAGCGCCAAGCAATTTTTCTGCACCGCCTTGGTCGAGTATGGTGCGTGAGTCTATTTGTGATGCCACCTGCAATGCCACACGGCCCGGCACGTTTGCCTTAATGAGGCCGGTAATAACATTAACGCTCGGGCGCTGCGTTGAGAGCAAGAGATGGATACCAACGGCGCGGCTCATCTGCGCCAAGCGCACCACTACGGCCTCAAGCTCGCGCGGGTACGTTTGCATAATATCGGCGAGCTCGTCGATGATAATCACTATGTATGGCATTGCTTCAGGAACTTTCTCTCCTTCCTTAAGTGTGCCGCCTTTGCGGAGCGCCTCAAGTTTTGGGGCGAGCACATTTTGATGATATGAGTCTATGTCGCGCACACGATTTTCCTCAAGCAAGGTGTAGCGGCGATCCATTTCTTTGCCGGCCCAACGCAGCGCCATAATCGCTTTCTTTGCATCGGTGATAACGGGAGTGAGCAGGTGGGGGATTTTGTTGTAGAGAGTCAATTCTACGCGCTTCGGGTCGATCATCAGGAAGCGAAGTTGTGAGGGCCCGAGGCGAAAGAGAAGCGAGTTGATAATGGCATGGATAGTTACCGATTTACCCGAGCCGGTAGCGCCTGCAATAAGGCCGTGTGGCATCTTGGCGAGGTTTGCAAACACCGAGTTGCCGGCAATATCGCGGCCCAAGGCAACGAGGAGCGGCTTTGGGGAGTCTTTAAATTCGGGGGCCTCAAGAAGTGTGCCGAGGCCCACCGTAACTTTCGAAGTGTTTGGCACTTCAATACCCACAAGCGATTTGCCGGGGATAGGTGCCTCGATGCGTACCGGGTGTGCCGCAAGCGCGAGCTCGAGGTTGGTTTGCAGGCCGACAATCTTTTGCAAACGCACGCCTTCGGCGGGCTTAATGGCATAGCGGGTAACCGATGGCCCGATAGAGATTTCATCAAGCTCAACGACGATGCCGAAGTTAGCCAAGGTGCGCTTGATGATGTTGGCATTGCCTTTGATATCGCCTACACCTGGGCGGCCCTTATCGCGCTCGAGGATAGAAAGGGGAGGAGCTTTATATTCGCCAAGGAGCATCGCGAGCCGCGCCGCATTAACCTCTTTGGTGTTAACTACAGGTGCGGCGGCGGCAACAGCTGGCCGTGCCCGCATAGGCTCTGGCATACGAACCTCCTCTTCATCTTCTTCACCCATGTTGGCGCCGGTAACGATAGGCTCTTCCTCATCTTCTTCATTATTGCGCGAGAGTAGTTTGCGGAAGGGGAAGGCTATCGCTCGGCCAAGAGTGGTAAATGGCGCAGCCGAGATGCTGCCTTCAATAAGTACAAGAAGGGTAATAAGCGAGAGGCCTCCCAATATAATGAGCGAGACATAAATATCAAAAAAATTAACCAGTGGGGTAGCAATGAGGCTCCCAATTATGCCACCCTTATCTATCATTCCACTTTTATCAACTATTGCAGAAATAAACCCGAGTCCTGATGCAACAAAGAGTATTCCTACCACTGCCTTAAACGGGGTGATTCCGGCAGACTCTTTTCGCAGGGCATTTGCGGCAAGAAGAAAGAAGAGTGTGGGAAGTAGGAAGTAGCCGTAGCCAACTAAGTAATAGAAGAGTCTATATACATCGGAGCCTTTTGGGCCTGCGATGTTAAACCCAGCTAACGTAAGAAAGAGACCGACGATAACGAGCAATACAACTAATACTCCTTGTTTTGTATGGTCGGGGAGTGCAACCTGCTTTCGTGCTGCCTTCTTTGCCTGCTTACTTTTTTTACGTGCCATTTCAGCACATAATACCATGAAGGGACTACAAAAAGTTTTAATTGTATGTTGTGGCGCGGTAAAAGTTTGCAGGAGCGCCATGGCGGGAGTACCATAAGAGACAAGAGTGTCCTTAAACGGCTTTTATATCTAAAAGACATTAAAGGACATATTTAAGACAACATATGTCCGATATAAAAAAGACTTTTCATGAATTAGCCCTAGAATCAATCCTTTTTAAAGGACATTATGATTGGTATTTTTGCTACCTTAAATCGGAAAGGATAGCACATGTACTTGCCCTGTTGGGCGAAAAAATAAACCACGACCATATAGAATGGTTCGTGCAGCTTATAGATGATGCGTCTATGTTGCCGCATGCTATTGCTCATTTTGCTGCCGGGGAGGTGGATGTGCAGGTGCTTCTTGCTGATATTTTTTCGCTTCTCTCGACAATTCGGCTCAGCGGTACCAGAGGCTATATCTCGAAGGAAACCGCTCTGCTTATCGCCAGCGAGTACGAACTTATTGCAGAAAAAATGGCGTCAGGAAACCGCCTCTCACCCTTTATCTCCCAGCAAGATTTCTCGATACCCAATTTTCTTGAGCGTCAGGCAAGAACCCAAGGCCTCTCTTTGTCTGATATCCCTGAAACCGCCTCAACCTACCCTGTCTCTGAAACTCGCGAAATTCCAAAAAGACAACAAAAGGCTCCTGGAGCCTCTCCAAACCCGTCCGAGCGTACAGCCACCATTCTCCAATATGTGAAGCAAAATCAAGGTGTTTCGATAAAAGACATCTGTGCCCAGGTGCCCGGCTGCAGCGAAAAGACGGTGCAGCGGGAACTTATTGCCCTTATCGGCCAAGGTCTCATAAAAAGGGAAGGGGAGCGCCGTTGGAGCGTCTACAAGCCAGCTTAAATACCACTCTATATATTGATTGACTCGGGGGGTGCTTTTGGTATATGTTGAGAGGTGTGGAAAACAGGAAAGGAGCCCCATCTCGGGGTTGTTTCCGTTTTCGGTTTTACCTGTTATCCACATAGGTTTTTTGCAGATCCTAACTATCCTCTATAATAGTGTTTAGTGTCTGCCACACGGCGACACAGGGCGTTTAGGGGAACTAGATTCTGCAGAGTTCGTTGACAATTTAATAAAGCAGAAAGACCCAAAAAAACGCTGTAAGCAAAAGCTGCTTAGGGCGTCTTATGGTGTAGATACATGACTGAAAATACCTTGTCCTACCACGACTGAAATTCTGAAGCTCCTTTCCAATCTCGCTACCAAATTTTTACTTTCTTCCTGCTCCGTGCCTCTTTTCCTTTAATAGGGTTTGAGGTAGGAGCAGGGGGAGAGTAGAAAGAAATAAGGTAGATATGTGCGTGTTCTATTTATTCGTCGATTACAAGTAATTATTAATTTGTTCGAAATTATTATCGTATGACTATTACTCAGAGTTTTTCAAAGCTCTCTGCTATAGCTGCGGGTATCGCTATTGCATTTGCTCTCATCGCGGGAGTTTTTGCGGCAGCAGCTCCGGCTAACGCAGCGTCCCTTACTGCAGCACAGGTAAGCTCGATCATTTCGCTTCTTCAGTCCTTCGGTGCTGATGCAGCTACGATCGCTAATGTGCAGGCTTCACTCACAGGCGGTACCCCGACAACTCCGTCGAATCCGAACGCAGGTACTTGCCCAGCACTCTCTCGCTCCCTCCAGCAGGGTTCGTCTGGTGCTGACGTAAAGGCACTTCAGATGTTCCTTAACTCCAATGCTGCTACACAAGTATCAGTTTCTGGCGCAGGTTCACCTGGCCTCGAGTCTATGTACTTCGGCCCTGCTACAAAGGCAGCGGTTATGAAGTTCCAGACTCTCAACAATGTTAGCTCTATCGGTTTGGTAGGTCCTCAGACTCGCGCAGCTATTGCTGCAGTTTGTGGTAACACCACTCCTGGTAATCCTGGCACTACCCCAACTGGCCCTGGCATCACTGTTAGTGCAGGCGCACAGCCTGCAAACGCACTTGCGCCTCAAGGTGCAGCACGCGTTCCGTTTACTACCTTCACTATCACCAACAACTCTGGTGTAGTGCAGACAATCAACGGCATCACTGTAGAGCGCACTGGCCTCGGTGTTGATTCGAACTTCGCTGGCGTTGTTCTTGTTGATTCAACAAACAACATCCAGCTCGGTGTTTCAAAGACCCTCAACAGCAATCATCAAGCAGTGATCGGTGATTCTTTCACCATCAACCCTGGCGAGACTAAGACTCTCACTGTTGCAGGTAACATCAACTCAAACACTTCAGCTACTGCAGGACAGATCGTTGCCCTCAAAGTTGTTGCTGTAAGCTCAACTGCTGCTGTTTCTGGTGTTCTCCCAATCATGGGTGCGTCACACACGATCAACTCGACTTTGTCGCTCGGTAGCGTTTCTACCACAACAAGCTCGTTTGACCCGGGGACTCAGACTAAAAACATCGGTGATACGGGAGTTCGCTTCACAGCATTCCGCCTCACTGCAGGTTCAGCTGAAGACCTTAAGCTCTACAGCCTCCGCTGGCGACAGGCTGGCACTGCTAGCGCTTCTGATCTCGGTAATGTAATGACGAACGTTAACGGAACGGACTACCCGACCGTTATCGACTCAACTGGTAAATACTACACAGCAACATTCACAGGTGGTCTTTTGATTGCAAAAGGCAACTCAGTAGATGTGTATGTGAAGGGTAATATCGTTGGCGGCAGTGCTGCTTCTCGCACCGTTCGTATGGACATCGACAAAGCTACCGACGTATATCTCGTAGGTCAGACTTACGGTTACGGTGTAGCTGCTCCAGCAGGTGCAACTCCGTGGTGGACAGGAAACACAACGACGGTTGCTGCTGGTACTGCAACTACTATAGGTAAGGCAAACGAAGTTGCTGCACAAAACATTGCGGTCAACGTACCTAACCAGCCTCTCGGCGGTTTTGTAACAGACTTCAAGGGTGAAGCAGTTTCGATCACTGGTATGACTGTAACTCTCGCTACTTCTACTGTAACTGGTCTTCTCACAAGCGTGACGATCTCAGACAGCAACGGAGTAGTTGTTGCAGGTCCAGTTGATGCAACGTGGAGTGGAGGTGCTATGGTTGCTATCTTCACTGATACGGTAACCTTCCCAGTTGGATACAAGGTGTATACAATCAAGGGTAAGATTCCTTCAGGTGCATCAAACGGTGCAGTTATCACGGCTAATACGACTCCGTCTGCATGGACGAGCCCAACTGGCCAGACTTCTGCAAACACCATCACCATCTCACAGGGTAACTTCACAATGAATGCGATGACCGTTAAGGCCGCTTCGCTTGCTATCGCCATCTCTACAACTCCATCTGCACAAAACATTGTTGCTGGAGCTCAAGGTGTCGAATTCGCTCGCGTACAGCTCGACGCTTCACAGTCTGGTGAAGAAATCCGCCTCTCTTCTTTCGCTTTGACTGAAGACGGCAGCAACGGAAGCTTTGCTGGTGCAGCTAGCAAGCTCTCAACTTGTCAGATTTCAGACACTTCAGGTGTTCTCACTGGCGGCTCAAATGTTGTGAATCCGTCTGCAACTGCAACGACTTCTGCAACTACAGCTACCTTCACTCTTGATAATCAATTGACTATCGCGAAGGGTACAGTTAAAGAGCTTTGGCTTAAATGCAACGTAGCTTCTTCAGCTGATTCAGCTTCTACCTTCCAGTGGGGCATCTCTGCGGTTCAAATCGCAGCTGTTTCAGCAACTGGTAATACTTCAGGTAACTCAGTTACTGCAACTGGTGCAGACAACTACGGTCAGCTCATGACCATATCTGGTACCGGCTCACTCGTTGTATCGACAGACTCTTCGAGCCCGTCGTACGCAATAGTCGCTGGCGGATCTAGCGTTACTGTCGGTGCTTTCAAGCTCCGTGCAACTAACGAGTCGATTAACCTTAACCGCATTGGTCTCAAGCTTACCAACACTGCTTCATCTTCAGCTTCAGACCTCGTACAGGTACAGCTCCAGGTAGGTGGTGTAACGATTGGTACAGCTACCTTCGTTGGCTCAAACACCAACGCTACTTCGACTCTCACCAGCCCGTTGGCTCTCGCTCGAGACACGGATGTGGTAGTCACTGTTAAGGCAGACTTGGCTAACATTGGTACTTCACAGCCTGGTGTAACTGGCCACGTTATTGCAGTTGATGTTGATACAAACAACACCAACACACAAGGTAGTGGTGCACAGTCTGGCGCTTCAGTAAATGCCTCTGGCAGCACTGCAGTTGCTGGCGTACGCCTCTTCAAGTCGTTCCCAGTGCTCGCAAAAGCAGCGGTTCCAACAAATACACTCAACAACGGCACTCAAACACTTCTCCGCTTCACGGTGACGGCGAACTCTAAGGGTGATGTTGGTGTAGGCAAGGTTACTCTCCGCATGGCAACCACGACGGCTAGCGTCACGGATGTAAACGTCTATGCGTACACTGATTCGTCGTACTCTACGCCGGTTTCAGGTTTGCGCTCGGACGGTGCACTCCTTGCAACGGACATCCTTGCAACTGGAAACGCAACCTGGGTATCATCTGCGACCGACCTCAATGTCGTCGCTTCGACCCCAGTGCAGGTTCCAGCAAGTGGAGTTCGTTACTTCGAAGTTCGCGGTACGGTAGCGGGTGCAGCCACGGGTGCGTCTGTTCAGACGTCGTTCCAGGGTGATGCAGCATATCCGGCACACGCAGCTTCAACCTACGACGACACACTCACGAACATCGATAGCGGTACGAACAATGACTTTATCTGGTCTCCAAACACCACTGGCACATCTGTTGTCGGTGATCCAGATTGGACAAACGGATTTGGCCTCATCGGTCTCCCGTCTTCGAACATGGCAGCTGAAGTATTGTCGAAATAATTCAGTAAGCTAGGTAAGCCCTTAATGGGCAAACAAAACCCCTTCCGAAAGGAGGGGGTTTTGTTATTTATACGGAAAAGCTACAATACACCTGTATATGCTGAATTCAAAAAAATGGTATGGTCTTGGTGCACTTCTGGCCCTCACTATTGTAGTCGGAGCCTGGTACTTTTTTGGAAGGACATCGAATGAGCCTGTGGTTCTTACTATTGACCCAAACGCTACTTCCACCAATATAGGCGGATACACCATAACTCGAGTTGATACACCGCCTGGCGGACTACCTCCGTCCCTTGATCGGCCTATCACTATATCTGACACCACGTCCCCTGAAGCAAAGACTGTCCTTAAGAATCTAATAGACGAATTAATTGCAGAGCTAAAGAAACAGCCAGACCGAGTGGATTTGTGGCTGCAACTCGGCCTTAACAGGAAAATTGCAGGGGATAACAAGGGTGCTATAGAAGCCTGGAACTATGTAGCAACAGGAGCCCCCTCTTCTCTTAGCTATATTGCACATGGCAATTTGGGAGACATATACATGAATATTCTTAAGGATTACCCTAAAGCAGAACAAAATTACATGAGTGCGCTCACGATCCAACCAAAAGCAGTGGCGTACTATGCCGACCTGTATACTCTCTACACCTATCTATACAAAACGAACACAAGTGCAGCAAAAGATATTTTAGAATTAGGCCTAAAAAATAATCCGGGGAACCCTGGCTTGCAGGCTCTTCTTGATGCACACAACAAATAAAATGTTCAATAAAACATTTTTCAGTTTCTTTTTTGGGTTTGTGGCGATTATCGCCGTGGCATTTGGAGTGCTCCTCGCAGCTGACTCTCAAATGCGGGAGCCGGTTGACACTGTCGCACATCCAAAGTAGTTGATCTCCAAACTCCAACTCTTACCAAGGACCGTCCTCCGTCCAACTCTTACCAAGGACCGTCCTCCGTATACGGAGGACGGTCCTTTTGCATCTCTCGGAACTTTCGTCTATGATGCCCGAATGTTAAGAAAGGATCCTCTTGTCGTTGGCGAGACATATCACATCTATAATAGGGGAGCACACAAGCAGCCCATATTCACCAACAAGGATGATTACTTCAGATTTTCCCTTCTCTTGCATCTGGCAAACAGTAAAACTTCTTTCGAAATGCGTCCTATTCTTAAAAAATACCAAGGACGGTCCTCGGTAAGTATATTTGAGGAAGAAAAAGTTGAAGATAGGTTGGTAGAGATATTTGCCTACTGCCTCATGCCAAACCACTTTCATTTGGTACTTCGACAAAAGGAGGAGAACGGTATTGCTCTGTTTATGAAAAAGCTTTCCACTGCCTACTCGATGTACTTTAATACAAAGTATGAGCATAGCGGAGTTCTTTTCCAGGGCCGTTTCAAAAGCAGTCATATCGGCAGCGAAGAATATTTTCGCTACATCTTTTCCTACGTGCATTTAAACCCCTTGGATATTTTTGAGCCAGGCTGGAAGGTGAGTGGTATCAAGGATAAGAAAAGAACAAAGAAATTTCTTGAAGAGTACCCATACTCAAGTTTCTCCGATTATCCTTCAAGTACTCGTCCCGAGCGGTTAATTTTGTCGCCCGAACCAGCGGCCGAATTCCTTAAGACCCAAAATGATTTAGAGGAGTTTTTAGCCTGGCAGCAATACCAAGGACCGTCCTTGGTATTTGACACCAAGGTTAATCCACAGTAATCTACTTTTCATAGGGGCCAAAGAAAGCAGGTAGCCAAATGGTGGCGTTAATGGATTAACCTCCTCCTGCCGAGGTCGAAACTCAAGCCCTTAGAAATGGGGCATTTTTTATGCCTCAGGAAATAACCGAATAGTTGTATTACAAAAAAGTATGGCAATTACACGACAGAAAAAAGAAGAAATTGTAGCAAAGGTTGCAGGCATCGCGAAGGATTCTTCGACGATTGTTTTTGCAAGCTTTAAGGGCCTCACCGTTCTAGAGCAGAGCGAGATGCGTAAGGCATTTCGCAAGGTAGATGTGGGTTACACCGTGGCAAAGAAGTCACTCGTGCGCCGCGCGTTTGATGCCGCAAAGTATGAGGGTACTATCCCAGAGCTCGAAGGCGAAACTGCGATTGCCTATGGCAAAGACGAAATCGCTCCAGCACGCGAACTCGCGGTCTTTGTTAAGAAGTTCCCCGAGCACCTTGCGTTTGCAGGCGGTGTCTTTGGTGGCAAATACATGAGCCGCGAAGAGATCATTGGCATTGCATCTATCCCAAGCATGGATGGGCTCCGCGGTATGTTTGCGCAGCTTATCAACTCACCGCGCGTTCGCTTTGCGGTGGTGCTTGGTAAGGTAGCAGAGACTAAAAATTAATCACCAAGTTTATATTTATGAATCAGGAACAGATTATCGAAGCAGTAGAGAAGATGACTGTGCTCGAGCTCAACACTCTCGTGAAGGCGATTGAAGAGAAGTGGGGAGTATCTGCAGCAGCAGTTGCAGCAGCTCCAGCTGCAGGGGGCGCGGCAGCAGGCGAGGAGAAGACCTCGTTTAATGCACACCTCACCGACTCTGGTGCAGCTAAGGTGCAGGTTATCAAGGCAGTTAAGGATGCACTCGCTCTCGGCCTCAAGGAGGCTAAGGATCTCGTTGACGCAGCTCCCACTCTCCTTAAGGAGGGGATGAAGAAAGAGGATGCAGACAAGCTTAAGGCAGCTGTTGAAGCTGCAGGCGGCAAGGTTGAGCTTAAATAATCTAAGCAAAATTTGTTCTCACAAAAATCCGGCTTATGCCGGATTTTTTGTTTTTGTCTACGTTTTGCACTCTGGACGTTTTTTGCATACAATGCAATCTCAAGGCTGTATTGCTGTTATGACTGACTCACTATCAAAAATCTTCGGATCCGCTGCAAGGCTCAAACTCCTGCGC
>Ga0163144_10031665_pt1 | contig 10074 bp, 14 predicted proteins | sample OliLak19BULKMAT1_FD_123175 | JGI IMG/M metagenome (GOLD analysis project Ga0163144, IMG submission 123175) | Freshwater microbial mat bacterial communities from Lake Vanda, McMurdo Dry Valleys, Antarctica - Oligotrophic Lake LV.19.BULKMAT1 | ecosystem: Environmental > Aquatic > Freshwater >...
ACAGAAGTTCCACGTTCTCACCTGTGGATAACTGCCAAGCGATATACCCACAGTCGGTGTACACCCACTCAGCCGCCTTATACTGGCCTACCCTTTTAATAAAGTCTTTATAGCTTCGCATATACTGTTGGCCATCTCCTGATAAGTGGGAATCTTCCCTTTAACTTTGGGCCGAGTTGTCCACAGTTTCCACATCTGCTTTTTAAGGTCGCCAAAATCATCATATTGGAAGTAGTGGCCATTATCCCCCAGATAGTCTCTGGCGCCCATGTACGGTGAGTTTGATACCAACGCTGGCTTGCCGAGGTAAAACCCCTCCATGAGGCTCAGGCCGCCCGTAGATGCCTCCCTGTAGGCACAGGTGAGGAACGTGCAGGTGGCGACCAACTTTTCAAACTCCTCCTTAGAGAATTGGTGTTCTGAGTGGACTATGGGTATGCCAAGTTCTTTGGCGGCGTCTTCAGCCCAGAACTGATTTTCCTCAGGATAATACCTAACGGGGTCTAGGATAAAGTTCCCGTCAGAGACCTCAGCTTCGTAGAGAGTGATGCCCGTCTTCACCACCACAGAGTCAATATCGAGAAGTTCTTTCAGACGGAGTCGCTGTGCCTCAGAAGGAACCAGAATCAGGCTGGCGTGGTTCTTCATGAAAGTGGCGTACTTCTGCCAAAGTGCGTCTGAGTTGTGCTTCCAGAGATAGTAGTCCCAACAGTAAACAACGATAGGCTTATGATATTGAGCCCTAAGACTCATGGCTTCTTGGAGCTTGAAGATGGAGGCCAAGTAGAACACATCTGCCTCCTCTGGCCCCGTGAACTCGAATACCTCCTTCATAGCCACAAGCTGGCGGTCAGTATCTCCCTCGGAGGAGTTCTCTATGAAATGGAGTTTAATAAGTCCTGACATTTGTGCTTCATTGTGTACTTACTTTTCACTAACTCAAAATTTTTCCTTACTGCCTCCAGTCTTTCTTTCTCGTTGGCGAGGTAATGATCGATTTTAACTCTCAAGTCCTCAAGAGTGCCGTCGTAGGTTACAAGGTCTGGGTATTCCTCCTTGAGCCCAGGTACATCTTGGTGGATGAGAAAGCCTCCACGTCCCAGAGTCTCAACCACACGGTTACTCCAGTAATGGGGTGAGAAGAATGAGTCTCCTATGACTACTTTGGCGTGAGCAAAGAGAGTGTTTAGGCGTTCTCCCCTTACTTCGTTGGTGTCTCGGCGACCAAACCACTTGAAGTTGTAGTTTTTGGCAGTCCACACAACCTTGTTGTTCCTTTCGGGGTAGACTGGGGACTCCGAACCAACAAAAGTGACATCAATGTCTGGGTTGGGTGTGAGCATATAGCACTCATCTTCGTAGATACCCTGTCTAATGCAGTGGTGGTTTATCCCCAGCTCTTTCCACCTGTCGTCGTGTCCTGCGTCAGTGGTGAAAACATAGTCAGACTTAAAGAAAGTCTTGTTTTTAACTTGATACTCTCTGGTGTAGTCGAAGTAGAGGTCAAAGACCCAGCAAACGGTCTTGATTCCTATAAGCTTACAAAGCCTCAGGAGGTCTGGGTCGATGTCATACTTGGTGTAGAGAAGAATGTCTGGCTTCTGTTGAGAGAGGTAGTTCCTGAGGTCGAGAACACCTACGTTTTGGTCGATTCTCTTCACCTCATGGCCTAAGGACTCGAAAGAACGGGCAATGTACTCCTCGTCATGAAGGAGTTTGAACTTTCCAATGAAGGCTATTCTGGTCTTATTTTTGGTGTTTGTCTCTTCTGACATTCTGGGGCTTCGCTTAGTTTCCTTAGAAGTGCGGCACGGTCAAACTCTCGTGGTCTTAATTCCCTTCGGAGGTCGTTGTAGTATTCCCCCGTCTTGTAGATACCCCTGGGGTCGTACTGCTCGTATCTCTGGGCTTTCTTCTCCCTGTCTTCGGGTAGCATGAGGCCAAAGTGCTCTACATAGTAGGGAGCGTGCCAGCCGTAGCGGTACATGATTGGCGGGCCTAGCCCGCAGTGGAGCGCCTTCCTTTGGAATTGAAGCCCATATTCTGGTGCGTACCTGTAGAACCTGATGTTCCAGAATCGTTGGATTCCCACGTCGTGGGCAAAATGCTCACGGTCATTGTAGAGGTTGACAATGAGGAAATACCAAGCGATTTCATCACCCCTTGCAAGGCGTCGAGCCTCTTGGCGAGTAAATTCTGGGGCGAAGACTTCGTCCATATCAAGGGCGACAATCCAGTCTGGTGATAACTCTTTGGCTTTGGTAAGCAAATCAGTCTTGATGTTCGGCTGTTCCTTCCCCCACTCACGGTTGTCTTCGTAGTGGTGGAAGCCGTACTTCTCGATGAGGTCTTTTTCTTTTTGTGTGGCATTGCAGGTAGTAATTATTACTTCGTCGCAAAGTCTCTGGAACTCCTTGAGGGTGGCCTCCATATAACGGTCGGCTTCTCCAGCTCCACAGACTCCGATACCGATTATTCTAAGGTCTCGAGGTGACTCGTCAGCCATGTTAGTTGTTCGTTTGTCTTCTTGATGCGGTCGTTGGCGGCGTCCACCTGCACCTTAGCCTCAGGAGTCTCAAGAGAGGCGTTGTAGTCTCGCACAATCTCCATATTAAGGACCTCTTCTTGGCTCATGACAATCCTCTCAACGACAAGTTGCTTTTTAGTTTTCATTGGTTTTAATTACTGATGGTAAATACTTCAGGTGGGTCTTCGGTGGAAGGCGACCCTCCTTAATAGCCTTGTTGATTTCACGGGAAACATGTAGGTCAATGACCCTGGCGACGTCTGCGTTTTCCTTGAGACCGACCTTTGAGAAGGTACCTGCGTCGATAAGGTTTTGAATTTGGCGCCTCTTCTCAATGTCAATAGATTCTGTCTGTGTGGCCTCCAGGAGCACTCGCTCCACCACGGGAGTCTTCTTCTGCTCGGTAAGTACCCTTCTTCTGAGGGAATCGGGGACACTCTTTTGAATACCCTTCAGGACCTCAATGAAGAGGGCCTCCTGTTCTTCGGTGTATGGTTTGAGTCTAGGCATTAGCGTATTCCTCTTAGTGAATAAGGCTGGCGGTTCCTGTCTATTGTATCAAAGTTTCGGGGTCTTTCAATGTGGCCTCTGGCGGCCTCAAGTTCTTGGGTTTCGCCAAGCCTAAGTCTTGCCATAGCTTCTTCAACCCTACCCTCCTTGTGGAGAGCGTGGGCCTCGAGAACGGCGGTTTGGAAGACTCGCCCGTCAGAAACTCCTATGAGCTTTGGTGGTGCGACGACTGGTCCCACCGCCTTACTCCTTCCGTTGAGAAAGTTCCAAGCCTCCTCTTCTTTCATGTAGACAGTACTGCCATCGTGCCTTTCAAAGAAGAAAGTCTTTTCGGCCAGCTCCACTCTATTAGTTTTGATTTCGCCTGTTGGCGGTGTGATTTCTTGTTCCATTGTTTTTATTAGCAGTAAAGGATTGTTACCAAATTGTTCCGCCCAACCAATTTGGTCAGAAGGGCGGAAACAATCCTAAAGATTAAGAACCTAAGAAAGCAGAAGAAGCGTTAATTAACACTGCTGCTGGCTCACGAAGGACCTTAACACCGTAGAGAACGTCTACTACAACAAGCATACCAAGGTTCTGGATAAGATTATCCATCTGTACACGAATCCTGTTACCACCTCGGGTCTGAACTGCAAAACCAAATGCACTCTTGTGGAGGAGAAGGTTTCGGTAAGTCTGAAGACTGGAAGCGATGTTAGTAGTCGTGTATACAGGTACTCCGAAGAGTACTCCCTTCTGGTTAAGCATGTAACCCTCCGAAGAGAAGTTACCTGTCTTAACAGGGCCGGCGGCCGATAAAGGTCCGACGGAGTATTGCTGGTAGTACTTTGCTACAGCGTGAAGCTGGTTCCAGAAAACGTACGGGTGGAAGAAGAAAGCACACTCAGAGAGTTTGTACTTGCCTGTTTCCATCGCATTGAGGGCCTGACGGATTTCAGAATCTGAAACCACAGTCGCGGTATCGCCAATAGCGTTCGTAGTTACGGAAGGCCAGAGTCCTGCTATAGAAGCCTCCAAAGCTTCAGCAAGAAGAGATACGGCCTCGCGGGCGTAAATCTCGTTTACTGAGTACTTGGATGCAATTTGCTGAAGGTCCTTATCGCCGATAATCCAAGCTACATACTTGTGAGTGTCGATGGTAAGGGTAGTGTCAACGGTATCAGGCGACGCAGTCGTAATTTCTGCACCTTGAGTTGACTGTTCGGAAACTGTCAAAGCGTTGGTGAAGAAGTTAGGTACGTGGAAGATATCGGAGCCTTCAGTAGCAAATGAAGACAAATCTGTGACGAAGTTCGCAAGAACAGTTTCGTCAAAAGTCTTCTCATTAACGATGGATGTCCATGTTTCTGAGATTACTGAAGCGAGATTTGTTGCTGTGAACGGGTCGGTTGTTACTGCCATAAGTTACTATTTTTTAACTCCTCTCATTGAGGATTCAAAGGCGGCTTGCTTTTCAGCAGACGTGCCAGATTTGAGTATTTCATCAACTGGCTTGCCATTGAACACCCGAATGTTATTAGAGGAAGCTGGGGTATTTTCGGTAGAACGTGACTCAGCTCTTATAGCCTCGACCGCTTTCTTTATGAAAGGGCTTTGCGCTGCTTCTGTAAGAGAGACACCGGCACCTCGGGCGTACTTCTCCATCTCACTAATCTCCTCTTGCGAGTGACCAGCTAGACGAAGGTCTACCTTGGCGTCGATTTCCTTACGCAACGCGTCTGAATCGAAACTACCTACTTTCCCCTCTGTTACTAATTTCGGCTTGAGTTCCGAGAGTTCTGCTTCGGCCTTTTTAAGGCGTTCGTAGTTCTGGGAGCTGGCCTCGGCTCTCTTCATTATTTCGTCTAGTTCAGCCTTGTTAACTTGGACGACATCAGCGGGAATGTTTTGAGGTTCCTGCCCCTCTGGGTTTGATTCCATTTATGAGTTGGTTCTCTGTTAAGCGCGTGTTTAGGATGCGGCGCCCCCCTTATCTAACTATTCGTAATGACTTGCCCCCTGGCCACTCGACGTCTTCGGTTTAATTTTGTCGATAACCAGCTCTTCTAGCAATCTTGAAGCGTGTGCGGCAGATTCCTTGGTGTCTCCCTCTTTCCAAGAACGGGAGTCAAAGACGTGGTCTTGAACCCTCTTCATGTAAGAGAGAAGGAACTGCCCAGCGGTTGAAGAAGAAAGGTCTTTAAAGAACTGAATTTCTTGTTCGGTTAATTTCATACTTGCATCATGCTAGGCGCACCTTGCATGGCTTGAGGTTTGGCCAGAGAACCAGCCACCTGAGGTTGCATCTGAGGGTCTGGAGATTTGTAAGTAAGGCCGAGTTCCATTGGTGAGATGCCACCGAGAGAAAGGAGTTTGAAAATGAGTCCACGGGAGTTAGGGTCCTGAAGGGCCATAGGGTTCGTGCCGGCGATAGAGAGAACCATCTGGATGAGCTGGCTCTTCACCGAGACGTCTGAAGATTCACCAGTGATATTGATGTCCACCATGTACTTGGCGTTGGTCCAGAAGCCGTCTGGAATTTTGAGGTAGCGGTTCTTCTTGCCCTTTAGTTTGTCCTGAACCTGAAGTCTCAAGAGTTGCTTCTGTTCGTTGGATGGGAACCAGCCTGTCTTGTCTACATATTTAATAAGTGACTCACCCACCATAGCTTCGGTGATGGCGTCGTCTAGGTACTGAGATTCCTCGTCAGCGCAGGAGAAGGTGAGAACGTGTTCCTTCCTTGTGTCGTGTTTGAAATTAGGAATGATGTCATCCATCAAAAGGCGTTTAAGGAAGAGGCCGAGCTCTTCACGCTTCCTCTCGAAGAAGGAGGAGGCCATCTGAGCCTGTTGGTTCGCCACACCCAAAGGAGTACGAGAAGGTAGGGATGCGCCTGTGGTGATGTTTGAGGTGAAGGTCTTCCTTTCAGTGTTGGAGCCCCAGTTCTGTCTTGTCTCGGTGAACTGCGGAAGATTCCTGGCTTCGTTTGCAAGAGGCTGAATGTCTCGGGCGTTAAGAATCTGACCAGGGTTGTAGTTTACAATGACGTTCTTGCCAGCAATGTCCTCGTCGGAGGAGAAGAAGAGGGGGGTGGAGTGAATGGCCAAAGACTTCCTTTCGAGGTTCTCGGTCTCATTCATAGCGACCTGATTGTCTTCGAGGTATTCGACATAGCCCCTTCCGAGTGCACGCCCAGCAACGTGCTCCCACTTCAACTCACGGTAGTTGTGTTCCTTGAGGTCTTCGGTAAAGAGGGTGAGAGAACCCACCCACTTCTCATTGCGGTAGTTAATCTCAGACTCAGCGGAGCGCATGACAGCCCCGTCCTTGAGACGAGCCCACATATCGCCCTTCACTTCACGCTTCCAACCCTCGGCTGTTTTGGTGAAACAATCGTATATCAAATAGTCTTCCATCTCTCCACGGCCAAAGAGTTCGGTGGTGTTCCAGCTTCCAGGCATTTCGTCTGGGGACATGGTGTAGACCTCGGCAAAAGAACCCGTTACCAATCCCTTGGCGGCGGGGTTGTTGCGGATGCTCTGAAGGGGAACGGTCTTCCAGCCATCCTTAGACTTCTTAATAACCAAGTGGCCGTAGATTGGCCAGAGGTAGGTCATGTCGTTTAGGAGGATGCCGAAGTCAGAGTCCTTGAGCCACTGCTTGAGTCTTCGTTGCATCAAGAAAACTCGGAGGTCATCATTGGCGTGCTCTGGGGTAAGGAGAATGTCCCGTGTATCAAGGTCGATGAACTTGGTGGCGATGTCGCAAGTAGGCTTGACGATGTTGTAGAAGAACTTCCTGAAGCCTTGTGGGTCGTACTGGCCAGTCTTAAACTTACCCGAGTAGTACAAATCAACCATCTTCAAAGTCTCTGGCTGGTTGGACTTCCAACCTCCAGGCATTTCAACCGGCTCGTACCAACCCGCTATCAGTTTCCTGTGCTGAGAATCATTCATGAATACTGATACTTTATGGTTGTGGGTGTTTTCTGTACATTTTCCAATATGCTTCTTTTCTTGAAGTCAACAGGTTTCAAATTCCAGTAGGCCAAAAGCATCCCCATGACTCGGTCGTCGTGGTTAGGGTAAGGCGCTCCCGCCCCCTTCTTCTGCGCTTCATCCGCCCAGATGAAGGCCTCAATTTCTCCCATGAGAGCCCTGTCCCTCAGCTTTGGCCACTTGCTCTGGAACAGTTTCTGCATGTTCTCGATGAGCTGAATCTTGGTGGCGTAGGTCGTGGAGAAGCCTAACTTGGAAATATGCTTCTTCTCCCTTTGATTAAACACTTCTCGTTCGTAGATATGGTCGTACTGCTTTTTCAGGTCCTCAATAAGAGCCTGTCCAATACCCGTAGACTCGGGGATGACCAGCGGCTTCTTAACCTTGGAGTACATTTCGGCCAGAATGAGAATCTTACTTGTTATGACGTTGGTGGGAACGAAGCCCGAGAAGGTGGCTACGATATCTCCCGTGACCTTATCAACCACAGTGATGTTACAGGGGTCGATTTCCCCAGTAGAGGGGTCGACGCCGATTTGATACTCATGGCTTACGGGTTCCACGAATATCTTTATCCCCACAATCTCTCTGATGGGGTCTTTTAAGAAGAAGGCTTGGTCTAGGTCGATGTCTGAGGAGAAGACCCGCCCCTCAATCATGGTCTGGGAGTCCCAGATACCCCTTACAAAGCGCCGAACGTACATCTCACCCTTGACCAACTGCTCCTCAATGAATCCTTCGGGGAGGTTGGCCTTGTTGTCCTCCATACCTGTTTCAATTAACTTGGTGTTTGGTCTAGGATTGGTCTTGAAATAATCAAAGGCCCAGTACCTAGCGGGGTTTGTGGTGGCGGCCTTCTGCCTAAAGGGTACATTTCTACTCATACGACCCGCCAACTGGTCCCAGACAACCTTGTCCACCTCCTCTAGCTGGTCGATAAAGGCCCCGCCGAGGTCCAGACCTCTAATCTTCTGGGTAGCTTTCTTGGTATCATCCCCGCCAACATTAGTATCAAGACCAAAGAGGAGAATCTGAGAGCCGTTGGGGAATTCAATAATCCCGGGACCGACACGATAGTTGTAGGTTCCCGACGGAAAGACGTCGAGAATGGCTGGCATAAGGGTGGATTGAATATCCGAGAGGGTTCTCCTTCCTAGGAGGATGCGGTTATTGGGGAAGAACATAGAAAGGAGGTAGAGCTTGACAATAAGGCCAACGGTCTTACCTGACCTATAACCCCCTGAGATGAGGAGTTCGGGTGTTTTATCGTTTACAAACTCAATCTGCTTAGGGGTGAGCTTGAGGTCGCCAAAAGACTCAATAGTAATCTCACCAGTAAGCCAGCGTTTACCTAAATCCTCATAGGCAGAGAGTAGTTGTTTGGTTTCTTCGTTCAAAGTGGGTTTAGGTTAATCAAACTAATCAAATTAATCATAGGTAACGTCTACCCCTTCCCAGTTCTGGCCATTCTGACCATTCTGGCCACCAGACTTACCCTCGTACTCAAGAACCGCCTTCCTAATTAAAGCAGAGACAGGAGTACCCCACTTACGGTATTTCTCAAGAATGGCCATGGTGGTACCGTCTACAGTGATATTAATCCTCTTATGGTTAATCCCTCTTCTCATTTATAGGTACACACTAGTGTGTATGAATAGAATAGTCATTTTTACGGTATATACGTATATATAGTTACACCCGGAGATAGAATGGTTGCACCCCTACCCCTCCATGCATGCCTCTTATATAGCCTATAGCCTCTAAGTACGTCGCACAATAAGCGTTGTCGCTACTACTTATGGGGTTCCTCTATGGTAATTGGTGGCTCAACAGAGCCATTGTCTCTGATTCCTATGTTAAGCACGGGGACTACTACTTTTACATGGTCATCATCTAGTAAGGGGACGCCTAAGTCCTTAGATAGTGGGGCTAATACCTTTAGAGCAGATGATAGATCTCTATCCTGATTTGCTATGATTCTTAGCCTTTCGAACACTTGCTCCCTATTCATTCCTATTATTTCGGCCAAAGTCTGTTTAGCTTCCTTGGTGGGTTTACTCTCTATTGTCTCTAGTATCTCTCTTGCTTGTGCCTTTAAGGCGGTATTTAGTATTTGGCGGGGGTTTTTATCTGCATATTGGGGAGAGAAGCCCGCTTTCTTAGCGCTTGGAGCTACTCTATAATTGTTTTTTGGCAACTCCTCCAGCAACTTTCTGTGTCTAGGATTCATCATTTACCTTATGTTTTCCTATATAGGGTTTTCTGTCTAGCTATAGGCGGGCCAAGAGGAGGCAACTTGTAAGGGATTCTTACAGGTTCAAGGCGAGAGCGAGCAACTCGATATTTTCCTTGCCCGATTATATGGCTATAGATAAGGACATATAAAAGTTATCCCCACTTATCTTCATTATCGTTGTAATACTCCTTGCTATTGTCCGTCTTATTGCTTAGAGTGTAAGAGTACAAGGATTTACAGGCCAACAACAACTAACATGAAAAGCAACATATATAACACGAAAAGCAACATATATAAGGAGCTGCGGGCTAGGTATTCTGAGCCTGTAAGGGTTTGGGATGTATATCTGGGAACAGTATTGGTGGCCGTGATAATGATTGGCGGGGCTTATGCTTACGTTAAGGGCCAGGAGGTGATGAGACAGTGGGACAATTTGGAGGCGAGGGCGTGTCTGATTCCATAGTCTTTCCGCTCTGGGCCTTTAAGGGCTTAGAGACGGGCAGAATAGCCCGAAGGATTAACAATTAATAATAATAACATGAAAGAAATACTATTTAACTTAGCATTAGTGGATAGCTTAAACTTTTGCAAAGAGCATGACATAGACCCATCAGGCTCGCACCTTGTGAAATACCCTGGACGGCAAACCTATGCTCTGTGCCGGACAGCGACAGGTAGAGCCATTGTAACCACGACATTTCACAAGAGCCAAGTACCTACTCATTACATTAACGAAAACTAACATGCTAAAAATGAAAATTTTGTGCAAGCCTGTAACGGATTGGGACAACAAATACAAAATGAACAGGGCAAAGGACGAG
>Ga0163144_10031667_pt1 | contig 10073 bp, 11 predicted proteins | sample OliLak19BULKMAT1_FD_123175 | JGI IMG/M metagenome (GOLD analysis project Ga0163144, IMG submission 123175) | Freshwater microbial mat bacterial communities from Lake Vanda, McMurdo Dry Valleys, Antarctica - Oligotrophic Lake LV.19.BULKMAT1 | ecosystem: Environmental > Aquatic > Freshwater >...
GCATCCTCTTCAAACCCATGCACGCGAACGATATTCGCATGCGTGAGCTTGCGGCTTTTCCGGGTCTCACGCTTGAGTTCGTCAATGGCCGCAGTGTCAAGGCGCACCGTTTCGGGCATGAACTTGAGGGCGACCGGCTCGTCCAACTTCTCATCCTCCGCCAGCCAGACCACGCCCATGCCGCCGCGGCCGAGGATGCTTTTGAGCACATACCGCCCGAAAACCGTTTGCCCTTCGGCAAAGCCGCGGATGGTCTGGCCGAAATCAAGACCGTCAGGGGTGCTCATTAGTGTTGGCTCTGGCTATCAGATGGCATACTTCGTGCCAAGTCGCATCGGTTCGCCAACCAGACTTGCTGAAGGAGGACGGTCACATCAAAAATTGGAAAATGCTTGAACACGAGCAAACAGGGGGAACTGAGAATCAGGAACTTGCAAAGAATCAATCGCTCACTTCAAAAGCGGGCAAATATTCACGATTTTCTGCTATAAGCCCTTCTGCCTCCGTTATCTCCGTTGCCTCCTGTAAAATTCCATTCCCGTTTTTAGGATCAACGCATCCGGCTAAGGTCCGACCCATTTGTACAACCACCGATTGCCATCGGTGGAATTCGTGAGGATCAGATTTTTTCCGGAAATTTCGTAGATCGAAACAGCGGGACCGGTCGAGTCGAAAGCCTTGACGGCGTCGGGGTTCACGCCGCCGAGGCTCTGGTAGTCGTAGAGGGAATAGCCCGCCGGCGTGCCGCGAACCAGAGTCGGTTTGCTGTTCGGATCGCCGTAAAAAAACAGCTTATTTCCGATGCGTTTGATGGAAGCGGCCGAATTGCGCTGGGTCCACTCGAGGCGCTTGAGCCCGGCAAACTTGCCGTTGCCGATTTCCATCCCTGCCGGCCATTCGAGGATGAACGTGGCGTCGGTGGTGTCGTGTCCGCTGGCATCGATCCTCATATCCACCTGTAATTCACAAGTGCGGAGGGGTTTCATCGGGAGCGTATAGACGCTCTTCCAATGCCCGGTGGGGATGGCGCCGGACGTCACATCCGCCGGGGACACGTCAGAGGACCCGGGGGTCGAACACGATGTGTGGAGAAGACACAGGGAAACAGCAGCCAGGAGGGAGACGACGAAGGGTGGAGTTTTCATGGAGCAAATTTGCGAGGGGTAAAGACCCGGCGCACCCCATCGGGCGCGCTGGTGAGGATGAGGTTGTTGCCGGAGATTTCGAAGACGCTGACGCCCACCTGACTGAGCGGGCTGTGCATCCCGCCACCAAGCCGTTGGAATTCCGCCAGAGAATGTCCACCCGGGATGCCCGAAGTGAGTTCCCCGCGATTGGCGGGATCGATATAGACGAAGATCTTGTTGCCATCGCGGGCGACTTTCTTAAGCGGCTGCTGGACCGCCCAAGACACGAGCCGGTTGCCGGTAAAAGGCGGAGTCGGGCAGGTGGAACCGGATTTCCATTGCAGCGCGTGATTGATGGCATAATGACCGAGGTCGTCCTGACGAAAAACCACCACGGAGTTGATCGTTGTGATCGTTGATCCGCTCTCCTGGCGGTTCATGTTCATCCACGACCCCACAGGAATGCCTCCATCAACACTCAGCCCGGTCGCACCCACCACATTTTCCGTGGGGCCGAGGTTGTAGCTCCCGGAGGACGGACAGCCTGTCAAAAGAAATAAACTCAGGCCCGCGAAGACAATCGAGAGAAGGCCACGGGCGGCACCGGTTGGGATTTTTAGAACGAATCTCATGATTACGGGAAGATTCCGGGCGCAGAATGACATCTTTGGGATTTTTTGCAGCGAAAATCGTCCATCCCGAGAGGATTCTGTTCGCGGGCAGTCAACATGAACATCAGAGCCCAAAGGGTTTCTCCCTCATTCCGATGCCGCAGTTTCCCCTTGGCACAAGAATGGTTCCTGCCTTAAGAAAGTTCCATGAGAATCTCCGTGATGTATCTCACTCGAGCCGCGCTCCTTACGACGGTCACTTTCGCCTTCTGCTCGTGCGCTTCGACAAGTTCCAATGATCAGGGCGACAGTTCCGCACCATGGACCACCACATCCGCGGGCATTCCTGTTGGGCGGTGGAAGACGGTCATTGAACCGAAAGGGTCTGGAATGAAGACGGCCCGGGCAACAAACATCATCATCTTGCGCCCGGACGGCACCGGCTACCGGGAAACCATTTGGGAATACGCGCTCCCGGCCAACAGGTCGATTTCGTCCGGAAAATTCAAAGGTTGAAAGACCTTGAGTTGGACGGATCAGAAAACGATGGGGACGGTGAAAAAAATTGGCGACAAAATTTACGCGTATAGCGATCCATCGGGCAAGTCACGGCTCGTGAGGGGCGATCCGCCCGGGTTCACGCTTAATGATTATGAAACCTTCGGGGGAGCTATGCCAGACGGGATCGATGCCTACGCAGGCGGGCCCGGAGTCAGCATATTTCAAATCTCGGGCAAGGACCTCATTCTGACGAATTCCGAGGATAATAACCGCTGGCTCTACAAATGGGTTGGGCAATGAACGCGCTCCCAATTCCGCCCGGCCTGCGGGCCCTCTTTCTCTCCGCTTTTCTGCCGCTTATGCTGACCTCCTGTTCCACAACGGGCGGCGGATACAATCTTGGGCCCACGGAGAACGTGGCTGGCGCGGTGGGCGGTCTCACTCTCGACGAAGGGGGCCCCACAGGGAACTGGATGTGCTTCGAAAACCGGAGCTTCGGGTCGTTCAAAGCCTCGGTCAAATCCACCCTCACTGTAGGGGTCGACGGCACAGGAGGACAGGGCGTCGGGTACGTCATCGACTGGAACGCCGGGCAGGTTTGTGGCACCGGTGTTTTTTCCGGGCAGAAACGTGTCGCCTGGGCGACCCAACAGAAGTTGAAAACCATCAAACGGGAAGGCAACAAGATCTATGTATACATCGATCCGGCCAGCCGTGCCGGTCTCGCCGTAGCGTCTCCTCCGGGTCTTTCTCTTGCGACGTACCAGTCGCTCGGCGGCACTCTGCTGGGCGGATTCCGCAGTCCTCTGGAGCAAGTGGGCGTCAGCGTTTTTGAGATCTCAGGAGAGAACCTCGTTCTCGTCAGTGCTCCCGACAAGGTGCGAAGAACCTTCATCCGCCAGAGCTTCCGGCAGTGAGTCGGAGAGGAGTTGATGCAGCGTCCGGCGGAATCACGCAGGAGCGTGCAAGGGCATCACGCCCACTCACAAATTTTTGATCGCGTTCAGATATTCTTCGCGTGTGATCTGACCCCGCCGGTATTGGTTTTCGATGCCGCGGCGGACGGGGTCTGATGAACTGGACGACGCCGCTGGTTTTTTGGCGGATGAACCGCCGCTGGATGTGGATTTCCGGAGGGTGGCCGATGGCTTGGGTTTTGGGATTTCGGAAAGTTCGGCGGAGAGAACGGTCTGGCCACCCGCAGCGGCTTCCGCAGTGAGGGTCTCTGGTTTGTATCCGGAGATCGTCAGCGAAAACGTGTAGGAACCCGGCGGCAATTTTTCGACGGTGAGGGGAGTTTTTCCCAGCACCTCCTGTCCGCGCGTCACCGTAGCCCCCGACGGCGAGCTGTTGAGGGTGATGCGGGCGGGCGCAAAAACGAAGGTTTCGGTGCGGACGCTATTCTCCACGACATTTACCGTTCGTGTGATTGCGGGCCAACCATCCCGCTCGGCCACAATCTCATGCGGACCTGCCGGGAGATCGATTGTGCGGGCCGCCGCATACTGGATCAACGTGCCATCGACCGAAAGTCTCACGCCGGGAGGGTCGGTCTCCAAAACGAGGGAGCCAAAAGCCGGATTCCATGCCAGGTCGGTGGTCTTGTCCGCGCTGATGCGAATCTGCTCCCGGCTGACCGGCCAGCCATTTGCCGAAAGCGCGGCCTGATAGAGCCCGGTGGGCAGATCGTTCAGCATTGCGGGGACGGTCCCGGTCGTGGCTTCAGGACTTTTCCCAGCCGATTCCCGTTCGCTGTCCGCGTCGAGCAGCAGGGGGATCAACTCGTATTGCGCGTCCGGCGCTCCGCGAGGCGTTCGCCCGGTGAGGGACAGCGAGCCCGTTGTGGGATTCAAAACAACCGGCTCGAGCGCGGTCTCGCCGCCTCCGTCGATGGAAAACTCGACCGGCGCAGGGGCGTAACCCGGCTTGGACAAAGCCCCGGAATACGAGCCCGTCGGCAAGGATGCTGCGGCGAGAGGCGTGGTCAGCGTTTTTCCGTCCGAGAGCGAGAGCGTCGCGCCCTCCGGGGTGGAAGCAAGTGTCAGCAATCCCGTTGGAGGTGGCGGAGGGGCGCCCGGCGGAAAGAGAACCTCGCGCTGCGTCCAGACCCCGAAGGCGATCAGAAACGCGGCGACAGCAGCCGCAGCAGCGAGGCGAATCCTTTTTGCCTGGTCGGCAACTACCGGTGTCGGCGGCGCGAAGGCGGGCTCCTCCAATCGGCGCGTCAACTCGCCCGCGCTGGCGGGACGCGCGGCGGGATCCTTTGCCAGCGCGGCGGCAATTGTCGCCTCCCAAGACGCTGGAACCGGCACCGAGTCGTCCCCAAGCAGTTCCGTTCGTCGCTCCAGAATCGATGGGGGGATCCGCTCCTGCAATTGGCCGTAAATATTACCGCTGAAAAAAGGCGGCTTGCCGGTGAGCAACTCGTAAATCGTTGCTCCAAAGCTGTAAATGTCGTCGCTAGCCTGCGGATTCTCACCGGTGGCCTGTTGCGGGCTCATATAGGCCAGCGTCCCACTCGTGTTGCTATGCTGCGCCACGCTCAGTCGGCTCGCCGAATCGGAGAGGGACCGGGCAATCCCAAAATCCGCCACCTTCAATTCTCCGGCGGCATTGACCATGAGATTGGCAGGCTTGAGGTCGCGGTGAACGATGTGGGCCTGACCGTGGGCATAATCCAAAGCCGCCGCGAGCTGCCGCAACCATGGGAGTATTTCTTCCGGCTCAAATATACGAGAGGACTGCTGGACCTTCAGGCCCGAAAGCGTCGGCCCGTCCACATATTCCATGACAATCGCCGCGCTGGTGGCATCCTCCACAAAGTCGTGAATGCGCACAATGTGCGGATGGGTGATCGCGAGACACTTCCGGGTTTCCCGCTTCAACTCATCGATCGCCGAGGTGTCACGGGTGATCATCTCGGGAAGGAACTTCAGTGCAACCTCGCGTTCCAATTGGCGGTCTCTTGCCTGCCACACGACCCCCATGCCACCCCGACCCAGAATATTCCGCAGGGTGTAGCGGCCGAAGACCACCTGACCTTCGACAAACCCTTTGATGGTCTGACCGAAGTCCAGGTCGTCCGAAGCACCAGACAGCGACGGAGGCGGGCTCCCAAAGGTTTCGCCACCGCTTAGCGTTTCAGAGTTGTCGTCCGTTCCCATCATGCCGGAATATTTTCGCTCTGCATCTTCACCTTTTTTACACGACTGGGACCATTTAGACAACCCTCCAACCCTGCTTCCTTTAAGAATCCATTTTCGTTGTTAGGAGGTTTTTTCATCCCCTGCCAAGTGGCAGATTTAAATGTCCCCGTCCATCAAACCCTCAATTTTTTAGCCTCTCTGTGGGATGGCTGTGTATCCTTTAAGATTGGAACGGAGTTGGGTTTCCACCCGAAAATCCGGCACTTCCACCGGAACATTGCCTCTGGCAATGGAGAGAACACTCAGCGGAGCGATGCTCGACCACGTCACGGCGTCATACACATCAAAAAGCGGCTTGCGGCCTTCTTCAATGGCGGAAAGAAACTCCCGTAAGACAAAAAAGTCTCCGCCGCCATGACCGGCGGCCTCCGCCTCCCCGGCATGTTCTCGCCAGAGCGGATGCTAAAATTCAGGGGCGTATTTGAAAAGAGGCTCCCAGCTTTCCGCTGTCCCATTCTTCTTTTGTGGGCTTCGTCCTTCAATCCAGACCAACGGCTCCAAAGCCGGATCTGCGGACGCGCAAAATGCCGCCCGCGTTCCTTGCAACTCGTACCGTGTCATATGATGCGGACGGGCGGAGGCCCAGTCGTTCCGGCTTTCAATGAGAACCCCGTTCCGAGTATGTATGAGAGAAGTCACCGTATCGGGATGGGCCCATCCCGCCGCATCGGCATACTCCGCCCGGTTCGGCAGATTGCGATTCACATAGCGGCTCATGGCTCCCCCGCGACTCTGCCAAGCTGCGGTTGTTTGCAAGACGTCTGTCTGGTTGATTCCTAACCAGCGGCAAACCGGCCCCAGTCCATGGGTGGGATAGGAATTTCCCACCCAATCCCGTCGCAGGCGTCCACGTCAGGTCAAATCCCCATCTTTGTCGAAAAAGAGACTTCGACAGTCGTGGATATAGCTACCGGAGGCATAGGTGATTTCCCCAAAAATCCCCAGTTCCACCATATTCTGGATCATGAGCACGTCGCGCATGAATCAGTAATTCTCCGCCATCATATACGTTTTCCCGCTTTCTTCGACCGCCCGAATCAGCTCTCTTCCCTCCTCCAACGAGGACGTAGCAATCACCTCGCTCAAGACATGCTTTCCCGCTTGCAGCGCCGCGATTGATTGCCGCGCGTGGAGAGGAGCGGGGGTCGCGATACATACTGCGTCGACACCAGGATCATCTAAAACCTACTGGAAATCCGTGTAACACTTTACCGTAGGCTGACTTCGCCAGGGCACCAAGGCCGCCTCCGAACAATCACACATCGCCACCAACTGCACTCTGTCAGACAAGCTGAGTGCCGATTGGACAAAAGTTTTTCCCCGACGCGCACCCACCACCGCAAAACGAACACGATCACTCTTCATAAATTAGCTTTTGTATTTCATTGTATATCGTCCGCCCATCCATTCGACAGACAGGCAGGTTTGCTTGCCTCCAATACTAGTGCCTTCCTGTTGAACAATTTGAGCATACGCGCCACGCGAACCGCGAGCAAGCTCGCGGTCGGAGAGCTTTACGTTCGGCAGGTGATTCCCCTTTTTTTAGAATCGGCAGCATCCATCCCACGTCTCGTCGTATGGGGACGCATACCAAGTTTAACGGGATGGGTCACGCGAAAACCCTCCAACCGACGAACTGACGCAGCGACTCCTCACATGCGCAATTTTCGCAATTCTGATATCCAAAACTATCAAACGCAATAACCTGCAAGGCTGGTGCTTTCGCCATAAAATTGGTTCATTTGTTCATCACGGTTCCCATCCTGCATCCCATGATTCCCTCTGTCTGAGCAACCGTTACATCGATTTCTATTTTTATCCCGGGCGGGAGTGGCGGCCCAGGGCCTATTGGGCTTATCGAGGGATCAGTTACATCGAATTATGGAGAAAGCAGTGGGACGAGGGCTTGAAAGTAGGAATCTCGAAAAGTTTCGGTACCTTGAGTTGGATGAAAAAATTGGGGGTGTAAAGTTTCTTCTGTAATTGCGTTCTTCGCTCCCTGAGCGCACCCGGAAGGGGCGCTGCGCGAAGTTCGCCGGGTGCTGGCTAGGGTGGTTTCCTGTTTGGGTGTAGCCAAACACATCCAACCAAAACTCACACATGACCAACCAAATTGACTCTGATCTTCTGAACACCGTTTTGCAACTCCTGACCTCCGAGGTGTCGGCGACGGTTCAAAAGGGGATTTCTTGCCGGAACAAAAGGGGACAGTTGGTTAGAGGCTGAAAGCCCCGAGAATAGAGGGCCAAACGTCTTTTGGAGGGAGCTCAACAACCCAAAATTTGGAGTCGGGGTGATGCACGATGGTGACGGATTTACGTTTGGTGGCTGAAATCTCGTAATTGTGACCCTCGAAATCGATAGTGTGATCGTTGTTGACCCTTCTGGATGTGCGCAAAGACAGGTGGAGATCTAAGAGCGAGGAGGGAGGACAGGAGCGCATGGATCCGCCGCCTGTTTGCAAGGCCTCGTTGAACACGCAGGCGGGAACTTTGCCGGTGGAGCGACTGACTTTGTTGTTCTGACGGCGGATTTCCATTTGGAGAATGTCGTCGGCGTGCTGCCAGGATTTGACGCCAGCATGCGCCATAAGTGTGACCAAGCGTCTTTGGAAGGTGCCAAAGCGGCGTTCGACCTTGCCCTTGGCCTGGGGAGTGGGAGCGACCTGGTGTCTACACCCATCTCTACCACGGGAAAGAGAGCTCGATTTTTGATTTGGAAACGGGAGCGCCCTCGCGAGAGGCTCTCGCCGCTCGGGATCGCGGGGTCCTTTTCGATGTGGGCCATGGTTCGGGAGCCTTCCAATGGGAATGCGCCGAAAAAGCCTGCCAGGAACATGGGTTATGGCCGGATACGATTAGCTCGGACTTGCACCATTTTAATCTCCTTGATCCGGTACGCGACTTGGCGAGCACTATGAGCAAGTTTCTTTATCTGGGGCTTCCTCTGGAACGGGTCATAGCTATGGTGACCGGAAATGCGGCCGCCGCTCTCGGTTCCGCCGCTGAGCCGGGGGTCCTTCGGGTGGGGGACGCCGCGAACCTGACGGTTTTCGAAGCGCAGGAAGGGGCCGTGTCGCTGCCCGACGCGGCCGGCACTCTGCGCCAGGGACGGGAGAGAATCCTTCCCCTCTGGACTGGTTGTCGGAACAAATCACCGGAAGCATTTCGCTAGTGTTGGAACTACCGTGGATCCTGGATATCTACGGACGCCAGCAAGGAGCGCAGATCGGATACAATGCGCAAAAGCCAGGGCGTCCGAGTCACGTCTATCGCAGTTATTTTGTGGCAAATCTGCGGATCAGTTTGGGCGTGGAGGTGCTTCCGGGAAACGAACACGCTGGAGCGCGTGGAATGCCTGGTCTTTGGAAAACCCTCGAGCGTCTGCCCCGCTCGCAATGGCCGACCTATGCGCGCGGAGATTGCGGCTATGGCAACGAAGCGGTGATGCTGGAGTTTGAAGAACGAGGATTGCCCTATCTTTTCAAGTTGCGCCATACAACCAAAGTGAAGGCGCTGGTCAAAGCGCTGATGGGCCGGGGAGAACTTTGGCCGGACTGCGGAGATGGCTGGCAAGCCTTGGAAAGCTCACTTAAACTAGATGGTTGGACAAGAAATCGACGGGTGACTTTGGTGCGGGAAAACCCGGCCCGGGCACCGGTGGCTATTGATGGCAAAGTCCGGCGAGGCAAGGATCGTGCCGGGCAGCTTCCCTATGCCCACGATCAAAGAACCTTAATTGATTCCAGCCAGGTGCCGCAATTTTTCTGCCAGGTGCTCGGCCTCTGAAAGATTGTCAAAATGCGCCACGTGTCCCCCCGCGAACGACTTGCTCCAAGAAAGTTCAGGATCTCTATCCCGATTTTCGTACCGGACTTTGCGCGAAAGCACGATCGAAACGTTATAGCAATTCTTCACCACCTCGTGTGCCGCAACATAACCACCGCCGAAATCACTTCTATTCAATGTCGAGAGGGAATCGTCGTCATAAAATTTAGATATTTGAACTTCTGTAATCGCATTGATCGGAATCGTCCAGGTGCCAACGCTTTCCGACCGATATGGGGCAGGCTGCTGAACAGAAACTCGCGGTCGTACGTATTCTGTGCGAACGCCACTCCTATCACGCGCTCGCAGTTTTATCTTGTCAGACCCAACAATCTCCGCACTGGATGAAAATTGCTTTTCGACCCTGGTCGCAACGCCCTCCCACGCTGACGGGCCATTAAATTTTTGCGCAGATACTCTGACAACACTTGCTCCACTTGCATTAATCAATCTGCATACCTCGGCAAGCCCTCCAGCCTGTTCAGCGGAAACCGAGGACGAACGACCCGAAGTCGCCACGCAACCCGATGATACATAACATAAAGTTAATAACAGCAGACAATAGTGTGAGGGGAATTTCATAAAATCGGGTGGTTTGGTATTTCGCTGATGGAGCGAGCAATCCCAAAATCGGTGATCTTGAAGCGGAACCGGCCATCCATCATGAGATTGGCGGGCTTAGGAATTGTAAAATAATAATATTTACAATGTGTTAGAATTGATGAAACTCCCTTTTCATTGTGAAAAGCGAGACTCAGCTTCGGTGCCAATATATACTTCTCAGCCCGGCCCTCGACGAGC
>Ga0163144_10031669_pt1 | contig 10073 bp, 10 predicted proteins | sample OliLak19BULKMAT1_FD_123175 | JGI IMG/M metagenome (GOLD analysis project Ga0163144, IMG submission 123175) | Freshwater microbial mat bacterial communities from Lake Vanda, McMurdo Dry Valleys, Antarctica - Oligotrophic Lake LV.19.BULKMAT1 | ecosystem: Environmental > Aquatic > Freshwater >...
ATTTTTTCCGCGCCAGCGCCTCTGCCTGTGCGCGCATCACTTCGTTTCTGTGCTTTGGTTCCAAAATTCATCTCCCACGATAATCCTGCGTTAAACGATGCTTTATATGTTATTACGTTAAGCGCACGTCGGCAATATTGACCTTGCTGTTGACCCCAAGTGCCCCGCACACGCCGCTAGCTCATTTATTGTTTGGTGGTGCAACCAGATCCACCCCGCCCGTGGCTTCCATTCTAGTTTAGAATCGACACATGCGATTGATTGGAAAATTAATAGGTGCCTTAGCGGGACTGCGTTTTGGCATGCCCGGCATTGCGGCGGGCATGGCGGCTGGGCATCTGTTTGACTCTGGCGTGCTGCGGGCGCAGCTTAGTTTTGGCTCGGCCGTGATGAGCCGCACCCTGTTTCAACTCACCGGCCACATTGCGCGTGCGGATGGGCACGTATCGCAGCGGGAAGTGGCGCTTGCAGAGCAGCTATTCGATCAGTTTGGCTTGCAGGGCAGGGCGCGCAGTAATGCGGTTGCACACTTTAATGCCGGGCGCTTGGATAGCTTCCAGCCTACGCCGGTGCTGGCAAAATTCGTTCAACAGTTTGGTTTACGCTCGGCGCAAGCTGAACAAATGCTGGCGGCGCTGATTGCGATTGCCTACGCCGATGGCGCCGTGCTGGGCAGTGAACGTGCGGCACTTAAAGTCATCGCCGTTGCACTGGGCTTTCGCGAGGATGAATTCATACGGGAATTAGAACGCTTTGCGCCCGCGCCTACGGCTTCTGACGCCATGCAAGACAGCATTGAGGAAAGCTATGCGGTGCTGGGTTTAGCGCCAGGGGCCGATGCCAGCGCGGTTAAGCTCGCGTATCGCAAGCTTATCAGCCAATATCACCCCGATAAGCTTGAGGGTGCGGGCATCCGTGGCGATGCGTTAAAAGGCGCACAAGCAAAAGCGAAGGCTGTGCGTTCGGCGTACGAGCGCCTGACTGCGCAGTTAAAATGACGCTAGCTTGAAATAGCAACAAAGTGCGCCAAACTTACTGGTAGCTACCACGTTTTTCATTCTAATTCTTAATTCTTAATTCTTAATTCTTTATCCGCTGACGGCTGCATCTATGAATTCTTTGAACCCTGTGAACCCAGTCATTGCCGCCTCGATACTTTCCGCCGATTTCGCCCGCCTAGGCGCAGATGTCGACGCCGTTCTCAAAGCCGGTGCCGATTGGGTACACTTTGATGTCATGGACAATCACTACGTACCCAATCTCACCATTGGACCACTGGTGCTTCAGAGTCTGCGCAAGTCCGGCATAACCTGTGAAATGGACGTGCATCTCATGGTGAAGCCAGTCGACCGACTGATCACCGATTTTCTGGCCGCGGGCGCCAGCATCATTTCGGTGCACCCGGAATCGACGGAACATCTGCACCGCACCTTGTCCACGATCAGGGACGGCGGTGTTCGCGCCGGCCTGGCCTTCAACCCGGCAACCCCGATTGGTGTGCTCGAAGAAGTCATTGAACTGGTGGATCTTGTACTGATCATGTCCGTGAATCCGGGCTTTGGCGGGCAGAGTTTCATTCCTGACAGTTTGCGCAAGGCGCGTCAGGCGCGAGCCATCATCAACGCCAGTGGTCGACCGATCAGACTGGAAATCGATGGTGGAATCAAGGCATCCAACATTGCCGAGGCAGCCCGCGCTGGTGTCGATACTTTTGTGGCAGGCAGCGCAGTCTTCGGTGCACCCGACTATCGCGCGGCCATTGCTGCCATGCGCGGGGCTCTGGCGGCGATCTGAACTCTGACAGGTTTTTCAAGAGTCGACCGAGGGACTCGAAGATTTTCAACATCCTGCCCGGGAGCAAGTCCATTGTCATGGCGCCGTGAGTATGAGGGATACCTGTTTGATCTGGATGGCACGCTGATCGACACAGCGCCTGATCTGCATCGGGCGCTGAATCACGGATTGACCGCATGCGGATATCCAGTCGTCAATGAATCCTTGACCCGTGGCTGCATTGGTCACGGTGGTCGCGCCATGATCCGCTCGGCGTTACAGCACACCGGTCATTCGCCAGACCACATCGATGAAATACACGCGTTATTCCTCGACTACTATTCGAGCCACATTGCGGTCGCCAGCAAACCGTATCCGCATGTCGAATCAACTCTGAACAAGCTGCGCAGTCGAGGCGCTCGTCTCGGTGTTGTGACCAACAAAAACTCGGTGCTCACGCAGCGACTGCTCGCTGAACTGCGTTTTGACCAATATTTCACCACCGTCGTTGCCGGTGACACCGCCGCACAACCGAAGCCTGCGGCGGATCCGGTCGATCTGGCACTGCGCCGGCTGCGGCTCACGCCGGAGGATGCACTGTTTGTAGGCGACTCGAACACCGATGTTGGTGCCGCCCGTGCCGCTGGGGTTTCGGTGATCTGCGTGACCTATGGATACAGCCACGGCATCGCCGCGGATGAACTGGGAGCGGACGGAACCATCGAGAGCTTTCTTGACCTCCCCTGACCGCATCGCTAAGGTTCGGCGTCCTGGGAGTGCAGATTTCCGGCATTCAAACTACTTCGGTCGAGACTTCCTACTCATCATGCAGCCTGCGGATTTCGAACTCTGGAAAGCCAAGGGGTACAACCGCATTCCCGTCATCGTCGAGACTCTGGCCGATCTCGACACACCGTTGTCGACGTATCTGAAACTGGCACGTGGTCCCTATTCCTACCTGCTGGAATCCTACCCGGGGGAGGAAAAGTGGAGCCGTTATTCGATGATCGGGCTGCCTGCGCGAACCATCATCACGGTGATCGGCAACACCGTCGAAGTCCGAACGGATGGCAAGGTTATCGAGCGTCTGGAAACTGCAGATCCGCTGGCTTTCATCGAATCCTTCCAGGCACGTTTCCGAGTGGCACCAGTGCCCGGTTTGCCACGGTTTTATGGTGGCCTGGTTGGCTACTTCGGCTACGACACACTCCGCTATGTCGAACACCGACTGCGAGACTCCGCTCCGCCGGAGACCCTGAAGACACCGGACATTCTGCTGATGCTATCCGAGGAAGTGGTTGTCTTCGACAATGTCAAAGGGCGCATGCAACTGGTGAGTCTGGTCGACGCAGATGCGGTGGATGGACTGGCGCAGACCACGCAGCGTCTTCGCGAGCGCGTGCAGCAGCTGGCCACAGCATCACCATCGATTCCACGCCCAACCGCCAACCGACCGACCGAAGAAAGCGATTTCACCTCTGGATTTGGTGAGGCACCATTCAAACAAGCGGTCGAACGCATTCGTGAGTACATACGCGCAGGCGATGTCATGCAGGTCGTGCTGTCGCAAAGGATGAGCATTCCGTTTGGTGCCCACTCGATCGACCTCTATCGTGCACTGCGCAGCTTGAATCCGTCACCCTACATGTACTTCATGGATCTTGAGGACTTCGAGATCGTCAGCTCATCGCCTGAAATCCTGGCGCGTCTCGAAGACGGCGTGATCACCAATCGACCACTCGCCGGAACGCGGCGTCGTGGTCATACGCCCGAAGAGGACGCAGCCTTCGAAGCGGAGTTACGCAACGATCCGAAGGAAATCGCCGAACACCTGATGTTGATCGATCTGGGCCGCAACGATGTCGGACGCGTGGCAGCGACCGGCACCGTTGAAGTGACCGAAAAATTTGCCATTGAGCGCTATTCACATGTGATGCATCTGTCGAGCAATGTCATCGGCAGGCTGAAAGCAGGTGCCCGGGCGATGGACGTGTTACGGGCTACCCTGCCTGTCGGAACACTTTCCGGGGCTCCCAAGATTCGCGCCATGGAAGTCATCGATGAACTGGAACCGGTGAAGCGCGGAATCTACGGTGGCGCCGTGGGCTACCTAGCCTGGAATGGCAACATGGATATGGCCATTGCCATCCGCACCGCCATTGTCAAGGACGGCACACTCTACATTCAGGCGGGAGGTGGTATCGTCGCAGACAGTCAGGGGAGACTCGAGTGGAAGGAGAGCATGAACAAGGCTCGCGCCATCTTTCGTGCAGCTGCGATGGCTGAGAACAGGCTGGAAAAATTCGACGACTGAAATCAGCTGTCCGCCTCAGCCATCCACCTCATCCATCCACCTCATCCATTCACCTCATCCATTGAACAAGGCGACTCGCGCCTGTACACGTCGCTCCCAAAGCTCAAATACCAGTGTTCCGGCGACATAGGCTGCGACAAACAGCAGTGCGCGTGAATCCAGTGCGAAGGCGCCAACAATCGCCGGACGTGGACAATAACCAGCGATACCCCAGCCAATCCCGAACAACCCTGAATCGATCATCAGCGTCGGTCGATGCGATTGGCTGCTGGCCTGTGCAAGGTTGAATCAAACAGCGGTGCAGCGCGTCGACCAGCCAATCGATAGCCTCTACCAGTCACCACCAGCGCACTGCTTATCACGAGGAGCAGCGCAGGACCCCAACCCACCGAGAGGTTGAGAAGGGCGATGACGTTGGCTGGCTCGGTCATTCCCGACAGTACCAGACCGATTCCGAAGAGGATGCCGGCAAAAAGGTCTGCCAGTGGGTTCATGAATCGATGACTCCCGTGCCACGCAGCAGAATCGCCGTCAGCATTCCCAAACCAACAAAGATCATGGTTGCGACGATCGACCGCGGTGACAATCTTGCTATCCCACAGACGCCGTGCCCGCTGGTACAGCCTGACCCGAGACGTGTTCCGAAACCAACGATCAGACCACCCAGGATCAACCACATCGGCTCAACCGTAAGCCGATTCGAGGCCGGCCCAACAAAAAGCGTCGCAATCCAGCCACCCGCGCCGGGACCAAGAAGAAACAGCACAGGCCAAAGCGTGCCCGGATTTTTCAACGCCTGGCTGACGATACCGCTGATCCCGGCAATCCGTCCGAGGCTCAGGAACAGCCACTTGTCGCGAGACCAATCAGAATTCCGCCCGCAACGGCGCTCGCGAACACGTTTGTGAACACCGTCACATCTCCTTGTTCGACTCAGACCTTTGAATGCAAACCCCGGTTGCCAGGCAATGGCACCGACTTACAGATCCATGACAACATCAGGCCGCTGCGGATCCCACGGCAATACAGACTATGCGCCCGCAGCGCCAGCGTCTCCGTCAGGCCCATTGACACCCGAATTGTGCAGGATCGCAATGAATGTGAAAGGGTAATCGACGAACATGGGGCCTGGTGTCGGAATCAACGTCAGTAAGGCATTGGGCTCTCATTGGGCGCAAGCACTTCAAACAGGACCGCTTGGAGATCTTTTGGACGCGCAAGAATTTCGCAGGCACGAATTTCGCAGGCACGAATTTCGCAACAGGTGGGAGCGCTGGTCTCTTCGACTGGCCAGACTACCGTTGGTTGGCGTGCTCGGTCGGCGGCTTGCTCGACTGGGATACCGGCCCTATACGGGAGATACCGGCCTCGCCCGTCATTTCCCGGAGGGTTATCGCTCTCCACTTGCGCGCGTTCATGCAGACAAACTTGAAACAGGCAAACACTGTTACATCGGTGATCACGCGCTGCTCATGAATGAGCCTGGTGGCGGAGCGATAAAGCTGGGTGATCATGTCCTCATTTTCGAACACACGACGCTGTTGACCATCCAGGGCGGCAGCATCGAAATTGGCGACGGCTCGCACATTCAGCCGCGGTGCCAGTTCTCGGCCGCCAAGGGGTCGATCAAGATCGGCAAACGTGCGGAAATAGCACCGGCTTGCGCGTTTTATCCGTACAACCATGGACTTTCTGCGGACCTGCCGGTTCGCGATCAACCCTTGACCAGTCGCGGTGGAATCACGATTGGTGACGATGTCTGGTTAGGTTACGGCGTAATTGTTCTGGATGGCGTCCATATCGGGGACGGTGCAGTCATCGCCGCCGGGGCCGTTGTCGTCAACGACATACCGGCCATGGCTATTGCTGCCGGAGTCCCTGCAAGAGTTTCGCGATTGCGCGTGGCAGGCAATGAAAAAACAGAAAACTGCAGGTAATTAGTTCGATGGCACTTTCTTCCGAATCAACAATTGTCATTCAGTCGACCAAGGGGCTCGCTCAACTTGGATTTGGTGAGTTGTGGGCCTATCGCGAGGTCATCTTTTTCCTCGCCTGGCGAACCATCAAGGTGCGTTACAAGCAGACCATTTTTGGTGCCGCCTGGGCGATCATCCAGCCCATCATCACCATGGTCATCTTCACCATTATTTTTGGTCGGATTGCCAAGGTCCCGACAGACGGTATTCCATATCCTCTATTTGTGTTTGCCGCATTGTTGCCCTGGCAGTTTTTTGCCGCCAGCATCAGCGCAGGCTCAGACAGTCTGGTGGGTGGAGGGTACATACTCAAGCAGGTCTATTTTCCACGTCTGGCGATGCCATTGGCCAGCATTGCTTCCTGTGTGGTCGACTTTGCGCTTGCCTTCCTGGTCATGGTTGCGTTGATGATCTACTTCGGCCATGTGCCAACCGCATCGATCCTGTTCCTCCCGTTCCTGGTGCTGTTGGTGATCATCGCTTCACTGGGCGTTTCATTGTTCCTGAGTGCAATGAACGTTCAGTTTCGTGACGTCAAACACGCCTTGCCATTCATGATCCAAGTCTGGATGTACTGTACGCCGGTGGTCTATCCATTGCGGCTGATCGAAGACCCGCTGCTGGCCCTGCTCTATTCCCTGAATCCAATGGTCGGCGTTGTGGAGGGATTCCGCTGGGCAATCCTGGGCGTTGGTACAGTACCCGTTCTACCGCTGATGTTGTCGGCAGCGGTCTCCCTGATACTGCTGATCATCGGCACGTTCTATTTCAAGAAGATGGAACGTACTTTTGCTGATGTGGTCTAGTTTTCATCCAGACTGGCCGGTGTTGTGCAGGACAGGACAAACGCCGGCGGAACATTACGCAGCACTGGTCGACTGAGGTCATAACTCCCGAACGCCTGATACAGACGCGCTCGCAGTTTGATTGCACCTGGCGTCGGATAGTTGTGGACATAACTGAACGTGCGGAACACCCCATCCTTGTGCATGAAAACACGCAATCCTGCAAATATTGATTCGACCTGTTCATCAGGCATCCACAACAGTGGCAGCCCCGAGAGGACTATGCGAACTGGCGGTAACCCGCGTGCCGCGACAAAAGCTGCTGCGTCACGGACATCGCCAAGCTGGAATTCCAGTTCCGGGAAGCGGGAACAAAGTCGGCGATACAGACCCGCGTCTCTTTCGATGCCAAGGTAGCGAATATCCAACCCGGAACTCCGCAAGCGGCGAATCTCCTGTGTGAAGGCTCCGGTCCCCGGGCCGAACTCCACGACGACGTCACCATCCTGCAAGGCCAGTCCTTCAAACATGGCATTGGTAAGAAACCTGGAGCTGGGGACCACAGACGCCACGCGTCTGGGATTGCGCAGAAATCGCCCTAAAAAATACATCGCATCAGCAACTGGGCCTGAATTGGCTTGATCTTGTGGCGCGGGCATCCGATTGATCCTGAACTTCCAAGGTGACACCGGAGTGTACCCAATAATTGAGTCCTTCTGTCGTGCGTTGCGGCGTGCCTCCTGGCAACCATCCGGGCACCGGGTCCGGGAACAGCTGTCGTCCCGTCCATTCCCTGGCAGTTGCGGCATGATTCCGATGGGTTTGGGCAGTTATACTTCGCGGCCCTGTCGCTGATGTATCCAGTCTGTTCCAACGAGGAATCAGACCCGCTCCCGGAGTATTTCCTGATCATTATCCTCATGATCGACAACGCGACGTCCTGTAGGCAATGACGAACACGGATGCGATGGTCATCGGGTGAACGGTCGCGCACAGTATCGTTCACCTGCCAGACGCGATGCTGTGTGGGCGTACTTGGTAAGCCGTGGTAAAGGACGATTGAGACGGGAAGTGCGGTCTGCATCTGCTCTTTGGCATCGCGCAAGCCAAACACCGGTTGCCTCCCGGGAGTATTGTGTGCCGGCGGAACTCGTATGCCTCTCGCGATTTGCCGCGCGACCGGCCCTGCTCCAAATTCAGAATCAGTACGCCTGCAAGGGAACCTGACATGAACAGAACAGGATCGAGGCCAACACCCTCTGCTCGAAAGATCCGGAGGCTCCTTTCAACCCTGACGCTGCTGGGCACTACCCTGCCCGGGCTGGTCTGTGGTGTTGCGTAAACTGCCGGCGAAAAGCGGATTGAATCGATCCAGTAACCCGCCGTCGTGGACAAGCCCATCGAATCTCTTTCCAGTACCCAGACACCGCCACCCGTCGCAACGAGTAATACGGATCTCGATTGCGGTGGCGGACGAAAGCTGAGTCTGGTGGGCAACTGCACGGTTTCCAATACGAGCAGTGTCGGCGTGTGCCGAGGCACCAACGAGGCCGTCGAATTCGACGTGTCATGCCCGAGCGGTTGATCTGGCGTTCCCGGCGGCAGCGCGAGTTCATGTAGCGACATCGTTGTTCGCTGATTGACGCACGGTCAGCGCGTGCGCCCGCGCGGTCCGGAGCGCCGTTGGCTAATGCCGGGACTTGCGATATTCCGGTTCCAATCGACACCCCTGCTTTGGACCTGAGAGCCTGTTGGACTTGAGCGAGCGTAGCGAGCCGAGTAGGAGAGCGAGGACAGTTTTTCAAGATTTCGAGGAGGATCGTGCCCTCCGGACGAAGCGCTCGGCAGCGAGAAATTGGGGAAAAATGAACCGCTCACCTTACCGGCGCAGTAGATCAGTCTCAAGTCCGACAGCCTCCCTGGCCGGGTGGTGCAAGTATTGACTGCGCCACCGTCGGTTTACCGAAGCCGGATGGATCCATGATCGAAGTCTTTTCCAGCGTCGCCTTCGAAGGGAGGAAAGAGACCCGGCGCCCAAAAGGTCAACAATTCGTCCGACCGGCCTACCACGCCAACCACCCAAGCTTATAAGAGTGGATTATCCGGTCTATTCTCGATGAAAATCGAGTGCAATGGAAAGTGGTTTCTCACGGCATCAAACGATGACACCGGCAGGTTATCCTTGAAAGTTCTTGAATACGAATTTCTCGATATCTCCCGGGTCTCTGCATCCTACCGGCGAGTGAAAGCTCAGCTCGAACGGGACGACACCAAATCTGCCGACCTGAAGAAGCTCACCGGTTCGGCATACTTCCGGGCAAAGCTCGATGACACGAACCGTTTGTTGCTGCAGATCGTGCGCCATCGGGGAGAGCGATTTGCGGTCGCCCTCGAAATCATCGGGCAGCACGCTTACGACCGCTCGCGATTCCTGAATGGGGCTGTGATCGACGAGTCCAAGATCGAAGAAGTTTCGGAAGATCTCGAGACGTTGCCGGAAGTCACTTACTTGAACCCGGCAACAACCCGTATCCACGTGCTCGACAAGATCCTGAGTTTTGACGATGTTCAGGATGCGGTGTATCGCACGTCACCGCCCCTGATACTGATCGGTTCGGCAGGCAGCGGGAAAACCGCCCTTACACTCGAGAAGCTGAAGCAGGCGAGTGGTGATGTGCTCTTCGTGACACGTTCGGCCTTCCTTGCGCGGCATGCGCGAGATCTTTATTTCTCGCGGGGGTTCCGGGCGGATTACCAGGAGATATCGTTTTTGAGCTTGTCTGAGCTCATCGGCACCTTGCGCATACCTGATGGAAACGAGGTTCGATTCACTGACTTCAGGAAATGGTTTGAGCGTCATCGCCAGACGGCCCGTCATATCAGCGATGCACACGCGCTCTTCGAAGAGTTCCGGGGTGTCATCACCGGTGCATCGTTAGAGTCTCCATGGTTATCCCGTGAACAGTACCGTGCATTGGGAGTTCGTCGATCCATATTCCTCGATGAAGCGCGTGACGAGGTGTATGACCTTTTCGGGAAGTACGTAAGCTGGCTGGAGGAGGCTGGTCTTCATGATGCCAATATCGTTGCCCAGGAGCGGCTTGGCACTGTGGTGCCCCGATACGACTTCATCGTCGCCGATGAGGCACAGGATCTGACGAGCGTTGAACTTGCACTGGTCCTCAAGCTGTTGCGCAAACCGGGTCAGTTCGTTCTGTGTGGTGA
>Ga0163144_10031672_pt1 | contig 10072 bp, 9 predicted proteins | sample OliLak19BULKMAT1_FD_123175 | JGI IMG/M metagenome (GOLD analysis project Ga0163144, IMG submission 123175) | Freshwater microbial mat bacterial communities from Lake Vanda, McMurdo Dry Valleys, Antarctica - Oligotrophic Lake LV.19.BULKMAT1 | ecosystem: Environmental > Aquatic > Freshwater > Lake...
AAATTGTTAATAGTGTTGCATTGGCCATGGTTTAGTGGCCACGGGACTGGGTGCTCCGAGTGAGCCGATTGTGCACCCAAGTTCGGGGTTGATGGAGCAGGTGACTTCCCACTATAAAAGTTATAGTACTCTCATACATGCATGTGTTAATCGCTGAAACCAGGCCAGCGCCTCCTCACATTTTGGACAGGAGCGGTACTGAAGTCCCAGTTGCGAAATCAGCAACATTCTGGAGTGTGGCATACTTGGCTATCTAATCGCTGGATGTTGCTGGATGGCACATACATGCCCGGAACCGCATTCAACTGATGGTTTCAACGTCACTTGAAAGCCGGAGGGCGAATCTTGGCACCTTTAGCAAACAAAGTTAGGCTCCCGAAACCGTTTCTTTCAACTCACAAAAACACAATACAATTCATTTGTTCTCATCCTAAATATACTCCCAAAATATAAACATGAGATCCCTCTTGACGGCATTCGGTCTTCTGTTCTGTCTTCTTCCAACGTTGGCGTCCGCCTCGGCTGTGAAAGGTGTCCGTGGAATTCGAAAGCTACAGGAGCCGCCAGCGCCCAAAGAAGACAAAGTGAAAAAGTGTAAAAAGTTCAAGGAACCAAAAGCTGCCCCCAAGGGAGTTGCTGATCCCAAGGCAGCGGATCCCAAATTGGGAGACCTGAAGGCAGTTTCAGACACCACGGAAGAAGCGCCCGCGCCAGAAGATGCCACGGAAGAAGCACCTGCGCCCAAGGAGGGAGCAGCCCTTCCCAAGGAGGGAGTTGCACCCAAGGCCACAGGTGATCCCAAAGATCCAAAGGCCAAAGAAGATCCCAAAGCTACTGCTGCTTCTGATCGTTCTGAAGAACTTGAGTGTCTTGAATGGGAAGAAGACCGTTCAGACAGTGGTTCCAGTGCGATCGACGATCCAGCTTTTGGCTCGTCCTCAGATTTTCAGAGCGTCAACGTTGATTGTGATGCCATTGCCAATGATAAAGGACCAACAAATACCCATTCTTTGTCCTTCATGATTAACATGGATGTATTGAAGAGTGCAGATGCTAGCTTGCAAGACATTTACAGCGCCATGGAGAAGGAACTGCAAATGAAGGTTGCTCCTCGCGTTGCAGGATGTTCTGGTGGCCGAATGCTGGCTTCTGGACAGTCTAGCAAGATTGTCCATGTTGACTTTGGTGACATGGAACTAGACAGAAAAGGTGCGTAACAAACTATCGTTTTGAGATATATTTTTTTCTTTGTTATTCCCATCTCACCCATCAACTACCTATTTCTCCCCCTTTTAGGCTGTGTCTCTGAACTCGCCAAGTCGTCCGACGGCATTTGCTCCTCAACCGATGTCCCAGTGGACGTATACTTTGTTGGTGACATGCCAGACAATGCGATTGCAAAGGTGGAAGTTGCCATTGAGCAACATGAGTGGGATATTGAAGGGCTTTTGGATACATCTGAAGTTTCCATTATCCAAACTGGGAGCAGCATGGGAAGCACTGGCAGTAGTGCTACATCATCTGGCGGCATTGGCGGCATTGCGGCTGCTGCCTTTGTTGTTGCAGCCGTCGTCGCTTTCATCTGTTACCGAAAAAGCCGACGCAGCGCTCCCGAGGCAAAGGCCGAGCTTGACACAGATGAAGAATCTGATGATGATGTGAAGGACAAGAAGGGCGGCGTTCCAGAGGTTACGGCCACGCCAGTCCGCAACTAATTGTCACGTAGCTGACGACTCTTGAGTGGGCTGATCGCTTCTTGAGCTGATCGCTTCTTCGAGTCTTTGTTTGAGCATCGAAAATATAATAAACCTACTTAAGCCTTTGAGCCATTAATATTGTACCCGCCTGAGATTTTTGTCTGAGCTTTTATGTCTACGCAAGCCCATTCCTGAATTATGTTTATCCAGCGAGTTAATAACAATTAAGCTGCACTGTTCCCATCCTCTCTGGATGCATCACGAACGAGAACACGATTTATTGCTATGGTTAAGCACCTAGCGTGTACTTTATATAAAGAGGAAATGTAGAGCAAATTCCTGCTGGATCGCACCGAACCGGGCACCCGCCTCGAGGAGAGAGCTATCACCCATTTCCTTCTAGTTTCCTTGCTACCACCAGAAGTGAGTCTTCGCAGTATCTTGTGCGGTTTCGTGTAGGTCAGCGATCAGGATGGGCTCACACCGTTTTTGATTAAATCTGTTGACAATGGCAATTTGACCCCCGTGGAATTCTTCCACTTGCACTGGCTGGCTGGCCTTTGGCTGTCCATACTCTTGGCATCCCTGGCTATTAGGCGCTTGGAAAGCAGCGGTTCATAAAATTTCTTCCCAGAGAGTGGCACGCTCTCAGATGGACAACGACAGCTTAGGAATGCCCAGGATGACTCGTGAATGGCCATCAACGGGAATGCTGCTATGGATTACGCATGCAGCAGGGGTGGTGTGCGGAGCGTACGAATCGTGGCCTTCCGTTTCAAAGATTCCTCTGGTTATGGAGATCGTTCGTGGCTGTAGGCGCACAAAAAAAAACATTCTACGCCTCACGGAACAACCCAAACTGTTGGTCCGCCAACGTCATGACACTCAACGCTACAATCCAGGATGAGAATCGATCCATTCCCTGTCGTCGACAAGTGTAGGCAAGCAATGCCAGATAGATGAACTGGAACCTTGGATCCAAAAGCCCTAAGGGAGGTTCCTTCCAGCACCGCCTCCCCACAATCAGATAAAATCCACTTCCCAAAAGGAACGTATAAAATGCTTGAGTCGTTTTAGGACCAATGATACGTTTTTTCCGAAGGGTCATGTTAAGGGCATTGAGTTGGACCACCATAATGGCCAAAAATAGCGTTGGAATCATATCGCGTAGATACGGCGTTCCATACAACATGACGGCTCGACCCAAGAATTGCATAAATCCTGCCATAAAAACACTAATGGACGAGGAACACATGCCTCGAATCGTCGAAATTTGTTTGGGATATTGGTTTGTCACGTACTGCAATCCGTACATGGTAGCAAATTCTGCGGCGATGCGATAATAGAAGGTTGCTTCCCATTGGTGCCGGTCATCCTGTTGTGGTGGAACATGCTTCTTGTAGACCAAAAAGGCTAAAACGAGCCATAACTTGGCCGCAAACACAAAGGCGTGTCCTCTATACTCTTTCCAAATGGAAAACCCATCCTTTCCTTTTTTGACATTCACAATTTGAAAGAGATAGCTAGTAATGTTGGGCAAGGCCAAAAGGATCATGGCCAAGAAATCCGCCACTCGACTTTGCCCAAATCCGGCATGGTCGACATCCAAGCAAATCAACCGAAAACGATAAATAAAATGTAAGAGTGCCAACAAACCACAACATGCATGAATGTGGTAGGGATCGTGGTGAGTTAACAAGTTGGCCATGGTCCATCCGTGAATGATTAATTGGATGTCGGTGATCCTGGTTGCTTCTCTGCCATCCAGTGGAGAAATGCTTTGGGCCCACTCGAAATCTCCTTATTCTTAGAAACAACAGAACACAATCCCTTCTCAGAGTGCAGAGCTGAGCTCTTGGCATTGATTAAACCACAATCCGAGTACTGGTATTATGATAGCTGGCTTGCATTGTTATTAGCTGGTACATGCATGCATGGGCAGCATGGCATCTGCTGAGATCTTCAATCTTTGCCGCGATCAGAATGATCATTGAATCGGAATGAGAAGGCTATTAATGTTAGGGTTAAAGATATGAATGTGTTTTGTGGGCTGGTTGAAGGCACGGTCAAAGCGTGACTAAAGCATGCTAGCGTTGCCGTGACGTCTGCCTGACCCATGGCCGTGGACAGACTGCCAGATACGATCGCGAAGCAGCAGGCGGCTGGAAGAATTATTTCGAAACATCGCATCATCGTCGACTATTATTTTTGTCGTCTTCTTTGTTTGTAGCATACACTGTATCAAACATCTTTGTATATACTTGAAACGTCCTAACTATGAGCTCTGTCCGCCAAATTGTAGTATTGCTGTGCCTGTCAGTAGTCTCGTCTTTTGTTGTCAATCCGACAAGGCAGAATGCTGGTGTGGCCCCACAACAATTTACTCCTCAACCACCACGAGTGTGGATGAGTTCTTCTTCGACCGATGCTCCCGCATCTGCGGCACCCCAAAAAGAGGAACCGCCGATTGATTATGACATTCCAGAAGATGCCGTCTTGACGCTCAAACCCAATGCCATGAAACGACTCCGAGAATTGCGAGACAAACAATCCAACAAGGCATTGGTCTTACGAATGGGGGTTCGCAGTGGAGGCTGCAGTGGCATGTCGTATGTCATGGACTTTTCGACAGAAGATGCCATTCAAGAAGATGATGAAATCGACGAGTATACGGGAGAAAATATTAAATGTGTCGTCGATGCCAAGAGTATGCTGTATTTGTACGGTCTAGAACTAGACTACAGCGATGAATTGATTGGAGGAGGTTTCAAGTTCTTCAATCCAAACGCGGAGGAGGCTTGTGGGTGTGGGAGCAGTTTTGGTGTGTAAAAATATGGGTTGGATGGTGTGGTCATCTGGTTTTCAAAGAGAAAACAATGATCGTGACAATCCATTTAGGAATGGTACACAAAACGTCCCCCCTCCCTTTTGTTGTGAAGGCAGTGCATGGTTTCAGGAGTGATCGAGCCAGGGATGCCCGAAACCATCCATACAGTAGAACGAATCAATTTACCCTTAAAAATCTAGATTTTTTTAAAAAAAGAGAGGAAAATATATAGTAGCCTTTGTGGGTAGTTCTTCGTATCCATTGTTGAAAGATCAATCCTCACTAAAAGGAAGAAGCTGCTGCAGCCGCGCTAGCCATCCAGAATTCTGTGTACAACCAAACCAAGTTCGCTGCCACAAGGTAGGACACATTTAGCTGGGCAAACGTCATGAGCACTTGAGCACTTCCTTTGTCGTTTTAGGAAGTTTGACAAATGCCATTTTCCTTCGTTTCGTGCCGGAAACGCACTTTTTCGCTAGTTGCGAAACAAATGGAAATTTTACCCTTGGCAGCTGCAGACGAATTATTAGTCCTGGTAGGTATGCACTTGACTAAAGTTGGGAGATACGAAGCTTGGGAGGAAGATACTACGTGGTAGTCACAACAGCTGAGCTCACCTTTGACACACACAGCTATCTGGACAATGGATGATGCTCCACATCCAACAGCGAATGGCTCTAGGTCTTTAATGAACAATATAAATTTATTTGTAATTTTCAAGAAGAATACTTATTTTGCCAAGATTTGCTTTGCAATAAGAAAGTGAGAGATTTAGACATAGAAACCAGTCCTCATTCTGATCCAACCAATGCGACCATCACGAACATTTTTAGAATGGCAAAATGCCCCCCTTCGAAAGTTTGTCTGCTAAAAGAATAGCAATCAACGCCATGAGAATGGTTTGTAAGAGATTTGCCGCGGCGTCATTTTTGGCGCCTCCACCGGCTGCTTCTTTGGTAGTACCATCTTTTTTGGTTTCTGCCTTGGCCGCGCCTCTCGCAATATCCGCGCCCTCCCGGGACCATTCCTTGAGCTTGCCTTTAAAGTCATGGATGCAAGTATATCCCTTACTTTTCATAATGTCTTGCAATTCTTGACAAATTCGATCAAAACATTTGGGTCCTTCGGTCCAATGACACGTACCCACTTGGACGGCTGTGGCACCACAAAGAATCAGCTCAAATGCGTCCTTGCCCGATTCGACACCTCCGACTCCCACGACATCGATGCTTTCTTTGAGAGCCAATCGCAATTTTCGAACATTGGCCAGTGCCGTATATTTGACGGCGGGTCCAGAAAGTCCGGCAAATCCTTGATTGCTGGAAATCATGGGAGCTTCCGAGTGGATGTCCACCACCAAGGAATTTCCTACAGTATTAATAGAGGCCACATAGGCAATGGTACCGTCAAATTGATTCAAAATATCGGCCGCTTGTTGAAAATGAGGTCCATCGAGATAGGGCGGCAGCTTGATGCCCAATTTAATATTCTTGCCAGAAATTGCCGCGGAAACTTGTTTTAAAATATCCTTCATTTGATCAAAATCATAGGCAATAATCGGTTTGCCAATGACATTGGGACATGCCAAATTCAATTCCACCAATTGAATCTTGTCCAAAGTCGGTGCCTTGGCGATTTTGTCGAGCATTTCCAAATTGTCCGCCAAGGTTTTCCCGGAAATACTCACCATATAAGGCTTTTGGGGATCGGTCATGCATTCCTCAATGGTCTCCTTGGCAATGTAATAGTCAATTCCATTGTTGGGCAAGCCTTCGGAATTGAACGAGGCTTGCCCGTTCGTGGCGTGATAGGTTCTCGGCAAGGGATTTCCATTTTGTTTGGCAATGGTAGCACTCTTGGCCAAGACACCGCCGGCTTGGGACTCGCACACTTTGGACAAGGCCGCGGCTGTCCCACTCCGAGGACCGGACGCATTGTAAATACAAGTCGTGAGAGGGACGCCACCCACTGTGGTTGCCAACGAAGGTGTCATGATTTTGTTGGATTGTTGTCTTGTTGCTTATGTGTTGCGTACTGGGTTTAGAAAATCCCCAAAGAATAATTATATTGTAGCGACGAGTAGGTACACCAAATTGAAATGAGTCTTGCTAGCTAGCTACTGTATAGTAGTACTAGTAGCATGGGAGAGGGAAGAAATAAAGTGTCTTCATTCAATTATTGATGGATTGATTGGTTGGTTTGGGCCTTGGGGATCTTGGATCTTTGGGGTTCGGGATGGGAAGCGCATCATTAAATTTTGTGAAGCGTGTCAATGAAACCTTATCATTAGAGTTAGGGCTTTCCATCGCCACGTTTTTTTCTTCGTTCGAAAATCCCGGACCCTTTCTTTTTCTTCCATACTGTACCACTTGACTGCTCTTGGTAGCTACTACTACTAGCTAGTTAGTAGACTACTAGCTAGTAGCTACTGTAGTAGCTAATTAGAGTACCAGTACTATGAAACACATCGCCCAGACCCCCAACGTCAGGACGAAGAAGAATGGATGATCTAATATAAATCTACAACGAATGAATCTGAAAGGTAGCAAAAAAAAGATATGAGCACAAAAAGAGAACATGAGGATACCTGTCCCACCTACGCTCGTCGGCCCTGCGATGTCATTGTTTCTGGCATCTCGACATGGTCCTAGAACAAGTCAGCAAACAATAATTTCGCATGGCATCCCATTTCAGACGAGATTGTATGCATCGACTGCTAGCATCTGCACGGAAAATACCAACTCGACGACACTGCAAGAAGTGGATCCACCACCGAGAATTCCAGATCCTTGTGAATTTGATGATCCCGTCCAACTCTCGGTCGTGGTCAGTTGGGTCGAAGACGTCATGTCCAAATGTTGGGGAGAAATTGAAAACGTGAAACCCTTATTTTATGACTATGGCATGGGATATACGCAAGTGGCCATTTGTGTGTCGAAAGAACAAGAAAATATCTATGTCACCTTTCGTGGTACCGATGTTATGGAGTTTCCCGATATTTTGTCCAATATTGACATTGTTTGGGATAATTATGGGCCACCAAAGTCGTCCATTTTGGACAATGACGATGATCAACAACAAGCAGCCGCAAGAGGTCCTAAAGTGGATGTCCCAGGAAAAGTCCAGCGTGGATGGAACCGCAAAATCTTCAACCCCAAACTGTATTTGCCACTCAGCGAAAAACTATTGCAAATCAAAGAACAATATCCAACCTACAAGGTCATTGTGGCGGGTCACAGTCTCGGAGCGGCCTTGTCGATCCTGTACGGAGTCTATGTGGCCAAGTATGTTTTGCCACAAGATCTTGTAGAGGTGATTAATCTGGGATCTCCGCGTGTCGGAGATGAAACCTTTTATCATGCCATTCAAGAAATTTCGAATCTGAACATTTGGCGCATGGTCTACCAGGACGACGTCGTCGCGCGTTTGCCTCCCGTGTGGTTGGGATATCGTCATGTGGGTCACTTGTTGCATTGGGATAAACATGATGAAATAAAAGCCTATCATCAACAATTGGAAACTTGTATGGATAGTGAATGCTACGCTGGGATTCCAGTTGACGAGTTGAATGTGTTGTTTGGAAAAATTGGTGATCATGAGCATAAACACTACAAATGTGTCGTCAAGCAAGCCAGGGCGGATCCGGATAAATACTGGCCCAAGGGGTTTGAGCTGCTGAGAAAACGAGACGACAAAAACACCGATGTTGCCTAGCTAGTATTACTAGGTGACGATAGTCTCGTAGCGGCAGTGTCAAAGTCACTAACAGACTTTCTGTATAGAGAATGTTGCTATCTATCAACATGATTTTGTGGCGGCTACAAGTCGCATTGAATTCATGTTTTATCATATAATTATTCTTTGCTTGGAGGCAAACCTCGCTTGCAACGTCGATAAAAGTAAGAATTGGGTCAAATGGGTCACGGGTTTTCATCGGGCACTGCCTTGGGCATGAATTGGATTTCCTTCGGCTTCCGGCCGGCCATTGGAGGTTGCTTCAGCTGTTCCCTCGCGTGCTTATCAAAATCCATAAGGGAATCTAATGTCGAGTTGCATTGCTTGGAAGTTTTTTCAAGTTGTCTACCCATAGATATAAAGCCCTTCATAGTTGTGTCCCACTTCGGTCCCAACAGCTTTCCCGGATCGCCCAACTCCTTTTGTTTTATCAGTTCAGTAACCTCCGCTTGTGAAATCTTCAGCATGCGGAGATCACTGAGGAACGACTCGGGTCCCACAACTTTCACATCATTGGCATCCGCAAAATTGTGAATGTCTGTGTCATGATTAGAGCCATCGCTTCGGAGGCGATTCAAATACGCTTCATCAGGAAGCAGCATCCACACTACGTTGTAGGAGTTTTGTACTTCATCGGCATATCGTTTGTTGGATAGGATTTTAATTGTGTTTTTCAGATTTTCCTTGTACTTGATACGATCCTCTTCCGTTTCAAGCTTTTCCCACTTCGGGGCCTTGCTGTCGACAATGAGCAACCTGTCATTCGGAAGTGCCACAACTGCATCTGGAATCTTGCCTGACGGTTTCAAGACTTTTTGTAGGTCGTAGGAGTGAACAAGTTCCTCGCTTTTTGCACGCTCCAAACACGATTCTAGACAGGCCTCCCCCTCGAGCTTCAACTGGCTTGGCTGCATCCGCTTCAAGTTAATAGTGTCCAATTTTTCCTTCAGCCGTTCATTCTCTGAACATTGATTCTTGTATTTGCCCTTGATTTCAGCGCGATCTTGCTGTTCTTTTTGCAGTTTGTCGTTGATTTCAGCGCGTTCTTTTTGTTCCTTTTGCAGCTGCAGCTGCTCCCGCTTAAGGTCTGCTGCTGTGGAAGCGAACTTCCACCGAAAGTGCATGGCGCTAGCAGCAGACGCCAACAGTAAAAAATCTGCTACGTGAGAGTCATGAAGAAAGCTGGGTAGAAAGGAAGCATGGCGCCTGTGACGGAATGGATCTAACCACAAGGTTTTCTTCTTGCACCAGTGGCGTTGCAAAGTGGCAAACGGTAACCGAGCAGCAGATTTTAGTAGCATCCTGGCTTCAATTGAACAGGAAAGACCGCTACTGTATGCGTATTAGACTGTTTATTCCTTCGCTTTTCAGTTTTCTTCGTATTGTTTGAATGGTTTCTCTTGGGCGTGGACGAGTTCATTCTTTGCGTCGATTCAAGAGGCGTGGCCACAGATACGTTTTCAGGTTTTCGTGAAGATTAGTTTTCAGGGCTGCCACATCGTACCTGGTACCGGGCATCGTGGAAGCAGGCGGGCACATGCACCAATTGAATGACAGCCCCGGAAATTTTCCTTCCCGTGTAATCTTGCTAGTAAGCATTAGTAGGAAGATTTCAACAGTCTCTTGGGAATCAATCTACTTAGTAGGAAGACATGTGCACAGCATCCACCAGTCTCATCACACCTTCTTCTTTGGAATCTTTTGCATTCAATTGTGAGTAGACCTTGGAGACTGTTTTGCTCTTTTTTTGTGCTCTAGGCTTCAATTTCCCTTCTTGGGTTCCCCTTTGATTGCTGGCATTGGCTGCTGCAAA
>Ga0163144_10031673_pt1 | contig 10072 bp, 6 predicted proteins | sample OliLak19BULKMAT1_FD_123175 | JGI IMG/M metagenome (GOLD analysis project Ga0163144, IMG submission 123175) | Freshwater microbial mat bacterial communities from Lake Vanda, McMurdo Dry Valleys, Antarctica - Oligotrophic Lake LV.19.BULKMAT1 | ecosystem: Environmental > Aquatic > Freshwater > Lake...
ATGAAAGCTGGACTAGAAAAGCGGCACCCGAAAATGCCGCTTTTCACAGAATTTAGAAAACAAAAGCCGCGTTATTGTTACTCGGTCCGGCATCCGTACTCGGCGTTCCGAGTGCGCTAACTTCACCCAGATAATTACCCGACTGCCCTGGATACGGCATGCCAGGATCAGTCGTAAACGAGATTGTTTGAGCGGTGCCGGGTGTCATCGCCGCAAAAGTGCACTCGATAGAAATACGCGGGCCAGGCCCTGGCACTGGGTATTTCATTGGAACAGTCAGTTGTACGCAGCCAGCCGGCAGCGGCAAGTTAAGCGTGCCAACGGTTAACTGGCTTGAAGCTTGAAAATAGAACTTGACGTTATTGACGGTTGCAGGGCCAAAGTTGCTCATTTCTAGATTGATCTGATTGCCTCCGCGCACAATCCGAACTCGTCTGTCCGCACAGCCTGTTAACGACATCGGATCCGAATTGCTAATCCCAGCTATTGGAAACTCCACGCCGTCCGGGCTGCCATCGCAATCGGAGTCAGCAGCCTGTTCGTTGAGGCCGGTGACGCGTTCGAATTGATCTTCTAGGCCGTCGTTGTCGGTATCGCGCAACGTGAGCAGACCATTGACCGCCTGCACATCAGTCGGAATTACATAGCCCAGCAAAGCCGCTGAGTCAAAGCCGGGAAACTCTGAGTTAGGCGCGCTGTTGCTTAAACTCAGTGCATAAGTGGCTTGCAAATTGCCAGGATTGAGCACGCGGTACAAAGGCACGGCGCCAGTTACAAGTCGATCTATGACGTAGCCTTCAATTTGATCGCGCCAAAATTGCCGTCCTGTGATGTTGGAGGCGTCTAATCATGTGGTTGCCGTGTCGTCGCCCGAAACACCTTGAGTGGTCAAGTCGGTGATCTCAGTAGGGTTTACCGCATAGGTAAACTTTCGAATTTGAAAGCACTTTGTACTGAGCCGCCAAAGCGGCACTAAGTTGGCGGTTGAGTCTAAAGCGTTCAGCCAAGCGGGTTTAGTTTCGGTTGCCAATAGATAAAACGAAGCGGAAGGATACCGATCCTGAGGTATAGCGCCGCTTTCGGGCGTGTAATACGGGAAACGGTAACTGGGCAGCACGCCGCCCGTGCCGAAAGTATGTCCAGCTCTAAAGGTTGTGCGCAGCTGGGTGCCAAAGTCATCATTGCTGTCTTTGCCGCTGGTAAATAAGTAGTCGCCATTGAGCGCTGCTTGCGCGGTTTGTACGCTGGTAGTGAACAGCCAGGAATTGATGCTTTGGGTTGAGCTGGGCGTATCTTTTTCGATTTCTAACGACGGCGCTTCAGTGTCAAGGCTAAATGTTTCAGCAACCGTGGCGCGCATCGAAAACATCGGAATCAGTCGATTTTGTTGCTGTTGCCCAGCCACAATGCCGAGCGTTTTCTTGACGGCATCAAACACATTGAGGCGCTTGTAAGTAGTGCCGGCAAAAAGCGGCTGATGTTCTTGTATGGTGTCGGCGCTAGACTTTAGCGCGGCCATGACTGAAGCCGCTGAAACCAGAGGATTCACAGAGCGCATCAAACCTACGGTAGCGGTAACCATAGGCGCCGCCATCGACGTACCTGTTAGCGGTCCCCATTGATTGAACTGCGCGGGCAAACCCTGGTTTCGCACGATTGGGCCGACTTTTACTACCGGTGTGGACACGGTTTCATTTGGGAAGATAAAAGAACCGCCGAGCACATCCGCTGTAGATATAGTTGTTGCGGCATTGTTTGGTACCGTAGGGAAGCTAATCTGCGTTCTAAAGCTTCCCGCATTGCCAATTTCAACACCGCCTGGCGGTTGATGTTCGAGATTTGCTGTGAGCCATGGTGCCTGATTGCCATTGAAATTCAGCTTGTGGCTGGCAAACAAAAATCCCATGGGGGAATACGGTCGATCAATCGCTGCCAGAATCTGCACACCTGGCGCTAACAAATCCACGCGCGTCGCTGCTACGGAACCGCATTCCTTTGCATCAATCTCAGCGCAGCGAAATGCGATTTTATCACCGCCGATTCCCGGATGGCGCTTGCCAAGCGGCAAATTCATGATGCGCGTTTCGTCCCAGCGCTTGTCATCAAAATCACTGGCACCAACGGCAAAAGCTTGGTGGCCGTTCGATCCTAACCAGTTAGCGGGGTATTGCACTTGGGCACCATTTGCAAGATTTCCTGCGAAGTTACCAGCTGCGCCAACAATAACCGTATCCGCTTTCGCACTATCGGCCAGTTGATCATTAAACAATGCCCCCGCGCTGAAACTAAAATTAACAGCGGTACTGCCGGCCGCTCGGCCCATCCAGCGCATAAGTTCGGCATAAGCGAATGGCGATTGATTCCCACCTGGGAAAATGCGCACCGTTCCTAGGCTGCAGCTTGGGCAGATGCCGACAATGCCTGAACCCGACAGTGCAGTGCCGTTAGCCTTGGATTGCTAGGCCGCCGCCATAATGCTGTTCACATGCATGCCATGCCGCACATCGCCGCTGGTTGCGTCTTCCAACTCGTTTGGGCGCCAGTCTGTATGCCGGAGTTCAGCTGGATCAGGGTCGAAATTTACCGCATTGCGCGCAGAAATCTGTGCTCGCGCATTGGCTTGCATATCAGGGTGCATTAGCTTTATGCCACCATCGACCGAGGCGATCAATGCGCGGCCAGTCGTTAAATCCCACGCTTCTGGCGCTTTAACCATTGGCAAAGCCCACTGCCATCGATGATTATCGGTTTCGGTATGGTTGCTCAGCTCATCCAGCGCCGAATATTGAAAGCGTGGGTTTTCACTTGGCACACGCACGTCAATGCGTTCAAACAAATTGCTAGCTTGCAGCTGCGCGCGAATTTCGCTGGCGCTCAGCGCATTGCTAGTGATGTAAATGCGCACCGAACGCTCCAGCTGAGCGCGTGGATGATTCGGCGGAAAAATGGTCGGGCTTGCAGGCAAGGTTTCTTCAGGCCGCACTTTGGCACTGCGCAAGGAGGCCGGAAGCTGCGGCAGCTTGGCAAATTTTTTACCACTGAGCTGCGTTTCGGCCTTAAGCGTAACGCTGATTTCAAAGCGCGCTTGTACGGGGGGGGGGGGCAGCGTGCACACTAGCGCACAAACTTAGGGCAATAGCGAACGGTAAACTAGCCTTTAGTTGGATTCTTGTAACATTTGACGTGATTTGAGGCTTTTTCACATGAAATCTCCTAAAACAGTAAGTCGCAGTTATTTGCGACTTGTTAACAATACAAAGATTTACGTTGCATTGTTGTGCGCGCTTTGGCTAATTTGTAATTCAGCATTCGCCCAAAGGCCGCCCACCCCCAATTTCCTACCGTCCGGTATTTCACTAGGGCCTATAGAGCGCGTTAGTCTAGCGCCGGATGGTTCCGAGTTGAATGCGCCTGCTTTTCAACCCACGCTCTCTGGTGATGGCCGCTTTTTACTTTATACCTCACTCGCCAGTAATATTTTGCCGGGCATGCCTGATCCGCCCGTTCCGGCAGATCCAGCCGCTGTCAATAACTGCAATAGCCCGGTCTTGTACCAGTGGTACGTGCTGGATCGGCAAACTCGTCAAGTAGAGCGAGTTAGCGTTAATAATCAAGGTCAGCCAGCGGCGTCAAGGCCGTTACCATCAGGTTGCAGTCTATTTTCCCGGCCGCAGGGCAACATCTCTAGAGACGGGCGATACGTCTTTTACAACACCATAGCGGATAACTTAGGCGCTACAGACACCAATCAAGGCAATGATTCGTACCGCTTTGATCGGCAGACCAAGCAAGTGCAAAAGCTGTATTCTGCGCCCAGTGGCAGACGGCTCACCTATGTGACCTATAGTGCGGACGGTGAGGTGTTTATCGTTTTGTGTGATGGGGCAGGCCTTGCCACGGTTTCGCTTTGCATTCGAGATATGCGTACCAACACAATTGCGCCAATCCTAGCAATCGACGGACAGCCGACCATAGGTGAGGACTTCGCAAATCTAAGATTTGGACTCAATTTTGACGGCAGTGTGGTTGTGTACCTATCTTCATCGCCAAGGCTTGTTCCCGGTGGCGGTAACGGGCAAATCCAAGCGGTACGGTGGAATCGCCAAACTGGTGAGCGGCGCATAATCAGTATTCGCCAAGATGGCGCGCTTTCCGATGGCGTCGATAGCAGTAATTTTGGTCAAGGTCCGCATTTTTTCGCGGTCAATGACGATGCAAGGGTGGTTGCGTTCCCAATACGCGATGGCGGTGCTGCGAATGTGGGTTACAACAGCGTAGGCGCCGTATGGCGCGAAGCGACCGGAAAAATGGAATCGGTAAGCCACAATACCGAAATTGAACCGCGCGTTTCCTTCGGCTTCCCATCGATGAGTGGTGATGGTGACTTGCTGATTTTTTTCAGCGTATTTGGAGGCTTCGACCAATTCAACAATTTTTTGGGGTCAAGGCAAATTTGGCTGCGCCGCAATCGCGGTGAGGGGCCGGCCGGGCGTTTGATCCGTAACCTCCAAAGCTACCACCCGTCATTAGGGCAAGGCGAAGATTTGCGCGCTGAGGATAACCCGGCATTTTTATTTTCTTGGGGCATGCACGGATTTAACGCGAGACGCGGGGTAATCTCTGGCGATGGCAAAACTGTAGCTTTTACGTCATACGCGCCAGATTTAGTTGTCAACGATCTGCTACCGATCAATGAGTTAACGCAGCAAGGTGTGGATATATTTGTTGCGCGGGTAATTGATACCGAGAAGATCATTGTGGTTGAAGCGCCAATTGGCAATAATTGGCTTTGGGGTGCTTTGGCGCTGTTGGTATTGTTAGTAGGAATTCGGTTTCGGGATTGAGGTTTTTGATGTGCAATTTAAGGGTTTTGGCTTCTTTTACGTTAGGGCTTAGCGCACAGCTTGGCGCACAGCCCAACCCGCCGGCGGGCTTAACGTTTGGTTTGCCGGAACGAATTAGCTTGGCGCCAAATGGTGCGGAACCTGATGCGCCGTCGTTCTCGCCATCCGTATCGGCAGACGGGCGGTATGTGCTTTACACCTCACGTGCGGGCAACTTATTGCCGGGTATGCCGCCGGGTTCGCAACCCTACACGTGCGCCGAGCCGATCATTCGGCAGTGGTATGTTTTTGATCGGCAAACCAAAACGCTAGAGCGGGTTAGCAAGGCGCCCGATGGCAGCCCAGCAAGGCAGTTACCAAGGCCGGTAAACTGCGCGCCGACTGATTTTAGTACCTATTCTGGTGGACTATCTGCCAATGGCAGGTACGCTAGTTTTATGTCCACCGGAAACAACCTAGCGCCTAACGAATTGACGTTAAGAGCCAGGATCTATCGATTCGACCGCCAGGAGAACCGCTTGGAGCAAGTGAGTGTTGGGCCAAATGGCGAGCCACCGCAACAACGGGAAGGCGGGCACTTCTTTCACGACGACTTTGCGAATCAGTATGTTTTTTATTGCAGAGACCTACTAGGTTTTAGCGCCGTAGGTCCGTTACTTGCCTGCTTAAAAAATATGCAAACAGGCGCAATCACGCCAGCCGTTCGCGGCACCAACGGTGAATTATTTGAAAACGGATTCGTAATTGCGATAAGCGGTAACGGGCGCTACTTGGCTTATGTCTCAAGCGACCCGATTTTTTTGCCAGAGCTAGGCAACGGCACTTTGCAAGTGGTGCGCTATGAAATAGCAACCGGCAATCGCGTTATCGTAAGCCGCCGCCGAACGGGCGAATTATCGTCATTTGTAAGCGCAAGTTTTCAACTTGAACCGGTTGGATTTAACTTCGATGGCACGGTTATGACGTTCGCAGCGCGCGATGCGGGGCCGCCGAGCGCAATAACCAGCAGTGTTGCAATTTGGAGGGAAAGCGTGGGTTACATGGAAACGGCGATTGATGTAGGCACACAGCTGCCTGATCAATTTGCACTGTTCCCCAGCTTAAGTGATGATGGCGGCTTGCTACTTTATGGCAATTCGGATGCAAGTTTGCCAACCGCCCCGCCCGGCATTGAACGCAGCGCGCCGCTTGAGCTTTGGCTGCACCGCACCCGCGCAGAAGGCGCTGCTGGGCGGTTTGTGCGCACCACCGCTGGCGCATCACCGGGTGCGTTTAGCCAGCGTGGGCATTGCGACGTGCCGGTTGGAACTAGCGCACCGACAACTGAAGTTCAAAAGCTCTACAACACCATAAGCCTCAACTGCCCGCAGCTATCTGGCAGCGGTAATTTAGCGGTGTTTATTTCGCGGTCAAACGAGTTAGTGCCCGGCGATAGCAACATGAACCTTACGTCTGAAGAGTTGCGTGACATTACGATTGGCCAACGCGCGCTAGATATCTACGCGGTGCCCATTTTTGACGCTGAGAAGCGCTTGGTTGTGCCGGTGCCGATTGGCAATAATTGGCTTTGGGGCGCGTTTGCGCTGCTGGTATTGATGGTTGGCTTGCGGGTTCGGGGTTGAGGTTTTTGATGCGCCATTTATGGGTTTTGCTTTCTTTTGCGTTAGGTTTTAGCGCACAGCTTGGCGCACGGCCCAACCCCCCATCGGGCTTAACGTTTGGTTTGCCGGAGCGAATTAGCTTGGTGCCAAATGGTGCAGAGCCTGATGCGCCGTCGTTCTCGCCATCCGTATCCGCAGATGGGCCTGCGTTCGCTGGCTAGCCTTGGCAAGCTTGAGATGATTCAGCTGCGTTCGCAAATTTTTGCAAGCCAATCAGTACCAGCTCCGGCAAAATACGTGCAGGCTGCTCGAAAATGCGCCAAATTAGCGCCTGAATGTGTCGCCTAGACCCGGTAATAGCAAGCCTGCGTGCGCGGGCTTGCGCTGCCAAGCTTGAGATGATTCAGCTGTGTTCGGGGATTTTTGCAGATGGATCAGTACCAAAGCCAGCAAAACCAGCGTGCGCTCAGCTTGCAGCGGCTGTTGCCGCTCAATTGCGTAAAAAGAAATGGCACTCGAAAGTGCCGCCGCTGTTACATGACTGATTTGAATATCTAGATTTAGTTACATGCAACCCCGCAGCTCAGTGTTACCGAGTTATTGCTTGGAACGGAGTCGATTTGACCAGAAGCCAAATCGGCTTCTCCTTTGAACAACACATCATTGCCGTTTGATGGCGTGATTTGATTCACCACAAATAAAGCGCTGCTTCCGACTGCGATCGCGCAACTCCATTGATTCAACCGCCCAATATGCGGTTGTGGGGTAACTGCCGTGCAATTAGCCGGTGCAACTAGATTTGCAGTGAATGTGCTGCCCGAGCTCAGCGTTACCTTAATGTTGCCAGCCGCAGGCCCAACATTGCTCAGTTCTAAGCGAAGCGCGTTGGCATTACTCACATCACGCACCCGCAAATCAACGCAAGTGCTGCTCAACATCGGATCTGAATTACTAATCCCAGCTATTGGAAACTCCACGCCGTCCGGGCTGCCATCGCAATCGGAATCGGCGGCTTGTTCGTTAAGTTTCATTCCGCGTTCGTACGCATCGCTCAAGCCATCGCCGTCAAAATCGTTGTAACTCGCAACGCCACTATTCCACGCGACTGCTGGATAAACGTAGCCCAAAACGCTGACGCTGGTGTTGTAGTCGGTAAATCGGCTGGCTTCATCACTGGTGAATATCGCCCAGCCAGAATCGTTGCCACCAACATTCCGGTAGCCAATACGCAGCTCGACGGTTCCGGGCGCTTGCGTGGTCAGCACATAGCCTTCTACGCCATCATAGAAATAGCCGCGTGCGCTGGCCGCTGCCCCGGTAATGCAGCTAGCGACGTTGGTGCTGGTTGTTTCCGGCCCTGCGGCATAGCTATCTCGCGTTGCAGCATTTGTCGTGTAAAAATGCTTGCGTATCGAATAGCACTTGCTGCTCATGCGATACAAAGGCGCTAGCGCATAGCCTGCGGGCGCGTTTTCGGTGCTGTAAAGGTAGAAACTTGCGAATGGCAGCTGCGTTGAGTTTGCCGTTGGAAATAATCGATGTCGATATTGGCTTGCGGGCATGACGTGCGCGTTACTGCTCCCGTTTTCATAACCCGCTTTGTAAGCCAGCCGCTGGTTTGTGCCAAAGTTTGTAACCGCAGGCGTTATATTGCCTGTGAAATACAGATCGCCTTGAATCGCTGCCATCGCTACCTGTGCGCTAGTGGTTGAAAGCCAAGCATCTGCTGAGGCGAGTAAGGCTTCGCCTTTCGTAAGGCCAGCTGTCGTAGCGTTTGGATCAAAACGCAGCTGGAACACCGGCGTAAGTCGATTATTGAGCTGCACGCCAGCGATCACGCCTGCCGTTTTCTCAAGCGCCGAACGCGCATTCGGTATGCCCGCGCCGCAACCATTTATGCCAGCCTCAATGCAAGGCCAGTCATCGGTGGCATTGCTGTTCACCGGCCTAGCGTTGGTACTGAGCGCTTGCCCAACTTCCCCGCCATTTGGTGCATCACCGGCAAATTTGGTCGACAGCAACGGGTTAATTGAGCGGATTAGGCCAAACAGCGCAGAAATGTGCGGCGCTGACATTGACGTGCCGGTAAAGCTGCCATAGTTTCCATAGCTCGGAAAACCCGCAGCGGCGAGTGATCGATTTACGGTGTACGTGCCGGTGGCAGCCGTCGACGCTGTCAAAAAAGGATCTGCACCCATAGCAAAGCGCGCGGGCGCTTGATGCTCACAGTTTTGCGGCGCAGTACAGATTCCAGTACCAAGAAAGCCTAAATCGACGTAGACGCGATCCACTAGCCCCAAGATCTGCGCACCCGGTGCCATAAAAGCCACTTGCGCGGAAAGATTGCTGCCGCATTCACCGGCGTTTTGAAAAAGCGCACCGCTAATTCCGCAGCGTCCTTGCGGCGTATCGGCAACTACCTTCAAATCGCCTATTTGCGGGTGGCGCTGGTTGCGCGGATATGGGCTAGTGCTCTTGAACATCCGATATTCGCTCCAGGTGCGATCAGTAATATCAGTCGCACCGATGGCATATACCAGCGGCCGGTCAGCGGGCGTGTCTACGCCACGACTAGTGTCATTGCCCGCAGAAGCGACAAACACCACATCACGCGCTGCGCCTGCGTCAATGGCACCGTAAACACCCGTAGGGTCATCAAATATGCCTACAGCTAGGCCAGCGCTAAAATTAACTACGCTTGCGCCTTGCCGCGCCATTAGCGTGAAGCCATTGAACGTACTATCAATTCCGTTGACAGCGGCTAAACGCATTGTTGCAAAGCTGCAGCTAGGGCAAACCCCGGCGATACCTGATCCTGGCGTTGGCGTCGAACTGGTCGAACTAATACTAGACGCCATGATTCCGGAGGTGTGAGTGCCGTGAGCTATAAACGGAACACCGAGTTGATTGAGCTCGTTTGGAAAAAAACCCTGCCGAACGCCAACAGAGTTGTATTGATCATGCGCTGACCAATGCCCTCGCAAATTACCAGTAAGTTCATTGTTGACGTTAACCAATCCGCCGTCCAGGCTGCTGATTGCTGCGCGGCCTTTGGTGATGGCTAACGCTGGTGATAAGTTCAAAGCGCTAAACGCCCACTGCTTGTGGTGCGGATCGTTGGTTGGATTATTAGTGAGCTCATCCGCGCTGGTGTGGAAGCCGATACTGGCATTACCTTCCAGCACAACGCGCTCATAAATACCCGTTCGGAGCAGCAGCTGGCGTAAAACTTCTGCCTGTTCATTGTTTCGACTTGAAAACGTGGCGCGCAATGACCTTGCTAAACGCGCTTCCGGGTGATCGGCTGGCAGCGCAGCGCGGCCAGGGCCTGACAGCTCAGCCGGCGCAAGTGCTTCCAAAGCCAAAACTTGCGCAGCTTCTGGCACATCTTGCCCAGCAAACAGGCCGGAGCGGGCGCGCAATGCCAACAGCTGGGCACGATTATTGGTGCTTTCTGTGCGTTTTAGCTCAAGTAATAAGCGCGTCGGCGCTTGCGTGGGGGGGGGGGGGATGCCCGCCAAGGGCTAGCGGCCGAAAGGCGCCCCAGGGGCATACATAAAGGGGGTTTCTTAGTACAAAAAAACCCTTTTTTTTGATAATAGGCCCCGAAATGTTACAACAAAACGC
>Ga0163144_10031674_pt1 | contig 10072 bp, 11 predicted proteins | sample OliLak19BULKMAT1_FD_123175 | JGI IMG/M metagenome (GOLD analysis project Ga0163144, IMG submission 123175) | Freshwater microbial mat bacterial communities from Lake Vanda, McMurdo Dry Valleys, Antarctica - Oligotrophic Lake LV.19.BULKMAT1 | ecosystem: Environmental > Aquatic > Freshwater >...
CAGGTTGTCTGGCAGCCCGGCGAGCGTGCCCGCGCGAACGTACGGTTCGTTGTCCTGCACGGTGTCCCGAACAGATGTCACCGCTCACTCCGTCGTGATCGACACGCCCTGCGCGTCATTCTCGAGTGCTGCACGCAACGTGTGCCACGCCAGCGACGCGCACTTCACACGAATCGGAAATCGCGATACGCCCGAAAACACCACGAGCTGTCCGAGCGATTCGCGCGTGATGTCCGCGGCGGCGGTGCGTCCGGTCACCAGCGCGTGAAACTTCTCGAACAATACGTCCGCTTCGGCCCGCGATTTTCCGCGCACAGCCGCCGTCATCAGCGACGCCGACGCCTTGGAAATCGCACACCCGTGCCCGGTGAAGCGCACGTCGGCCAGCACGTCACCGTCCAGTCGCACTTCCACCTCAACCTGATCGCCGCAGAGCGGATTCTTTCCCTCTGCCGTACCGGTCGCCCCTTCGAGCGGTCCGAAGTTGCGTGGCTTGCGGTTGTGGTCGAGGATGACCGATTGGTACAGCTCCTGCAGATCCGACATGCGCGCCTCAGTCGGCGACCGAGGTAAACCGGCGCATGGTAATCCGCTCCAGTTCATCGCGAATGGTTTCGTTCTCGATCGTCTCCAGGACGTCGGCGGCGAAAGCGTACGTGAGTAGCTGACGCGATGTCTCGTTGTCGATGCCGCGGCTCTTCATGTAGAACAGCGCTGATTCATCGATGCGCCCCACCGTCGCGCCGTGGGTGCACTTCACGTCGTCCGCAAAAATCTCGAGCTGCGGCTTGGCATCGACCTGGGCGGTCCTGGACAGCAGCATGGTGTTGTTGGTTTGCTTGCCGTCGGTTTGCTGCGCGATGGACTGCACAAACACCTTGCCGTTGAACACCCCGTGCGACATCTCGTCGAGAATGCTCTTGTACATCTGTCGGCTGAAGCACTTGGGCTGCGCGTGCTCAATCCGAGTCTGCACGTCGCCGTGCTGCGAGCCGTCGAGCATGGTGAGGCCGTTGAGCGTGGTACCGCACCCCTCACCGTCGAGCACGGTGTAAACATTCGTGCGCGTGAGCTGACCACCCGTGGCGAACGCAAACGAAACATAGTGCGAGTCGCGCCCCTGACGCGCTTCGATGGTGCCCACGTGGAATGCACCGCGCCCCTCGCGCTGCACCTTGAGATGATGCAACGTGGCGCCGTCTTCCACCGTTACTTCCGACACCGTGTTGGTGAAGTACGCGCCGTCGGTGAGCCCGACCCAGCTCTCAATGAGCGTGGCTTTGGAATGACGCTCCGCCAGCACCAGCACACGCGGGTGCTGCATGCCACCCACGCCCGCGTTGTTCACGACAAACAGCAGGTGCACGGGAATGTCGACGACCATCTCCTTGGCCACATGAATCACCGCACCCTCGCCGAGAAATGAGGCGTTGAGGGCCGTGAAACCATCGCGCGTCGCGGGTGCCGTCGCGCCGAGCTGACGCGCCACCACATCGCCCAGTTCCGTCACCGCGTGCGCGAGCGGCATTACGCGAATGCCGGCCGGCAGCAGCGTCGTTTGCGACAACGACGGCGCGTACACACCGTTCACGAACACCAGCGTGGGCCACGATGTGGAGAAAATGTACGGCGCGAGCTGCTCAGCCGTCACGCCACTCGCGTTGCCGGACATCGGCGCGAAGGTGGCATCGGCAATCGAGGACACGCTGGTGTAGTGCCAGTCTTCCACCTTCGTGGTGGGGAGGCCGACTGCGGCAAACTCCTTCGCACCCGCTGCACGTTCGGCACGCAGTGCTTCCGGCGCCTCGGTCGCGGCCGCTGCGTTCGCCTGCGAGAGCAGCGCAGGCGCTGGGATCATCGTGGTCACGCGACGGCCTCCAGCAACCAATCGTATCCGCGCGCCTCGAGCTCGAGCGCGAGCTCCTTGCCACCCGACTTCACGATGCGGCCACCCGCCAGCACGTGCACGAAGTCGGGCACGATGTAGTTGAGCAGACGCTGATAGTGCGTGACCACAATCGCCGCGTTATCCGGTCGCTTGAGGACATTCACCCCGTTCGCCACAATGCGCAGCGCGTCAATGTCGAGACCGGAGTCGGTTTCGTCGAGAATCGCCAGCGTGGGCGTGAGCACCGCCATTTGCAGAATTTCATTCCGCTTCTTCTCGCCACCGGAGAAGCCCGCGTTCACCGAGCGATGCAGCATGGCCGGGTCCATATCCACCAGCGTGAGCTGCGCTTCGACGAAATCGAGAAACTCCATCGGGTCGACTTCGTCGAGCCCCTGCGCCTTGCGCTTGGCGTTGTACGCGGCGCGCAGGAAGTAAGCGTTGGACACACCGGGAATTTCCACCGGATACTGAAACGCCAGGAAGACGCCCTGCTGCGCGCGCACCTCGGCGTCCATCTCGGCAAGATTCTCGCCCTGATAGAGGATGTCGCCGCTGGTGATTTCATATGCCGGATGACCGGCGAGCACCTGGGCCAGCGTGCTCTTGCCGGAGCCGTTCGGCCCCATCACGGCGTGGACTTCGCCCGCGTTCACTGTGAGCGAAATCCCCTTGAGAATGGGCGTCCCGTCAACGGCGGCGTGCAGATCACGAATCTCGAGCATGTGCGATGTATGTGCGGGGGGCCGGAGCCCCGGTTCTAGTCGAATAGCGAACGAACAATGACAACGGAATCAGCCGACGCTGCCTTCAAGTGTGATGCCCAGCAACTGCTGCGCTTCGAGCGCAAACTCCATGGGCAGTTCCTTGAACACTTCCTTGCAGAAGCCACTCACAATCATGGAAACCGCCTGCTCAGCATCGAGCCCACGCTGCTTGAGATAGAAGATCTGATCTTCCCCGATCTTGCTCGTGGACGCTTCGTGTTCGAGAATCGCCGAGTTGTTCTGTACTTCGATGTAAGGGAACGTGTGTGCGCCGCACGCATTGCCCACCAGCATGGAGTCGCACTGCGTGTAGTTGCGTGCGCCTTCCGCTTTGGGGAGAATGAGCACCTTGCCACGGTACGAGTTCTGCCCCTTCATCGCCGAGATGCCTTTGCTCACGATGTTCGACTTCGTGTTGCGACCGATGTGGATCATCTTCGTGCCCGTGTCGGCCTGCTGCATCTTCGACGCCACGGCCACCGAATAGAACTCACCCACCGAGTTGTCGCCCTGCAGAATCACGCTCGGATATTTCCACGTGATCGCGGAACCGGTTTCCACCTGCGTCCACGAGATCTTCGCGTTGGCCATCGCCTTGCCGCGCTTGGTCACGAAATTGTAGATGCCGCCGACGCCCTCTTCGTCGCCCGAGTACCAGTTCTGCACGGTGGAATACTTCACCGTGGCACTGTCAAGGGCGATGATTTCCACGACCGCCGCGTGCAACTGATTGGTGTCGCGCTTGGGCGCAGTGCATCCTTCGAGATAGCTGACGTACGAACCTTCGTCCGCCACGATGAGCGTGCGCTCGAACTGGCCGGTGGTGGACTGATTGATACGGAAGTACGTGGACAGCTCCATCGGACAGCGCACACCCTTTGGGATGTAGCAGAACGAACCGTCGGAGAACACCGCTGAATTGAGCGCGGCGAAAAAGTTGTCGCTGTACGGAACCACAGAGCCGAGATACTGACGTACGAGATCGCCATGTTCGCGAACTGCCTCGCCGAAAGAGCAGAAAATGATGCCCTCCTTGGCCAATTCAGCGCGGAACGTGGTACCCACGGACACGGAGTCAAAGACCGCGTCCACTGCGACACCATTCAGGCGCTTCTGTTCGTTCAGCGAGATACCAAGCTTGGCGTACGTTTCGAGCAGCTTGGGATCAACTTCGTCGAGCGAACCCAGCGGATTCACCGACTTGGGCGCCGAATAATACGACGACGCCTGATAATCGATCGGCTCGTACGTGAGATTCGGCCAATGCGGCTCGGTCATGGTGAGCCAGCGGCGGTAGGCCTTGAGGCGCCACTCGAGCAACCACTCAGGCTCCTGTTTCTTCGCCGAAATGAAGCGAACGGTGTCTTCGCTGAGTCCGGGCGGCAGCGTCTCCGACTCGATGTCGGTGCTGAAGCCATACTGGTACTCGCGGTTGACCAACTGGTCGATGGTCGCGCTCATGCCTGCTCCTTGTCCAACGCGGTAAGCCCGTGCAGGACAGGCGCGGTCGCGCCGATCGCTGACGGAACGTCGATGTTGATACTCGTCACGCCGGCCACGACTGACCCGCCAACGTCATACGCACACAGCTCTCCCCCACCCAGTCGATGCGCCCGCCGCTCCACGGTTGCGCCGAGCAGCCGCGCCAACTGCTGCGCCTCAACGTCGCATGCTTCCGGGAACTGCGTGGCGATCTCGCACATCACACAGTTGTGAATGCGCAACGTGGACGCGCGACCTTCGGTCGATTCGCCTTCGGCCATATAGCCGCGAGCGGTCAACAATTCGGCCACCAGTTGCACCCGCTCGGCGAGCGGAAGTCCTTCCAGCACCGGGCCGGCGTCGGCGACCAGTGTTTCCCATTCCTGCGAGAGCACCTTGGCGACTGACGGGGCGCCGCGTTCCGCCTGCAGCGCTTCCAGTGCGGAAGCCAATACGGACGCATAGCGCCGCGGGAAGACCGCCTCGCCCGCCTCGGTGAGCCGGTACGCGAACACGGGAGCGCCAACCCCGCGGACTTCCCGCTGGTACCTCACCACGCCGTCTTCCTCGAGCACTTTGAGGTGGCGCCGCAGCCCGTTGGGCGTGAGCCCGAAGCGCGCCGCCAACTCGGACGCCGTGAGCGGCTGCTCTTTCTTGAGGGCCACGAGCAACTCCGCTCGCACCCCCCGAAATCCGCCCAGCGATCCGATCACGTCTTGCATACCAGATAATATAAGTCGGGAATAGTGAATCGGCAACAAAACTGTTGACGAATCGGCTTGGTTCCCGCTCCGTACTTGTTCCCGAATCTTTACAGGTGATTAGAGTTCGGGTGCGTCGAGTTGATGCGTCGCCTCAGTTCCTCTCCGTCACCCGAGGTCGGTCGCTGGTGAACACCACGATTCTGCTCGCCCTCGCGGTGCTCGCTGCCGGCTCGATTTATCTGGCCCGCGTGCGCATGCGATCGAATCGTCAGCTGCACGTGCGGGATGGGTTGACACAGTTCAAGGCGTCGTTTCCCGGGCGCCGTATCCCGGAGGAACTGCTGGAGCAGACGTACGCGCATCTGATCGAACGACGCGAGGCGGTTGGTGACGACGAAGACGAACACTTCATCGTGGCGCCCGGTCACGACCTGCGCACCGTGTACCATCTGGACGGCCTCGATATCGAAGATGCCGTGCTGTTGATCAGCGACCGCGCCGGTGCGCGACTCCCGAGGGCGCACGACCTCGACGACCTCAAGGGCAGAGTGCAAACCGTACAGGATATGGTGCAGTTTCTGGAGCCTTATTTCCAGAGTGGGAAGACCGACGAGTGAGGGGTAGGAGCGCGGGCGCGCGAGGCTCGGCGTCGTACGCGATGCTGCTTTTGACTGCCTGCGGTCCCGCGCTCTCGCCGCTGCCGCCGGCCACGATGCCAGCCCCGGTTCTGCGGCCAACGTTGGCTGAGGCGCCATCGAATCGTCCGGCCAATCCGGGCTCACGCTCGGCCGGCGTCAGCGAGGCCGATCTCGACGCGCTCTGGACGCGCCAGCTTATGGTGCCGGTGGCCGGCATGGAGCCCACGCGGCTCCGCAACGATTACGAGGCGCGGCGCGGCGCCCGCGCTCATCTCGCGCTCGATATGCTCGCTTCCAAAGGCACCGCGGTCCTGGCCGCCGACGATGGTCGCATCGGACGCATGGGCACCACACCGGTGGGCGGCAACATCATCTACGCCCTCGATCCGGACGAGCGCTTTGTGTACTACTATGCCCATCTGGACCGTTATGCGCGCGGGCTCTCGGTGGGCGATCGGTTGCGGAAGGGCGACGTGCTCGGCTACGTGGGCACAACGGGCAACGCGCCGTCAGCCGCACCGCATCTGCACTTTCAGGTGATGCGCAAAGGGGCCGGCCGCGCGTGGTGGGATGGCCCGCCGATCAATCCGTGGGCGTTCTTCGTGTATTCCGGCGCGCCGAACCGGTAGATTTGTGCTTCTTGCTCTGAGCGACGTGAGGCCGCGTGGCTGCGAGTGTTCACCCTGTCACCCGTACCCCCAGTGATCATGACCATGCGCGGTAAGGATCGCGCGGCGCTTCGCGCTGAAGCGCACCATCTCGCCGTCACCGTCCATGTCGGACAAGGCGGGATCACGCCGACGCTGCTCGCCAGCTGCGACGACGTGCTGCGCACGCGCGAGTTGGTGAAGGGCCAGGTCGCGAAGGGCGGCGAGCTGTCCGCACGCGAAGCGGCGGAAACAATTGCACCGGCCGTTGGCGCTGAGATTATTCAGGTGATCGGCCGAACATTTACGTTGTATCGTGAGAACCCGGAGTTGAAGCGGGGAGAGCTCCCCCCGTGGCGACGCTGACCATGTCGTCGTCTTGTAATGCGTCGCGTGGGCCACTATCGTCCCGTGGTCCCAATCGTAAGACGTGTCCGACTTGAGCCGAATTCCAACATGCCCTACATCATCACCGAAGCCTGCATCAGCGTAAAAGACAAGTCCTGTGTGGACGTGTGCCCGGTGGACTGCATCTACGAAGGACCGGATCAGCTCTACATTCACCCCGACGAGTGCATCGACTGCGGCGCCTGTGAGCCCGAGTGTCCCGTCACTGCCATCTTCCCCGAAGAAGACGTGCCGGTCCAGCTCCAGTCGTTTGTCGGCAAGAACCGTGACGTGTTCACCGGACCCACGCCCCCGGGCCGTCCCACGCGCTGAGCCCAAAGCAGCGCGGTGACGACGCAAACTCTTCGTCACCGCGCACTGGCTTCAAGACGTGAAATAGCGATCTTTCAGCAGGAACGCCGCGATCAGTGCGATGTACTGCAGCACCGTGCTCCGCTCACTCCAGATCGCTTCGCCCCACGCATGCGTCCCACTCGCCCCGGACTTCGGTGGCGACGGGAACCAGCGTGGGGTTTCTGCTTTGTACGTCAGATAGGTGTCGCCGAAAATCGTCTCGAGTACGCCTTCTTCGTAGCGTACGATGTAGTAGTACTCGATCGCGAACAACACGGTGGCGACCGGCAGGAACCACAGCACGCCGGAGATGACGGTGAAGCCCATCCACACGAGATAGTTGCCCACGTACAGTGGATTGCGGCACCAGGCAAACGCGCCGTAGTCCACCAGGCGCTGCACCTCGCGAGACCGTCGGCGTGTCACGGTGCCAGCGGCGGCCACACCCGCGAGGCGGATCAGCTCTCCAATCGCGACCATCGCCAGCCCGATGACCCAGGTGCGAAGCGCCTGCTCTCCCGGCACCAGCAGGGGAATCGCCAGGAACGGAACGGGCAACCAGCCGCGGTTACGGAACAGCACGTGGCCGATGCGTGCGGCGGGCGAACGTTCGGCGTGGGACGGCGTCGGTGTTACGGTGGCACTTCCTGTGGACATCAACCCTGGGAGTTGGGGAAAAGCTCAGTCGTTCTGTACAACCTCGAGAAACTCGGACAACACACAGTTCACCGCTGCCGGCCGCTCGACGCAGCTCACGTGACCAGCGCCTGCAATGACATCGTAACGACGACGCGTTGCCGACGGCAGCAGTGCAATAAGGGCTTCGGCCTTCGCTGGTGGTGTCAGCACGTCTTCATCGCCCACCACCACGAGCGTGGGCACATGGATCGTACGAACGGTGTCGCTGGCGTCCGGTCGGTCGCGAAGCGCCTGCAACGCTCCAACGATACCGTCAACGCTCGCGGCACGCATCATCGCCTGCATACGAGCCTCCACGTCGGGGCGCTGCGCCCGCGTCGACTGGCCGATCATGCCGGGTAGCAAGGCGTCCGCTACCGCAGTGCTCCCCTCCAAGCGCGCGCGCAGAATCATCGCATCACGGCGAGCGCGACCCGCGTCATCGTCCGCTGACGCCTGTGTGTCGAGCAGCGCCAGCGCCCGCACACGCTCGGGGAATCGGCGCCAGCATGCCAAGGCGATGTAACCACCCATCGACAAGCCGGCGATCACGGCGCGCTCGATACCGAGGTAATCGAGCAATTCGAGCACGTCGTCCGCGTATCGATCCATCGACCACGGACCCCGTACAATGGTCTCCCCAAATCCGCGCAGGTCCGGCGCAATGCACTGCGCGTTCACCGACAGTGCCGCGACCTGATGGGTCCACAGCGAGCGCGTGTGCGGAAACCCGTGCAAAAACACAAGCGGCACGCCCTGACCGGCGATCTCCACACCCATCACGCCCGAGGGCAGCGGAATCATCATGCGATGTCCCTCGTGGCGCGGATCAGCGCGCGTTCCCGCAAGTCCTGTGAGGCCGCGTACATGCGCAGAGGCACCAGCACCGCGGCGGTCAGCGGCACCGCCACCATCAATCCCAGAAATCCGAACAACACGCCCATCAGGGCCTGCGCGACAAGCGTGATCGCGGGAGGTAAATCCATTTCGCCCCGCATGAGCGCGGGAATAAGCAGGTTGTTCTCAAGAAACTGAATCGCCCAATACGCAATCAAGACGAACAATGCCTTCTGTGGCGAGTCCACGAATCCCATGGCGATCGCCGGAATCGCGGCGAGCACCGGACCGATCGTGGGGACGAACTCAAGCAGGCCGGCAATAAATCCGAGTACGAACGCGGCGCGTACATCGAGCACCAACAGCGCCACCGTCGACACGACACCGATGACGATCATCGCGACGAGCTGAGTCACCAGCCATTTGCGCAGCACCATGGCAATGCCCTCACACACCACGCCCACACTTGCACGATGACGGGCCGGTACCACGGAGAGTGCCCAACGCAAGTACAACTTGGGCTCCGCGCCGATATAAATCGCCAAAAACATGATCAGCACAAGACTGCCCAGCACGACAACGGTGCCGGAGACCAGTGAGAAGAGCTGACGTGACGAGCCGGCCAGGCCGGTCGAGACACGGCGGGCCAGTAACTCGCTGCGCGTGGGTTCTCGCGGACCCGCCGCAACACCGGCCGCGATCAACTCTTCGCGAGCGCGCCGTTCGGCCTCCGCCACGTTCGCGGCCATTGCCTTACGCAGGCTGTCGCGAAGGAACGTAGTGCGCGCTTCCAACTCGGCGGCCAGATCAATCGGCGCTTTCTCTGACAGCGTGCCGGTCGCGGCCGCGACGGTGTCCTGGTTCGTCAGCTCGGCGCTGGGCACGACCGGACGTCCGGGGAGAAACAGGGCGGAATCCACCGCGCGCGACTGCGGCAGCGTCGTCTGCAGCGAATCCTCGATCGCGCGTGAGATGGATTCAATCGCTTTGAGCACCGAGCTGTCCGGCGGCGGCGGCGGCGGGGCAACGGCGACTGGTCTCGCCGCGGCCCGCCGCCCAGCGCCTGCGTCACGCGTGGAGTCGGAATCGTCTGCAGCGGCCGCCGAGTCATTCAGGCTCGCGGAGTCGAGGCCGTCGACATCCGGGGTGCGAAGGAACGGGTCGAGAAAGCCAAACTCCTGCTTGTTGACGAGCGACTGCACCTTGCCCAGAGCCTCGGGCAGGTCGCGTCGCAGCTCGCGGGCTTGCGTTGTCAGCGTCGGAGCCATCAGCCAGACGCTCAGCCCCAACCCCCCGACCACGCCAAAGACCAGCAGCGCCGACGCGATGCCCCGTCGCATGCCACGGGCGTGCAGCCGGTCCACGCCGCTCGCCACCGCCACACCGAACAACACCCCCAGAAACACCACGAAGACGAGCGCGTTGGCGCTCCAGAGAAGCTGCAGGCCCAGCCACACCGCCAGTACGATCAGCGCGCCTCGGGCGACGTCCCCCGAACGCCACAGCGCGCGTCGGGTCTTGCCGTCCGAATCATCCGGTGGCAACTCGCTGTCGGTCGGCGGAACTGGCGCTGTTGGAGTGGTGTCGGGAAGCATGGCGTAATCACTTGCGGGCCGCCCGCCGAAGCAAGGGCGAATGACACAAAGGGAGCACTCCAAGACATTATGCCGGAGCCACTCCTCAAGATTGC
>Ga0163144_10031676_pt1 | contig 10071 bp, 8 predicted proteins | sample OliLak19BULKMAT1_FD_123175 | JGI IMG/M metagenome (GOLD analysis project Ga0163144, IMG submission 123175) | Freshwater microbial mat bacterial communities from Lake Vanda, McMurdo Dry Valleys, Antarctica - Oligotrophic Lake LV.19.BULKMAT1 | ecosystem: Environmental > Aquatic > Freshwater > Lake...
GAAATGGACGCCGCGCTGCTGGCCGAAGTGGCCGCCAGTGACCCGGCCGGCGTGCTGGAAGTGAACGCCACTGGGCGCGGCCAGGCTTGCGGCGCGGGCGCGCTGGCGGCCATGCTGTGGGCCGCGCAGGCGCTGGGGGGCACAACCGCCCAAGTGGTGGCCCACGCCACCTCCGGCCAGGTCAGCGGCGACTATGCCGCAGTCGTCGGCTACGGCGCGGCGGTTGTCTGGAAGTGTTAGAATTGATCTATGGATATATCGCTTACTTCGGATTTGCTGCGGCTGGTCGGGGTCTTTGTCCTGGTCTTAGCCAACGGCTTTTTTGTCGCCGCTGAGTTCTCGTTCGTCAGCGTGCGGCGAACGCGCATTGAAGAATTGGTGCGGCAAGGCAAGCCCGGCTCGGCCGCCGTCAAGCGCGCGCTGGAAGACCCCATCCGCTTCATCGCCGCCACCCAACTGGGCGTCACCATCGCCAGCCTGGGGCTGGGCTGGCTGGGCGAGCCGGCCCTCACGCGCTTCATCGAGCCGGTGCTGAGGCTGCTGCCCGCGGCCTGGCTGGGCGTTGCTAGCCACACCATCTCGGCCGGGATCGCTTTTGGCCTGATCACCTTCCTGCTCGTCGTCGTGGGCGAACTCATGCCCAAGTCCATCGCGCTGCAGCGGCCGGAGGCCACAGCGCTGGTGGTGGTCCGCCCCACGCTGCTGATCGAGCTGGTCTTCAAGCCCGCCATCATCGCCCTGAATGGCACCGCCAACTTCTTGCTGCGCCTGCTCGGCATGCGCGCCGCCAGCGGGCACGAGATGGTGCACTCGGTCGAAGAGCTCAAGATGCTGGTGCAGGCCTCCGGCGCGAGCGGCGTGCTGGAAGTCAGCGAGAAAGACATGCTCGACGCCGTGTTCAACTTCGGCGAGTTGACCACGCACGAGGTCATGGTGCCGCGCACCGAGATGATCGCGGTGCCGGCCGACGCCCCGCTGGAAGACCTGATCCAGTTGGCCATCAAGCACCCCCACACCAAGTACCCGGTCTACGATCCCGACCTGGATCACATCCTGGGCATCGCCAATGTTAAAGACCTGGTGCGCGTGCAGCACAGCGAGCGCAGCGCCGCCACCGTGCGCGGGCTGATGCGCGAAGCCCACTTCGTGCCCGACACGCTGCGGCTGGGCGCGCTGCTCCAGCAGTTCCGCGCCAAGCGCCAGCACATGGCGATTGTGCTGGACGAGTATGGCGGCACCGCCGGCCTGGTGACGCTCGACGACCTGATCAGCCAGATCGTCGGCGACGTGGCCGACCCGTTCGACAAGTCGGCCCCCGACATCCAGCGTCTGCCCAACGGCTCGGCCCTGATTGCCGGCCTGACGCAGATCGTGGCCGTCAACGACATGCTCGGCCTGAGCCTGCACGACGACCACTACGACACGATTGCGGGCTTCATGCTCGGCCGGCTGGGCCGCATGGCCCGCGTCGGCGACACGGTGGAGGTCGAGGGCGTGCGGCTGAAGGTGGAGGCCCTCGACGGGCTGCGCATCGCCCGCCTCTCGCTGGCGCGCCTGACCAAGCCGGCGGCCGACTCGGCCGCCGCGTCGGGCACGGGCGCTTAGCTCCCCGGCATGAGCAAACCGCCGGGAAAGTTTTACGTCGTCTGGCACGGCCGCCAGACCGGCCTGTTCGCCACCTGGGCCGAGTGCGAGCGCCAGGTGAGCGGCTTTGGCGGCGCGCGCTTCCAGTCGTTTGACAGCCGCGCCCAGGCCGAGGCCGCGCTGGCCGCCGGCCCCGCCGCCCCCGCGCCCGCCCGGCCCTGGCCGCCGCCCGGTCTGCGGCTGCCCAGTTACAGCGTAGACGCCGCCTGCAGCGGCAGCCCCGGCCCGCTCGAATATCGCGGCGTAGACAACCGCACCCGCCGCCAAGTTTTCTTGCGCGGCCCGTATGCGCGCGGCACCAACAACGTCGGCGAGTTCCTGGCGCTGGTGTGCGCGCTGCAACTGGTGCAGACCCACGGCCCGGAGCGCGCCGCCGTGTACTCCGACAGCCAGGTGGCGCTGGGCTGGGTGCGCGCCAAGACCTGCCGCACCGCCCTGCGGCCCAGCCCGCCCAACGCCGCGCTGTTTGCCGAAATCCGCCAGGCCGAAGCGTGGCTGGCGGCGCAGACCAGCCTCGCGCCCATCCTCAAATGGGACACGGCGCTGTGGGGCGAGAACCCCGCCGACTTCGGCCGCAAGTAGCCTCTCGCTAAGAGCGTATGCGCAGCTACTGGCCGCAGCCGATTTGGGCCAGCCGCCACTTTTTTCACACACGGGGTGGGCAGGCCCACCCCGTGTGTGAAAAAAGTGGTGAGGGTCAGATAGTCACTCTGACAGCCCCCTCTTGCGATAAGAACCTGTCTCGACGGTGATACTCAAGCCGGCGTCCGTGTAATCGGAACGACCACCAGGCAGAAATACACTTTCACCAACCGCCGCTCGCGCGCTTGCCGCGCTACTGTACAATCCACCCGCCATGTATGCCGACGTCGTCATCAACGTGCCGCACCTCACGACGAGCTATTGCTACGCCATCCCCGACGCGCTGGAAGGCAAGGTCGCGCCCGGGCACCTCGTCACCGTGCCGTTCGGCGGGCGGCGGGCGCAGGGCATCGTCCTGCAACTGCTGGAAGAGGCCGCCGTCAGCCGCGTCAGCGACATCGAAGACCTGGTAGACCCCGACCCGGTGCTTACCCCGGCCCAACTCGACCTGGGCCTGTGGATCGCCGACACTTACCTGGCCTCGCGCATTGACTGCCTGACACTCATGCTGCCGCCCGGCCTCTCTAAGCGGGCCGACACGCGCTACACCCTCAACCCGCCCGAAACGCCGCTGGTCAACGTGACCCGGGTGCTGCCGCCCACCCAGCAGGCCGTGCTGGATGTGTTGGCCGAGCGCGGCCCCCTGCGCGGCCGGCAGCTCGACCGGGCGCTGCCCCCCAACTGGCGCGCCGCCGCCGAGGCCCTGGCCAAGCGCGGCCTGCTGCTGCGCCAGAGCGTGCTCGACCCGCCCACCGTGCGCGCCAAGCATGTGCGCACCGCGCGCCTGGCCGTCAGCCTGACCGCGCTGGCCGCCGCCCGCCCGCACCTCTCGAAGGCCCCGGCCAAGGCCGCCCGCCTGGGCGCGGTGCTCGACTTCCTCGCCAACGACTTTGACCCGGTGGAGGTCAGTTGGGTGTACGCCGAAACTGGGGCCAAGCTGCCCGACCTGAAAGACCTGGCCGAGATGGGCCTGGTGGATTTGGGCGAGGCCGAGGTCTGGCGCGACTCGCTGGCCGGCAAGGAGTTTGTGCCCTACGAGGCGCCCGAACTCACGCCCGACCAGGCCCGCGTGTGGGAGGCGGTGGACGGCGTCATCGCGGCCGGCGCGACGAACGGCCCGCCCCTCCCGCTGCTGCTGCACGGCGTCACCGGCTCCGGCAAGACCGAGATTTACCTGCGCGCCCTGGCCGCCACGCTGGCGCTGGGCAAACGGGCGCTGGTGCTAGTGCCCGAGATCGCGCTTACGCCCCAGACCGTGCGCCGCTTTGCCGCGCGCTTTCCGGGCCGGGTGGCGGTGTGGCACAGCGAGCTAGGCGAGGGCGAGCGCTACGACACCTGGCGGCGCGCCCGGCAGGGCCTGGTGGAGGTCGTCATCGGGGCGCGCAGTGCGCTGTTCGCGCCGCTGCCCAACCTGGGCTTGATTATTCTCGACGAGGAGCACGACGAGGCCTACAAGCAAGACCCGCCCTTCGCCGTCTCCTATCATGCCCGCGACGCCGCCGTGGAGTATGCCCGCCGGCTGGGCGCGGTGTGCCTGCTCGGCTCGGCCACGCCCGACCTCATCAGCTACTACCGCTCGCGCCAGGGCCAGTATGGCCTGCTCGAACTGCCGCTGCGCATCATGGGCCACGCCCGCCGCTTGCAGGAGCAGGCCGAGCGCCTGCACGTCACCTCGCGCTATCACGCCGTGGCCGAGGGCGGGCGCGAGGCCCAGACCATTGACCTGCCGCCAGTGGAGATTGTGGACCTGCGCCAGGAGCTGCGCGCCGGCAACACCTCGATCTTCAGCCGCCGCCTGCAAACCGCCATGACCGAGACGCTGGGGCGCGGCGAGCAGACCATCCTGTTCCTCAACCGGCGCGGCACGGCCACGTTTGTCTTTTGCCGCGACTGTGGCGAGGCGCTCAAGTGCGACAACTGCGATATGCCGCTGACCTACCACAGCGCCCAGGCCGGCAGCCTGCCGCAGTTGGTGTGCCATCACTGCAACTACCGCCGCGCCCAGCCCGAGCGCTGCCCCAACTGCGGCAGTAAGCGGATTAAGTACTTCGGCACCGGCACCGAGCGGGTGGAGGAGGCCGTGCACGCGCTAATCCCCGCCGCCCGCACGCTGCGCTGGGACTACGATGTGACGCGCTTCAAGGGCGCGCACGAATTGATCTTGCAGCAGTTCAGCAGCCACCAGGCCGATGTGCTCATCGGCACGCAGATGATCGCCAAGGGCCTCGACCTGCCGCTGGTGACGCTGGTGGGCGTGATCTCTGGCGACGTGGGCCTGGGCCTGCCCGACTACCGCGCCACCGAGCGCACCTTTCAAGTGCTCACCCAGGTGGCCGGGCGCGCCGGGCGCGGGCTGCTGGGCGGCCAGGTGGTGCTGCAAACCTACAACCCCGATCATTACGTCATCCGCGCTGCCGCCACGCACAACTACGCCGAGTTCTATGCCCGCGAGCTGCGCTACCGCAAGGAGCTGGGCTATCCGCCCTTCCGCCGCGTGCTGCGCCTGATCTACCGCCACGCCGACGCCGGCAAGGCCGAGAGCGAGGCGCGGGTGGTGGTCAAGCAGTTGGAGGCTTACATCAAGACGGCCCGCCCGCCCGCCACCGACATCGTCGGCCCCGCGCCGTGCTTCTTCGGCAAGATCGCGGGCGAGAGCCGCTGGCACATCATCGTCCGCAGCCCCGACCCGGCCGCCGTGGCGCGCGGCCTGACGCTGAAGGGCTGGCACATTGATGTAGACCCGGTGAGTCTTTTGTAAGGCAGAGAAAAGAGAAAGAGCTAGGGCAGGCAGGTTGGCAGAGGTCGGAGGTCAGAAGTTACGTAACCGCCTCACGTCAGCGCGCCTTCGTGCTAATTCGTGTTCTCCGGCCGGCCGATCGCACTCGCGCCGTCGTCCTAACTTATCACCAACCGCCCGTTCGCCGCCATTCCGCGTCTAAGGCGGTCCCCCGCTGTACTCAGCGGCCCAATCATCCCCTTCGTGCTAATTCGAGTTAAAGCTTTGCCGCCTGACTCTTCCAACTAAAAAACTCAGTAATCTTATGCAAAACTCGGTTGACAGAATAGTTTTGCGGCGCTAATTTTAGATAGATTGCGGAGAATTTCACTTGCATAACACGGACAAACCCGACTGGCTCAACCTGAGCGCCGCCGCCGCGCTGCTGGGCGTGCATCCCTCCACCCTGCGCGACTGGGCCGACCGGGGCGACATCCCCACCCACCGCACGCCCGGCAAGCACCGCCGCTTCCGCCGGGCCGACGTGGAGACCTGGGCCGCCTCGCGCCGCGAGGCCTTCACCTCCCCCGGCCAGCTTATCATTGAGAACGTGCTCGGCCGCACGCGCCTGCAAATGGCCGAGGGCCGGCTCTCGACCGCGCCCTGGTATCAACGCCTGGACGAGCAGCGCCGCCGTGATCTGCGCGAGACCGGCCGCAGCCAACTGCGCCTGCTGCTCGGCTACCTGGCCGAAGACGGCGCCGACGTGCCGCCCGAGGTGGTGACCGTGGGCGAGACCTACGAGCGCCTGGGCCGCGAGGCCGGCCTGTCGCTCTCCGAAACCGTCGGCATCTTCCTCTACTTCCGCGACTTCCTGTACGACAGCGTGGTAGACGTCTACCAGGCCTCCGGCCAGCGCGCCGCCCGCGAGTGGGCCAACATGCACCGCCGCATCGCCGCCTTTACGAACGCGGTGCTGCTCGCGCTGGTCGCCGCGTACGAGCGGGCGCGCAAATAAAAGGCAGAGAAAAAGAAAGAGAGGCTGCGCTAAGAAAAAGGCAGGACCGGCGCACTGGTTAAAGTCCAGAGGCGCTGATCGTGACCACCCTCGTGATCGCGCCATCCTTGAGTCCCCACTTTGAGTCCACCGAGTCCTAGCGAAGCACCCCTAGCGCCCCTCGCATCCCCCCTGTGACCCCTGCTATAATTCCCCTCTGTCCTCGTTCCCCGTATCCGTGCCGATTGGAGTGCCCCTATGTCCAGCCAACTCAGCGCCCTGCGCCAAACCGTGCTCAGCCTGCCGCCCATTGACCGCACCCGCCGCAACCACGGCCTGGAGCACGCCACCATCACCCTGCTCTCGCAGCGCTTGCGCGGCCTGAGCCTGGTCGGCCGCTCCACGCCCAACGGCTTTCACCTGTACGGCGACGTAAGCACCGAGGCCCTGCGCGACGCCGTGGAAGACGCCCTGCGCCGCATGAAGGGCGGCGAAGTGAGCCTGGCCGTGCATCCCAACTGCGGCACCAATTTCGTCACCGCCGGCATCGCCGCCGGGCTGGCCGCCTACCTCGGCTTCCTGGGAGCCAACAGCGCCGGCGCCCGCCGCGACCGGCTGCCCATCGTCATCCTGCTCGCCACCGGCGCGCTGATCTTCGCCCAACCCATTGGCCTGGAGCTTCAGCGCCAGGTGACCACCTCCGGCGACATGCGCGACATGCGGATTGACCGCATCGAACGCCGCGACCGGGGCTCGGTCGTCGCCCACTTCGTCGCCACCGTGGGCTAGGCTAGCGCCCGCCCATGCCGCCCTCCTTCTACCTGGTGCACGGCCTGGACGAATTCGCCGGCGCCGAGTTTGTCGAGAAACTAACCGCGCAGATGGGCGACCCGGCGCTGGCCTCCCTCAACACCCTGGCCCTCGACGGCCGCACCCTCACGCTGGCCGAGGTGCGCGCCGCCTGCGACACCCTGCCGTTCCTCACCGCCCGCCGAATAGTGCTGATTGAAGGCTGGCTCACCCGCCTGCTCAGCCGCGCCGAGGCCGCTGAAGAAGCCGAGGGCGAGGCGGACGAGGCCGACGCGCCGCGCAGCGCGGGCGCTGGTAGTAGCGCCAAAGAAACGATGGCCGCCCTGGCCGAGTACCTGCCCCACCTGCCGCCTAGCACCGCGCTGGTGATGGTCGAAAAACGCGACCTGCCCGAACGCAACGTCATCCTCAAAGCCGCCGCCGGCGCCGAGTGGGCGCTGGTGAAGCACTTTGATCTCGCCCAGGGCGACGCTCTGGTCAAGTGGATTCGCACCCGCGCCAAGAAGGCCGGCGGCGAGTTCAGCCGCGAGGCGGCCGAGGCGCTGGCCGAGGTCGAGCCGAACCCGCGCGCGCTCGACCACGAGATCCTCAAGCTGCTCACCTACGTGGCCTTCGCCCGCGCGGTCGAAGTGGATGATGTCGAGACGCTCACGCCGGCCGGCGGCGAGGCCCGCATCTTTGATTTGGTGGATGCCATCGGCCAGCAGCGCGGGCCGGTGGCGATACGGGAACTGCACAAACTGCTCGTCACCCAAGAGCCGCTCTATGTGCTGAGCATGATCGTGCGCCAGTATCGCCTGCTGCTGCAAGCCAAAGAGCTGCTCAACGGCCGTGCCGGCGAGGGCGAGATCGCCGCCGCCCTGAAGCAGAAGCCTTACCCGACCGGCAAAATTTGCGCCCAGGCCCGCAATTTCAGCCTGGAACGCCTGGAAAGCATCTATCGCCATTTGCTTGATTACGATACCGGGATTAAAACAGGGCAGATCGAAGCCGCCGCCGCGCTCGACACCCTGGTGGGGTCACTGACCCTGACCCACCCGGCGGCCTAACGCCCTCGGCGAGGATGCTATGGCCAACTACAAATTGCAGGCACGGGATATCATGCAGACCGAAATCGCCACCATCCTGCCGGAGCACTCGGTGCAGGACGCCGCCGCCCTCATGCGCCACCACGGCGTGCGCAGCCTGGTGGTCGAGAAGGAAGACGACGACGACGCCTACGGCCTGATTACGTTCGCCGACATCGTCACCAAGGTGCTGGCCTTCGGCTTCGACCCGGCCGAGGTGCGCGTGGACGAGGTGATGACCAAGCCGCTGATCGTCGTCAACCCGTCGCTGCGGGTCGAGCTGGTGGCGCGCTTGTTCGCCCATCACAAGATCGGCCACGCGCCCGTCATCGAAGACCACAAGCTCATCGGCATCGTCTCGATGACCGACCTGGTGGTCGAAGTCATCACCGAGCCGACCTAGCGGGCCGGCCGCCTCGCCCAAGCCCGGCACCCGCTGCCCCCATGCTGGCCGTCCTGCGCCAACGCAATTTTGGCCTGCTGTGGTTTGGCGGCCTGATCTCGCTCACCGGCGATTGGATGCTGCGCATCGCCCTGCCGGCCCACGTCTACAACCTCACCCAGTCCACCCTGGCCACCGGCGCCATGTTTATCGCCGGCACCGTGCCCGACCTGCTGCTGGGCTCGGTGGCCGGGGTGTTCCTCGACCGCTGGGATCGCCGCCGCACCATGGTGGTGGTCAACCTGCTGCTGGCACTGGCCTTACTGCCGCTGCTGCTGGTGCGCTCGGCCGAATGGCTGTGGCTGGTCTACGTGGTGGCCTTTGCCCAGTCGGTGCTGCGGCAGTTCTTTGGGCCGGCCGAGAACGCGCTGCTGCCGACCCTGGTGGGCGAAGATCAGCTGCTCACCGCCAACGCCCTGAATGCCCTCAACAACAACCTGGCCCGGCTGATCGGCCCGGCGCTGGGCGGGGTGATCGTCCTGGCCGTTGGCCTGGCGGGCGTCACCTTGATCGACGCCGGCACTTTTCTAGTGGCGGCGCTGCTGATCTTCCTCATCCGCGCGCCCAAGCGGCCGGCGTCGGCGGCGGCGGCCCCGGCCGTGCCGCTGTCGCTTACAGCCGTCTGGCGCGAATGGCTGGCCGGCCTGCGGCTGGTGCGGCAGAGCCGCGTGGTGAGCCTGCTCTTCGTCATCGCGGCGATCACGTCCGTGGGCGAAGGCATCATCGCCGTGTTGTTCATCCCCTTTGTGACGGGGGTGTTGGGGGCTCGGGCTTTGGAGCTGGGCTGGCTGATGTCGGCCCAGGCGGTGGGCGGCCTGCTGGGCGGCATGGCCGTGGCCCGGGTCGGGATGCGGTTCTCACACAAGTGGCTGCTGGGGGTGGGCGGCATTTTGTTTGGCCTGATTGACCTGGCCATCTTCAATTACTCGGCCTTCTTCCAGGGATTCTGGATTGCGCTGGTCTTGTTCGTGGTCGTGGGCCTGCCGGGCGCGGCCTTTAGCGCCAGCTTTTCGACCTTGCTGCAAGAATCGGTGGCGGATGAGTATCGCGGCCGTATCTTTGGGGCGCTGAACACCACGTTTGCGCTGCTGATGCTGCTGGGCATGGGCTTCGCGAGCGTGGCCGGCGACCGGCTGGGCATCGTGCCGGTCATCAACATACAGGGCTATGGCTTCGTGCTCGCCGGCCTGTTGGCGTTAGCCCTGTTGCAGCGGCGGCCGATGCCGCCGCCTCCCCCGGTGCCGCCGCCCTCGCCCTAGCTTTTTCTCTACTACCCTTACGCGAGGCCCAACAAGGTCGCCAACACGATCCGCGACAAGACCTCCCGCCGAATCGTCCGCCGCGTCTTCAGCTCAAGCTCCGTCCGGCCGGCGTAGATGCTCTTATTTGCCAGGGGCAAATCCGACACCTGGAGCAGCGCGCCCACGCGAATGCCCACCAGCCGGGCGGCGCGGAACACCGCCGCCGTTTCCATCTCAATGCCGAGGCAGTGCAGCTCGTCGGCGATGTACGGCAGCCGCGCGAATTGAGCCACGAGGCTGTCGGTGGAGAAAACCACGCCGTGATGCACCGGGGTAGACTTGTCGTGACAGGCCGCCCGCATGTTGCGCCCGAGCGCGTCCGTCACGCTCCGGTCGGGTTCCGCCGTTTGCAGGAAACAATCGTCCGGCACGAGCTTGGCGTCCAGGTAGCGCGAGAAGCCGTCGCCGCTGATGGCTTGGTCGGCCAGGATCAGGTCGCCGATTTGCACGCC
>Ga0163144_10031677_pt1 | contig 10071 bp, 2 predicted proteins | sample OliLak19BULKMAT1_FD_123175 | JGI IMG/M metagenome (GOLD analysis project Ga0163144, IMG submission 123175) | Freshwater microbial mat bacterial communities from Lake Vanda, McMurdo Dry Valleys, Antarctica - Oligotrophic Lake LV.19.BULKMAT1 | ecosystem: Environmental > Aquatic > Freshwater > Lake...
CCGGGGGCCATCTCGGTGGACGCACTGAAGCTTCCGTTTGAGGAAACCAAGGCGAGGTGCGCCGAGCGGGCGGCGTCGGCGGCCCGGGCGTCGAAACAGGCGGTTTTGGTGAGTGCAACCAAGGCCCGCTACGAGGGCGCACTGGCGCGGATCAATGACTTTCCGACATCCGAGACGGTCGCGGCGTATGTGGCGGAGCGGGCCGATCGGAGTTTGGCAAACATCATGCCGAGCCCTTACCGCGTCCGAGCGGTCCCGTTTACAGCCATCACGGCGGAGACCGTGCTCGAGAGCCAGTTTCATCCGGAGACCGTCAGCAATCTCCTGAAAGACGCCTACGCGATCGAGGCGCTGGTGGTGGCACCGGACTCGAGCGGCAGGGCCGGGCTCCAGATTCTGGACCAGAAGAGCCTGGCGGCTCGGATCAAGTCGGTCAATGAGAATCTGGATCACCATGTGAACAGATACGGGGAGTACTGGACGGACATGGTGGTGAAAGCGACGTCGCCCACGATCGGCGACTGGGAAACGTTCTCGCGCGCCATGCGATATTTCAGCCCGGCCTCCGTGCACGACCCGCTGAGCAAGTTGTACATCATCGCGAACAACGCCGTGGTCATGCTGCCGCCCAAGGTGAAGGAATTGGCGGCGATCAAGGGTTGCGAGGAAGCGATCAAGAAGCGTTTCGGCGATGCCCGGATCGCGAACGTGGACGGCATCAAAGAGTTGGACAAGTCGTGGGACGCGACCGTCGTGAACTGGCTGGCCCTCTCGCAACAAACCGCCGATAAGGCGTGCGTGGCGCTTAAGAGAGATATCACCCGGTCGGGAGCCAAGCGGGAGAAGTATTTCCGTCCATACACCCCCAATGATGGCCCGGCGTATTGGAAGGGGTTTGTCTTGGGGGCGGTGGCCGCGCTCGCGCTCGCGGACGCGGGTGGCGGCGCCACTGAGCGGGATTGGAAGTTGGTGGCGGTTGAAGCCCGCAAACTCCCGCTTGCCCGGGGCGGAGCCTTGGTGCTGTCCTTGGCTGAGGTCCAGGCCCTCGCTGAGAAAGCCAAGAACTTGGGGCTGGGGGGCGGAGGCGATCGCGAAGACGCGAAGGCGTTACCCCAGGTCGACCCGGAGATCGATCGGCACCTCGCGGTCATCGCTGGCGGCGACCTGATGCAGGATGCCGGCAGGCAGAAGCTGCTGGCCGATATTCAGTCGATTGCGGGAAGCCTCACGGGCGGCGGTGTCGGCATCGAATTTATGGCGGCCCCGAACGCAGAATGGCAAGCCGGGAAGCTGGGCGACCTGCAGTATGGGCTGCTTGTGAACGGGAACGACCGGAAGGCGATCGGACTGCTCAACCAAGAGAACGTCGTACTCGAAGAGCAGAAGAAATCACGTCGATTCACGCTCCCGACCAGCGGCAACGTGGGCATCGAGCTTTCCAGAAACCAGGCCGCCGTCCAAGGCGAGAAGACGGTGTCGCTGGCGACCGCGTGGCCCCTCCTCGCGGAAGCCCTCGCACAAGCCAAAGAAAGCGATGGCGAGGGTTGGATGCTGGTGCGACTGCCGCTCGCCGATGGTTCCGGGTTCCTCCCGCTCATGGTCAGGTGGTCGGGGGGGGCGCTTCCGAAACTCAACGCGTGGCCGATCAACGCGGCCAACATTCCGCAGTAGACGCCGATCCGTAGCCCGAGCATCGCGACCCCCACCCCCGTTTGGAGAAGGCCCGTTGGCTACCGCAATTCACGGCCCCGGCTCGAAGGCAAAGGCCAGGTTGATCGCGTTCGGGAAGCACCCCGGGTGGGACGACCACATCGAGGACATGGGACTTGAAACCAACTCGCTGGTGGCGGCCAAGCGGATGCTGTACACCGAGGGGTTGGCCGGCAACATCGACTCGGCCTCGTGGGAGAAGCTGGAGGAGGCCAAGAGGCTTCCGGGTTTTCATCACCTTTTCTTCTGGCGGCTGTCGCACGGCTGGTTGGTCGGTCGGATGTGGGACAGCAAGGACGGCAAGGGACGAGTCAAGTATCCGATGACTGTGGCGGGAATGATCGAGGGGGCTCCAGCGGCGTGGGCGTTCGACCAGATTCTGCCCGTTCTCGAAAGTTTGGAGGCCAAGGTTTCACAGACCGGGTCGGCCGAGATGGTGCGGTTTTGCGTGGGCGAAGCGCGGGCCAAACTGGATGCCGCCGCGGCCACCCTCGATGGCGGCGGGGGGAGCGACGAGCAGGGACTGCTGGCGCGGCTGGTCAACCATGCGTCGATGGACGCGGACGGCCAGAAGCAGCTAGGGCTGGCCCGCGTGTTCTACGAGATGGAGCGCGAACTCTCGGCCTTCCGAAGAGGCACGATGCTGGGGAGGCCGAAATCCTCCGGAGCGGAAGCCAAAGCGTCCCATATGCGGGTGCCGCGGGCGTTTCCGCGGCCTGGCGATTCATCCCGGGCGTGGGTAGCGCTATTTGATCGTGAGATCGATCCGGCCACGCCGGTGCTCTGCTTCGAGCCTGCGGGCGAAGAGTTTGTGGATCTGATTATTGGTGAACCCGGGCCTTCCCAGTTGTTTTGCGTGAAAGCGTCGACGGCGGGGGTGGGGCTGACCACCAACGTGCCCTACACGCTCGATCCGACGTTTCTTGGGCTGGCGCGGGCGAAGGCAGAAGGGTGCAAGGTGCCGACGGGGCCGGTGTCGGCGGGGGCCGCGGGGCCGCGGAGCGAGTCGGGGAACGCGGGGAACGGCCAACCATGGCTGAAGTGGTTGCTGGGCGGGGGCGGCGCAGCGGTGGTGGTTGGCGGGATTCTGATCGCGACATGGCCGGACAAAAAGGGCAGTACTGACGGAGGCGGGCCGACCGCGGACCCGATCGCCCAGTCAGGCGGCGAAAAGCCTGTTCCGCCGATCGTTCCGCCGATCGTTCCGCCGATCGTTCCGGTTGTGACCGCTGCAACCGCCGTCAAGAAACCTCCGTCGGATGCGAGTACGACGACTCCCGCGACCGCTTTGACAGAACCGGCGGCGACGAAGCCTCCGGGCCGTCCGGCGGTGACGCCGGAAGCCGACGCGATTCCGTCGGATGTCGCCAAGCCCGCCCCGACAGCCAGTGGCAGCACTGCGCAGCCGGAGCCGGAAACGCTGCCGGCCGACGTCGCGATCGTCCTCCGCGATTTCGAGGCGGGCGATCTGCGAGCCTCGTGGACCATCGAGGAAGACGTCCGCGACGTATTGGAGAAGTACGCCCGAATGCGGAGCGAGCGGGCCGAACTGGGGCTGCCTCTTGATGACACTGTCAAGAAAGATCTGGCGGGCGCGACCGACCTGGCCAGGCGCTTGGCCAGCCAGGATTTTTCGGTGGCCAACCAGGATGATTTCAGCAGGCGCCGGCCCGTGGTTGACAATTTCATTCGCAGCGCCCGCGAACAGATCGAGAGGGGCAACGCTGAGGTCGCTTCGGCCCTCTCGCGCACGATCGCGGTGACGCCGGCACCCGTTCGCAACCCGACGCTGGCCCGCGAATGGGCCGGGGCCCTCGCCAAATTGCCGACGACCGAGGGGAGCCGGCGGGCGACGGAAGGACTCGCGGGGCTGACCGCGACCTTTGAAGCCGTTGAAAAGGCCGCCTTGGCGATGGATCAGCCGGCGCCGCCGGTTCGCTCGGTGGATGTATCAAAGTGGAAGGCGGACGTTGAAGCCAAGGCCGCTTCGGCCTTGGCGGCAGCCGCCACGAAGGCCGCGAACGCTGATCGCGACGGCGCGCTGGCGGAGATCGAGAAGTACAACGAATGGTCGGGCGCGGCGGCGGCGTTCGCGGGCTCGGTGGATGCCGCAGCGGAATCCCTCGACCGGGGCGATGCCCCCAAGCCCGATTTCGCCGGTTCACCGTTCGCCGCGGACTTCGCGGGCGTGGTGGCGGATCTTAGAGGCCGCGCGGATGCGCTCGCGGCGGCGGCCACAGAATCGAGTCCCGATGCGTTGATCGCAACGATCGAGAACCCAAACACGTTTCACGAAACGGTGTTCGCTTCGTGGCGGCGATTGGGAACTTTGGAATGGCCGAAATCCGCGGCGGACCTCGGACGGGTGGTGGAGTTGGCGGACGGACCGGTGAACGCGGCCGCCGCGAAACTGGATGGGGCCGGGGCGAAGCCCAAGGCGGAGGCGGATCGAGCCCGGATCACCGCGGAGATGTGGCGGAAGGGGGCTGCGAAGATCGCGAGCGCTGCGGACGCGGCGTTGGCGATCTCGACGCGCGAGCCGTGCGGGCTGGGGGCCGAGGCGGTTGACGCCCTGCCGGCCGCGGCCCGGTACAACATCGTGCTCAGCGAGTTTGAGACGGCGGTTCGCAACGTCGAAAAGGCCGATGCGAATGCGCCCATGCCAAAGGCGACCATCGATGGGTTTGTAGCGGCGGTGGCTGCTCTGCCCCCGGAAACGTCGCTCTTGCCGCCGGTCGCGCGGATTCTTGACGAATTGAGGGCGGCGGCTGCGGCGCCGGCAGCCCCGAACTATGCGGCCCTCGGCCCGGGAACCAAGGGGTGGGCGGCGACCGTCGATGGCGACTCGGTGCGCTACGAGAAAAACGGCAAACTAGTGGAGTTCCGGAAGGTGATTTGTGAGGGCGGTGAGGCGATGGTGGGAACCACGGAGGTCTCGATAGACCTGTTTGCGGTCGAGTGGAAACAAGTCGAAGGATCGATGACACCCGGTGACGAGAAAGACTTGCCCCAAGGCGGCATCATCGCGTGGCGAAAGGGTGCGGCGGGGTTGGTTCCGAGGGGAGCGTGGGTCGCGAAAGCCGATTCTGATTACTACAAGGGTGCAAATAAGACCCCGGACGCGCCCTCGAAAGACAGTCCGATGCACCGGTTGAGTGGCAAGGCGGCGATCGTGTTCGCGGCAGCGCTCGGCTGTCGCTGGCCGAGCGTTGCGGAATGGGCCGAAGCGGCGAAACAGGATTCGGGTCCAGCGAATCTGTACGACGCCGATTTCGCGGCGTTTGAGAAGGCCATGGTGCGCACCTTCGCGCCGCGCCAGGGGTCGTACCAACGGGAATTTGCAGAATCGGCGGCGGCTTCGGACGGTTTTCTGTGGTTCGCGCCTGTGGGTAAAGGCTCCGGGCTTTTCAAGCACACGGTGGGAAACGTGGCGGAGTTTGTGAGTTCCACGCGGGTGGAGGCGGAGGCGGCGCTTGCGGTCGCACCGGACAAAGTGAGGCCGGGGGTTATCGGCGGGTCGGCGTTCTCGGGGGGAGGGGATGCGGATCGGAAAATGGCAACGCTCACCGCGACGAACCTCAACAACGGGTGTGCTGATGTCGGGCTTCGACTGGCGTTTACGGTCGGGGTCTCGGGGCCGCCTCCGGTCTCGAGTGGCACGATTGTGCGGGCGATCAACGGGGCTGGCTATTTGCAGCCGACTAAGTAAGTAGTTTGTTAGGAGCGTCCGGCACGCGGGTTGCGGGGGGCTGATTTGACGACCAAGGCACGGGCGTGGTAAGATACGGGAGGTTCGATCGGGGCTTTCTGTGGGTAATTTCGACCTGCGCAAGCCTATCTTATAGGAACCCGAGGTTTTCCGAGCCTGTGGACACCAACAGAAACTGTGCGAGATAAAGGGCTTCGAGCGATGATGCAAATCAAACTTGTGGGTGGGCTTTGGAGCGGGCGGCAAGATGGGAAGGGGTGGGGAACGGCGAATCTTCGCGCGATGGCGCGCGCGACCGCTTTGGGCGGAGTTGTGCTCTTGTTCCAGACGGGCGTAGTGGCGCAGCAGACAGCGCCTGAGGCGTTGGACGTGAACGCCGTCAGAGCCCCGGCCGGCGCTTCGACGCTCGTGAATCCAACACCCCCCTCGCAGCCGGAGGCGGAAGCAGCGGAACCGGCAGCGGCGGAGGCAGAGATCGATTCGCAGATATATCCGGTTACCGCGTTCCGGCTTGAGTACGCCAATCTGTCTGCCGACCAGGCGGCGGAACTCGGATTGCCGACGTTGGAAGAGTTGGGCAACTCATGGGCAGAGTTGGCGCGTTCGGGCGATGCGTTCGTCGCGCCCAGCCCCGGCGGGTCGTCCAACCGTCGCCGGGTTGCGGACGTTGGGGAGGCGGGCGGCGACATTTTCGCGTGGAGCGGGATCAGCAAGGTGGCGGAAGCCATCGTCAGGACCATCAATGCCCGGGGTGTCATCGCGTGCTTCGTGGAAGTTCCCGAGATTCTCGACGATAAGACGGATGACCGCGCCGACAAGACCGCCCCCTTGCTGCTCCGGGTGTGGGTCGGCCGCATCGGTGAGAACGGCATCCGGTCAATCAGTTCCGGGGAGCGACTGACGTCGAGCGAAACTCGGGTCAACCCCTCTGACTCGGTCCACGAGCGCATCCGGGGGCGGTCGCCGGCTCAGCCGGGGATGGTCTTGAACCAGGAAGGAATCGACGAGTATGTCTACCGGCTGAATCGGCATCCCGGTCGGCGGGTCGACGTTTCGCTGGCCCCGGGCTCGGAGAACGGCGAGGTCGTGCTCGACTACCTTGTGTCCGAGAACAAGCCGTGGTCCTTGTACGCCCAGATTTCCAACACCGGCACCGAGGCCACGAGCGAGTGGCGCCAGCGCTTCGGGTTTATTCACAACCAGTTGAGCGGCAACGACGACATCCTTCGGATCGATTACATCACGGGCGGGTTCGATTCCGCGCACGCCCTCTCGGCGTCGTACGAGTTCCCGGTCTTTTCCGACCGCGTCCGGCTCCGGCCCTTTGTCAACTATTCAGAGTTTGAGGCGAGCGATGTAGGCGTCGGCGAGGGCCGTGAGGATTTCAGCGGCACCAGCTACTCGGGGGGCGTCGAGGCGATCGGCAACATCTATCAGCACCGTCAGTTCTTCCTCGACCTTTTCGGCGGCGGTCGGTATCAGTACAACGAGATCGAGGGTCCGACCGCGACGGGCGAGGCCGAGTTCTGGGTTCCCTACATCGGGCTGCGGGCCGAGCGGATCGAGGACGCGTCGTATCTTTCGGCGAGCCTTTCCTATGAGGCGAACGTCAACAACTGGACGGACGATGCACGGGGCACAGGCGACGACCTCAACTCGCTGGGCCGGTCCGATATCAACGAATACTGGCAACTGGTGAAGTGGGATTCGGAGTTCTCGTTCTATCTGGAGCCCCTGCTGTATGACCGTGAGTGGCGTGGCGAGGCGACCGACAACAAGAGCCGTAAGTCCTTGGCGCACGAGATCGGCCTGACGTTTCGCGGCCAGTACAGCCCGAACGATCGCCTGATCCCCAACGAAGAGGAAGTGGTCGGCGGCCTTTACTCGGTGCGCGGATATTCCGAGTCTGTCACCGCCGGCGACACGGTGCTGATCGGCAGTGTGGAGTACCGTTTCCATCTGCCGCGGGTGCTGGGTTACTCGGATCCGGTGAACGAGTCGCTCTACTGGCAGCCGGGAAGGTTCGGGTCGCAGGATGCGGGTGTGCTCGGCGACAACTTCCGCTGGGCGCCGCAGGCGGACTTCGGCCGGGCCGACTGGGACCTCATCCTGAGGGCGTTCTTTGATGCGGGAAGCGCCTACACGGTTCGTCGCCAGTCGGGCGAAGACCTCCACAACACCCTTTTCGGCACCGGCGTGGGCGTGGAACTTCAGATCAAGCGGAACTTTGTGGCCCGCCTGGATTGGGGCGTTGCGCTCACGGACGTGGACGAGATCGTGGGCGGAGCAGACATCACCACGGGGGCGGAGTCGGGTGACACCCAGCTGCATTTCTCGGCGACGGTGCTGTATTGACGTCCGTGGGGCCGGTGCGTCCTCCGATCAGCGGTGGGCCCGGCTCTTAGGGGCGGCGGTTGGCGGCAGGATTGAGAAGGGACTGAACGCAACGTGTCGGGTTTCGTGAACACATTTCAAGCACAATGCGCTGCGGAGGGCCTGAGGGGCTCCGGCGCCGGATGGAAGGAAACAGCCATGTCCAAGACTCAAGCGAACGGTTCGGGCGATACGCGGACGACTCTGGCAGCGGCGGGCCGATCGGCCCGATCCGCGAGCCGCTGGGGCGGGCGATTCACGAGTCGGGCGGCCGATAACCTTTTGGCCCGGGCCGAATCCTTCCGGCTGGGCCTTCTGAACGCCGCGGGGTGGACTTCGGCCCTCGCCGGGGCGATCGTCGCTTCGCTCGCCACGCCTGCTTTCGCGGGTCCCGAGGGAGCCCAGGTCATCCGGGGTGACGTGTCGATCAGCCGCGACGGGGCGACGACGCAGATCCGGGCGAGCAACCGCTCGATCATCAATTACCGCTCGTTCGACATCGGGTCGGCCGAGACGGTGCAGTTCATCCAGCCCTCGGCCTCGGCCCGGGTGCTGAACCGCATCAACAGCCCGATGCCGACCCGCATTGACGGCAACCTGCTGGCCAACGGCCGGGTCTACCTCGTCAATCCCGCGGGCGTGATGTTCGGGAGCGGGTCCCACATCAACGTCGGAGGGCTCTACGCCGCGGCGGGCAACCTCTCCAACAGCGACTTCCTGAATGGCCGGGACCGCTTCACCGGGATCACCGGGTCGGTGGTCAACCAAGGGCGCATCGAGGCAGGGTTCGCGGCGTTGTTGGGTGCGCACGTCGCCAACGCGGGCGTGATCGTCGCGCCGCAAGGCACGGTGGTGATGGGCTCGGCAAGCGAGGCCTACATCGGCAAGCGCAACGGCACGACGTTCGTGAAGCTCGAAGGGCCGGCGGCTGCTGGCGCGGGCGGGGCGGGCGTTGAAAACACGGGCGAGATCCGGGCTGAGCGCGGGCGGGTGACGATTGCCGCGGGCGATATCTATTCGATGGCGATGCGCGTCGGCGGAACGGTCAAGGCCAAGGACATCAAGCTCCAGGGCCAGGCGGGCGGCACGGTGGCGGTTACGGGGACGCTGGATGCCTCGAACGCAGCGGGCCAGGGCGGATCGGTTGAAGTCACGGGTCAGCGGGTCGGATTGTTTGATGCGAATATTGACGCTTCGGGCGCGACCGGCGGCGGTCGTGTGATGGTCGGCGGCGGCCTGCGGGGCGGGGGCGAACTGCGGCGCTCCGAGGTCACGGCCGTCAACGAGGGAAGCACCATCGATGTGAGCGCGACTCGGGTCGGAGACGGTGGAATCGCGGTGGTGTGGTCCGATCAGACAACCAGGATGTTCGGTGAAGTCAACGCCCGCGGCGGATCGGGCGGCGGTGACGGCGGCCTCATCGAAACTTCGAGCAAGAACTCCGGCGAGTTCAGCCCGCGTTCGATTGATGCGTCGGCCCCGCAGGGCAAGGCGGGCGAGTGGTTGCTCGACCCGCGCAACGTCATCATCAGCAACGGCGGCACCGCGAACGGTGCGTTTGATGCGGGATCGCCGAACGTCTTCACGCCCTCGGCGGATGATGCGATCGCGAACGTGGGCACCATCAACACGTCCTTGAGCGGCGGCACGAGCGTGACCATCACGACGAGCGACGCCGGTGGAACGCAGGACGGCGATATTACCGTCAACAACGCCATCAGCACGACCGCGTTGGGCAACGCCACGCTGACGCTGCTGGCTGCCAACGACATCATCTTGAACGCGGGGATCTCCTCGACAATGGGTGAATTGAACGTCGTGCTGACCGCGAACGACGCCGGTCAGGCGGCCCAGGACGGCGACATCGCTGCGGGCGACATCACGACGACCGGGCAGACCATCACCACCAACGGCGGTGATTTCACGGCTACGGGCGTCAACATCACGCTGGGAGCGGTTGATGCGACCGCGGGTACGGGGAACGTCTTGATCGGTGCGACCGGCACGCTCAACTTGGGCGGCGACGTCTCGGGTGCATTGCTGACGACTACGAGCGCGGGGCAAACGGATGTGGGCGGGTTGATGACCGCCGACACGCTCAACATTCATGCGGGCACCGACGGAACCGGCAACCTTGTCTTGGGTTCAACGACGCTCAACGCGGACACGATGATTCTGCGTGCGGGCGATGGTTTAGCGGGCGGCGGAACCGGCGCGGTGGTCGATCTGGTGACCAACACTCCTGCCTTTGCCGGGACCCCGGGCGTGGGCTCACCCAA
>Ga0163144_10031678_pt1 | contig 10071 bp, 12 predicted proteins | sample OliLak19BULKMAT1_FD_123175 | JGI IMG/M metagenome (GOLD analysis project Ga0163144, IMG submission 123175) | Freshwater microbial mat bacterial communities from Lake Vanda, McMurdo Dry Valleys, Antarctica - Oligotrophic Lake LV.19.BULKMAT1 | ecosystem: Environmental > Aquatic > Freshwater >...
ATTCTATTATGGTCACCACCAGACTACAAACTTTGCTAGAATTTTTAAAGGAAGATCCGTTCGATGCCTTCAACATGTATGCCATTGCCTTGGAGTATGTGAAAATTGACGTAAACATTTCTTTAGAATATTTTGGAATGTTGCTCAGCACCCATCCCAATTATTTGGGAACCTATTACCAGGTAGGCAAACTACTAAGGCTACAAGGCAGGGAAGATGAAGCCGAAAAAATATACCGTTCAGGCATTGAAAAAGCCATTTTTGCAGGCGACACACACACCAAAGCCGAATTGAGCAATGCACTGAGCAATATGTTGTTGGGGCTGGAAGAAGATTAGAAAAGTGATGGGTTTAAATTTTTTTTGTCAATATATCCAAAAAGGCCACCTCTATTGGGTAAGCTATTCATAAAAAAACCGGATATACTAACAACAGTATTTTCCATTAAATATGCCATTGAAAAGCTGCTACATAGCTTTGGTCTGCAAATAGTAGTGCCTGACAAATATTATCAACAGGTAAATGAATATTTAAATAGCAATAACTTAAGGGGGCAGCTCATTTACAGGAAAGTAGACAAGCGATTTGCTCCTGCCATTTTTCAAGAAAGTGATAGCAGAATGCTCATAAATAAATTACAGTTTCACCCTAAAAGTGAATATGCTGCTTGGCTAGAAAATGCTATTCGAACCCAGTATAATTATCTGTGTGTAGACAACATAGCCCAGTTTCACTCTGCTAAAAAAGCCCTTACCGACCAAGGTTTGCATAAAAACGCTGACACACACGAAAAAGACGATAGACCTGACAAAATAGGCAGAGATCAGTATGTATTGGGCTGGGATAATAAAGAAAAATTACTTTTTTTACAAAAAGAGCTCAAATCGCTCGATGAGAGAATAAATATAGTATCGGCAAAAGTGAAATCTCTAAAAAAGGAACAGATTGCAATTGAGGAAAACATCAGAAACATCGAAAACTTGCTCAGATACAATAATTTTCAAAAACTTAATTGGCAAAAAGAAGCCGAACAAATTGCAGCCTTAGAGGAAAAAATAAGAAAGCTCGAAAGTACTAATCAAAGACTCAAAGAACTACAGTCGCAATTGAAGGAAGTAGAAAAAGAATAGAGCGAGAAAGACAAACAACGCCAAGCGGAATCGAAAAGAGAAGGAATAGTAGAAGGGCAAATTCAACAATTGGAAACCCAAAAAACTGCCAATAAAGCTGTAATAGCTGCCTATTCACATATCAATTTAGATGAAAAATCGCATCTATTATCTCAATACCTGCCAAATTTGACCACCGCATAGAATTAAAACAGATAGATAGTAGACAAGAAGATATTCGCGTGAAGGTAGATATTGATATGGAACAGGAGCTATATTTCATCAATAAAAAAGAGCAGGAATTGGTTAATTTGATGAACAAATACAAACGACCAGGGCAAGAAATAAGTCAAAAATTTGCAGGTTGGGAAGCTGAAACAATCAACTTAGCCACGATTGTAGATGATACAAGCCTAAATGAGTATGAAGACTTGTGCCAAAAAATCAAAGGACAAGAATTGGAACAACACCAAGAGAAATTTAACACACTTCTCAATGAAAATATGATTAGGGCAATGACTTCTTACCGAGAATCGTTCAATAATCATCAAGAAGAAATTAAGGAAAATATAGACAACATCAATCAATCGCTTCAAAAAATCATTTTTAGCAAACAACAAGATACCTATATTAAGATAGAATACAGAAACACCACCAACAGGAAAATTCAAGATTTTAAAGAAATGCTCAACGCATGGCAACCCAACCAAGGCAAGTTGCAGTGGCTAATAAAGAAGAGAGAAATGAAATTCTTGCAGGTAGTTTCGACAGAATAAAAAGTATTATCGAGCAATTAAACGAAGAAGAAGGTTGGCGAAAAGAAGTATCTGATGTGAGAAATTGGTTCGATTTTAGCGCTAAGGAATTTTATAGGGAAGATCAAAAACTATATAAAACCCACGAAAATACAGCCACAAATTCAGGCGGAGAAGCAGCTAGGCTAACATACACTATTTTATGTTCGACTATTGCTTACCAATTTGGCATTACACAGGGCAATCGCAAATCACTTCGATTTATAGCTGTAGATGAGGCATTTAGCAAAACCGACCAAGAAATGTCAAAATACCTAATGGTGCTCTGCAATGAACTGGGTCTTCAATTAATGGTAGTCACGCCACTTACAAACATCCATATAGCTGAACCGTTTATTGCATATTGCCACTACGTTGAAAAGAAATCGGGCGAAAAATCAGTGTTACATAATTTGCCCAAGGAAAAATTTATGGAAAAGAAAAAAGAATTTGAAGCCCTAGCCCAACTTGAAGAAGCCTGATAGAACCCGTGATTACACCAAATGAAATTTATAAAATAGCTGAAAAGCAATATGTACCATTTCTAAAAGCTTGGTTGAGAGAAGAGTCTTTTTTCCCGCTGCCGATACGTAGCAACAAACTTCTTGATAGCAATTTCGAACTTGCATCTAAGCAAATTGAATTGCTGTTTTCACAATCAAAAAATAAATTTGGAGTTGGTTATACCATCTCTACAAAAAAAGTACATACTAACAAAATGGGTAGCCAATCATTACCCGAAAGCATATTTTTTGCATCCGAATTTGATTTATTAGACTTCATTGATAGGAAAGAAGAGTTTGAGGTTTTTAAAATAGAAGTTGAAAAAATAAGAAACTCAGATGTGAAAATTATAATGTGGGTTATTGAAAATCCTATTGCAATAATTGAAAATGCAGGAAAATGGACACAATTACTAGAAGTATGCAGGTGTTTTTTACTTTGTCCTAGGCCAAATAAATATTTACGTGAGCTTCTACTTGATACACACACCAAATTTATAGAAACCAACCAATCGGTTATAGGCTCATTGCTCGATTTTCTTTTGCCAAACGATGTCAATTTCTGTGAAAAATCTTTTGACAAACGATATCATTTAAAATACGATCTTGAATTAAAAGAAAGAATCAGGATACGCTTTCTAGATACCGCCTTATATCCATTTGGATGCGTTTCTGAGCTTATTTTGCTACCCAAAGAATTTGAAATGCTTAACTTTAAATCTAAGAAAATACTTATTACCGAAAACAAAACAAATTTCCTTAGTCTGCCTTCTGTAAAAAATGGAATTGCCATATTTGGCAAAGGATTTTCAATTTCGGCTTTAAAAAATGCTGAGTGGCTATCTGAAAACCAACTGATATATTGGGGCGATATGGATGCACATGGATTTGAAATTTTGTCACAAATCCGAGGCTATTTTTCAGATGTTACTGCTTTGCTAATGGATCGAAATATTTTTGATCAAAATCAAAATCTCGTCAAAAAAGAAGGGCAATTCTCTAATAAAATAGCTTTGGACAATTTGACAGATGCAGAAAATATTTTTTTTCAATATTTAAATGAAAACCGACTCAGGCTTGAACAAGAGAAAATCCCTTATGATTTGGTTGTTAATCACTTAAAAAATATATAAAATAAGTACCTTAATGACAAAAAAAGAACGCTACAAAGGCTTTATTGCTTATTTCTCTGAGAACATGAAAAATGCAGAAACTGAGCTGCATTATGCAAATCCATATCAACTGTTGGTGGCTGTAATTCTAAGTGCCCAGTGCACTGATAAGCGTATTAATCTAATTACTCCTGCTTTATTCAATGCCTTTCCTGTACCTGAGCTGCTTGCGAAAGCCACTTTTGATGATGTTTTTCCACACATTAGAAGTGTTTCATACCCTAATAATAAAACTAAAAACATAATCGGCATGGCCCAAACGCTCGTTGGCGAATTTAAAGGAACTGTACCTTCCACCGTTGAAGACCTAATAAAAATGCCTGGGGTAGGCAGAAAAACAGCCAATGTTATAGCCTCAGTAATTTACAACCAACCCACGATGGCTGTTGATACCCACGTTTTTCGAGTATCTAAACGATTGGGTTTGGTGGCTGCATCTGCTTCTACTCCTTTGGCAGTAGAAAAAGAACTGGTGGCCAATATCGCTGACAAATACATTCCTTTTGCCCACCATTGGCTCATTTTGCATGGCAGATATGTATGTGTGGCACGCAGCCCCAAGTGTGAAGCATGCCCAATATCCTTTTTGTGCAAGTATTTCGAAAAACAGAAAAAACCGAAGCTCGGCATTGCTTTGAAGGCTTAGCGTTTTCTTAATATGCCATGCCAAACATTTTTACACGCTACCCGTGCCAAGGCTTCTACTCAGTTATCCATCCCCAATTTCCGATGAAAGTTTATCTTGACAAACCTTATGCTACAGCATCTTTTGACCAAACGGTGCCTTACGTATCTGTAAAACATCACACATATCTAACTAGGGAGGAGTTTTACATCACTAGTAACACCGCCATAGCCTGATTTACAGAAAATAGTGGCACCAACTCCAGCATGGACTGGCTGGCCGATACGCGCAACCAAGGAGCAATACCAGATGCTGACCTGAAGTGGTATGGTGAAGATATCAACGCCAAGGGTGAAGGTCTTAAAAAGATTGCTTTGGCAATTCCCGAAGACGTTTTTGGGCAAATGTCAATGTCTGAGTTTGACGATATTTATTATACACATCAAATTACAAATAAAATGTTTGCTGATTTAAACGAAGCTAAATCTTGGCTAAAGTCATAAGTTTTTTCGTAGGCATAGACGCTGCCTCGCCATTCGAACAATAAAATATTGAGGTTCGTTTATCACATCAACCCCAATCTTTCTGCTTCAAATTGAAGGTTTTCTTTGTTTACGGGTACTACACCCACGTATTCGCACACCAAGCCACCCGAAAGATTGGCCAATTCAGCCAACAACTTATTTGGTAATCCCAAGGCCAAACAAAGGGCTGCTGTACTAATTACGGTATCGCCCGCACCTGAAACATCAGAAATCTCTCTCAAATGGGCAGGAATATGGTTGGTTTCTGCACGGCTCTGGATGTAAACTCCCCTTTCAGAAAGTGTGATAAAATAATTGTCTGCTCCCAATCTTTCATCTAGCTGATTCACCGCATTTTTCAGTTCCTCCATCGAGTCGGGATTAAAATCAATTTTCAATCCTTCTTTAAGCTCTTTCAAATTGGGCTTGAAAAGCGTAACACCCTTGTAGCTAAGGAAATTTCGTTTTTTCGGATCCACAGCTACGGGAATATTTTTCAGTTTGCAAAGAGCAACTGTCTCGGCAATGATATCATCTGAAATCATTCCTTTGTCATAGTCTTCGAATATCACCACATCTACAGCGGAAATCAAGCCTTTTATTTTATCCAATACTGCCATTTTATCTGCTTCATTCAGCGGCCTATCAGTCTCATTATCAATGCGTAGCATGTGCTGCGTGCCAGCTATTACCCTCCGTTTGGTGGTGGTCACTCGGGCTGCACTGCGTACTATTCCTGAGCTATCCATTTGCTGGTCGGCCAGTAATTTTAAAAAATCGTCACCATCCATGTCTTTGCCAATTGCTGCGCACAATATGGGTTTTGCCCCCAAAGCCTGGATATTCAGTGCTACGTTGGCGGCACCACCTAGCCTATTTTCCCTTTTATGTAGATGAATAACAGGTACTGGAGCCTCTGGCGATATTCGCTCTACTTTACCCCAATCGTATGCATCTACCATCACATCGCCAATAATCAATACTTTTAATTGGGCAAACGCCTCAAAAACTTCCTTAATTGTTTGAAATCTCATATTACTATACTAAATTATTGGTTGTAAATAAAGAATGCGGTGATGGCTTTGCTGTCAATTTGATGCGAAAATACTTTTTAATTTTATTGCCATGCCCAATATTTATTAAGTTATTATTGCAGCCAAATCAAAATGTTCTTCATCATAAATGCTCAATCGTAGAATTTTAAGGGGCAAAGTAATGCAACAAATCTTTGCCTACAAAACTTGTGTGGCCGCCAATGCAGAACTAGCTACCGAGAAAATAATAGAAAAATTCACCCCCGACCTCAATTCCAACGAGCTTCAAGAACCCAAAAAGCTGGAAGGCTACGCCAAAATATCGATGGTACACTTCGATAAATTTTTAAAAATTGGCGATGCAGAACTTACAAATAATTTGCCAAATGAGGTGGTAAATGAGGTAAAATCGGCTCAGCTATTTTATAAGTCATCTAACAGTACCGATCAAATAGGCGTTTTCAAACAACTCGTACAAGATTGCGAAAATCTGTTTGAAGATTACTTGCTCAATTTAGCCTTACTCTCGGTGCTAGCCGATACAATAGCATCGATCAAAAAATCGGGCAAATTACTCTCAAATAAATTCATTTTGGAAATCAAAAACCATGAATTTTTCAATAGGGAAGTAGCAAGGCGCAGCCTTTCTTGGGAAAACGACCAAGATTTAGTGAGCGATTTGATGAATGCAGTGTTTGACGACCCAGAATTCAAATCATATTGCAAAAAAAATGATACCCAATTTGATGAAGACAAAGCCCTAATTATTCACCTTGTAAGAAACATTTTTTTCAAAAACCCCAAATTCAACGATTACTTCGAAGAGAGAAACCTAAATTGGCAGGAAGATAAAGTTGCTGTTAAAGATATGACCTTAGATTGCATCAAATCTAGTGTCGAAAATGTGCCATTTCAGCTGTCAGAAATATCAAAAAACTGGGACGATGATAAGCAATTTATGAAAACTCTATTTTCAACCACCATAGAAAACGATGCAGTTTACGAAGGATATATTGTGCCTAAACTGCAAAATTGGGACATTTCAAGGCTTACAGCCACCGATAGCATACTACTGAAACTTTGCATCAGTGAAATGATTAATTTTATGAATATTCCAATAAAAGTAAGCTTGAATGAATATATAGAAATATCGAAAAGGTACAGCACCCCAAAAAGCAAAACACTGATAAACGGAGTGCTCGATAGCCTATCTGATGAACTACAAAAAAGCGGAATAATTAAAAAAAGCGGCAGAGGATTGATAGACAATAAATAAAACTGATTATTTTCGTAGTAGATTTCCTTAAAAAACAACTTAAAGCATGAGTAGAAGAAGCGATTCGATCATTGGATTTTTAGCCGGGGCAGCCATTGGAGCAACCTTGGGCGTATTATTTGCTCCTGCCAAAGGCGAGATAACCCGTGAAAAACTAGGCTTGAAACTAGAAAAATACAAAGACCTACTCAAAGATTTGATTGCAAAGTATGCGGAAGAATTGCCCACCACTTCGCCAAATGGAGAAATAATCACAGCTGCCAAATCTGAAGGGATGAAAGTAGTTAGCGATGCCAAAGCTCAAGCTGAGGCACTTTTAGGCGATGTGGAAGATCTGATAGGTCAGATCAAAGGCAAACGTTTGTAAATTATGGCTCTAATAAAACCTGTAGAAGGCATTGCTCCGGTATTTGGCGAAAACTGTTGGCTTGCCGAAAGCGCCACTGTTTTAGGCAAGGTAACCACAGGTAGAGAGTGCACTTTTTGGTTCAATTCAGTAGTGCGTGGCGATGTAAACACCATCAGCTTTGGCGATAAGGTAAATGTGCAGGATGGCGCTTGTGTGCACTGCACTTATTTAAAATATCCGACTATTATCGGAAACAATGTTTCTATTGGCCACCATGCTATAGTGCATGGCTGCACCATTGAAGACAACGTACTAGTAGGCATGGGAGCCATTATTATGGATGGGGCTTATGTAGAGAAAAACGCCATAATAGCAGCTGGGGCTGTGGTGCTGGAGCATACCAGAGTACCAAGTGGTAGTATTTTTGCAGGCGTTCCGGCCAAAAAAGTGAAAGACCTGAGCCAACTACAAACCGAACAAATTGTGAATAGAATTGCCGACAACTACGTGATGTATGCTGATTGGTATAGGTAGTAGATGCCGAATCGATCGCAGCAAATTGATCTTACGAGTGCATTGCAAATGGCAATTAGCAATACCGAAGGCGAGACAATTGCAGCTTTTTTACTGCACCACAACCCAAAAATGCTCCGGGTCTATTTTCTCATAGTAGATATTATTTGCTACACCCTTCACCGATACCTGTTTCATATCGGCAGAAATAACAATCTCTTCTTTGAAATTAAGTCCTTTTTCTCCGTTCCATTTGTAGGCTGCTTCTTTAATGCACCATCTGAGGGCTATTTTTTCTATATCGGTTTTACATAATGACAGTTCTGAAGCGGTCAAGAATTTCTTGGAAATCACGTTGAATTTCTGCCGAATTTTTTCAACATCCACACCCAAAGGCTTTTCGGGATGAACGGCACAAATGGCGTATTTTTCAGTGTGGCTGATGGAAAACTGCCATTTACTCTGTGGAAAATAAGGCTTTCCGTCTTTGGTTTTGCGGATGTTTGTATCTGAAATATCCAAGCTTTTACATATAGTTTCTAAGGCTAACCTTGAGGCTAAAAATTCTCTTTTCTTGAGCGGATGGCTTATTTTCTCTGTTTCGTTTAGCAGCGTGGCGTTAGCTTGCTGTGCCAATGCATGCAAATCTTCTGTTATAGCCCAAATTCCGACAAAAATATTTTTATCGAGATTAATAATTTTTATTAATGGCACTTTTCGGTACTTTACACCTTTTATTCGGTAAAGGTAAGCTCAAATTTGAAATGGAAAACAAATTGAACAAGCAGGCACTTGAAAATTATGCGAGACAGGTAGCAAGAAAGCTGTGTTCCGATTTTTTCAATTTGCAAAAGCTTAATATAAGCGGTACAGAGATACTAAAATTTTCGCCCGTTGCCCAGGTCAATTACTTCATTCTTAAAAATATATTTTTTATCTGGAAAGGCGAAATAAGCCTGCTGAAGCAAAGTTCTTATTTCAATTACGATGACATCGAAGTGCAAGACGCCATTCAAAACTTGATGAATGTGCTTTCAAACCACATTTTTGTGAAGCGTGAAGCCTTTGAAAACCTGCTTTCTTCTTCAATTGAAGAAACGCTGTACTTGGCATTGTCGCCTTACCACTATTTCAAACTATATTTTTTCACGCCTGAAATTCAGAAAATATCGCTGCACGATTTGAAGGAGAAAGCCAAGTATTTAAAAATAAATCAGCTGTTCTTCCAACACTTCATATTGAAGCTGGAAACATATAAACTATCCGTATTTCATACCACCGACATTATGGGATACTTTCAAGATTCATACTATAAGTCGAGCAACACCTTCGATGATTTTCAACCCATTGTAGATGCCATTGCCCTCACTTTGCCGTTCCCGATGGAAAGTATAGTTTCGGATTTGAAAAAGAAAGACGACTACGCTCCTACCCCGCTCGAAGTACATCAGAAGCAAATGGCCTCACGGTTAATTTCCGAAAACACCCTAGGTCAGAATGCCGCTGCCATGAAGCCACTAAAGCTCGGATTGAATCAGCGGATAATGTTCACCAAAGAGTTGTTTAAGGGCAATGGCGAAATATTAGAACATACATTAGCACGATTGGAGGCTGCGGGAAGCTGGAGCAATGCCAAAAATATTCTCGATTTTAATAAGTGGGATCTCGACAGTGAGGTAGTGATAGAATTTTATGAAATGGTAGAAGCTAAATTTAAGTAACAAAAAAGTTGGCATTAATCCTTCAAGACCAACCTAGGTAGCATCAAGCAGACAAAATACCAATGGAGCGATTAGCAATACAACCAAGTATTGCTAATCGTCTAAAAGCTACAATTTAACCACTTTCACATTTTTAGTCCAACCCTCGCCTACTAACTTTACCAGATACACACCACTTGTGAAATCTTTGCCCTGAATATATAGCGAAGAAACATCACTGCTAAGGTTGGCAAACAACTTGACATAAATTTCTTGACCCTCAATATTTGTTATTGATATGCGAATCGATTTATCAGCATATCCTTTCAAAGCTACTGTAAAGTCACTTCCCGTTACCGGGTTTGGATATATGCTTATGCTTTGGGCTAGCTCAGTTGCTACTCCGGTTGTGCCATCTACCCCTGTCGATGTGGTTATGTCTTTAACCGTTGTGGTGGTATCGCTAGCGGCA
>Ga0163144_10031680_pt1 | contig 10070 bp, 9 predicted proteins | sample OliLak19BULKMAT1_FD_123175 | JGI IMG/M metagenome (GOLD analysis project Ga0163144, IMG submission 123175) | Freshwater microbial mat bacterial communities from Lake Vanda, McMurdo Dry Valleys, Antarctica - Oligotrophic Lake LV.19.BULKMAT1 | ecosystem: Environmental > Aquatic > Freshwater > Lake...
AAGCCGGTTGCGAAGGTTGGCGGTGTTGATAGCGATATCCTTAAAAGTTGTACAGTACCTGTAGCGCGATGGTGCGCGGTCGATTCACGCTGCCTATGGTGTTCGATTCTCGCGGGACAGTGTTACCGCCGAATGCGGGGTAGTCAAACGTAAAAGCGGTGGCCTGGTCCGGCAGGTTGCGTCCGAGCATGGCTACCTCCCAGACATCATCGGCAGCGCCAGGGGTTACTCGAGCAAGATGCCGAGAGTGCCTGGCTGAACCTCGAGCCTGCCGCAGACACCGATGCCATACCCGTTAACGCGGGGCAGGCTCTAGAAAGAATCCAGGTTCCGAGCCAATTTTCTGGACGACCAATTTCTCTCGACACCTTATTAATACTTCTTATACTTACGAAAACCCCAGCCTGCGTGCCCAAGACAAACCTGTATGAATAGAATTGCCGTCATCGGTGCGGGTATGTGCGGCGCAGCAGCTGCAGCCCAACTGAGGCAAGCTCATTTTCAGGTCACTGTATTTGACAAGGGTCGCGCTGCCGGCGGCCGTATGAGTAGTAAAAGAACACAGTGGGGTTATCTGGACATGGGGGCGCAGTATTTTACCGCCCGAACGGCGGAGTTTCAGAGTCAGGTGCAGTCATGGCTCAACGCCGGATGTGCAGAGGTATGGAACTGTACCACTGCTTTGCTGAACTATGATGAGGGCTATTCGGCGGTGGAAATTTCAGCGGATCAGCAGCTCCGTTATATAGGTACGCCCTCGATGCAGGCACCCGTGAAAGCCTTATTGCAAGACACGCCTGTTATAACAGACTGCCGTATCTACAGTTTGGTACGGCAACAGCAGAGCTGGAGTCTGCTCAGTGAAGCTGGAGAATGTTATACCGATTTTGACGCTGTCCTACTGACTACGCCACCGGTGCAGGCGCAGCAATTGCTTGTGCAAAGCGGTTTGACTGAGATTTGCATCGCCCAGCACTCCTTGCTACTCGAACCATGCTGGGCTGTGGCGGTACGCGCTGATGCGAACCTGCGGGGAGACGCTATTTTCTGCCAGCACCCAAAGCTGCGATTTGTCAGCCATCAGGCGAAAAAGACTGGGCGGTACGATTGTTACATTCTGCATTTCAATGCCACATTCAGCCGGGAGAATTTGGAGCAGCCAGCAGCGTTCTGGTGTAATCAGGCTGTCGAGGTGTTACAGGGGGCACTAGGTAGTGATACGGGAATCAAACCTGTAACAGCGCATCGCTGGTTGTATGCCAGTCAGAAGGCCGAGCTGACACCGCCTGGCATCATTGCCTTCCCTGAGCAGCAACTGTGGTTCGGTGGCGACTGGAGTAATGGTGGTCGCGTGGAGAATGCGTATTTGGCAGGTCTGGATTTGGCCATGTCGGTAATACACCATGGCCATCGAACCAGTGTTATAGCATGAGTGCGGTTCTCTTGCGGGCCACCAATCTATTCAATCAAACTTATCAAATTCAGAATAGGTCAAGATCAGGCCTATCGTCAGAAGCACGAACGCAACAATGCCGGTAATCAGGATAAGGTCCATAACTATTTCCTACCCATTAGTGCACACAATTTGAAATAGATGCCGAAGGCAAAGATCGATGGAATCCAGATCGCTGTAAATATCGCCTGCTGTGGATCCTTGACAACGAACCACAGATAGGCGGAGACAAAAAAAGACAACATCACGGCTAAAAGAATAAAATAATCAGATTTTTTAAACATACTAATTCTCCCGTTGCTCTAAAAATTAAAATACTCCTGAAGGCCATAGCCAATAGCACTCAGCAGACAACCAGCAATTGCTACCATTGCAATCATCCGTATGCCCGATGACAGTCCCCACGCAAATGACTCGAAAGGAATGAGCCCAAGGGAACCAAAGATCAAGCCCAGGCATCCTACTAGAGTCAGTACATTCCCCGCGTATATCAGCAGGGCTACGCCTTTGCTGATATCAGGCAAGGTCGAATCGATCAAGGTGCATCACCTTGCTACAGGCCGCCTCAAAGTCGCGCACGATAAGGCACTATCACATTTTCGGCATACCAGTTGATCATGCCGATTTTCTGCTCCACGGTCTGGGTATCCGGTTCCGCATCGTAGGGATTGCGGAAGGCGATGATAACCTCGGTAACGCCGGCATCCACGAGGTTGTGCAAGCCGTCGACCGTATAGGCCGCCTCGGTCATGGCATGGTATTCGAACGGCAGATGATCGCGGCCACAATCCTTGCGCAAGGTTTGAATGTCGCCGATCATCTGCTGCAGTTCCAGCAGCGACGAGCCGGCGGAAATCCAGCCATCACCCAGCCTGGCGGCACGGCGCAGGGCTGGCTTGGCGTGGCCGCCCACCAGCAGCGGGATGTGATGATCCGGCACCGGACAGAGCTTGATCGGGTCCAACTGGAAGACTTCGCCGTCGTAGCCAAAATAATCGCCGCTCATCAGGCCGTTAATGATTTCCATCATTTCATCCATGCGCTTGCCGCGATTCTCCCACGGTATCTGCGCGGCGAGAAAATCCTCAGGCCAGGGACTGATGCCGACGCCGAAGCCAAAGCGGTCGCCGATCATCACGCCCAGGCTGGACAGCTGCTTGGCGACAATCACCGGCTGACGAATAGCCAGTTTAATCACCGATGTGGTGAAGCGCAGTTTCTCGGTTTTCGCCGCCAGGTAGGGAATAGCGATAAACGGCTCCAGGAAGGGCACGCCGTCGAGGAAATCGCGCGTGCCGTCATCGTTGTAGGGGTACACATCCGAACCTTCCTTGGGATAACAAATGCTGTCGGGAAAGGTGAAGGTGTCAAACCCGGCAGCCTCCGCCGCCCGGGCCAGGGGCAGGTACTGATCGGGCGGGCACATGGTGGCGTGGTAGGCGAATTTCATGGTGGTCTCCTGGCGACGGAAAAACGGGTGCAACAGCGCAGTATACGGCCCACAGCACCGCGCAGATCACAGCCACAGGGATTATTTTGCCAGCGTCCAGTCTGGCGTCGCTTTGACCATGTGCTGTGGTCTGCGCAATGCCTTGCACATCATTACAATAATGTAATTACAGTAGTTATTGTAATTACATTATTAACAGCTTCTAATGACGCATGGGGAGTCCAACCGGAGAACACCAGTGCCCAATGTCATATCAAAACCTGAACGCGACTTTATCGAACAGCTCGGCCTGGTGGCTGAGTCAGGCGGTCTGACCCGGATCACTGGCCGGGTCTGGGCCCTGTTGATTATCAGCGGAAAAGGGCTGTCACCAGGAGAAATCGCGAAGCAGCTGAAGGTCAGCCGCGCCAGTGTCGGTGCTGGCCTCAAGGTTTTGGAGTCGCTGGAACTGGTCGCGATCAGGTCCCGGACAGGTGATCGGCAGAGCTACTTCGAGATGCGCGAACATCCGTACACCGCCATGATGCGGGTGCAGGCCCGGCGCGCAGTGGCGAACGCCGTCATGGTGCGAAACGCACTGGATACTATCAAGAACACCGCTGCCCGCAAGAGTCTGCAGGACCTCGAATCGTTTTATGCAATCGTACTCGATGGCCATAGCAGCATGCTCGAACAACTCGAGGCACTGCAACATTGAACACGCCAGGACAGAGACACGGGCAGATGCACATCACCCTGACAATCGTGGTCACACTGCTTGCTTTTACGCTCACGGCCTGCACGCAGGAGGCTGACGTTGGCAAGACCAATACGACACCTCTTGCGACACCCACGGTCAGCGTGACACGCATCATCGAGCGGCCGATAGCAGAGATTCTCACGGCCTCCGGCCTGCTGCTGCCACGCGAGGAAGCCGCCGTGGGCCCCGAGGTTGCCGGCTATCAGGTCGCCGAGGTGCTGGTGGAAGAAGGCGCACAGGTCAGCAGGGACCAACCCCTCGCCCGGCTTGACCCGGACCTGCTGGTGGCCAAGATCCACCAGGCGCAAGCGTCTTTGGCGCAGGCAACAGCGGTTGCCGAGCAGGCGCGGGATGAGGCCGAGCGGGTCAAAACATTTGATACGAAAAACGTCATGTCGGCCGAGCAGATTGCGGCCCGGCGCTACCAGGCCAGGACGGCGGAGGCCGCAGTGAAAGTCTCCCGCGCACAACTCGACGATCTCCTCACCCAGGAGCAGCGCCTGGTGGTGCGAGCACCCGTGGATGGCATTGTACTGGAGCGCAGCGTGCGGCCCGGAGACGTAGCAACGCTGTCCCAGCCGATGTTTCGTATCGCCCGCGACGGCCTGGTGGAACTCGACGCCGAGGTACCGGAAGCCGCGCTCACCCGCATCACAATCGGTGATTCTGCGAGCGTCAGCATTCCCTCGGGAGAAACGCTGCAGGGCACCGTCCGACTGATTTCCCCGCGTGTCGATCCACAGACCAAGCTGGGCCGGGTGCGTGTCAGCCTGCCGAGCGACCCGATCCTGCGAGTGGGTGGTTACGCCCGCGTGGAATTCAATCACCTCCCACAAGCGGTGCCGGCCATCGCGGAACGCGCCGTGCAGTGGGAGGCTAATGGCCCCATGTTGATCACCATCGACGACAACAATCGTGCACATCCTATGGCGGTGCGAACCGGTACCCGCGCGGGCGGTTTTGTCGCGCTTGAGGAGGGACCGCCGGTTGGCACTCTTGTTGCGCTGGGCAGCGGCGTGGCACTGCTGGAGGGGGACCTGGTGGTCCCCGTAGAGGCCGACAGTAATGCCATCGCAGCGCCAGCCGAGCCCGCGCCGTGAGGCTAAGTATTTCGTCGTGGTCAATCCGCAATCCCATTCCGGTGTCGGTGCTGTTCCTGGCACTGCTGGTAGCGGGCGGCTTCGGTTATACCTTGCTACCGGTCAAACTCTATCCCGATGTGTCGTTCCCGTTAGTCCAGGTTCACATTACGCTGCCCGGCGCGGCTGTCAGTGAGATCGAGTCACAGATCACCGATGAAGTAGAGGCCGCAGTCTCCAACCTCGCTGGTGTCGATCACGTGCAATCCACAGTGACCCAGGGCATGTCAGTCACCGGCGTCGAATTCGAAATTGGCCAGGATCCACAAAAGTCCACCGACGAGGTGCGAGCTGCAATTGATCGAATCCGTAGCAGCCTGCCGCGCGGCACCGAAGAGCCGATCGTCGAGCGCTTTGAAATCGACTCGATGCCTGTAGTCACCTATGCCGTGTCGGGTACGGACATGTCCGACCTTGAGTTGAGCTGGCTGGTAGACGACGTGATCGCCCGTCGACTGGTGACCGAGCGGGGGGTCGCCCAGGTCAAGCGGGTCGGCGGTGTAGCCCGCGAGATCAATGTCACCCTGATTCCCCAACAGTTGGAGGCGCTGGGTCTGACCGCGCCGCAAATCAACAATGCGCTGCGCAGCGCCAGTATCGATGTGCCCGGTGGCCGCGCAGAAGTCGGCGGCCGGGAGCAGACAGTGCGCGTGCTGGGCGCGGCGAACACCGTCGAGTCACTGGGCGACATGGTGATCTCCACCAGCGCGGGCCGCGATATTCGCCTCGCCGATGTGGCGACTGTGGCCAGTGGCGCCGCCGAACGACGTGGCTTTGCCGAATTGAATGGCCAGTCGGTGGTGGGTTTTCAGGTCATGAAGACACCCAAGGCCTCGGATGTCGCGGTCGCCCGCGAAATCGAGCGGGCCACGGCACAACTGGCACAGGAGTTCCCCCACCTGCATTTCAAACAAGTCTATTCCGTAGCAATCGGCACCCAGGCCAGTTTCACCGCCACACTGAATTCACTGATCGAGGGTATGCTGCTGGCGGCATTGGTGGTGTTCCTGTTCCTGCGCAGCTGGCGGGCCACGGTGATCACCGCACTGGCCATGCCGGTGTCACTGATTCCGGCCTTCGCAGTCATGCACTACATGGGCTTCAGCCTGAATATGATCACGCTGCTCGCGCTGACCCTGGTGATCGGCGTTCTGGTGGACGACGCCATAGTGGAGATTGAAAATATCCAGAAGCGGGTCGAAGCCGGAGAGCACCCCTACGATGCTGCGATGACGGGTGCCGACCAGATCGGACTCGCTGTGCTGGCCACCACCCTGACCATCGTCGTGGTCTTTCTCCCGGTGGCCTTTATGGGTGGATTCGCCGGCCAGTTCTTCAGGGAATTCGGGTTCACCGTCGCCATCGCCGTGCTGTTCTCTCTGCTGGTCGCGCGGATGCTGACGCCGGTGCTGGCGGCCTACTTCATTCAACCGGCAAAGCACCCGCAGCCGCGACCACCGTTCGAGGGCTTGTATCGCCGGATCCTGGATTTCGCTCTGGCGCACCGCTGGCTGTCAATGGCGATCGGCGCAGCACTCACTATCGGCTCACTGCTGCTCGCGGCCCGCATGCCCAACGGTGTCACCCCGCCCGATGACAACGGCATCATCCAGCTATCGATGGACGGCGCACCGGGCGCGACACTGGCTTCCATGCACAGCAGCAGCGACGCGCTGACCAACAAGCTGCTGGCACTGCCGGACGTCACCACCGTGTTCACGCTGGTCGGCTCAGGCAGCCTGGACGGCGACATTCGTTCAGGCCGGGTGACGGTATTACTCGCCGATGACAGGGCCATGACTACCCAGCAGTTCCAGGCCGAGTTGCAGCCGCTGCTCGCGACCATCCCGGACGTTCGCATCGGTTTTGAGCGCACCGGCAGCGGTGGCACCAAGACTGTCCAGATCGTCCTCACGGGTGAGGACCCCGCCGTGCTGCAGGACACCGCTCTGACGCTGGAGCGCCAGATGCGCGACGTTCCCGGGCTGAGCAATGTGCACCAGCGCACGCCGCGACCCGGCGCGGAACTGATCATCACACCCAAGCCTGACGAGGCCGCACGCCTGGGCGTGAGCGCCGAAGCGCTGGGTGCAATTGCACGGGTAGCGACCCTGGGCGACGTCGATTCCAATACCGCCAAGTTCAATGCCGAGGGACAACGACTGTCGATCCGGGTGCGGCTGCCCGATTCAGCACGCGCCGATCTGTCAACCTTGCGTAACCTGCGAGTGCCCACCGCTACCGGCAAGCTGGTACCGCTGTCGACGGTGGCGAACATCTCCTTCCAGGCAGGCGTGGAGCGAATCGAGCGCTATGATCGTATGCGCCGCACCATCGTCGAAGCCCAGTTCAATGGTATTTCGCTGGGCGAGGCGAACAAGGCGATCAACGCGTTGCCGATCATGCAGGCGTTGCCCAAAGGCATTAACCAGCCGCTGTACGGCGACAGCGAGCGCATGGCCGATCTGTTCGCCAACTTCGGCGGCGCGATGGTAGCCGGCGTCGGGCTTATCTTCGCCGTGATGGTGCTGCTGTTTCGCAGCTTCTTCAAACCCATCACCATCCTGACAGCACTGCCATTGTCACTTTCCGGGGCGATTGCCGGCTTGATGATCGCCCAGAATGAACTGGGTCTGTCGGCACTGATCGGCTTGCTCATGCTCATGGGCCTGGCCGCCAAAAACTCCATCCTGCTGGTAGAGTTCGCTATCGAGGCCGAACGCGACGGCGCAACCCAGCGCGAAGCGATCCTTAGCGCCTGCCATGAGCGCGCGCGCCCCATCGTGATGACCACGGTGGCCATGGCGGCAGGCATGCTGCCAACCGCGCTGGCCATCGGCGCAGGCGGTGAGTTTCGCGCGCCGATGGCCATCGCCGTGATCGGCGGCCTGATCAGTTCCACCCTGCTTTCGCTGGTACTGGTGCCCGTCGTGTATGAACTGATCGACGACTTCGAAATCTGGATAAGACCAAAACTTGCGCGTCTGCTGGCGACCCGCAAGCCGGTGCAGCAGATAGAAAAGGATTCCCCCAGCTTACCGCGTTGAACTATGCTGTTCACTACCGCACAGCGAGGCATAAGTATGAGCACCGAAACAATCTACCGCAGCTGCCCCACCTGCGAAGCCAGCTGCGGGCTGGTCATGGAAGTGGATCGCGCGGCCCGGCAGGTCATTTCCATCAAGGGCGACCCGGACAACCACCGCTCCAAAGGTTATGTCTGCGCCAAATCGCAGGCCTTCCGTTACATCTATGAAGATGCCGAGCGCCTCACCAGGCCGGTCAAAAAGGTCGACGGGCAGTGGCAGGAAATCGGCTGGGAAGAAGCGCTGGCTGAAACAGCGCAACGATTGGCCGCCATCCGCGACCAGTACGGCAAGGACGCCATCGCCATGTATTACGGCAACCCCAATGGCCACAACTTCAGCACCCAGATCTACACGCAGCTATTTATCACCATGCTCAACACCGAGCGCTTTTTCTCCGCCGGCTCCGTTGACCAGCAACCCAAAAACCTGAGCTGTGAACTGCTCTACGGCAACGGCTGGGTTTTTCCCATTCCCGATATCGACCACACCGATTTCTTCGTGTGCATGGGCGGCAACCCCATGGTATCGCAGGGCTCGCTGATGTCGGCGCCGGATATAGAGACTCGACTCAAAGCGATTCAGGCGCGCGGCGGCAAGGTGGTGGTGATCGACCCGCGCCGCACTGAGACCGCTGACATCGCCGACCAGCACCTGTTTATTCGCCCCGGCACGGACGCCTTCCTGCTGCTGGCGTTTGTCAATGAGCTGTTCGCCACCGGCAGAGTTGCGCCCGGCAGATTGGCGGACTTTACCGACGGCATCGAACAACTCGAAGACTTGAGCGCGCCGTACACACCCGAGGCTGTGGCTGCCATCACCGGTGTACCGGCCGCGCGGCTGCGCCAGTTGGTCAATGATTTTTGCAGCGCCAGCGCGCCGGTGCTGTACGGGCGCATCGGCCTGTGCACACAGCAGTTCGGCACGCTGGCCTCGTGGCTGGTGGACGTGGTCAATATCCTCACCGGCCGCCTCGATGCCATAGGCGGCGCCATGTTTCCCCGCCCCGCCACCGCCCACAATGACCCCGCATCGGCTCCGCCGGAACTGGGCTACAACCGGTGGCAATCCAAGGCGCGCGGGTTTCCGGAGTACATGAGTATGCTGCCCGCCTCATTGATGGCGGAGGAAATGGAGCTGCGCGGTGCACACCAGGTGCGCGCGCTGATCACCGTCGCAGGCAACCCGGTGCTGAGCGTGCCCAACGGCAAACGCATCCACGCGGCCATGGCGCATCTGGATTTTACCGTGGCCTTTGATTTCTACATTAACGAGACCACCAGCCAGGCCGACATCATCATCCCCTCCACTACCCAATTGGAACACAGCAATTACGACTTCCTGTTCAGCGCTACCTGCGTGCGCAACTTCGCACAATATTCGCCGCAGATATTCGCGCCCGAGCCTGGTGCGCTGGATCAGTGGCAGATCATCAACGAGGTGACCGCGCGTATGCATGGCATGACGCGGCAGGACCTGGAAGCCATGATGCTCGATGGCATGATCGCGCAACTGCAGGCCAACGCACCCGAGCTGGCACACTTGCCAACGGATGACATCAAGCAAAAAACCGCCGCTCATGAAGGGCCTGAGCGCCTGCTGGATATTATGTTGCGGGCCGGACCTTACGGCGACAAATTTACCGGCAAGGGTCTGACGCTGGCGCAACTGAAACAGTCACCCCACGGCATCGATCTCGGCCCGCTAGAGCCGCGCCTGCCTGAGCTGCTGGCGAGCAAAAACAAGCGCATTAATATTGCGCCCGACATCATCACCGCTGATCTCGCACGATTACGCACGGCGCTGGATAAAGGCCCCGGCGAGCAGATGCTGCTGATCGGCCGCCGCCACATTCGCGATATGAACTCCTGGCTGCACAATCTCAACAACTACGCGCGCGGCAAAAATCGCTGCACCCTGCTGATCAATCCGCAGGATGCGCAGCGCATCGGGTTAGCACAGGAAGGCATGGCCACGATCAAGTCGCGAGTGGGAGAATTCCGGGCAGAGGTTGCAATCACCGACCGCATTATGCCCGGCGTGGTCAGCCTGCCACACGGCTTCGGACACAACTACCAGAACACACAGCAGTCTGTGGCCAGCAAGCTGACACCGGGCATTTCCGCCAACGACCTGGTGGACGACAATGAGATGGATATGCCTTCAGGGACGAGTGTGGTGAATGGGGTGCCGGTGGAGATCG
>Ga0163144_10031682_pt1 | contig 10069 bp, 8 predicted proteins | sample OliLak19BULKMAT1_FD_123175 | JGI IMG/M metagenome (GOLD analysis project Ga0163144, IMG submission 123175) | Freshwater microbial mat bacterial communities from Lake Vanda, McMurdo Dry Valleys, Antarctica - Oligotrophic Lake LV.19.BULKMAT1 | ecosystem: Environmental > Aquatic > Freshwater > Lake...
AGAACTTCTATCGCGGCGTCCTCGAGTCGGGCGCGATGCCGCTCACGGCCGGCGGCGACCATTCGATCACCTACCCGATCTTCCGTGCAATCGCAAAGCATCGACCCATCGGCATGATCCACATCGATGCGCACACCGATACCTGGGGCGAGTGGGGCGGCAGCCGCTTCCACCACGGCTCGCCGTTTCGCTACGCGGTCGAAGAGGGACTGCTCGACCCGAGGCGCGCGATCCAGATCGGCATCCGCGGCGGGCAGGCCATCGACGACGGCTGGCGTTTTTCGGCTGAATCCGGGATGCGCGTGATCTTCATCGAGGAGTTCACCGACCTGGGCGTGGAGAAGGTCATCGCCGAAGCGCGCCGCGTGGTCGGGGATGGCCCCACGTACATCACCTTCGACGTGGACGGTCTCGACCCGGTCTACGCGCCGGGCACCGGCACCCCCGAGGTCGGCGGCATCACCACGCGCGAGGCGCAGCAGTTCCTGCGCGGTCTGCGGCACCTCAACCTGATCGGGGGCGACGTGGTCGAGGTCTGCCCGCCATTCGATCCTTCCGGCAACACCGCGCTGGTGGGCGCGACCCTCATGTACGAGATACTCTGCCTGCTGGCGGAGGTGGTGGCGGAGCGCAAGTCCTGATCGGGAGAGACGCAGCGAATCGTCGGCGGCCTGGGTCTATCCCGATTCACGTCTCAGCCATTCGACCAGGAGCGGAACACTGCTTCCAGTGCCTCAAGGGCTATCATCTCCCGGTCTTGCCTTTCCCCCGTCGCCGCGCATGAATTCCCTCGTCTTCGACAACACCTTCGTCCGCGACCTCCCGGGCGATTCGGATGCGGGTTCGCGTCGCCGCCAGGTCCACGGTGCCTGCTACTCGCGGATCGACCCGACGCCGGTTACCGCACCGCGGCTCATTGCATGGTCCCGGGAGGTGGCAGCGCTGCTCGACCTGTCAGTCGACGAGTTGAAGTCTCCGGCCTTCGCCGAAGTCTTCGCCGGCAACCGGGTCCTGCCCGGCATGCAGCCCTACGCCGCCTGCTACGGCGGACATCAGTTCGGGCAATGGGCGGGGCAACTCGGCGACGGGCGTGCCATCACGCTGGGCGAGGTCGTGAATCGCGCCGGCGAGCGCTGGGAGTTGCAGTTGAAGGGTGCGGGGCCGACGCCTTATTCGCGCACGGCGGACGGGCGCGCGGTGCTGCGCTCGTCGATCCGCGAGTTCCTCTGCAGCGAAGCCATGCATCACCTGGGTGTGCCTAGCACGCGCGCGCTGTGCCTCGTCGCTACCGGCGACGAAGTGACGCGCGACATGTTCTACGACGGCCGGGCGCGTGCCGAGCCCGGCGCCATCGTGTGCCGGGTCGCACCGTCGTTCATCCGCTTCGGCAACTTCGAGATCTTCGCTGCGCGAGACGACACGACAACCCTCGGGCGATTGGTCGATTTCACCATCGAGCGCGACTTTCCCGAGATCGAAGGCAACGGTGCCGATCGCCGCATCCAGTGGTTCGAGTCGGTCTGCGCCCGCACGGCGGTCATGGTGGCGCACTGGTTGCGCGTGGGCTTCGTGCACGGCGTGATGAACACCGACAACATGTCCATCCTCGGACTCACGATCGACTACGGACCCTACGGCTGGCTCGAGAACTTCGATCCCGGGTGGACGCCCAACACGACCGATGCCTCGGGCCGCCGCTATCGTTTCGGGCAGCAGGCGCAGATCGCCCACTGGAACCTCGCGCAGCTCGCGAACGCACTGGTCCCCGTGTTCCCCTCCACCGAATCGCTCGAGGCCGGCCTCGAGCGTTTCGCGTCCACGTTCGAAGCCGAACAGCGCCGCATGACCGCCGCCAAGTGCGGGTTCACGGATTTCCGTGAAGGCGATCCCGAACTGGTCGGTGATCTCTACACGCTGCTTCACAAGGCGGAAGTCGACATGACGATCTTCTTTCGCGCCCTTGCCGACGTGGACATCGCCCGACCGCAACTCGAGCCGCTGCACGCTGCGTTCTATGCCGAGGACAAACGGGCAGCCACGCAATCGGAGTTCGCCGCCTGGCTCGCACGTTACGCGGCGCGCGCCTCCATCGATGCATTGCCCGAGCAGATCCGCCGGGCGCGCATGAACGCGATCAACCCCCGCTACGTACTGCGCAACTACCTCGCGCAGGAAGCCATCGATCTCGCGGAGCAGGGCGACACGAGCCGCATCGACGAATTGCTCGAGGTCATGCGCCACCCGTACGACGACCAGCCCGGCCGTGAACGCTTCGCGCAGAAGCGGCCCGACTGGGCACGCACGCGCGCAGGCTGCTCGATGCTTTCGTGCAGTTCGTGACGCGGCTCGGGAGCATCGGTTATCGTCGGCGTCTTTGGCCGAACGGTTGAAGTGTTGCCATAACTAGAACTAGACGAGGGGAAGGGAAGCATGACGAAAATGCTCGAGATGAAGGGCAGGCAGATGACGTCCGGACTGCAGTTCCCGGAAGGGCCGGTCGCGATGCCGGACGGCTCCGTACTGGTGGTGGAGATCGCGCGAGGCACCTTGACGCGGGTGCAGCCGGATGGCCGCAAGGACGTCGTCGCGGACTTGGGTGGAGGACCGAACGGCGCCGCGATGGGACCGGACGGCAAATGCTACGTGTGCAACAACGGCGGCTTCGTCTTCGGGCGCGAAGCCGACGGAATGGTGCGGCCCATGCGGCGCGCGGACGACTACAGCGGCGGACGCATCGAAAGGGTCGATCTCGACAGCGGCAAGATCGAGGTGCTCTACACCGAGTGCGACGGCATATCGCTGAAAGGCCCGAACGATCTCGTCTTCGATGACCAGGGCGGATTCTGGTTCACCGACCTCGGCAAGATCTACGATCGGAAGATGGATCGCGGCGCCGTCTACTACGCACGCACCGACGGCAGTCTCATTCGCGAAGTCGTACATCCGATCGTGACACCCAACGGCATCGGTCTGTCGCCGGATGGCGGCACGCTGTATGTGGCAGAGACCGAGACGAGTCGACTGTGGTCGTTCGAAATCATCGGCGAGGGCGAACTGCAAAAGCTCCCGTTCCCCTCGCCGCACGGCGGCACGCTCGTCGCGGGCCTGCCGGGCTATCAGCGCTTCGATTCCCTCAAGGTCGAAGCGGGCGGCAACATCTGCGTCGCGACGCTCATCACCGGGGGCATCAGCGTGATCTCGCCCGGCGGCGAGTTGCTCGAGTTCCACAAGGCATCCGAGGTCTACTGCACCAATCTCGCGTTCGGCGGCGCGGACCTGCGCAAGGTCTACGTCACGTTATCGGGCTTCGGCACGTTGCTGGAAGTGGCTTGGGCGCGCAGCGGGTTGAAGCTGCCGGGACAGGTGTTGCCATAGGACGCGGATCAGTACTCAGGCTGCGCGGCGCCTGACGCCGCGGCCTTCGCCTCCGGCACCTCGGCGATCATGCAATCGGTGGTGAGGATGAGCGATGCGATCGAAGACGCATTCTGCAAGGCGTTGCGCGCGACCTTGGTCGGATCCACGACACCCATCTCGATCAGGTCGCCGAAAGCGCCGTTGGCTGCGTTGTAGCCGAAGTTTCCGCTGGCGCTCGCCACGCGGTTCAGTACTACGGAAGGTTCCGCGCCAGCATTGGCGGCGATCTGGCGCAGCGGCTCCTCGAGGGCGCGCAGCACGATGCGAATTCCGGCGGTCTCGTCGTCGTTGGCGCCCGCCAGATCCAAGAGCCGGGCACAACAACGCACCAGCGCGACGCCGCCGCCTGGCACGATGCCCTCCTCCACTGCCGCGCGCGTCGCGTGCAAGGCGTCCTGCACGCGCACCTTGCGTTCCTTCATCTCGGTTTCCGTGGCACCACCGGCCTTCACGATGGCCACTCCACCCGAGAGCTTCGAGGCCCTTTCCTCCAGTTTCTCACGGTCGTAGTCGCTGGTCGTCTTGTCGATCTCGGCGCGGATCTGTGCGATGCGTTCTGCAATGGCCTTCGGGTCGCCCGCACCGTTGATGATCGTCGTCGCCTCGTTGTCCACTTCGATGCGGCGAGCGCGTCCGAGCATGGACATTTCGGCCTTGTCGAGCTTTCGCCCGAGTTCCTCCGAGACTACCTGCCCGCCGGTCAGCACGGCGATGTCCTCGAGCAGCATCTTGCGCCGGTCGCCGAAACCCGGTGCCTTGACCGCGCACGTGCGCAGCACACCGCGCACGCTGTTCACCACCAGTGTCGCGAGCGCATCGCCTTCCACGTCCTCGGCAATGACCAGTAGCGGCTTACCGGCCCGGATCACCTCCTCCAGGATCGGCAGGAGCTCCGCCACGGTCGAGATCTTCTTGTCGTGAAGCAGGATGTAGGGATCCTCGAGCACCGCCATCCGGCGTTCCGGCGTGTTGACGAAATAGGCGGACAGATAGCCGCGATCGAACTGCATGCCCTCGACGACCTCGAGTTCGTTGATCAGGCCGGAACCGTCCTCCACCGTGATCACGCCTTCGCGGCCGACCTTGTCCATGGCTTGCGCGACGATGTCGCCGATCGCGCGATCCGAGCTTGCCGAGATCGTGCCGACGTGCGCGATTTCCACGTTGGTCGCGCAGGGCCGCGACAGTTCCTTCAGCCCGGCGATCACTTCGGTCACGGCCTTGTCGATGCCGCGTCGCAGGTCCATGGGGTTCATGCCCGCGGCGACGTACTTAATCCCTTTCTTCACGATGGCCTGCGCGAGCACGGTTGCCGTCGTGGTTCCGTCCCCCGCGACGTCGGAGGTTTTCGAGGCGACCTCACGCACCATCTGGGCACCCATGTTCTCGAACGGATCCTCGAGCTCGATCGCTTTTGCGACCACCACGCCGGAGTTGGCCACCGTCGGCGGGCCGTAGGGTTGCTGGAGGATCACGTTGCGACCGCGTGGACCGAGCGTGACCTTGACCGCGTTGGCGAGGGTGTCGACACCGGCGGCTATACGTTCGCGCGCCTCTTCATGGAACAGCAGGGTCTTCGCGGACATGGTGGTCTCCTTCGATGGTTTCGCGTCATGCGGCGGCGAGCCGGTGTTCCAGGTACCCCACCGAGCCGTCCAGCGTGATCATGTTGCCGTAGTCGGATTCGGCGCGCGCACGAGCATAGTCGGCCATATCGGGCTGAACCATGAGCCTCGCCGGATCCTTGGGGATCGCTCCCGATGCTGAGGATGTTGTCATGCCGGATCGCGCGAGCCTGGCCTCGCGGGGTTCTGGTTCGGCCCACCATATCGACGCTGACCGGAGACGGCATCGACGCACATCAACGAGGTTGACCCGATTCCGTAGAAAAGCGGTATGGCGGACGGGATTGCGGCAGCGTTCGTACCCAATCGGGGCGAAGCTCGCGCTGGGAATCCACGATCACGAGATAGCGCCCGGACCAGGGCGTCCATGAGCGGTCCGTTCGCAGGATCCAAAGGCGTCGGCCTGCCGCGAGCGCGCGCTCGTAGTCGGCATCGAGCACGCCGTAGCGGTCCAGCAGAGCGTTGAGTGTGGCGGGGATGCGAATGCAGCCCTTGGATCGGCGCACGCCGAGCGCGGGCTCCAGGAGTACCGGATCGGTGGCGTGCAGTTGCAGCCGGAGCACGCCTTCGCCGGGCGCCCAACTCTTCGGGGCGCGCACCCAACCGAAGTCGAATACGCGCATGCCCGCCGCGCCGTAGCCGCGAATCCCGAGCTCGTTCCTGGTTCCGAGCGAGCGAAAGTCCGGATTCTCGATCGTGTGGTCGAAGACACCCGTGGGTGTGACGAAATGCTCGAAGGCGCCGGGCTTGCCGGTCGAAGCGGGAGAGGCCCCGATGAATTCGAAGCCGCGGTCCGGCGTGCCCCAGAAGATCATCACCGCCTGCACGTTCGGCGAGCGATCTGCCAGTACCACGTATCGAGGATCGAGGGCCGAGTGGCCGGAACTCTGCAGAGCGGCGGCGAGCGCTTCGGCATAGAAGCGCTGCTCCGGCACCGGTAGCTCGATCCGGCGATCCACCTCCCGGGCGAAGTGCGTCGCGAGATCTAGGCCGGACTCGAAGGCCGACGCGACGAACGTCACCCCAAGGAGGAGGATAGCGGCCAGCCACGGCAGCGGCACTAGTAGTAAGCCTTGCGGACGTACTGATCCATCATGCGTTCGGTGTTGAAGAACGACCCGTTCAGCGCGATGGCGTGGCGCATCACGTCGATATACGCCGGCCGATCCCGATAGAACGCCGGCGCGATCACCCGCTCGAGCTTGTCGTACAGCGACTTCGCGTCTTCGGCGCGATCATCGATGACTTCGGTGCACGTGTGGTTCGCCCCGATGCTCCAGCCGGTCACGTTCTCGATGCAGCCCTCGAGCCACCAGCCGTCCAGCACGCTCAGAGACGGCACGCCGTTCACGGCCGCCTTCATGCCGCTCGTGCCCGAAGCCTCGAGCGGCTCCTGCGGCGTGTTGAGCCACAGGTCCACTCCGGCGGTCATCCTGCGCGCGAGGGCGATGTCGTAGTCCTCGAGGTAGACCACGGTGATCCTCCCCGCCAGCCTTGCCCGAGCCTCGAAGATTCGGCCGATCAGCGCCTTGCCCGCATCGTCCCGCGGATGGGCCTTGCCGCTGAAGACAAGCTGGATGTGCCCGACCGTCTCGTGGATCGCCAGGAGCCGGTCGAGGTCGGCGAACACCAGATCGTGTCGCTTGTAGGCGGCGGCACGCCGCGCAAACCCGATCGTGAAGGTATCCAGGTCGAGGGTGGTGCCGGTCATCCCGGCTACCACGCGAACCAGTTCCTGCTTCGCGGCACGATGCGCTTTCCACAGCTCGAGCCGCGGAATGCCCAATGCGTAACGCAGGCTCGCGTTGTCCTGCTGCCACCCCGGGATGTGACGGTCGAACAGGGCCTGGAACGAGGGCATCGCCCAGGTCGCCACATGCACGCCGTTGGTGATGGAGTCGATCGGGTACTGCGCGAAGATGTGGCGGGCCACCTCGCCATGGCGCTTGGCGACGCCGTTGACGTAGTGACTGTTGTCGAGCGCGAGATAGGTCATGTTGAGCACGTTGTCGAGGCAGAACTCGCGCGCCCGTGCATCGAAATCGTGTCCGTAGTCGGTGACGACGCGCTGGACCTCGCCCAGGGGAAACTGGTCGTGTCCGGCACCGACCGGCGTGTGGGTGGTGAACACGCACAACGAGCGCACATCGCGCAGCATTTCGCGCGACCAGGTGTTGCCGTCCGTTCTCGGCATCAGCTCATGAGCCAGTTCCAGCACGAGCATGCCGGAATGCCCTTCGTTCATGTGGAAGCGCTTGATGTCGCGGTACCCCAGGGCTCGCAACATGCGCACGCCGCCGATACCGAGGATCACTTCCTGGCAGAGTCGATAGTGGTCGTCGCCGCCGTACAGGAAATCGGTGAGGTGCCGATCCCAGGCAGCGTTGTCCGCCATGTCCGCATCGAGGAGGCACACGGGTACCACGAAGCCGGAACATCCGCGGACCTGGAACGTCCAGGCCCGCAGGTGGACCTCACGGCCCTCGATCTGCACGGCGACGCGCACGGGTTCTTCCCGCAGCGTCGTTTCCACCGGCCACGGCGCCGGCTCCTCCGTCTGCCTACCGGCCGCATCGAGGCGCTGGTGAAAATAACCCGCCCGGTGCACCAGGCTCACGGCCACCATCGGGATGCCGAGGTCCGCCGCGGCGCGGATGAAATCGCCGGCGAGCACGCCCAGTCCACCGCTGTAGGTCGGAATGTGTGGCTCGAGGGCGATCTCCATCGAAAAATAGGCCACGACCTCCGGTCGTGTGGGCGCCTCCGCGACGCTCACAGCGCTGCTTGCGGCCGACGGTGCGTGATCCGGGGTTTCGGCGCGCACCATGTTTCGGTGCGCCGACGCTCGCACCACAGCTTGGGCTGCGAAATCCGGAGCTCCACCGGTTTCACTTTCGGGGCCTCTCGGCTGCGATGGGCTCAGGCGCCTGGTCGTCCGGGGCGGCGACGAAATGGAAGTATCCTTCCATGGGGCAGTGCACGGTGCGGCACTGTTGTTCCTGCGCACACTCCTCCTGCGTCTGATCCATGCGCACGTACTGTTTGCAGACGGTGCAGTGCTCGATGTGTGGAACGTGCATGGCTTACTCCTTCCGTTCGATCGACGCGCCACGGACCCGCCCGGTCGACCGGTTCCCTATGCCCGCAGCCGCGGGGACGCTGATGACCAGTCAAACTACCGCGGGGACCGTATGTCCCGTTTGACCAGGGTCGAACTTGGGCATTTGTCCCGAGCCTCACTCAGCCCGGCGCCGCAATATGTCGCGTGAACGAGTTCGCGGCGAGATGCGCCACCACGGCCAGCGTTCCGGGTTCTTCGAACAGGTGGGTCGCGCCCGGGACGATCGACAACTCTTTCGTGCAATGGAGCAAGCCGAAGGCCTCGCGGTTGATCTCCATGACCTCGAGGTCCAGGCCGCCGACGATGAGCAAGGTCGGAGCGCGCCCGCGCGCAAGCGCTGCGGCGCCCGCGAGATCGGGACGTCCGCCTCGGGAAACCACCGCTGCGATGTGCCCCGGCCGGTTTGCCGCGACCTGCAAAGCTGCGGCTGCGCCGGCGGATCGATCAAGCGACACCGGGCGAGATCCGGCGCGCAATCTCCTCGATCGCCATGGCCGTCGGCGCTGCACCGGTATTCGTCGTCACCGTGACTACGTTCGCGCGCTCATCGGTATCCAGCGGCTCGAGGGTGGCGAGTTGCCGTTCGAGCACCGCGAGACCGGCCTCGGAAGCATCGACGGCTGCGCGTTCGCGCGCGACCACGCGCTCCCGCAGCGTGGCCGCGCTCGCTTCGCAGGATACGATCATGAACGGAACCGACTCGCGCCGCGCCAGCTCGCGGAAACATTCGCGGTCCGCGTGCCGCAGGAAAGCGGCATCGACGACGACCGGCCAGCCGGCGCGCGCGGTCGCGGCCGCAAGCGTGGCAAGGCGGCGGTAGGTGTCGGCGCTGGCCGCGGGCGCGTAGAGGCCGCCGTCGAGGGTGGCGCCGGTGCGCTCGGCCGGAGCGAGGCCGTGCAGCCGTTTGCGTTCGACGTCGGACCGGATGCGGATCGCGCCGAGCGATTCGAGCAGCGCCTGGGAGACGGCCGTCTTGCCGGAGCCCGACAGGCCATGCATGAGGACGATCGCCGGCCGCGTTGCGCGCGAGAGTTCGAATGCAAGCTCGAGATACGCGCGAAATGCGCTTTTCGATCCGGTGCAATCGGTCTCGGGAACCCCCTGCTGGCGGTCCCGCAAGAGGGCGATCTTGGCGCGCACCATCGCCCGATAGACCAGGAAGAAGCGCAGCAGCTCGACGCCCGCATAGTCGCCCGTGGCCTGCAAGTAAGCGTCGAGGCAGCGCCAGGCGAGGGCGGGCCGGCGATGATGCAGGAGATCCATCGCCACGAAAGCGATCTCGCTGACCACGTCGATCCAGCGCAACGCCGGGTCGAACTCGATGCAGTCGAAGAGTGTCGGCGTGCCGTCGACCAGGGCGACGTTGCCGAGATGCAGATCACCGTGGCATTCGCGGACGAAGCCCTCGTCCCGACGCCGGTCGATCGTGCGGCTGCAGCGTCGATGCGCCTGCACGGTCCAGGCGCGCAGTGCCTCGAGGTCTGTGCGTTCACGCTCGGACGCAACGAGAGCACCGAGCTGATCGAAGTTCTGCAGCGCCGGGGCGAGCACCCGGGCCGGTGTGCCGAACCCGCTTGCCGCGACGGCGCGGTCGATCCTGGCGTGGAAAGCTGCGATGACCGCGGCAAGCGCATCGACGTGATATGTCGTCAACGTTTCATCCCGTGCCATCCGGTCGAGCAGGAATGTCTGGGGAAAACGGCGCATCTTCAGCGCGTACTCGATTGCCGGTTCGTCCCCTCCGAGTACCGGTTGGTCCGGCCGTCCCCCGATCGGCAGCACCTCGAGGTAGAGTTGCGGAGCGCTGCGGCGATTGAGGCGCAATTCCTCTTCGCAGAAATGAAGGCGCGCCGCCAGCGTGCGGAAATCGAGAAAACCCAGATCGACCGGCTTCTTCAGCTTGTAG
>Ga0163144_10031683_pt1 | contig 10069 bp, 12 predicted proteins | sample OliLak19BULKMAT1_FD_123175 | JGI IMG/M metagenome (GOLD analysis project Ga0163144, IMG submission 123175) | Freshwater microbial mat bacterial communities from Lake Vanda, McMurdo Dry Valleys, Antarctica - Oligotrophic Lake LV.19.BULKMAT1 | ecosystem: Environmental > Aquatic > Freshwater >...
TAATTCAGGTGCTTACTAAAACCTACCCTGTGCCCTTGGTTACACAATTGGTATCTAGTCAATTAGACTGCGATCGCTTAGATTATTTGCAACGAGACGGTTATTTCACTGGCGCAAAATATGGACAGTTAGATCTAGATCGAATCCTGATGGCAATGGACTATGACCAAGTAAGCCAAAAATTGGTGGTGACAAAAAAGGGTTTAGTCGCGATCGAGCATTATTTAATGGTGCGCTACTTTATGTATCTTCAGGTTTATAACCATCCCAAAAATTTGGCAGCTAGGTATGTTTTGCAAAAGATTTTCACTAGAGTAAGGGATTTAATTAAGCAAAATAGCCCACCTGCAATGGATGATACGGTTAAAGCCTGGTTCTATTGCGCAAATGACGAGCTTAGTAGTGCAGAATATTTAGCCGCAGATGATGTGCTTTTTACCTACCACATTCAGCTTTGGCGCAAAAGTAATGATTTAGTTTTAGCTGATCTTGCGCGACGTTTCTTAGACCGAGATCTATTCAAAACCAAGGACATTAGTAACTTGAGTGCAGAAGAAATCGAACAACAAAAAAGCCAGCTAACGAAGGAATTGAAACAGCGTAAACTTCCCTTAGAGTATTACTTTGGCACTGTCCAAGCTCTAACCAAAGGATATACGCTTTATCCTCAGCGTAAAGATGGAAATTTGGAAACAGGCATTCTCAATGGTCAGGAGATTGAGATTAAAACGGAGAAGGGATTGGAAAAGATTACCGCTCTTTCTCCTTTAGTCGCAACTATTAGTCAACCAATTCATAAAGTATGGTTAGTTTATCCTGGATAAGAATTTTAGAGATTATGCCCTGATCGATTGGGCGCAAGGTTTGACTATTTGCAGCAGTTTTCAGATAAGATAAAGCATATCTTCTAGTGCCAAAAATAAGCCTCGTGAACGACTCCCCAACCCTGCAAACAATCGATCAAAAACTAGAGCATATTGTCTCGATTATGGTGCAGATCGCCGATGAACAGGCTGAATTTAGGCATGAGATCAATCGGTCATTTAAAGAGTCGGATGAGAGGCTAACAAGGATTGAAGCGATTACTGAAGGGCAGTCTCGAGCTATTGAGCGACAAGAGTTTGTAACTGAGCGACAGGCGGCAGTAGCTGAACGACAGGCAATAGTGGCAGAACAGCAAGCAGAAAGTGTGAGAATGCTAATCCAAATGCTGAATTAGAAGCAAGCTTAGTTAGTCTTAATATTAAGTATTATTTTATCTTTACTATCTTATCTTTACCCAGTTGCCCATGAAAGAAAAATCTATAGTTGAAATGGCTAGATCGCTTTTTTATGAGAAAGCCTTAGTTAAGTTGAATGGAGAGTATGTGGGAGCGGTAGCTTCAATTTCCCAGGATCCAAATTCGACCGACTTAAACTACAACGAGATTTTTATTCGCGATAACGTGCCAGTGATGATATATCTCCTGGTTGAGGGGAAGTATGAGATTGTGCGACATTTTTTGAATACCTGTCTGAAGTTGCAAAGCACTCAGTTTCAAACCCCTGGTATTTTCCCGACCAGTTTTACCGAAATAGAAGGGAAGTTGGTAGCTGATTATGGACAGCGCGCGATTGGCAGAGTTAGCTCAGTGGATGCCAGCTTGTGGTGGCCGATCTTAGCTTATATCTATGTCCAACGTTCGGGCGATCGCACTTGGGTAGGCAGTACAGAAGTCCAAATTGGCATCCAAAAGTTTCTCAATCTAATTCTACATCCCGCTTTCACTGATGCTCCTACGCTGTTTGTGCCCGATGGAGCATTTATGATTGATCGAGCTTTAGATGTGTGGGGAAATCCCTTAGAAATCCAAACTCTTCTCTATGGTGCGCTGCTTAGTTCAGTTGGATTAATTCAAATTGATTTAATCCAAAAGGGCTGTTTAGATGCTGAATCTAAGGTGATTAGTTCTAGCCCTGAGAATTCTTTTGAATCCCAACAAATCTATCAAAGCACCTACGCGATCGCTTGGGTGACTAGGCTGAGAACTTATATACTCAAGCAATATTGGGTGAATTCAAAAATTATTCAAACTATCCGTCGTCATCCCACTGAAGAGTATGGCGATCAAGTATCGAATGAGTTCAATATTCAAACAGAGACCATTCCCCATTGGCTACAAAGTTGGCTGGGAGATCAAGGTGGCTACTTAATTGGCAATATTCGCACAGGTAGACCAGATTTTCGCTTCTTTACCTTGGGAAACTGTTTGGCAGCAATTTTTGATTTGATTAGTCCTGCGCAACAGCGATCGCTCTTCCATTTGATCGATCAAAATCAAACTGACCTCTTTGCCCAAATGCCCTTGCGCATCTGTCATCCGCCCTTAGATAACGATGAATGGCGCAAGAAAACTGGTTATGATCGAAAGAATTTGCCCTGGTGTTATCACAATGCTGGACATTGGCCCTGTCTCTTTTGGTTCTTTGCGATCGCTACTTCTAGACATAAACAACGCTATCCTGGTCAGACGGCAGAAACGGAAATAATTGAGAAGCTGCTGAAAAATAATTATGAATTGTTATTAAAGCGATTACCTCAACAGAATTGGGCGGAATATTTTGATGGGCCGAACGGCGTTTGGATTGGTCAACAGGCAAGACTTTATCAAACTTGGACAATTGTCGGATTTCTCTTGACTCACCATTTTCTCAAAGTAAATCCTGACGATGTAAATATTATGAACTTGCCTAAATTGAAGGGACTATCTATCTTTTAGTTTTCCTCTCCACTTCTGCATCATAATTGCAAGCAAGATTAAGATATTGTTACAATAAATTTTTAGCGATTGCACCACCCATGACCTCCACTACTCCCACAACCCAAGCAAACACTGCCAGCTTTAGCCGCAGCGATTGGCAAAAAGGCTACCTCTCGCTCTATACCGAGCATGATTACGCGATCGCTCAGATTTCGGGACAGATCCCTGTCGAACTAGAAGGCACCCTCTATCGCAACGGCCCAGGCTTACTCGACCGCAATGGCGAGAACTACGGACATCCCTTTGATGGCGATGGCATGATTTGTGAGATTCGCTTCAGTCAAGGTCAGGCACATTTCCGTAATCGCTTTGTGCAAACCCCAGAATTTCTGGCAGAGCAAGCGGCTGGCAAGGTACTTTATCGTGGTGTATTTGGTACCCAAAAACCTGGAGGATGGCTGGCTAACTGCTTCGATCTGCGTCTCAAGAATATTGCCAATACCAATGTAATTTTTCATGGTGGCAAACTTTTAGCATTATGGGAGGCAGCCCGTCCATACAGCCTTGATCCTAAAACTTTGGATACTCTGGGGATTGAGACTTTTGAAGGCAAATTAGCACCAGGCACTGTCTTTACGGCTCATCCTAAACTTGATCCACTTACGGGCGATTTATGGGGCTTTGGCGTGGAAACTGGACCAAAATCTACAATCATTATTTATCGACTCGATCCCCAAGGCGTTTTGCACCGAGAAGCCCAACATCGAGTACCAGGCTTTAGCTTCCTGCATGACTTTGCCTATACGCCCAACTACAGCATTTTTCTCCAAAATCCAGTCAAATTTAATCCGCTTCCCTTTCTATTTGGCTTAAAAACGGCGGGTGCTTGTCTTGATCTCAAACCCGATGCCCCTAGTCAATTTTTGATCTGCGATCGCTCAGGCAACCTAATTACGCTTGAGACCGAGCCAGGCTTTGTATTCCATCATTGCAATGCCTATGAGCCAGAGCCAGGCAAAATTACGATCGATTCGATCCTCTACGCCACTTATCCCAAGTTGGAGCCAGATTCAGATTTCCGAGTGGTGGACTTCGATCAAGTAGTGCCAGGCAAATTAGTGCGCTTTAAGATTGACTTGAATACCAGTAAAATTGAGCGCCAGCTGCTGCTAGATCGTTCCTGTGAGTTTCCAGCAATTAATCCCAACTATTTGGGTCAGCCTTACCGCTATGCCTATTTGGGAGTGACCGATCGCCCTACTGGAAATGCTCCGCTCCAAGCATTAATTAAGCTAGATTTAGAAACTGGTGAAGAGCAGATTTATAGCCTTGCGCCAAGGGGCTTTATGGGCGAGCCAATCTTTGTGCCTAAGCCTAATGCTACCGCCGAAGATGATGGCTGGATTTTGGTACTAATTTTTAATGCGGCAAGCGATCGCTCTGAGTTATTAATTTTTGAAGCGGCTAATCTTACTCTAACTGCCACGCTCACTCTTAATCATCATGTGCCCTATGGCTTGCATGGCGGCTTTTATCAAAAATAAGTGCATAAAGATTTCTTGCTAAGTTTTTGGCAGTTAGAGATAAAACTTAAAGCTCTAGTATGCTAGAAAAAGTCAACGCTGCCCAATTGGTAATTTTGATTACAAATACTTGATTACATTCAAGTGTAAAACTGTGTAGCAACTCAGGAGGAGAGAAATTGAAAAAAGTAGAAGCTATTATTCGTCCCTTTAAGCTGGATGAAGTAAAAATTGCCTTGGTAAATGCTGGGGTTGTGGGTATGACTGTTTCGGAAGTACGCGGATTTGGTCGCCAAAAAGGTCAAACAGAGCGCTATCGTGGCTCCGAGTACACGGTGGAGTTTTTGCAAAAGCTGAAGGTAGAGATCGTAGTCGAAGACGACCAAGTAGACATGGTAGTTGAAAAAATTATCAGTGCTGCGCGTACAGGCGAGATTGGCGATGGCAAAATCTTCGTTACCAGTGTAGACAAAATTATCCGTATCCGTACTGGAGAAGTAGATTTAGAAGCAGTTTAGGCTTCTTTTACTCTGCTAGATTAGCATTACAATCCTGTGGGGGAGTCTTCTCTCCCTATTTTTTTGGCAAAAAGTCTCTATCTTTACTTTGATCTTATGGAATACGCGATCGACTTTGGCACCAGTAACACCGTAGTAGCTAGGCGAAACTCTACAGGCAAGATTGAAACTGTAAAGCTTCCCTTTAGTATAGCGATCGCTAACCAGCCTAGTCTAATTCCCAGCTTAGTTTATGTGGAAAATGCCAGTGAAGATCGTGTGACAGTCGGGCAAAATGTGTGCGATCGCGGACTTGATCAGAAAAATAACAATCGTCTATTTCAAGGATTTAAGCGCGCAATTTGTCAACCTGCTCCTGCTTTCATGCCGATATTAGATGGAAAACAAATCTCTTGCCAAGCGATCGCTACCTATTTCCTCCAACAGATAATTGCGCAACTTCCTGAGGTAGATTCTTTAGTCTTCACTGTGCCAGTAGATAGTTTTGAGCCATATCGATTATGGCTAACCGAGTTTTGCCAAACATCAAATATAAAGCAAATTAGGCTGCTAGATGAGCCAACTGCGGCAGCATTAAATTATAAATTAACAGAAGCTTCCCAAACTCTTCAGAATCTCTTAGTGATTGATTTTGGAGGCGGCACATTAGATTTGGTTTGGGTACAATTAGAGCAAGGAAGTCTAGCAAAATCTGGCGATCGCAACTGGCTGAAATGGGGAAAACGGATCAGCACAATATCCCAAGCCACAGCTAGGGTAATCGCAAAATATGGCATGAACTTGGGTGGAATCGACATTGATCGGTGGATCTTAGATTTTTGGGTAAAGAATCAAGCAATTCCCCGCAATGCTCTCACCATGCGCTTAGCAGAGAGATTAAAGATTTCTCTTTCTATCCAAGATTCAGCTGAAGAAGTCTATTTTGACGATCGCAGTTTCAATTCCTATGAACTCTATTTAAATCGAGAAAACTTGGCTCAAATCTTGGAACAACATCAATTCTTTACCAATTTAGATCAAAGTCTCAATCAAATTCAAGCTCAAGCTGAGCAAAAGGGATTAAAACTAAATCAAATAGATGGAGTGATTTTGGTAGGCGGTTCTTGTCAATTATCTGCTTTGCATACTTGGGTACAATCTTATTTTGCTGCGGAAAAGATTCATAATTATCTGCCCTTTGAAGCGATCGCTCATGGAGCGTTATCCCAAGAATGGAAACTCCAGGATATTCTCTATCACAGTTATGGTGTGCGCTATTGGGATAAAAAATATCAACGGCACAGTTGGCATCCTTTGATTGCGGCGGCAACTGCTTATCCACTCACTCAACCTGTCGAACTAATTTTGGGTGCTTCAAAAACTGATCAGCCCAGCATTGAATTAGTTATAGGCGAAATCGGCGAAGCCTCAGTGGAAGTTCTATTTGAGGAGAATAATTTAATTACGCGCAACCTAGCCCAGAGAATAATGGTAGTGCAGCCTTTGAATGATTCTGAAACGAGCAGAGCGATCGCATTTCTAGATCCGCCAGGAAATCCAGGTTCTGATCGGATTAAGGTTAGCTTTCTAATTGATGTTCAATGCACACTTCGCATGACTGTCTTCGATCTACTAACCAAAAAAGTATTAGTAGAAAATCAAGTAGTTATAGAATTAAGGTAACAGAATTATTTGAACTTGTTGCTTAAGCTCAGGCAAATCTTTTTCAAGAATTTTCCATACTAACTTTGTATCTACTCGGAAATACTCATGAACAAGTAGATTACGAAAATCAATTATTTCTTGCCAGGAAACCTGGGGATATTTTTGATGAGTTTCTTTGGACATTGATCGTGCCGCTTCACCAATTATTTGCAAATGAAGCAGAATCCAGCTTTGAATAAGTTCGTTGCGGCAAAATTCCTCTTTCCCCCTAACTGAGTATTTTTCTATTTTGAAGATTGCTTCTTGAATATCTAGAATTCTTTCTGTATCATTTCTCATAGAATAATTGATTCTTGGAGAATCTGAGCGCGAATTCTTGATTTAAGCCCTTCTTCAGTGACAACATCAACTCTGCTTTTCAGAAAATTCTCTAAATCCTGAATTAGTCCTACAGGGAACCAAGGTGTAACTTTTTCTAGGTCATAATCAATCAAAAAATCTATATCGCTTTCCGAAGTCGATTCGCCTCGTGCAACCGAGCCAAAGACCCTCACATTAAATGCTCCATGTTTCGCAGCGATCGCTATGATATCTACTCTATTCTCTTCTAATTGTTTTAACTGCATTTTTGGCATTTACCTCATGATTAATTTTCTTTACTTTTAATTATCCCTAATATTTTAGATGAAGACTTTCGGTTATTAAATGCAGATATAAGGATAGTGGATCAGACTTTTTATAGAACGTGACCTAAATCGCTAGGCTTAAGATCTTTATGAATTACTTTTCCATCTTGGAACCAAATTATCCGCCGTGAATGTCTTGCTACATCAGATTCGTGGGTGACCATTACCACTGTGATTCCTGCGGTATTTAATGCGCCAAATAATTCTATTACTTCTTGAGTAGTGCGTGAATCTAATGCGCCTGTGGGTTCGTCGGCTAGAAGCAAAACTGGCTGATTGACGATCGCTCTTGCAATGGCTACTCTCTGTTGTTGTCCGCCCGAAAGTTGATTGGGCAGATTGTTCAGCCTATTTCCCATGCCTACTTGCTCTAGGGCAGCGATCGCTCTTTCTTTTCGCTCTTTTGGTAGAACATTTGCATACGCCATTGGTAGCATTACATTCTCTGTCGCATTCAATTGAGCTAGGAGATGATATTGCTGAAATACAAAGCCGATTTTGCGATTACGAATTACCGCTAAGCGATCGCTTGAAAGTTGGGCTACATTCTCACCATCTAAAAGATAATTGCCACTGCTGGGTCGATCTAGGCAACCAATAATATTCATGGCAGTGGATTTGCCTGAGCCAGAGGCTCCCATAATTGCGCAATATTCTCCTTGATTAATCTCAAAGCTAACATCATCCAAGGCGGTGACTAAAGTATCTCCCAAGCCATAGATTTTGTTTATGTGATCTAAAGCAATTACTTGTTTTGTTTGCGTTTGGCGTGAAATGGAAGTCTGATCGGCTACTTGCATAAATTCTTTATGAGTTTGGGAAAGCTAAATTCTAGGGATCGTAATATAGGTCGGCAATTCAACCCGTTGCGACAGGGCAACCTTATGACCTAATCTATTTTAATCTATTCCCAAGTTAATGAACCTAAATAAAATTATATTAAAAGGTGTTGCCCGATAGTGGGATAAATTTTTCAATTAAAGAAGCGCCACAAATAAGTAGAATAAGATGAGTTATTTGATAGCTTAATCAAGACGAGTACCTCGGAAATACCAACAGCAGTAATGAATCTTTCAAAAGATGAGCTTGTTAGTTTTATTGAATGGCTTGATAATTACCAGGAGTCGGTATGGGATAAGCAAATTGAGGAAGATATGAAATTAGGAAGATTGGAATATTTTATTTTAGAAGCCAAGAAAGATTTTAGAGAAGGCAAATGTGGTCAAATCTAATCCATCTCACTACATCTCAATTTTGGCAGTTATATAGTCAATTACCTAAAAATATACAAGAGTTAGCGGACAAAAACTATGAACTTCTTAAAGAGAATCCGAAACATCCATCACTACATTTCAAGAAAGTAGATGTTTTGTAGTCGATCAGAGTGAGTAGAGATTTTAGGGCTTTAGGTTTTGAAGAAGAGGGAATAGTTTGGTTTTGGATACTCCTTTCCCATCATTAAAATAGACTTTGGTGAAATGGGGTTTAGGGGTGAAACCCCTTAGTGGGGGCGTAGCCCCCACACCCCCAACATATCTTAATCTTGACTGGGAAGGGAGTAGGGTCAGATGAAGAATATGAACAAATTTTGAAAAAGATAAGTAATTAATAACCAGATTTGATTAACCATGCCTGTAAATTTCAATAAACGCCTTAGTCAAGTTGGTATATGGATCACAGTTATTTTTGTGCTGTTAGCTATTTTTACGCCGATTATGCAGGCTTGGCATTGGCTACCCGATCCACAGGAGTTTTTGAGTCATCCAATTCATGCGTCTCCCTCGTCAGAGTATTGGTTTGGCACCGATCAGCAAGGACATGATGTATTTGCGCGGACGATCGCTGGCGTAGTAGTGGCTTGGCAGGTGGTGATTGCTTCGACCTTGATTAGCCTCTTGGTTGGCGTGCCTTTGGGAATGCTCAGTGGTTATCGTGGCGGCTGGCTAGATCGGGTGCTAGTATTTGTGATGGATGGGCTTTATAGTTTGCCTGGATTGCTATTATCGATCGCGATCGCGTTTGTAGTGGGACAAGGAATTTGGAATGCGGCGATCGCCCTGAGTGTAGTGTATATTCCTCAATACTTTCGGGTAATTCGCAACCAAACCGTAAGCGTCAAAACTGAAGTATATATTGAAGCTGCTCAAGCGATCGGCGCTGACACCTGGACGATTCTGACACGTTATTTAGCTCAGAACGTAATTCAAAGTTTGCCAGTTTTATTTAGTTTGAATGCTGCAGATGCGATTCTGACTTTAGCTGGGCTGGGCTTTCTGGGCTTGGGTGTGCCCGAAAACGTGCCTGAGTGGGGACATGACTTAAAGCAAGCCTTAGATGCCCTTTCGACAGGAGAGAATATCTGGTGGACTACGGTTTTCCCTGGCTTAGCGATTACTCTAATGGTGACGGGACTTTCTTTAATTAGTGAAGGAATTGAACAAAACTGAGTTGAAAATTAGCATAATAAAAAAGCAAACCCAAAATAATGAGCTTGCCTTTAAATAATTATTCCTGACTATCTATTATCTAAATTATTTGGGTCGCAGGGCGAAGCCCCGCAATGGGTTTTAAAGATTTTCTACTTTGAAGACTTAACTTCGGTTACATCTAATTAAAAATTAAAAAACCTGTTCAATTTCGCTAATATCAGGAATTGTTTCTCTCAGCTTGCGTTCAATCCCCATCCGCAGAGTCATGGCTGAACTAGGGCAAGAGCCACAAGCACCCTGTAAACGCAGTTTTACAACAGGACCTTCAATTTCTACTAATTCCACATTGCCACCATCAGCCATTAGGTAAGGGCGCAATTCGTCCAGCACAGTTTCTACGTTTTCTAAAGTTAAAGCTAAACTCATAGTTAATTTACTTAGTCAAATTTACTAAGTTTTAGTAATCTAAACAACTATTTCTAATTTACTCTAATTTCACTAAGAATTTACTAAGTGATAATTTACTAA
>Ga0163144_10031684_pt1 | contig 10069 bp, 11 predicted proteins | sample OliLak19BULKMAT1_FD_123175 | JGI IMG/M metagenome (GOLD analysis project Ga0163144, IMG submission 123175) | Freshwater microbial mat bacterial communities from Lake Vanda, McMurdo Dry Valleys, Antarctica - Oligotrophic Lake LV.19.BULKMAT1 | ecosystem: Environmental > Aquatic > Freshwater >...
AAACTCAAAAATACCCGTTTGCTTGCGTTGCTTGTTAGCAGTTTTAATTTCGCTGAATTTGGTACTACTAAATTCCTGCAGATCTTTTTTTGTATTTTTATCCTCGTCGTCCTTCTGTTCCTTTAGAGTATTCCACTCGCTACAGTCTGGGCATTTACCAATCCATGACCCAGATCCGTATCCGCAGTTTGAACAAATAAAAAAACTCATGCGTATAATTATACTTTTTTATCTTGTCTACCAACCATGATGTAAAATATCACAGTTCCTGCTATTCATATTTGAATGGATAGTATTGCACGAGCGGGGGAGAAAAGGTCTCCTAAAACTCCCAAACCAACTCATTGTTTCGAAGTTCCTAATTTTCATTTCAACATTATACTTCAACCACCAATGCTTCCCTGTATTAATACAGGGAAGCAGAGCTAATCAATTAATATTGGTTGGGGTAAATATATAAAAATCTACTCGGTCATCATTTTGCATTAGTTGATGTTCGTAGGGACGCAGCCGATTTACTCGGAAAGCAAAAATACCAGGAGGGAATTTTTGTTCTAATTCAGGGTACGATTGGAAAAGGAAATATAGAAGCATGGTAATTGAAGTGTCTGGAGATAGAATAATTTTCATATAATGATCTCCTGTTGTTTCGGCAATTTCATCATCGAAATAGAGATGAATGTTTATAGCGGGTAAAGTAATGCTCATAAGCAAACAAATAACACACTTTTTCATTGATGTCAGTGGATTATATGCTACAAAAAGGGGAGTTTAGATTGCCAGAATAAGAAATAAAATGCTATATACTACATTTTCTCCACTGTTTTAATGCCGAGGAGTGAGAGGCCAGAGGTTAGAACGTTGGCAACGGCGTAGGTAATCATAAGCCGTTGAGTCTTCGTTTTTTCATCAGCCTTAAGGATAGGGGAGCTTTGATAAAAGACATTGTATTGCTGAGCTAATTGAAATAGGTAAGTGGCAAGAGTAGAGGGGAGGTACTGAGTTGCCGACTGCTCAACTATCTCTTGAAATCTACTGAGCTGGCGAAGAAGAGTGGTCTCGTCTTTGTTTAGCTCCCCTGCCCCATCGACGCCAGACTTCGCCCCTTCGACTGGCGAGTCGTTAAATCCTTTTGCCTTAGCAATGACACTAGTAGCTCTGACAACGGTATATAAAAGATAAGGTCCGGAGTTTCCCTGCATATTCAGTACAGTATCCCAGTCAAAAATCACATCTTGTTGTGGTGAATGCTTAAGGTCATTCCACTTAAGAGAAGCAATCGCGACCTCTGATGCAACGCTGGAATCATCACCTAGCTTAGATGCTCGAAGTTCCGCTTCTTTGATTACGTCTTCAAGCCAGATAGTGTTACCCTTTCTCGTAGACATTTTCTGGTCCTTAAATCTATAGAGCCCATGGGCAACGTGCTTTCTTTGTTCCGGCTTAAACCACCCCAACATTACTTCAAGAGAATAAAGTTGCCTGAAGTAAAGTGTTTGCTCTGCTCCAACCTCATTAATAATGAGAACATCGTCTCCGTATTTTTCCTTTCGGAACTTATCGGTCGCAAGATCACGGGTTGCATAGAGAGATGCTCCATCCTTTTTTATAATCATTAGAGGTGGACGTTCATCGTTTTCAAACTCCACTATCTTTGCTCCCTGACTATTTACAATCAGTTTTTTATCTTCGAGTTCTTTAACAACGGCTTGTAGATTTTTTTCAAAATAGGACTCTCCAAAACCTCGACCCTTATTTTCTGTGAATGTGATGTTTAATTTTTTGTAGATAAAATCAAACTCCTTCCATGACCACTCAACGCATTTGTTCCAGAGAGCGCGTGCTTCCTTATCGCCGGACTCAAGAAGTATAAATTTTTCTCTGGCTCTGTCTTCTAGTTTTGGATTTTTTTCTGCTTCTTCATGAAATTTGACATAGAGCTCAACGAGTAATTTAACCGGACGGGGAGAGGTTTCAATTTCTTTGATGCTCCCCCATTCTTGAATAGCATATATTAATTTACCAAACTGTGTTCCCCAGTCCCCTACATGATTGTCCCGTTTTACTTCATAACCAACTACAGCAAACAGATTGGCGATAGCGTCGCCGATAATGGTTGAACGGAGATGTCCGATGGTGAATGGTTTGGCAATGTTTGGTGACGAGTACTCGACAATAACAGTTTGATTCTTCTTAGGAAAAAAAGAGGAGACATCAAAGTCTTTTTGAGATAGTTGCTTCAACTGTTTTAGTAGTTGAAGGGGAGAGAGATGGATGTTGATAAAGCCAGGTTTTGCTACCTCTACCCTATCGATTAGTTCATTTTTCGGAACAGCGTCGGCAATTTTCTGAGCCAATTCCATAGGAGAGGTATTGAGTTTTTTTGCCAACTGTAAGGCTATCCCCGTTGCATAATCACCGTGGTTAGAATCTGTGGGATGAGATAGGTTCGGTTGAACATCCTTTATTCCAAGAGAGTCTAAAGTAGTTTTGAGTATCTCCTCAATATCCTGTCGTATCATGCAGATATGATATCAAAATCAGATGGGTTTATGCAGTGTGGTTATTTTGTTGGTTTTCTGTTGGCAGAATACGCACCAAAGTTAGTTCCAGTTGGCTTATGAGTTTGTACGCCATCGTAATAGGTATTCATTTCTTCTCGGCTAGTATATCCCGTTAAGCCTCTTACCGCTCGACCAAGTAAGTCCGCCATTACTGCTTTTTCTAACATGCCGTGTCTGTCTCCCTCGAACCAAACAGGAGCGCCTTTATCAAAGGTGTATTCGCCCACAATCGTCAACTCTTTGTGAACGCCTTCTTCTTTCGTTGTTGAGGCTGGTTGTTGTTTTCTTACTGTTCTCTTCGACGCGCACCTGCACGAGCTCTTTCAGGCGATCTCATCGTAGAGGTTAGGGGTTCTAATGTCTGGAGTCTGGGTGAAAACAATGTGTCTTGATTTGGACTCTCGATTTTTGACATAGAATTATCGTATCATCCCTTTTTTTTAATGAGAAAAAATTCTTTTGTTTCGGTACCAAATAATTTGAGCAATCTATCGGAATCACGTATCTGAGATTTATGCATTTTCATCGCCTTATTTTTCAATTCCCTAACCTTTGAGATGTCTATAACTTCATGGATGTTTTCAGGTTCATATCCATCTGGCCGGTAGATAAAGTAATCGCCAAATCTTTTGGAATGCTCACGACTTATGCAGTAGTACATAATTTTTTTGGCAAAAGTCGTTCTATGAAATATGTAGCTTGTGATCATTGAGACCGCAATATGATCTAGATGACCCGATACACCACCCTGCTCAAATGTGAGTAGAAGTTCGGGTTTTAGTTTGTCCGTAATCTTTTGAATTTTTTCCGCAATATCATGATATTGTAGATTATTCAATGATCCGTCTGCGTAGTTTAGAAAAAACACTTTTTTGGTGCCAAGTAGCTTAGATGAAGCTTTCATCTCAGCTTGTCTGATTTTTCCAAGAGGAAGCGTTGAGTGTTTAAGAGAGTTTTTCCCTGCGTCACCATTGGTTACACAGATAATATAGACGTCATGCGTTTTGGTGAGAAGGTGTATTGTGCCAGATGGGCCAAATGCTTCGTCATCTGGATGGGCGAATACACAAACTAGTCGTTTCATACGATATAATTAATAGCTATGCTCCAATTATACGACTCTTTGTCGCGAAACAAGAGAGATTTTAAACCATATGATAAGACCGCTGTTAAGCTCTATGTCTGTGGAATCACTCCAAATAACGCTACGCACTTAGGTCACGCATTCACATATGTTATGTTCGATACTCTTATTCGCTTTCTCAAAGACCAAAACTACGGCGTTAGGTATGTGCAAAATGCTACCGATGTAAATGATAGCAACGATGTTATCCAGCAGGCCAAGGAAACCGGAAAAACATGGACGGAGATTTCGAAGTTTTGGATCGAGCACTTTCATAAGCAGATGGATGCTTTGAATGTAGAGAGGGCTAACGAGTACCTATTGGCATCGAATTTTATCGACAAAATAATTTCTTTCAATAAGCAATTAATTACAAAAGGTTTTGCTTACGAGAAAAATGGAAATGTTTATTTTGATATTTCAAAGTTCAAGGACTACGGCGCTCTTTCTAAATATGCAGAGGAGCAGATGTTGATGATTTCACTTGAGCGTGGAAACGATCCAAAGGACTCAAACAAAAAGAATCCACTGGACTTCGTTTTATGGATTTCATCGCAAGGTGAGCCCAACTGGAACTCTCCATGGGGTATGGGAAGACCGGGTTGGCACATTGAGTGCTCTGCAATGATTAAGAGCGCTTTGGGAGACCAGATTGATATACACGGTGGCGGGCGAGACTTAATATTTCCACATCATGAAAGTGAGCGGGCACAGACCGAGAGCTTGACTGGTAAAAAGCCCTACGTACAGTTTTGGATGCATGCCGGAATGGTTATGTGTGAAGGAGAAAAAATGTCCAAGTCGCTTGGTAATCTCATCTTGGTCAAAGACTTATTAAAGCAGTACTCCCCTAGTGCAGTTCGATGGTTGCTGCTGTCTCACCACTATCGTCATCCGTGGGAGTATGACATCGAAGAATTACGAAATTACGAATTACGGATTACGGATTTAAAAAATAAACTGAAACAAAAAGATCTCGGTAACTGGGATACGATTGAGAAGTTCATGGAGGATGATCTAAATACACCGGAAGCATTACGCTATCTGGAGACAGAATGCGCTGGAGAGACCTTGCGAAAAGGACTCCGTCTGTTAGGATTCAAAATTTAGAATTGACATTACTGCGATTACTGGTACTATAAATGTTATGGAAGAAACACAAGAGCTTGATGAAAAATGCCCGAAGTGTCAGAGCCCTCTGGTAATGGCAACTACACGATCTGGAAAGAAACTAAAACGCTGTTCGACTAATGTTTGGAATGCGGAGACAAGGTCTTCAACAGGTTGCGACTACGTAGAATGGCAGAAAGGTGCCACGGAACAAACTGAAGAGGACTGTCCAAAATGTGGATCCAAACTGGTTATCTACACCAGTGCGTCTGGCAAGAAGTTGAAGAAGTGCTCAACTAACAGCTGGAACAGAGAGACGAAATCGTCAGAAGGCTGCGACTATGTCCAGTGGCTTTAATTTTCTATGAGCTCTAAGGCACGAAAACATCTTCAAAGCGTTGACTCTAAGCTCTATAGTTACGTTCAGAGAATCACTCTTCCAGATTTTACAAAACGACAGGACTCCTTTACCGAACTTTGCGACACCATAATTTCCCAGCAACTATCCGGAAAGGTGGCTGCGACAATCTTCCAGAGGTTTAAGGGTCTATTCCCTGCCAACAAGATTACCGTAGATAAGCTTCTAAAGTTGCCAGACGCGAAAATCCGATCCTGTGGCACTTCCTGGGCGAAGGCAAGAAGTCTGAAGGATCTGGCTCAGAAGGTCAAGGATGGAAAGGTCCTGCTCGAGAGCCTGGACAGCATGAGCGACGATGAGGTTAAGGCTCATCTGATTCAGATTAAGGGCATTGGTCCATGGTCTGCGGAGATGTTCTTGATGTCCGCTCTTGGTAGAGAGGACATATTCTCATTTGGAGATCTGGGTCTAAAAAAAGGAATAATGAAGGTCTATAACCTTAAGAAAGAACCTACAACGAAGCAAATTGAAAAAATCGTGTCAAAGTGGCGACCACACAGAACGTACGCTAGCAGAATATTGTGGAAAAGCTTAGAGTTGGAGTGATTACTTACCCACTATGATTATGATGTCAAAGTCTGAGTCTTCGCTAAGTACAGCTATTTCATCACCGAAGGTGTAGTCTTTCAACTGGGTTTTGATTTTTCGAGCCGTTGCCAATGCCGAGTCTTTGGCCTTGATAACTGCACCTGTATAGTCAAAGTTGTCTGCATTGCCGGTAGTCACACTGTCGTAGTCGTTGTCCTGTAGAGCCGTCTGCATCTTGCCAGCAACTCCTTCGGTTCCACTTCCGTTTTGTACCTGAATGCTCGGTCCAACCTTTACTTTATCCGCAACGGTTGGCTCTGGAGTTGTCGTGGTCTTCACTTCTTCAGCGATGGTTGGCTCTTCAACAACTACTGTTGGTGAGACGATAGTACTGGATTCTTGAGTGGTAGTCCCAGATGGTCTAAGAAAGAAAAATGCAACTATAGCAACTGCCACAAGTACAATTACTATCCAAATTTTCTTCCCTCCCCTTTTTGGATTAGAGGGTATGGTGGTGTAGGACTGAACAGGAGATTGATCAAGGATTGAATTATCCATTGGTTCCATACGAGGATTGTATAGCAAGACATCCAAAATGTCAAAATCAAGTATCCCCCACTTCTCCCGCCGCTGGCGGGATTCGAGGGGCAGGCAGTATCTAGTATTTAGTATGTAGGAGTTTATGTGCTACCTTAATGAGCCATTTCAGCTTTCCCGTAAATGTCATGTAGGTAACAAAAACAATTGGCGCAAGCGGGACGAGGTATATATAAAGAATAATATCGTATTTGGTCGTGACTGTAAGATATATGGCTACGGGAAGAAGAGCTAAGTAGCCCACTACGAAAAACAGTATTTTTTTAAACGACAGGGGAATCTTAATTCTGCTTAAGTCTCTGATTTGGCGATTTAGATTATGATCGGTCTGATGGTACATCCTAAAGAGTAGCACAGAGAACGCTTTGTTTCAAAGCTCCCGAGGGGATATAATGGGGATATGCGAAAGAGCACATTTAAAGGGAAATTAATTCTGCTAACGGTTCTGGTGTTTCTGTTTGGTTTGTTTCTTCTTGGTAAATTTCTTTTGTTTAGTAATACAACTGAACTGGGAGAGATAAATATTATATCAACTCCTCAGTCTGTGGTTTATCTAGACCGGATTCAGGTTGGCAACACTCCCCTACAGCAAAAAATCAAGGTCGGCGATTACCTCATTAAGTTAATTCCCAACAAAGAAGCATCTCAGTCTGCCACATGGCAGGGCAAGATAAAGGTTTATAAAAATGCAGTTACATTTGTAGGTCGAGCCCTTGGAAGCTCTGACATATCAACGGCCGGTGAAATATCCACCGTTACCAAGATGGAGTCAAAACCAAGTAGAGACAGTATCGGTGAGATTGCCGTTGAGTCAGAACCCAAAGGGGCTTTGGTATATCTAGATCTGGACGAGAAGGGAGTTGCGCCTTTGGCCATGTCAGATGTACCAAAGGGAACGCATGAGCTCTCAATTTTTCTTCCTGGTTTTATAAGAAGGACCACAAAGATAAATGTTGAGGCTGGTTTTAGAACCTCAACTACAGTAAAGCTCGCAATCGACCTACTTGCTCCAAAGGAGTCTACTAAAAGTGCAACAATTACAGACAAATCAAAGAATGCGAACTCGTCAGTTGCTAAGAGCATCATGATCAAAATTAAGGAGACTCCTACTGGTTGGCTAAGGGTAAGGTCAGAACCTTCAGTAAATGCTTCGGAGTCGGCAAAGGTTAATCCTGGTGAAAGTTACGTTTTAGTTGAGGAGCAACCCAACTGGTACAAGATACTGTTTAATGATGAACAGGAAGGTTGGGTAGCGGCGCAGTATAGCGAGAAGATAGAACAATAGAATTAATTAACCTAATTATTCTAATTGACCTAATTAACCTAAATAAGCACCAAGGATTGTTATTAGGTATCGGGGATTTGGGTATTGTTTAGACTAATTAGAGCAATTAGGTTAATTAGGGCATTTAGTCAATTTTCTTCGCCCCTTTCCAGACAACCCGATTGTAGAGAACGTAGGAATAAGGAATAATAATAAATCCAAGAATTAAGATTTTGTAAATGTACCAGTTACTTCTTCCAAATAAACGTACGAATATCTCAATTAACGAAGCCTGAATAAATATAGAACCTAAGGCAACTCCGTTGAACTTAACTAAACCTTTAAGAAAATCTGTCCTTTTATGCGCTACTTTTTTATGTGAAAAGGTCCAGTAATTATTCCAGATAAAGTTCCAAATGATCGCTACCTCAGAGCTCATCACAATCGCTAACCAGACGGGGAAGGTTGCATGAATTTTTTCAATAAAAAGATAAGATAGGCCAAAATCGATAGTAAATCCAGATCCGCCAACAATGACATACTTTACAAACGAAGAATGTGTGAAGACATACCACAGTGTATTTTTTATGTACTGAGATGAGTTTAGTTTTGAGACACCGTACTTTCTGTCGATGAAGTTGATAGGAATTTCCTGAACATTAGCGTGAAGTTTAAGTGCATTTTCCAGTAGAGCAACCTGAAAGACATAGCCTGTGCTGTTTTGGACGTAGGAGAGGCTCGACTTAATCACCCAGCTTTTAACTGCTCGATAACCTGAGGTCCAGTCGCTGACCTTCAACTTCATAAAGCCAAGTCTGATTATCAGATTTCCACAAATTGAGAAAATTTTTCTATGGAGTTCCCAGTCAGCAGGAATCGAGCCACCTTTTCTGTACCTTGAGCCGATTACAAAGTCCGCACCTTCCTCAATTTTTTTTACGAACTCGGGTATGACCTTCGGATCGTGAGAAAAATCGGCATCCATTTCAAACAGGAGGTCTGCCTGAAGTTTTTCAAGAGCGTAGGTGAAGCCAGTTATGTAAGCTTTACCCAGTCCCTCTTTTTTAGTTTGTAGCAAGATAAGGTTGCTGTATTTTTTCTGTAACTTTTTTACTAAATCTGAAGTGCCATCTGGCGAGGTACTATCAATTACCAAGATCGTGAACTGCCAGTTTTTAATCTTTGAGACAGTGTCAAACACCGAGTCCAGAACCTTCTCGATGTCATCAACTTCATTATATGTGGGAATTATTATTACTGCTTTTTTCATATTTCGATATTACTATGAACTTGCCAGTGGTGAGCTGGCCTGCCCTGAGCTCGCCGAATGGGTCGAATCCATTGAAGGGTCATAGAGATTTGATGTACTCAATTGTATTCATGAGTCCCTTCTCAAGAGAGACTGTTGGCGACCATGCCAATAATTTTCTAGCTTTAGTAATATCCGCCCGTCGTTTTTTTGGATCGTCCTGAGGAAGTTTTTCTGTGTGTGAAATTTGTGATTTTGAGTTGCAGAGCTTTATTATCATTTCGGCAAATTCATTTACAGTATGTTCTTCCTCCGATCCGATATTTACTACTGCGCCTTTTCCATCTCCATACTCCATCAACTTCATCAGGCCAGTTACAGTGTCCGAAACGTAGCACAAAGATCTTGTTTGTAGCCCATCTCCAAAAACATTCAACGGTTCATTTTTTAGTGCAGATAATATAAAAGACTCAACCATACGCATATCCTCTGGGTGCATCTGAGGACCGTAGGTATTAAATATTCTTGCAATTCTTGCATCAAGATTTTTTTCTCTGACAAAGTAGGATATGAGCGTTTCGCCGAAACGTTTCGCCTCGTCATACACAGAACGTGGGCCGGTTGTTGAGACATTTCCTTGGTAGGACTCCGGTTGAGGATTCACCAAAGGATCTCCATAAACCTCTGAGGTGGAGGAAAATAAAAATCTAGCGCTGTTTTTTTGCGCAAGTCGTAAAAGATTAAGAGTTCCCTGAGTATTTACCAACATCGTCTCAAGAGCAAGGGCGTGATAGCTTATTGGGCTGTGATGATTTGGAGAAGCAGGGGAAGCGAGGTGATACAGTCGCTCAAAAGGAGAGATGTCCGTGAGTGGTCGAGTTACATCGTGCTCTATTAACGAGAACCTTGAGTTTTTGAGAAGTTCGATGGTGTTTGATTTTGAGCCTGTTGCAAAGTTATCAACGCAGACAACGTCATTATCTTCATCAAGCAATGCTTTGCAAAGATGCGATCCTATAAATCCTCCGCCACCTGTTACTAGTATCTTCATGTTTTAATTCCTACCAATGCCAAAATATGTAAAGCCATCTGTCTTCATTTTTTCCGGATCGTACATATTTCTACCGTCAAAAAGCATAGGGGAGTTCAGTAGTTTTTTTACATTTTGTACATTTAGCTCCTTAAATTCGTTCCACTCCGTAAGTACGAGTAGAGC
>Ga0163144_10031689_pt1 | contig 10068 bp, 13 predicted proteins | sample OliLak19BULKMAT1_FD_123175 | JGI IMG/M metagenome (GOLD analysis project Ga0163144, IMG submission 123175) | Freshwater microbial mat bacterial communities from Lake Vanda, McMurdo Dry Valleys, Antarctica - Oligotrophic Lake LV.19.BULKMAT1 | ecosystem: Environmental > Aquatic > Freshwater >...
ACCCAGGAGGTGAACGTGGCCGAGAACAGCTTCGCATTGATGCGGTTCATCAGGAGATTCAGCCACCGAGCCCCGGGAACGCCGTGATGGTAGGGCAGAAAGCGACGCAGGAAATCGAGATGGCATTCGCCCCATTCGGCGATCCCCTGACTTTGCGTCACCTGGGTAGATGAATTCACTGTGCAGGGCTGTGATGTTTTTGGGGTGGTGGTCTGCGAAGCTGGCGGATTGATCCATGCTCCGGTGGGCAGCGCGGGGGTTGAGGGCGACGGCCTTTGAACCGGCTGGGTGCGGCGAGGAATGCGGCGTCGAGTGTGACCTGGCGGGCGTCGCGCAACGCCGCGCTGTCCGCAGATTTCACGAACGCGTCGATCGCCTCACGCAACGGGAGCGCGACGTGTTCTTTCGGATGCTTGAAGGAAAACCCAACAAGATCATCGCTAGCGAGTTCAATATCAGCCCGCGCACGATCGAGATCCACCGCGCGCGCGTGTTCCAGAAGCTGGAGGACGACAACGTCCCGAGTTCGCTTCGCGCGGCCATCATCGCCAATCTGGTTTCCGCAGACGAGTGCCCGACCTGATCCGACGGAGAGCCACAAGATGCTCGGGTAACAGCTGCGTATAGGTATCTTTGCGTACGCGCTGAACCTAATTCCACGACACGCGTTGAACCCCAAATAGGACACGTGGACATTTGAGGGGGCGGCTCATGCTCGAACGCGTATCAACCGTTGAGAGTTCCGGCTCGTCTGTGTCGGATACTCACTACCCGGCCGTGATGCCTCAGGCGGACGACGGACTGCCGATGGAGATCAGTCGATTGGGACGGCGCATGCATCACCTGCGCGGCCGCACGATCGTCAACGAAGGCGACCAGGTGGAGCGCGTCTTTCGCGTGGTTTCCGGCGTCGTGCGTACGATCAAGCTCCTCGCCGATGGCCGTCGCCAGGTGCTGGATTTCGTGTCGGCCGATGATGACGTCCTGCTGGGCGACGGAGACACCCATTCGGCCTCGATCGAGGCCGTGACCGATGTGACGATCGTCAGTTACCCACGGACGAGATTGGAGGCGCTGGTGTTCGCGGATCCCGTCGCCACACGTTGGTTCGTAGCCGCTTTGCGGGGCGCGGTGCAACGTAGTGCGCGACGACTTGAGATTCTCGGTCGCAAAGCCGCGAATGAACGTGTTGCGATGTTCCTGCTCAACCGCGTTGCGGACAACCAACGCAATGCCGAGTCCGCATATATCCCAATGAGCCGCCTCGACATCGGCGACTTTCTCGGTCTGCGCATCGAGACGGTGAGCCGGGAGTTCACGCGCCTGAAGGCCATCGGATGCATCGTCGAGAAGACCCGCTCGCAGGTCGCGATCACGGATCGTGCGCGTCTCGAGGCGATCGCCCAACCAATTTGACAGGAGTCGTCGCGATCGGCGCGGCGTGCCCGCGCGTAAACCTGATCTCAGCTGAGGAGGGACTGCCCATGAATGCCGGCGACGTGATGACTCAAAAAGTGTTCAGCGTGACGCCCAACACACCCGTCCGCCAGGTGGCGTCCTTCCTGCTCGAGCACTCGATCAGTGCCGTGCCGGTCGTCGATGCAATGGGGTCGCTGCTCGGGATCGTGAGCGAGGGTGATCTCTATCGCCGTGTAGAGGTTGGAACGCTCGAGAAGCGCTCCTGGTGGCTGTCGTTCTTCGCCGCCCCGGACGAGGAGGCGAGGGAGTTCAAGAAGACACATGGACTCGTCGCCGCGGATGTGATGACGAAGGGAGCCGTCGTCGTCACGACGGAATCCAGTCTTGCGGACGTGGCCGAGATCCTCGACCGGCGTAGCATCAAGCGCGTCCCCGTCGTCCGTGACGGCAAGGTCGTCGGCATCGTGAGCCGCGCGAACCTCGTGCGCGCCCTCGCCAAATCCGCGCTGCCCCAGAGCCCCAATCGGAGCGACCATGACCTGCGCGATGCGATCGATGCGCGCATGCGGGCGGAGAACTGGGCGCCTCACGCCTACATCAACATCAGCGTTCAGGATGGTCAGGTCGAACTCTCGGGCGTCGTGGAGAGCAGCGAGATCCGCGATGCCGTGCGAATTCTGGTCGAAGGCACTCCTGGCGTGCGCGCGGTGAAGGAGTCGCTCGCCGTCTACACGATCCCCATGGTCGTTTGAAGGAGACGATCACCATGCTGATCCACAAGAAGCGGACCTGGTTCGTCATCGCCGACGGTTCGCACGCCCGAGTTCTGCGGCGGATCGGTGCCAATGCCGCCCTCGAGCCGGCGCTCGCCGAGGAGATGTTCGATCCTGTCGAACACAGCTTCGCACGTGAACTCAAGGACGACCGACCCGGTCGCAGCTTCGATAGCCCCGGCGGAGGCGGCGCGCGGCACGCCATGGAACCGCGCAGCGATCCGCATGTGCTGCGCAAGCAGGCATTCGCGCGGCATGTTGCGGCCGTGATCAATGGGGCGGCCGAGCGCAACGAATTCGACGGGCTGGTGCTGGTTGCTCCGCCGAAGACTCTCGGCGAGATCCGTGCTGCGCTCGGCGAGCCTGCCAAGCGGCGGGTCGTGGCTGAATCGCCGAAGGAGCTGATCAAGACGCCGCGGGCCGAGCTTGCCGGGCATCTCGATGCCATCCTCGCGGGCTGACAGCCTGCCCCCGCGTCACGCTTCCCAGTAGGTCGTCGCGCCGGCCTGCAACTCGATCCCGGTGCCGGCCTCGCCGGCGGCGATCGCGGCACAAGCTTGCAGCGCGCCGACCGCCGGTCATCCGCCGGTGGGTTCTGCAAAGCGACAGGCGGCCTCGACCTTTGGGGCCATCGAGCCGGGGTCGAATGAAATTTGGCGCATCGCGGCTGGAGAGGCTCGGCGGATCGCGCGCAGCGACGGGCTGCGCCGTGCCGTGTAGACGGTAGGAACGTCGGTCAGCAACAGAGGAGCCCGGTTGCACCGATCTCCTGCGCCAGCAGCGCACTCGCAAGGTCCTTGTCACTAGGATTGCCAGCGTGGTCTCCCGCCCGCTGCCGTGCAGTGCAATCCAGACCAGGAGCGCCAATGGAACGTAGATCAGCGCACCGCCCGCAGTTGCCGCGATGAATTGGGAGAGGTAGGCGAAGGCCGCAGCGGTGAGGACGAGCACAGCGGCAATACCCTGCGAGAACCATGGCCGATCGGGTTCGCGTGGCGGCGCTTCATCGCTCCAGGCGAGCATGGCCGGGGTCGTCAGGACGATCCCGAGCACCATGGACCTCGCCCATAACCGCAACACCGACCAGTAGGGTGCGCCGAATGCGATGCTGATCGTCGCCGCGCCCGCCGTGGCCGAGATAATTGCGCTCAGACCCGCGACGAGAAGCAGCAGCCAGAATTTCTTCCGACTCTCAAGCAGTGGTTGGGCGATCGCGCGCGCCTGATAGCCCCATGCACCCAGGAGCGCGATCGCCACATCGGTCAGCGACAACGCGGCATTCACGTCCGGACCGCGACCGGCGAGGAAATTGGCGATCGCGGTCGCCACCAGGAACAGCGGGGCCAGGATGATCCAGCTGCGCCGATTGGCGCCCAGAAGGCGCCCCAGCATCACTCCGGCTGGCGGCCAGAAGATCGAGATGTTCTCGGGTTGGATCGTCAGCTGGAAGGCTAGCCATTGGCTCGCGAGATAGATGGCGAGGCATGCTGCGATCCGGACAACCGTGATTTTGAGGGGGGGTGCGGCGTCTTCCTGCATCACTGGCTCGTCGCAGGCGCATGGCCGCATCCAGCGCGCCGGCTCGACAACGCTATCCTCTCCGCCACCGATGGGCCAGAATCGAAATCAAGCGCGGGCGCAACGCAGATCTTCCCCGCGCAAGGCGCGAGAAACTTGAGCCGCCTCAAACACGCCGCATATCCGATCGCGATGCTGTAGCTTCTGAGTCAGCGTGAGCATCCCCAGCGCCGAGGAGTGAAGCATGTACAAATCCATTCTCTGTCCCGTGAGCGGCGACCCGAGCGACCGCGCCCAGCTCGATCTGGCGGCTGCGGTGGCGAAGCGCTTCGCGGCAAACGTCGCCGTCCTCCATGTCAAATCGGATGCGCGCGATGCTACGCCGTATCTAGGCGAGGGGATGTCGCCCGCATTGATCTCCGAGTTTCTGGAATCCGCAGAGCGTGATGCCAATGCGCGCGCGGGGCGAGCGCGCACGATGTTCGAGTCCTGGGCCCGGGATTCCGATCTCGCGCTGCGCGATGCGCCGTCGTTGGTGGATGGCGCATCCTGCGCATGGCGCCTCGAGAGCGGCAGCGCGGACAAGTGGATCGCGCGCCTCGGTCGGGTCGCAGACCTCACGGTGGTATCGGTGCCTGGCGAGGCCAGTATCGGCAATACCTTGACCTTCGAGGCCGCGCTGCTCGACACCGCCCATAGCGTGCTTCTGACGCCGCCGAGCTTCTCCGGGCCCGTCGACGGACCGGTCGTCATCGCCTGGAATGCAAGCGTCGAAGCCTCGCGCGCGGTCGCCGCGGCGATGCCGCTGATCGCCGCGGCGCGGTCGGTGCACATCGTTTCGATCGACGAGCCGGGCAAGCCATTCGATGCATCGCCGCTGGCGACGCAACTCGGCTGGCATCGAATCGCGTCCGAGCTGCGCGCCACCACGCTCAGCGACCGCCATGTGGCCGAGGCCCTGCTCGATGAATGCCACACGCTCCGCGCCTCGCTGCTGGTGATGGGCGGGTACACCCATAGCCGGCTTCGTGAAATGATCTTCGGCGGCGTGACGCAGCATCTGATCCGCCATGCGCCGCTGCCGGTCCTGATGGCGCATTGATCGCGGAAAACGGCGAGGCGACCGATGGCCGAGGCGGGGTCGCGCTACCGGCAGGAAGGCGGAGTCTCGCTGATCGAGATCAAGCTCTCGACGATCCATCGGCTCTTCAACAGCTTCGATCCCTCGCCGTTCCACGCGCGCGATCTCGACACCGATGCCGAGGCCTGGATCGTCGGCGCCGTGCGTGATTTCGCGATCGCGTCGCCGCTCAAGCTCGTGCTCTATTTGCCGCGCGAGGAGTTCGAGAAGGCGGCGGCGAGCACCCTCGAACGCGCATTGGCGAGCTATTTCGGCGATCGCCACGAGGGCGCCCTGCGCGACCTGCGCTATCTCTTCCGCACCGGGCGGTTCGCCCTTCTCGCGGGCATGGCGTTCCTCACCGCGTGTCTGGTGTCGAGGCACCTCTTGCTCAATAGTTCGGGGCAGATGATTGGTCAGATCGCCACGGAAGGTCTGCTCATCATCGGTTGGGTGGCCATGTGGCGACCGATCGAGATCTTCCTCTACGATTGGTGGCCGGTGCGCCGCATGGCTCAGGTCTATGCCAAGATCGCGTCGCTACCGGTCGAGATTCGCGTGCGTGAAGCCACGGCAGAACATCAGGCCTGACAGACGTCGGCTCTCGATCGATCCAACATTCAACAGCCGTGCAACCTCTCGGCGATGGAGCCGCCTATGTCGAGCCAGATCGCCGCCATTCTCGAACGGATCCGTTCGCTGGAGAAAGACCTGGAAGTCGAGATGGCGAAACGGCGCGCCGAACTGCGCGTCGGGCTGGAGCATGGCAGAGTCGTGTTCGAGCAGGAGGTGCTCCGCCGCCATCGTGAACTGAAGACGCGCCTCTCGACCTACATCCTGCATGCCAGACCGCTGATCGCGATCACGGCGCCGATCATCTATGTCGGCATCCTGCCAGCCCTGCTGCTCGATATCTTCGTCACGATCTTTCAGGCCATCTGCTTTCCCATCTACGGTATCCCGAAGGTGCGTCGGCGCGACTATTTCATCTTCGATCGACATCATCTGGCGTATCTCAACGCGCTGGAAAAACTCAACTGCGGCTATTGCTCCTACGTCAATGGATTGATCGGCTACGCGCGCGAGATCGGTGGACGAACGGAGCAGTATTGGTGCCCGATCAAGCACGCGCGCCGGGTCATCGGCGCCCACGAGCAGTACGCTGGATTCTCGGATTTCGGCGACCATGCAAGCTATCAGAAATGGCTGAAGGAGTATGCCAAGCCGCATTCGTCGGACGACGCCAAGGGATGACGTCGCGTCGGTCAACGCTGGCGCGTGCCGGTGATCTCGTTGCGGAACGCGCGCTGCGGAGTTTTGCCGGGATCTGCCCGTCCGGATTGAGTGAGCGCAAGAACGAGCGGCGGGAGGCGCGGGATGCTCGATCATCTGGCTTGGGATGCGTGAATGAGCGGCAAAGCGTTGTTGCGTCGGATCGAAGCGGAGGCGCTGGCCTGCGGCGCGTTCACCGGGCGCCCGGTCCTGTCGGCGCGCGTGCTGCATGCATTCGCCGGCGTCGTGCGCCGGGACTTCGTTCCTCGCGACCTCGTTGGCGCTGCGGAGGAAGACAGGCCGCTGCCGATTGGCCATGGCCAGACGATCTCGCAACCCTTCATCGTCGCGTTGATGACGGAGCTTGCAGATGTCCAACGCGGAGATCGCGTTCTCGAGATCGGCACCGGGAGTGGCTACCAGGCGGCGATTCTGTCGCGGCTCGCGCGCGAGGTCGTGAGCATCGAATGCATCCCGGAACTCGCCGTCACCGCGCGTGAGCGGCTCACCCACCTCGGTTTCGCGAATGTCGACGTCGTGCTGGGCGACGGTCGTGCCGGCCATCCGGCGCGTGCGCCCTACGATGCGATCCTTGTCGCTGCGGCCAGCGTCGAGATCCCGACGGCGCTTGTGGAGCAGCTTCGCGTCGGCGGGCGGCTCGTGATCCCGATCGGCGGACAGTATCGGACCCAGCACCTGGTCCGCGCGGTGAAGCGCGACGATGGCGAACTCGACGCGCAAAACTGTCTCGATGTCCGCTTCGTGCCGCTCGTGCATTCGTCGCGCGAGACGCCGTGAGCGGCCGGCTCAGCGTGTCCCGGGCCGCAGATAGGCGGCCCAATAGACCAGCGCCACCAAGCCGCCGCCGCCGATGATGTTGCCGAGCGTCACCGGCACGAGGTTGCGCAACATCGCGCCGATGTCGATCGCGCGTCCGGCAGCGAGATCGCCGATGGGCAGAAGATAGAGATTGGCGACGGAGTGCTCGAACCCCAGCGCAACGAAGGCGGAGATCGGGAAGACGATCGCGAGGATCTTGCTTGCGACGTCGCGGCAAGCGAAGGACAGCCAGACCGCGAGGCAGACCAACACATTGCAGAGAATGCCCAGGAAGAACGACGACGTGAAATCGAGTCCCGACTTCGTCGCCGCGATCGCCGCCGCTGTCTTCGCCACCGCGCCCTCGTTCAAGGTGAGGACGCCCGAGAGATAGACCAGGGCGACGCAGCCGAAGGCGCCAACGGCGTTGGCGACCAATGTAAGAGCCCAGTTGCGCAGCAGCTGGACGAGCGAGATCCGCCGTGACGCCCAAGCCATGACGATCAGCGTGTTGCCTGTGAAGAGTTCGGCGCCGCCGATCAGCACGAGGATCAGACCGAGCGAGAAGGCGACCCCGCCCATCAATCGCGTCGGACCGAACCCGAGCGTGCTGCCGGTGATGACGACGGTGTAGGCCATCGCGCCAAAAGCGATGAAGGCGCCACCGAGCATGCCGAGGATCAGGATCTGCAGCACCGGCAGCTGCGCCTTGCGAACGCCGCCCTTCTCGACCAGCGCCGCGATCTCGGCAGGCGCATACACGTCGATGCGCGACGACTGGGTCGTCGGCTGACGATGCTTCGCGCCTGAGGCGAAATCTTCGGCGGAGTCGCTCATGAATCCTTCGATCGCCCGCCAAGCCCGTGTCGGTCAAGCCTCGATCGTTGGCCCCAGCTATCCGCTTGCACATCGATATCCCTGCCGAGTGCCACGCACCGTGGCGAGCGCGGTCGGTGCGGGGAGCCGCGATGCATGGGTTCGCCGCGATGTCATTGCGGCGTCACGCCGATGTGGTGACATTGGCAACGCAGGCGCCGGGGCATTTCCAGCGCATTGTGCCATTACCCCAAGACGTTCATGATTTTGAAGGAGGCCGGAAAAGCGCAATGTCCAGTTTCGAGCGGTATTTGTCCGTTTGGATCGCGCTGTGCATCGTCGTCGGTGTGGCGCTCGGGCATTTCATGCCTGCGCCGTTTCAGCACATCGGCGCGACGGAGATCGCGAAAGTCAACCTGCCGGTCGCCGTGCTGGTCTGGCTGATGATCATCCCGATGCTGATCAGGATCGACTTCGCTGCGTTGGGCCGTGTGAAGGAGCATTGGCGCGGCATCGGCGTGACGCTTTTCATCAACTGGGCCGTGAAGCCGTTCTCGATGGCGCTGCTGGGCTGGCTCTTCATCGGCTGGCTGTTCAAGCCCTGGCTGCCAGCGGATCAGATCAACAGCTACATCGCCGGCCTGATCCTGCTCGCCGCGGCGCCGTGTACCGCGATGGTGTTCGTGTGGAGCAATCTCTCCGACGGCGAGCCGCATTTCACGCTGAGCCAGGTCGCGCTCAACGACGTCATCATGATCGTCGCCTTCGCGCCAATCGTCGGCCTGCTGCTCGGCCTCTCGGCGATCACCGTGCCGTGGCAGACGCTGATGCTCTCGGTTGTGCTCTACATCGTCGTGCCCGTGGTGATCGCGCAACTCTTGCGCCGACGCTTGCTCCGCGCGGGCGGCGATGTGGCGCTCGCGCGCTGGCTGACGCGGTGGCAGCCGCTCTCGCTGGTCGCTCTGCTCGCGACGCTCGTGCTGCTGTTCGGATTCCAGGGCGAGCAGATCATTGCCCAGCCGCTCGTGATTCTGCTCATCGCGGTCCCGATCCTGATCCAGGTCTATTTCAATGCCGGGCTCGCCTATCTTCTGAACCGCAGCGTCGGTGAGGCGCATTGCGTGGCGGCGCCCTCGGCGCTGATCGGCGCGAGCAATTTCTTCGAACTCGCGGTTGCCGCGGCGATCAGCCTGTTCGGCTTCGAATCGGGCGCGGCCCTGGCGACCGTGGTCGGCGTGCTGATCGAAGTCCCGGTCATGCTGTCGGTCGTCAAGATCGTCAACGCCACCAAGGATTGGTACGAGCGTGGCGCCGCCGTCGACCGAAATCGCAAGCCCCTTGTTGTAACGCGCTGACGGAGATGGCGATGACTCGGATCCTGTTCCTGTGTGTTGCCAACTCCGCGCGAAGTCAGATGGCGGAAGGGTTGGCGCGGCAAATGCTTGGACCGGATGCTGCCGTGATGAGCGCCGGCTCGCAGCCGTCGACGGTCAATCCCTACGCCATCGAAGCAATGGCCGAACTTGGGATCGACATTTCCGGGCATCGCTCGAAATCGGCGAATGAGATCGATCCGACGGCGATCGATCTGGTCGTCACCTTATGCGCGGAGGAGGTCTGTCCGATTCTTCCGGGACATGTGTGTCGGCTGCATTGGCCGATTCCCGATCCCGCGTCCAAGGATCCGGCGCTCACACCGGAAACTCTGCGTGCGCGTTTCCGCGCGGCGCGTGACGACATCAGGTCGCGGCTCGTGGAGATCGCGCAACTCAGCGGCGCGGGCAGGGGCCATGGTCGTCTCGACGATCAACACAGCAGGCAGCCCGGCTGAAGGAAACCAGAGCCATGCTCGAGTATCGCGTGACGGCCCGCCGCATCGATTCCCATGGCAGCGCGGTGAACTGCAAGGAGGCCGAGCTCGTGCTCGACACGGACGTTGCGTGGCGGCGCGACGCGTTCAATCCGGCGGAGCTGCTGCTGGCCGCCGTGGCGGCGTGCATGATCAAGGGGATCGAGCGCGTGACGCTGATTCTCAATTTCGAGCTGCGAGGTGTCGAGGTCAATCTCCATGCGATGCGTCAGGATGCGCCGCCAAAGATCGTATCGATCGACTACGAGCTCGTCGTCGATACCGACGAGGATGATCGCCGGCTCGAGCTGCTGCACACGAATGTCCGCAAGTTCGGCACGATCTCCAACACCATCGCCGTCGCCACCGAGCTCAGGGGCCGCATCCGCCGACTAGCGTCGCGGTGAGCGTGCGATGGCGGGGAGTCACGATCATGCGCATGCCAGCCCAGCCGAGATCGGCCGGGCGTTCGGCTGGGCGGT